>ERZ779889.218-NODE-218-length-79314-cov-9.719060_pt1 | contig 79314 bp, 63 predicted proteins | sample MGYA00511030_ERZ779889 | MGnify/ENA primary metagenome ERZ779889 (study PRJEB29588, sample SAMEA2160616) | human gut metagenome | biome: human gut; feature: human-associated habitat; material: faeces | place: Denmark | collected 2008/2010 ... | reverse complement strand
TTCCCGAGGTGATTCGAACACCCGACCTACCGCTTAGGAGGCGGTCGCTCTATCCGGCTGAGCTACGGAAACACGCTTTTCTAAGTGACTGCCGCAAAGCAACAGTCACACAGAGCATACAATACATTTTAAATTAATTATGCGGATTTGTCAAGCGGTATAACACCTGTTGTCTGTAAACTGCTTGCCAAATGCTAAAATAAAATTTATCATTTCTATTCTATCGCATAACAGGCACATATTTACATCACCTGCTATATATTTTCAATTAAGCAAACGGCGTGTGCGGAAATACCCTGACCGTTTCCTGTAAAACCCAGTTTTTCTTCTGTAGTTGCCTTTACGCTTACCTGACCTGCAGACACCCCACAGGCGTCTGCAAGGGTATTCCGCATTTGGTCAATATACGGCTTTAGCTTTGGCTGCTGTGCAATAACCGTACTGTCTATATTGCCTATTTTGTAGCCGTTTTTCTGCAAGGCACTGCACACCTGCTTTAGCAGCTGTATGCTGTCTGCACCGCTGTATGCCGGATCGTTATCCGGAAACAGCTTGCCTATGTCACCCAGTGCCGCCGCACCTAGCAGGGCGTCCATTATAGCGTGGGTAAGCACATCGGCGTCGGAATGGCCCAAAAGTCCCTTTTCGTATGGGATTTCCACTCCGCCTATAATAAGCCTCCTGTTTTCCGTTAATCTATGTACGTCATATCCGTGTCCTATTCTCATTTTAAGTTACCTCTTCTCTTTAAAAAGCTTTCTGCCACAGCAATATCCTCAGGGGTAGTCAGCTTAATATTCTCTGCACTGCCTACAGTTACAAGCACTCGTTTGCCCAGTGCCTCCACCAGCTGGCAGTCGTCTGTATAATCCTTGTTATCCTCTTCAGCCTTTTTCATTGCCTGCATATACATATCAGTCTTAAACACCTGCGGAGTATATATAGCTATAAGACTGCTTCTGTTTGGTGTAGACAGTATAAAGCCGTTATTATCCACTACTTTTATAGTGTCCTTTACCTGCACACCCAAGGCGGCAGCTCCGTGCTTCTGTGCGTCTGCCACTACCTTGTCAATATCCTGAGGTGTAACAAGCGGTCTTGCCCCGTCGTGAATTGCTATAAAATCGGCACCTTGAGCAAGGGCTACACCGTTTTTTACCGACTGCTGTCTTGTACTGCCACCCTCTGCAACAGCTGTCAGCTTAGTAATTCCGTTTTCGCCTGACAGCCTTTCAATATCGCTAATATCTGTTTTTCTGCAAACAACAGCTATGCTGTCAATGCTTTGTGCCTGTTGAAAAGCCCTTAGCGTATGCACTATAGCAGGCGTTCCGTTTAGGCTTATAAACTGCTTGCTTATTTGTCCGCCCATTCTGGTAGACGAGCCTGCCGCTACAATTACAGCTGTAGTTTTCATATTTCCTCCTAAATTAATACTAACCGTTATTCCGTCATATTTGTAGGCTCTTGGGAAGGTGCTGCACCGTGATTTCCGGGGAAAAGACAATTCTCCACCTCGCTTAAAATAGACAGAGCTGTAGGCTGTAGTGTGGTATTGTTTACATTAGTAAGTCCTACTATTTTTATGTCGTCCTTTTTTGTAAAAATGTCAACTGCGTAGAAAAGCTCTGTGTTTCCTGTGTGGTAGGCATAGTCGTCGGTTACAAACCAGCCATAGCCGTAATTAAATCCGTCTGTACCTGTGTTTGTTGCTTTGGCAAACATTTTATCACTTAAAACACCGCCACGGGTATATGCGTTTAACCACCTGAGCATATCTGTAGAGGTAGACACAATTTCACCTGCGGAATAAAAATAACTGCTGTCAATTTTTATTCCCGAGGCAAAGTCGCTGTCAAGATAACCTGTGCAGCTTGTATCGGTCATTTTAAGTGAAGAATTGTCCATATAAAGCGGATAGAAAATTTCGTCATGTATGTAGCTTTCATAGCTTTTGCCCGTAACCTCTTCTATAATCATTCCTAAAATATAGTAGTTGCTGTTACAGTAAGAAAAGTACTCCCCCGGTTCAAATATGGTGTCATGGTCATTTATCCAATTAATAAATTCTTTTTGGGAAAGGGTGGAGTCCTCCTCCCTTTCTTCGCTTTCTACGGAATAAATATATTCGTTAAGATAGTCCGGCAGTCCCGAACACATATTCATAAGCTGTTCTATTTTTATATCCTTGCCGGTTTTAATATCCTTAATATACTTTGATATTTTGTCATCAAGCGAAAGCTTACCCTCGTCTGCAAGCCTTGCAACGGCAGTGGCAGTAAACTGCTTTGTACAAGAGCCTATTTCGTATTTGGTATCCAATGTATTTTTTATTTTCTTGTCAACATCGCTGTAGCCCATAGCCTTGTGATATATAATCTCGTCACCTACAGCTATCAGAAATGTACCGTTAAAATCAATATCATTTAGCTGCTGAGTTACATTTTTATCAATAGTTTTTAATTTGCCCTTATCAAGTTTTGAAACCACCGGCTGCGTTGCCTCCAGAGGCGGCCTTGTTTCCTTTTCCTTCTTTGCTACAGTTTCAGGCGTTGCCTTGGCTGACGCCGGCAGTGACGCTGTGTCTGTAGTTTTTAACGCACTTGCCCAAACAAGCCCCATTAAGACCACAAAAAAACAAACTATTAAAGCTATCTTTTTTCCTATTTTCATAATTAAACCCTTTCGTTACTTACGGCTGTAAAATTGCCATATTTTTTAATTGCAATGGTCTGCAATACATTAACCAAAACCCATTCTCTACCCAATACAAATGCATATAAAAGAATATATGATATGCACTATAAAACCCATACTACTTATCTTTACGATTTTCTAATCCTATTTGCCTGATTATATCCTTATAATAATTAACTGTTTCGCTGTTAATCGTCTTATAATAATTTACAGTAGGAGATTTAACCGCTTTTTTCATAACATACGCCGCCCAAATAAAGGGCAGCAGAACCGGAGCTTTTTTCAGCGCAGGGAATTCCCTTGCTATAACCTCGGTATGAGGAAAGGCCTGCTTTAGTATAAACTTTACCCTGCTTGGCTTTTTGCCGCTTTCTGTCATATTGGCACTGCGTATGCCTACATTATTTTCAATTGTGCCAAAATCGCCACATCCGGCAATAAACAGGTCAAGCTCGTTGTCCTTGTCAATACCGCTGCCGTCCTTTGAAAACCAGCGGTAAGCAACCTCCAATACCTTTTTGCTAAACTCCAAATACCCAAATTCACCTAAAATTTTATCTACATACCCTCTGTCTAAATTCCCTTTGTTATGCTCTGTAAAAACATAAAAATCCAAAAATATCCTTGGTGCAATGCCCGAATATTCAAAGTGATGTACGGCATGAACAATCAGATAAATATAAATATCCTCAAGCGGCATTGTATATATGTGTGAAGCTCCCTTCTTTAGAATGCACCTTTGCCAAATGCCTTTATAATATTCATTTACCGTACGCATTTCCTTTTCAACAATGCTGTGGTGCTGCTCTAAAAAAATATATGGCTTTTTAAAATATTCCCAGTCCTTACCTGTGTCATTCTTCAAAACATATCCCAGCTTCTCCAGTACTGGATTTGCCCTTTTAAAATCTTCAAGCTTTACAAATGTATCAATATCGCCCATATATCTGTAATATGTACTTTTGTACATTTGCTTTAGGTACACACCCTTTAGCAGTAGCATATCTATGTCGTTTTCTTCAAAGGCATTCTCCAGCTTCCGAAGCTCTATTAGCTGATTGGTATCCACTATAATAAGTCGGCTGTTCTCCTTTGAAAAGGCACTCATTATCTGCTGCTCCGGCCGGTATTGGTCAGGCAGCCGCTGTACAGCATCGTAAACAAGCGTAAGCATACCCAGCCGTCTTGACTCTGTAAATATGAACCTCCAGTTTAAATTTTCATCTATATTCTCCATTTGAGTATTATTAACAGAACAGCTTACAAGACTGAAAATGGCTGAATATTCCTTAAAATATGTCAAAACGCTTTTGCTCAAGCACATCACCTCACATTTACACAAAGTTATTATATTCTATTTTCAGCAAAAAAACAATACAATAAATAATATTTAAATAAAAATTTCGCACAAAGCCCTTAGTACAGCCGCCATACAGTTGGCACTAAGAAGATTTGTGCGAAACAATACTTAATTTTTATAGTTATTCAGGTATTTTATTTTGTTCCTTTAGCTTTCTTGCCAAATATATAGCAGGCGTGTCACACAGGCTGGTTACAATAAATATAACATAGCTTGACAGCATAATGCTTAGCAGTGTAGGGGCGTCGTATGTGCCAAGGAATGCAAATAAAGTAAAGAGCACAGTATTAATCATTTGTGAAATTAATGTAGAGCCGTTATTTCGTACCCACAAAAATCCCCTGTGACTGCCGCATTTCTTTTCTGTAATACGCCACCACAAATGGTAAAGGCGTACATCAAGAAATTGTGACACCGCATATACTATCAGACTTGACAGCATCATACGAGGGGTGTTTGAAAACACCTGTCTTATAGCCGGCATAACCCAGTCGCTTTCCGACGGTGTAAACAGCATCCAGCCTTGAGATGCAATAATAAAGAAAATGTTAGTAAAAACACCAAGCATAACAGCTCTGTCTGCGTCCCTTTTGCTGTGATTTTCACTTAAAATATCGGTTATAAGGAATGTAGCCGCAAAAAATACATTACCCAAGGTTTGCTCCATACCAAAGGCATTCACCATAATTAAGCACTCAATATTTGCGGTAATGGTTGAAATAACCGTCATAGCATAAAGCCCTGCCTTGCCAAACCAAACATATGCCAGTATGGTTGAACCAAATATAAGTATTAAAGAGCCTGCAAGCAGCAATTCGTTAATCATCTGTCATACCCCCTTCAACCACACTATTATCCTCAGCTCCTACACCAAAATCTGTATTTTTCATAAGAATATCCACACGGCTGTTATTAGCATAGCTTGGAGCAATTTCTTTAACAAATACATCTATAACCTTATCATCGGGCAAAACCCTTGTAGTGTTTTTGTTCATAATATTTACACAAACTCTGTCAAAATATTTTAAGCCTGTTTCAATATCGTTCTTCATACTCTCTGCCGTTTGTCCGCTAAGTCCGAAAAGCAGGCAAACCTCGTCAGCATACTCGGCTATTTCTTTCGGTGAGGCATTTCCAAATCCCTTTTTCATTATATTTTCTCTGTAATTAACATCAAAGGTTTCTACACCGGTTTTAATATGAACCTGCACACCGTATTTGCTGAAAAAGCTTTTAATTTCATCAACCTTATCCCTGTGCATATAGTGACATTCAAAATGCAAGGTATGTATGCCCTTTGCCTTGCAGACGCTTGCAATAAGCCGTATTGTTTCAGCGTCAAGGTCACAGAAGCTGCCGGAGTTTATAACTTCCAGTTTGCCGTAAACACCTGTTACCCTTTCAAGGACCTCGCTGTTAATTTTGTAGTTTGCCGTATTGTCTGTGGAAAAGTCTAAGTGATAGTCGCAGAAGGTACACCTCCTCCATCTACAGCCACTTCCACGCAGCAGAACAATTTCTCTTTGATTTTTGTTTTTAATAATACCGTATCTCTCCAAAATAATTCCTTTCCCGAGATAATAAGCGTACCAATTAATAAATCTAAAATCGGCACAAAAAAAGAGAGCTCTCTGCAAGAACTCTCTCTGCACAAAAACACAGCCGCACAGCCCTACTGCTTCGGAAGCACAGTAAGGCAACTGACACAGCCATAAAATATGCAAATTAAATCCCGTAGTTTTATTTAGCGTCAGGATGGTTCCGAACTGACGATATTTGCGTTTACCGGTTGACCTTTATCTTCTATATGGCATACCTCATAAAGAAAAGTCCGGCCACAGGCAAGCCGCCTTTGGAATTATACAATATTTTTCCCGTCTATGCAAGGCGAAGCACACACTTTTTTCATTAAATTTATAATTAACTTTATAGGCTCTTTTCCCTACCCCAACTTTTATTATTGAGCAACAAAAAAGGTCTGTAGTTAAGGTACGCTCTCTTAATTACAGACCTGTTTTTAGCTTATAGTGTAAACTGTTATTTTTAATTGTATCGACTGCAGCCTAGCTGAAATTTTGCTTAAAGCGTGACAAGAAGGCCTTCGTTCTTGGGTTTTGCGGATTGTTGATAACCTGCTGTGGTGTACCCTCCTCCGCAATTACGCCGTCAGCCATAAATATAATTCTGTCGGCAACATCTCTGGCAAACTCTATTTCGTGTGTTACTACTATCATCGTGCTGTCAGAGGTTTTCAGTCCCCTTATTACATTAAGCACCTCGCCGGTAAGCTCCGGGTCAAGGGCAGAGGTAGGCTCGTCAAAGCACAGAATATCGGGGTTAAGTGCCAAAGCTCTTGCAATAGCAACACGCTGTTGTTGACCGCCGCTTAGACTGCACGGGTAGGCGTCCTTTTTCTCTGAAAGTCCTACCTTTTCTAAAAGCACAAGGGCATTTTCCATAATCTTTTGCTGAGCCTCTTTATAGGTTTTTACGCCCATATATTCTCCTGTAGACTTCAGCTGCTCCTTTGCCTGAAGCTGTGGAGCAAGTACAATGTTTTCAATAACCTTGTACTGAGGAAAAAGATTAAAGGACTGAAACACCATACCAAAGTGCAGGCGTTTTTTTCTTATTTCGCTTTCCTTTTGCTTGGAGTAGGCATCGCCGTCAAAAAGCACCTCGCCGTTTACCGTTATTTTCCCCTTTTGCGGTCTTTCCAAAAAGTTAAGACACCTTAGCAGAGTGGTTTTACCCGAACCGGAGGAGCCTATAATGGCAAGCACCTCGCCTTTTTCAAGGGAAAAGCTTATGTTTTTTAGAACTTCGTTTTTACCAAAGCTTTTTTGTATATTATCTACATTTAACATTGACATAGCTGTATTCCTCCTTAGCCCTTATAGTAATCAAGCTTTTTCTCGACAAAGGCAAACAGAAGGGTTAGCACACCGCAGAAGGCAAGGAAGAACACTGCCGAGTAAAACAGCGGCCAAATAAGACCGTCCATAGAAAAGTCCTTTGCGTTCATTAGTATTTCAGGAATAGCTATAACGCTGGCAAGGGAGGTATCCTTAACCAATGTTATTATTTCGTTGCCTATAGGTGCGGTTATTCTCTTTACTACCTGCATAAGCACAATTTTGAAGAAAATCTGTGGCTTCTTCATACCCAGCACCTGACCTGCCTCGTACTGTCCCTTTGGTATAGCCTCTATACCGCCACGGTATATCTCGGAAAAATATGCCGCATAGTTAATTACAAAGGCAATAAGTGCCGCATTCATTCTTGGAAAAGCAAAACTGCCGTTTGACACAAGAGGCGGAATATAAAACACTACAAACAGCTGCAGCATTAGAGGAGTACCCCTTATAATCCACACTACTGTTTTGGTAAGCCATTTAAGAGGCTTAAAGCCGGACATTGAGCCCATTGAAACAATCAGCCCCAACGGTATTGCCAGCAAAAGAGTAACAATAAAAATATAGCAATTCTCCCCAAAGCCGCTAAGGAGCTGTTGGGTTACATTCAAAAAACTATCCATTTATAAAACCTGCTTTGATTAATCTTTTTTACTGTTAGTTTTTGCCAACCAAAAGCAGATTGTCAAGGTCGTATTTCTCTGCAATCTTTTTCAGTGTGCCGTCCTTAGCAACCTCATCTATAGCACTGTTAAGCTTTTTAAGAGTTTCTGTGTCGTCCTTACGCAGTGCTATACCGTATTGCTCAGGTGCAAAATCCTTACCGTCTACAACTGCAAGGCTTGAGTAGTCTTTGCCATCTGCAAGAGAGCCGATAGACATTACATAGTCAATAACAGCTACATCTGCTGTACCGGACTTAACCTCAAGCAGTGCCTTTGCCTGTGAGTCAACAGGTACATAGCTTGCGTCCTTAAAGAACTCGTCGCCCTTAGCAACATCTTCACCGGCTGATTTTTTCTCGGCTACAACTGTAGCACCCTTTAAGCCCTCGGCAGTCTTATACTTATCCTCGTTGCCCTCTTTAGTTACCATAACCTGCTTATTTTCCATATATGGTGTTGAAATGCCCATATTTGTTTTTCTTTCATCATTAATGGTAAGGCCGTTCCATATACAGTCAATTGTCTTAGAATTAAGCTCTACTTCCTTTGAATCCCAGTCTATTTTCTGGAAGGTTGCTTTTACACCCAGCTTTTTGCATACAGCCTGTGCAAATTCTGTTTCAAAGCCTGTAAGCTCACCGTTACTGTCCTTATAGTTCATTGGTTCAAAATATGTAACACCAATAACCATCTCACCCTTGTTTTCAATATAAGACCAGTCGGAAGCTGAGCCCGAGGTTGTTTTTGTATCAGCATCGCTTGACGAACCTTCTGTTGAGCCGGAGCAAGCTGTAAGCACAGCTGTTGACATAGCCGCTACCATTAACAGTGCAATTATTTTTTTCATTATTTTATCCTCCTACATAGGGCAGTATATCCCTGTTTTTTATACCCATATATTATAACATTATCACACTACTAAAGTAAAGCAATAAATGCTTTTTATGCACAGGATATTTTTTACGAAATTTAAAGGCTTTTTAGCCTTAGCAAATTAACTTGTTTTATTAATATATTACTGTTGAATTTGTAAAATATGTATAGTATAATCAGGCTAAGAAGCAACACAAAAAACTATATCTAAATCAGAAAAGAGGGACAGCAATGAGTGAAATAGGCACTGTATTTAAAAAAATTGCGTTGGCGTCAATAGGTGCGGCCGCATACACAGCAGAAGAAAGCAGAGAAATATTTGACAGTCTTGTAAGCAAGGGTACAGCGGAGCTTATGAAAACCTCTGTAAACAACAGGGAGCTTTCATACAACGGCAACCGCAAGGAATCAAAGGCAGCTGCCCAAAGCAGCACGCCGGAAAACCCGAACAGCCCAAAGGGGGCGTCCGAAGGTGAATAACATAAAGGACAAGGCGAAAAGCAAAAGCCGTTTGAATGAAATAATAAGTAAAATAAAACAAAAAAGACTTATTACAAGCCCTACTCCGGTAAAGCTGCGTGAAACCCTGCAGGAGCTGGGCCCTACCTTTATTAAATTCGGACAGATAATGTCCTCCCGACCTGATATTCTTCCAAAGGAATACTGTGACGAGCTTGAAAACCTGCGGTGCGATGTTCCGCCTATGCCTTTTGAGGATGTACGGGATATAATTGAAAGCTCCTGCGAAAAAAAGCTGGAGGATATTTTTGAAAGCATTAAAGAAGCTCCCATAGGCTCGGCCTCTATAGCGCAGGTACACTCTGCCGTTTTAAAGAACGGTCAGCAGGTGGTGGTAAAGGTTCAGCGAAAGGGCATTAGAGATATAATGTCAAGGGATGTTGAGCTGATGCACAGGCTTACAAAAATAGTACCGCCTCAGCTTAAAACGCTGACAGATATAGACGCCCTTTTAGATGAGTTTTGGCGTTCGGCACAGGAGGAGATGGATTTTCTGCATGAGCAGGGAAACCTAGAGGCCTTTGCAGAAAACAACAAGGCCGTTGCCTTTGTAACCTGCCCAAGAGTATACAAGGAATTCACCACAACATATGTGCTTGTTATGGAAAAGATAGACGGAATAGATATAAATGATAAAAAGGCTCTTTTGCAAGAGGGCTACAGTCTTAAGGAAATTGGTGAAAAGCTTGCGGATAATTTTGTAAAGCAAATAGTAGATGACGGCTTTTTCCACGCCGATCCACACCCGGGCAACCTAAAAATTCGTGACGGAAAAATCGTTTGGCTTGATATGGGTATGATGGGCACTCTAAACAAGCGTGAACAGCTGCAAATTACGGCCGCCGTAAAGGCAATAGCCAAAAATGACATAGGCACACTGGTGGACGTTGTGCTGGCGTTGGGAATTTTTAAGGAGCGTCCAAGCCGCAGCCGGCTTTACGAAGATGTAAAGGCAATGATGACAAAATACTGCATAGCAGACCTAGGCAGTATTAATATAGCCAATATGCTTACTGACCTTATAGAGGTTATGCGTGAAAACAGCATTGCGATGCCAAGCAATCTTACCCTTTTGGCAAGGGGTATGGCCACTATAGAGGGAGTTGTTGCCGACCTAAGCCCCGATGTACAGATAATTGAAATAGCCGCCGCACGCAGCGGTGCAGATATGTTTAAGGCAGCGAACATAAAAAATGAGCTTATGCGTCAAAGTGCAAGGTTTGCAGAGGCCTGCAGCAAGGCAATAGACATTCCAATAGTTCTTTCTGATATTTTAAAAAGCTACAGAAAGGGCGAAACAAGAATAAAGCTTGACCTGCACGCAACAGACGACTTGGCACGGCTTATTCACCACATAACCAAAAATCTGGTGTTGGGGCTTATAGTATGTGCCCTGCTTATAGCTTCAAGTATTCTCTGCACCACCAATATACAGCCGCAGATACTGCAAATACCCTTCTTGAGCATCTTGGGTTTTGCCGCCGCTGTGGGAATAATGCTGTATATGGTATACAAGCATTATAAAAACAAACGAAGACGGCGTTAGCCTGCAAAAAATTCACCTTACACAGCCGCAAAAAGTCCCTTATCAAAGCTAAAGCTTTGATAAGGGACTTTTAATGTAATATTCATTTAACTGCTTTCTATATGTTTTCTGTAACCTCGTCTAATGTTTTTGACACACTGTGTTCAATAGGTTTCCACTCTACCTTGCCAAACATAGCAGCAATAGAAATAGGTATATATGTCATCATAAACAAAGGATATGTAAACATATAGAGAATCCTTTTGTATATAGGACATTTAATTTTCTTCCACTCTGTTATTACGGTAACCGCCCCCATAAAGAACAGCGAGCCATAATACAAAATTACCCAACGCAGCAGAAAATCCGCAACCTCATGAGCAATACTCGGCGTTAGACTTGGCTGAAATACAGAAAAGGTCAACACAACAACCTGCATTACAAGCATAACAACAGTTATAAGCACAGTAGGCATAACTGTAAGGGTTATATCAAAGCAGGAAAAACGGTTTTTGTTTTTATTGTGAAAAAGACTTGCTAACATTGTTTTGCCATATTTCCCTACAATTTGATAAAAGCCACGACTCCAACGCACACGCTGATGCCACGACTGCCTAAAGGTAGTAGGCTGTTCATCATACAGCATAGCGTTTTCACAGTAGCCTATTGTTTCGCCACGCATAATTGTATCTACGGTAAATTCAATATCCTCTGTAAGCAGTGAGTAATTCCACCCGCCACGCTCACGAATAATTTCGTTGGATACTAAAAAGCCTGTACCCGACACAGCACAGGACGAGCCCAGTGCAGAACGAGCATAGTTTAAAAATTTAGCCTCACGCATAAAGGCAACTGCATAGCCTGCGGTAATCCAGTTTGTTCCGTAATTCTTAGAATTTCGGTAGCTGGTTATTACACGGTAGCCCTGACAAAAGGTTTTGTTCATTTCAGCTACATAGTTACTGTCGAGCAAATTGTCTGCGTCTATAATAATATAACCGTCAAAATAGCTATCGCCAAACATACTGTATATATTTTTAAATGCAAAATTAAGTGCATAACCCTTGCCGACCTTTTTGGTGTTGAAGCGTTCAAACACTACCGCACCATACCGTCGTGCAATTTCTGCGGTTTTGTCGGTACAGTTATCAGCTATTACTACAGCCTTGAGCTTGTCCTTTGGATAGCTCTGATTATTAATAGTTTCAAGCAGTTTATCAATAACCATCTCCTCGTTACGGGCGCATATAATAACGGCCAAATTATGTGGTACAGCTTCAACCGATTTTTCCTTTACCTTGCCTGTCTTGCGGAGTATATCATAAACAAAAACTATAACAATATACAGCATTTGGTATAAATACAAAACCGTTACAACTGACACAACTATGTTGCACACTTCAATAAAAAAATGCAACGCATCATCTCCCTTCTTAAACACACAAATTTAATACCCATTTGCATATTTAAACACATTCTTAAACACACAAATTTAATACCCCTTTTGCATATTTAAACACATTTCAACACTACCTACACGAACCTAACATACAAAATATCACTATATTAGCCGATTTTCAAGGCATTTCACCCCTTTATAATAAAGTTCTACAGGTAACACAAAAACCCTGCGAGCAGGTCTGTCTTTTTTGATTATTATTTTCCTGCATACATTTTATCACGAATATGCAAAACGCTGCACTATAATACTGCAGTTTTTTGCTACTCTACATATGCTATTTCTTCAAGCTTTTCAAGGTCATTTATAACAATGTACCTATAGGCTGTTTTTAAAATTCCTTTGCCGGCTAACTCATTTAGTATTTTGCTGACCGTTACTCTGGAAACACCTACAAGGTTGCCTATTTCTTCATGAGTTAGGTTTACTATAAATTCATTATTCAGTACAGCCTTTGAGTGTAAAAGCTGACCGGCTATGCGGCACTCTGCCTTAGTAAAAACCATACCGGACACCTGAGCCGACAGCATTCTTATAGACTGCGCCTGAACTCTGAGCATACACATGGCAAGCTTGGGATTTTTCTTAATAGCCTCCTCCAGCTGTTGGTGTGTAACGGTGTTTATTATACAGTGTGATATGGTTTGCGCCGAAGAAACCCTTGGCATACGGTCAAAGAAAGCCGCCTCCCCCAAAACACTGCCGTTGCCTGCTATTGAGATTGTTTTTTGCATACCCTCGGCAGAATTGAAGAAAACCTTTACACTGCCCTTTTGTAAATAATAAAAGCAGTCCGCCTGCTCTCCCTGTAGGTACAGCGTTGTATTTTTGTCGTAGCTTTTAACTGTACCCAAACCGTCAAAAAGCTCGAAGGCTTCCTCCTGCAAGTGCAGAGTGTCACTGCTGTAAATACTTTGATTTGCCATTAAATATCACCTCTGATGGGCTATTATATAGCTGTAATTGTAACATAGATTACATTCTTTAATCAAGCATTATGAGATAATATTCTTAAACAATTTTCAATAATCTTTACAAATAGGAGGATTTTGTTATGGGTATGACTATGTCACAAAAAATCTTGGCAGCACACGCCAACCTGCCGGAGGTTAAGGCAGGACAGCTTATTGAAGCAAGGCTGGATATGGTGCTGGGCAATGATGTAACATCACCTGTAGCCATTAATGTTTTTAATGACTGCAACGCCACCAAGGTTTTTGACAACACAAAAATAGCAATGGTAATGGATCACTTTACACCTAACAAGGACATTAAGTCGGCACAAAACTGCCTGCAGGTAAGAGAATTTGCCGGCAAGTACGACATTAAAAATTTCCTTGATGTAGGCGAAATGGGTATTGAGCACGCACTATTGCCTGAAAAAGGACTTGTAGGCCCTGGCAGCCTATGCATTGGTGCAGACTCACACACCTGTACATACGGTGCATTGGGTGCTTTCTCAACCGGCGTAGGCTCTACAGATATGGCTGCCGGTATGATAAGCGGCAAGGCTTGGTTTAAAGTGCCGTCTGCAATTAAGTTTAACCTAATCGGAAAGCCGCAAAAATTTGTTAGCGGCAAGGATGTTATACTGCATATTATCGGTATGATTGGCGTTGACGGTGCGTTGTATAAGTCTATGGAATTTGCCGGAGAGGGCCTGAAGTACCTAAACATTGACGATAGACTATGCATTGCAAATATGGCTATTGAGGCCGGCGCTAAAAACGGCATTTTCCCTGTAGACGACATTACAAGAGAGTATACAAACGGAAGATTCCAGGGCGAGCCTGTGGAGTATACTGCTGATGAGGACGCAGAGTACGAGGCAGAATACACTGTAGACCTTTCGCAGCTAAAGCCTACTGTAGCCTTTCCACATCTGCCTGAAAACACAAAGACTATAGACCAAGTAGAAAAAATTGAAATTCAGCAGGTTGTTATCGGCTCTTGTACAAACGGCAGAATTTCCGACCTAAGAGCTGCCGCCAATGTTATGAAGGACAAAAAGGTAGCTAAGGGAGTAAGATGCATTGTTATTCCGGGTACGCAAAAAATATGGCTGGACGCTATGCATGAGGGACTGTTTGACATTTTCATAAATGCCGGTGCTATTGTTTCCACACCAACCTGCGGGCCATGCCTAGGCGGTCATATGGGCGTGCTTGCACAGGGTGAAAAGGCTGTATCCACTACAAACAGAAACTTTGTAGGCAGAATGGGACATATTGATTCTGAAATTTACCTTGCAAGCCCTGCTGTAGCAGCTGCAAGTGCCGTTAAGGGATATATTGCAGACCCTGCCGATGTCTGTAATGAATAAGAAAGAGAGGATTGATTATAAATGAATGCAAAGGGCAGAGTACATAAATATGGTGATAATGTAGATACTGATGTCATTATTCCTGCTAGATACTTAAACACAGCCTCTCACAAAGAGCTTGCTGCACACTGTATGGAGGATATTGACGCAGACTTTACAAAGAATGTTCAGGACGGCGACATTATAGTAGCCGAAAAGAACTTTGGCTGCGGCTCTTCAAGGGAGCACGCTCCTATAGCTATAAAGGCTTCGGGTATTTCCTGCGTAATAGCTTCAACATTTGCAAGAATTTTCTACAGAAATTCTATTAACATCGGTTTGCCGATTCTTGAATGTGACGAGGCGGCTCACGATATTAAAAACGGTGACATTGTAAATGTAAACTTTGACACAGGCGTTATTACTAACGAAACTACAGGAAAGACATACCAGGCTGAGCCGTTCCCTGAGTTTATTCAGAACATTATTAAAAAGGGCGGACTTATAAAGTCTATTACTGAGTAATTGTACTTTTAAACAAGTTATTACGGATATCTTTGTTCAATTTACAATTTGACATTATTTTATATTATGATACAATAATCCTTGTGTATGAGGCGAGCATACACAAGGATTGGCGAGGATGGAAAGAACCACAGGGAACGGAAATGCTGTGGTTCTTTTCCTTTTTTGTATACAATATTTACCAAAAATTTTAAAACAAAATAGAACCGGCTTTCTCTTGGTGAAGCTCACCACAGCGGAAGGCCGGCTCTTTTTCTCTTATATACTATGTTCTCGGTACAAGGGCAGTGTAAGCACGCCGCCCTTGTGCCATATGTATTTTATGTGCTAAAGTTTACTTTGAAAGCAGCTTTTCTATTCTTGCCATAGCCTCAATAGTAGCATCTCTGTCACCAAATGAGGTCAAACGGAAGTAGCCCTTGCCGTTCTTACCAAAGCCCTCACCCGGAGTACCTACAACATTAGCCTCTTTCAGCAGCAGGTCAAAGAACTCCCATGAGCCCATACCGTTTGGACACTTTAGCCAAATGTATGGTGAGTTAATTCCGCCGGTATAACTTATACCCAGCTTATCCATAGTGTTTGCAATAATTCTGGCATTTTCCTTGTAATACTCAAGGTTTACCTTAATTTGCTCTCTGCCCTCCTCTGAGAATACGGCAGCAGCACCGCACTGTACAGGGTAAGAAACACCGTTAAACTTTGAGCCCTGTCTTCTGCCCCACAGCTGAGAAATACTAACCTTTGTTCCGTCGCTTGCTTCAACCTCAAGCTCGTTAGGAATTACAGTGTAGCCGCAGCGCATACCTGTAAAGCCGGCTGTTTTTGACAATGAGCAAATTTCAATAGCACACTGTCTGGCACCCTCTACCTGGAAGATACTTCTTGGAATATCGTCCTGTGTAATAAATGCTTCATAAGCAGCGTCATAAATAATAATAGCCTTGTTAGCAATGGCATAGTCAATCCACGCCTTTAGCTGTGCTGTGTTGAACGCCGCACCCGTTGGATTGTTTGGCGAGCAAAGATAAATAAGGTCAGCGTGAACATTGTAGTCAGGCTCTGCACAAAAGCCGTTAGCCTCTGAAGAATCGGCATAAATTACCTTTCTGCCGTTCATTAGGTTGGAGTCAACATATACAGGGTAAGCAGGGTCGGTAATAAGTACAACATTGTCATCACCGAAAATATCAACAATATTACCGCAGTCTGACTTAGCACCGTCGCTGATTCTTATTTCTTCAGGCTTTACATCTGCACCAAAGCTTTTATAATAGCCTGCTACAGCCTCTTTCAAAAAGTCATATCCTGTGCCGCTGTCCTCGTAGCCCTTAAAGGTTTCTTTTACGCCCATTTCCTCTGCACCCTTTTTAACAGCCTCAACAACGCAAGGTGCTATAGGAAGTGTTACATCGCCGATACCCATACGGATAATGTTTGACTTCTTTTCAGGATTTTCCTCAATATACGCATTAATCTTCTTTGCGATATTAATAAAAAGATAGTTTTTTTCCAGCTTTAGGTAGTTTTCATTAATCTGTGGCATTCCGTTTCTCTCCTTTACAATTCTATATATTCACCGATTTATATATAATTCTGTAAATGCTGTTTAAATTACTTCTCTAAACTAGCCTTTACAAATTCTCTGAACAGTGGGTGTGCAGACTGTGGACGGCTCTTGAATTCCGGATGATACTGAACAGCTACATAGAATTTGTGGTTAGGAATTTCAACAGCTTCAACAAGCATACCGTTAGGAGATGTACCTGTTACAATCATACCGTTTTCTTCAAAGTCAGCTCTAAACTCGTTGTTAAACTCATAACGATGACGGTGTCTTTCGGAGATTTCCTTCTTACCGTATGCTCTGTCCATAATTGTATCCTTGCGAATTTTACAAGGGTACGCACCAAGACGCATTGTTCCGCCCATTGCCTCTATGCCCTTTTGGTCTTGCATAATATCAATAACCTTGTGGGCAGAGCTTTCGTCGAATTCACCTGAGTTAGCGTCGCTCCAGTGCAAAACATCTCTTGCAAATTCAATAACGGCAGTTTGCATGCCAAGGCAAATACCCAAATATGGTATATTGTGCTCTCTGGCATATTTCGCAGCCGTAATTTTGCCCTCGATGCCTCTGTTGCCAAAGCCGCCCGGTACCAAAATACCGTCTGTATTTCCAAACAGCTCATCGACAGTGTATTCTGTAACAAGCTCTGAGTCTACCCAGTCTATTTCTACCTCGGCAGCGTTTTCGTAGCCTGCATGGTTAAGTGCCTCAACCACCGACAGATAAGCGTCATGCAGCTGTACATATTTACCCACAAGTGATATTTTAACCTTTTTATCTCTGGACTTAATTCTTTCAATCATATTCATCCATTCGGTCATATCGCCCTTTGGCAGGTTAATGTTAAGCTCACGGCAGACAATATCTGAAAAATTGTTTTCCTCAAGCATAAGCGGTGCTTGATAAAGCACAGGCAGTGTAATATTCTCTATTACACAGTCGGACTTAACATTGCAGAACAGTGCAATTTTCTTGAAAATGCTTTCGTCAATAGGCTCGTCACAACGCAAAACTATAATATCAGGGTTAATACCCAAAGAGCGAAGCTCCTTAACGCTGTGCTGTGTAGGCTTTGACTTATGTTCGTTAGAGCCCTTTATATACGGTACAAGTGTAACATGAATGAAAATGCAGTTTTCGCTGCCTACCTCCAGCGATACCTGTCTGATAGCCTCCAAAAACGGCTGGCTTTCTATGTCGCCTACAGTACCGCCGATTTCTGTTATTACAACATCAGCCTCTGAATGTTTACCAACATTGTAAATAAAATCTTTAATTTCGTTTGTTATATGAGGAATAACCTGAACAGTTTCACCCAGGTAGTCACCCCTACGCTCTTTTTCAAGAACATTGGAGTAAACCTTACCTGTTGTTAGGTTAGAAAACTTGTTAAGATTTTCGTCAATAAATCTTTCATAGTGACCAAGGTCAAGGTCTGTTTCGGCACCGTCCTCGGTTACATAAACCTCGCCGTGCTGATACGGGCTCATTGTTCCCGGGTCAACATTTATATATGGGTCAAGCTTTTGTGCTGTAATCTTTAGGCCTCTTGACTTTAGCAAACGACCAAGTGAAGCAGCTGTAATACCTTTGCCTAAGCCCGAAACAACGCCGCCGGTTACAAATATATATTTTGTTTCCATATTATTATACCTCTCTGTCGAATGTTATAGCTCAACTGTGCCTTCAAATACACGCTCAGCGGCACCTGTCATATATACTGTGTCGTCTGTATAATTAATAACCAGGTCTCCGCCCTTTAGCTGAACGGTAATGTCCTCGCCCTTTTTGCAGAAGCCGTTTTCAACAGCTGCCACTGCAACTGCACAAGCACCTGTACCGCAAGCCCAGGTTTCGCCGCTGCCACGCTCCCAAACACGCATTTTAATAGTATTTTCGTTAATAACTCTTACAAACTCTGTGTTTACTCTTTCAGGGAAAAGCTTGTCATGTTCAAACTTAGGACCGATTTTTTCAATGTCTAAGCCCTCAACATCGTTTATAAATACTACACAGTGCGGGTTGCCCATTGAAACGCAGGTAATGTTAAACTGCTGACCGTCTATAATAACAGGCTCGTTTACAACCCTCTCCTTGTCAATAGCTACAGGAATCTTAGCCGAGTTAAGCTCTGCCTTGCCCATATCTACCCTTAGTCTTTTTACCTCGTTATCCTGCTTATATACCTTAAGGGTTTTTATGCCGCTTAGTGTTTCTACTGTAACAGTTTCTTTGTTTTGGTCTACAATATTGTGGTCGTACAGGAACTTACCTACACAACGAATACCGTTGCCGCACATTTTGCCCTCTGAGCCGTCCAGATTAAACATACGCATTTTAGCGTCTGCAACATCTGACGGGCAAACAAGGATAACACCGTCGCCGCCAATGCCAAAGTGTCTGTCAGACAGTCTTACGCTTAAACCCTCAGGGTTATTTATATTCTGGTCAAAGCAGTTGAAGTAAATATAGTCGTTACCGCAGCCCTGCATTTTTGTAAATTTATACTTCATCTTTTCGCTCCTCATATTGTTTATGTCTACAAGCTCGGTATTATACTGTGAGTATCTGCTCATTAAGCACTCTACCAAAGCGTTTGCCGTATCTATAGATGTTAAGCAAGGAATATTTCTCTCTACAGTTTTTCTTCTTATCTTTACGCTGTCTCTTGTAGGAATACGGCCCTTTGAAGAGGTTGAAATAACATAGGTAATCTTACCGCTTTCAATAAGCTTAAGTGTGTTATGCTCTCTTGATTCGTGAATCTTCTTAACTGTAATAGCATTTATTCCGTAAGCCTCAAGAATTTTTGCCGTACCTGCCGTTGCATAAATGTCAAAGCCCATCATAGCAAATTTCTTAGCCAAGTCGCCGATTTCGCCCTTGTCGCTGTTTCTTACGGTAATAAGCACGCCGCCGGATTTTTCCATCTTGTAGCCCGCTGCAACCAAGCCCTTGTACAAAGCCTCCTCCAAGGTACCCGCTATACCAAGCACCTCGCCTGTTGACTTCATCTCAGGTCCCAAGTGGTTATCAACATTTATCAGCTTTTCAAAGGAGAATACAGGTACCTTTACAGCTGTATAAGGCGACTTTCTGTACAAGCCTGTACCGTAACCCATATCTGCCAGCTTTTCGCCAAGCATAGCCTTTGTAGCCAGGTCAACCATTGGCACGCCTGTAACCTTGCTGATATACGGAATTGTTCTTGATGAACGAGGGTTTACCTCAATAACATACAAATCGCCCTTATAAATTAGGTACTGAATATTTACAAGGCCCTTAGTATTAAGCGACAAAGCCAAATCCTTTGAACTGCGGATAATTGTCTGCGTCATTTCGTCGCTTAGGTTCCACGCAGGGTATACTGCAATAGAGTCGCCTGAGTGTATGCCGGCACGCTCAATGTGCTGCATAATACCCGGAATAAGAATGTCGTCGCCGTCGCATATAGCGTCAACCTCTATTTCTGTACCCATAAGGTATTTATCAATCAAAATTGGATTTTCAATATTTTGTGAAAGAATAATTGCCATATACTCAACAATATCATCTTCGTTGTAGGCAATAATCATATTCTGTCCGCCCAATACATAGGAAGGACGCATCAAAACAGGGTAGCCAACCTCTTCGGCAACCTTTAGAGCTTCCTCGGTTGTCATAACTGTAAAGCCGCGAGGTCTTTTAATGTGGTGCTTTTCAAGCAGCTCATCAAAACGCTCTCTGTCCTCTGCCATATCAATGCCGTCTGCCGATGTACCCAAAATGTTTACACCGTTGTCGCTTAAGAACTTTGTCAGCTTGATAGCTGTCTGACCGCCAAAAGCAACTACAACGCCGTATGGCTTTTCTGTTTTTATAATGCCCATTACATCTTCGTTTGTAAGAGGCTCAAAGTACAGTCTGTCTGATGTATCAAAGTCTGTTGATACTGTTTCAGGGTTGTTGTTTACAATAACAACCTCGTAGCCTGCTTCCTTCAAAGCCCAAACGCAGTGAACAGACGCATAGTCAAACTCAATACCCTGACCGATTCTTATAGGGCCTGAACCAAATACTATAATAGTCTTTTTGCCCTTGTAGTTTTCCTCTATAAACTCCTCGGCCTCGTTTTCCTCGTCAAAGGTTGAGTAGAAATAAGGTGTTTCTGCCTTAAACTCTGCCGCACAGGTATCAACCATTTTGTAAACCGGAACAGCAGGATTTTCAATTTCACAGCCGGTAATCTTTTTAATTACTTTGTCAAGGTAGCCCATTGTCTTTGCCTTGTGGTAAAGCTCAGGTGTAAGCTGACCCTTTGCCATTTCTTTTTCTATATTAACAAGCTTTAGCAGCTTTTCAAGGAACCATTCATCAATTAAAGTAACTGCATGAATCTCGTCTACTGTTACGCCTCTTTTAAGAGCCTCAAACACGCAGAACAGTCTTTCGTCGTCGCATACAGAAAGTCTTTTTCTTATGCTTTCGTCAGACATTTGCATAAACTTCTCGTCATTCAGTGTGTTGTGAGAAATCTCTGCACCTCTTACAGCCTTCATTATAGCCTGCTCAAAGGTAGGAGCAATAGCCATAACCTCGCCTGTAGCCTTCATCTGTGTGCCAAGTGTTCTCTTAGCGTAAACAAATTTATCAAAAGGCCACTTAGGGAACTTTACAACAACATAGTCAAGTGCCGGCTCAAAGCAAGCATAAGTAGAGCCTGTTACGGCGTTTTTAATTTCGCTTAGGTTGTAGCCGATGGCAATTTTAGCGGCTACCTTAGCTATAGGATAACCTGTAGCCTTTGACGCCAAAGCCGAGGAACGGGAAACTCTTGGGTTTACCTCGATAACCGCATACTGGAAGCTTTCGGGATTAAGTGCAAACTGACAGTTACAGCCGCCCTCTACGCCCAGTGCGGAAATAATATTCAGCGCCGCACTTCTAAGCATTTGATACTCTTTATCAGCCAATGTAACAGCAGGTGCTATTACTATACTGTCGCCTGTGTGAACACCCACAGGGTCAAAGTTTTCCATAGAACAAACGGTAATAACATTTCCTATACTGTCACGCATTACCTCGAATTCTATTTCTTTCCAACCGGCTATACACTGCTCTACAAGAACCTGTGTAATAGGTGAAAGCTCCAAACCGTTGGCTGTAATTTCACGAAGCTCCTCTTCGTTATTTACAATACCGCCGCCTGTACCGCCCAAGGTAAACGCCGGACGAATAATAAGCGGATAGCCTATTTCATTTGCAAAATTAACCGCACTTTCAACATCATTAACAACCAAAGACGGAATTACAGGCTGACCTATGGCCTCCATAGTATCCTTAAACATCTGTCTGTCTTCTGCCTTGTCAATGGTTTCAGGGTTGGCACCCAACAGCTTTACGCCGTTTTCCTCCAAAAAGCCTTCCTTTGCCAGCTGCATAGAAAGTGTAAGACCTGTTTGTCCGCCTAGTGTAGAAAGCAGACTGTCAGGCTTTTCTTTTTGAATAACTCTTTTTACTGTATCTAATGTCAACGGCTCAATATAAATTTTATCAGCCATTGCGTTATCTGTCATAATTGTAGCCGGGTTAGAGTTAATAAGAATAACCTCCAAGCCCTCTTCCTTTAGTGCACGGCAAGCCTGTGTACCTGCATAGTCAAACTCTGCTGCCTGACCTATTACAATAGGACCGGAGCCTATTACCAAAACTCTCTTTATATCCTTATTAATCGGCATTAATAACATCCTTTCTTTTCATAAACGGGTTTATATTTTAAAGGTATTTATTATCAACAGTGTTTATTTTCTTCAATAAGAGAAATAAACCTATCAAAAAGGAACTCTGTATCCAGCGGACCACCGCAAGCCTCCGGGTGGAACTGTACTGAAAACGCAGGCATATTTGTATAGGTTACACCCTCGCAGGTGCCGTCGTTAGCATTAACAAAGCTTTCCTTTGCGTTAGCCGGCAAAGACTTGCTTACTACCGCATAGCCGTGGTTTTGGCTTGTAATGTAAACTCTGCCTGTTTCAACATCTGTAGCAGGCTGGTTTGCACCACGGTGTCCGTACTTCAGCTTGTCCGTTGTAGCTCCCTGCGACAGTGCCAAAAGCTGATGTCCCAAGCAGATGCCAAAGGTAGGAATTTTCTTTTCACACAAAAGCCGCAGCTGCTTAATAATCTCCTGATTTTCCTGTGGGTCTCCCGGGCCGTTTGAAAGCATAATGCCGTCAGGGTTAATAGCCGCAATTTCTTCAGCTGTAGCTGATGCAGGAAATACAGTAACATTGCAGCCACGCTTTAACAGCGAACGCTGAATGTTAGACTTTGCACCAAAGTCCCACAAGGCAACGCTGTACTTTGGATTTTCGGCAGTAAATGAAGCAACTTCCTTTGGAGTTACGCTTTCTACTGCGTCTACTACCTTGTACTGCTTTATTTCCTCTAAGTCCTTGTCAAGGTTGTCAAGAGTAGAGGTTATTTTGCAGTTCATTACACCGTATTCTCTTACTATTCTTGTAAGCGCTCTTGTGTCAATGTCATATATTCCCGGCACACCGGTATTCTTTAAAAAAGTGTCAAGAATCCCCTCGCAACGGAAGTTGGACGGCTCTTGACACCTATTTCTAACAATATAAGCCTTTAAAGCAGGCCGGCTGCTTTCAAAATCAGATGGAATTACACCATAATTACCAATCAACGGAAATGTCTGTACAACAACTTGTCCGTAATAGCTAGGGTCAGTAAGTGTTTCAAGGTAACCTGTCATAGCAGTAGTAAAAACAATTTCACCCACTACATCCTTCTCAGCGCCAAAGCCCTTTCCCTCAAAGACCTTGCCGTTTTCCAAAATAAGAAATGATTTGCGGCTCATTTAATCAATCCCTTTCCTCTGTTTTTGCTTAATAAATTACATTTCGTAGGTTGTTAATACCTGTTCAGCTACATTTTTTTTACTTATTCGTAAATCCATAGCTTGCTTCTCAAGATATTTATGAGCCTGCGGCTCACTCATAGCCAAGCACTGCATAAGCACACACTTAGCTCTGTTTATCACCTTGATTTCCTCAAGCTGCTCTTTTAGCTTTTTATTTTCTTGCTGTATTTCCTTTATTTTGCTGCTGTAAGCTCTAAAAGCTATAATACACTGGTGCATCTGAGCAGCGGTAATTGGTTTTTCCACCGTTACCACGCCGTGCTTTAAAAGATGATTTCCCACTTTAATAAAGGTATCGCCGCTGACTGCAACAACCACCCCGGAATCGGTATGCTCCGACAAATAAACAGAAAGATTTATACCTACCTCATCTTCTAAAGGAGTGTAAATAAAGATTAAATCAAAAGCTTCTATGGCTGTACACAGCTTGGCCTTTTCGGCAGACTGTGCGGTTTTAAATCGGTCAAAGCCCTCCTGCAAAAGCAGTGCCTTTAACCCGTGGGCAGACTTTTCGCTTTTAGTAATTATTAGAACATTACTCATACTGAAAAATCACCCGCTAACCATTTTAGTTATAAAAAAACAGAACAACGCAGGAAAAATTTTATTTTTAATCATAGTTCTGCATTGTAGCCTCACTTAAACTACATTATACATAATTTTGACCTATTATGCAAGTAATTTTATTTCCAAAGCTAAAACAATATTTCGTATTTATATCGCAATATTAAATAACGGTTTTTATAAATTATAACGCCTCGTATCCGCCCAACAGCGGCAAGGTAAATAAAAATTGCAATTCGCCCTGCCGCACAAAAGCCTACTGCTACAAAAACGGTGTTTGATGCCGCTGTGCCGTATCGTCGAAAATAGTTACAAATTTAATATTGTAGTAGTCACATATAATTTTTCCGTTACTGTTAAGCTCTCTTAAAATAATATAGTTTGCCCCCACATTTGTAATATAGCCACGCTTTATGGCTGTGTTGTTATTGCCCACTAAAAATTCAATTTCAGCCATTTTTCCTACCTGAGTACGCAAATAGCCGTTCATATACTGCAGGCTGTCTGTGGAAACAATGGTTGCGTTACCTGTGGTCATTTGCGGCGTCATATCTTCTGAAATGTCCTGGTCCTGTGCCAATGTGGTGGCAGGTGTTTGGGTAAGCCCCGAGTGGTTGCCTATAAGCTGAGTGCTCATTTCGTCCTCCGGCTCTACAAACTGCTGTACCGTATTACCGCTGTTTATAGGCGTAGGCATATTGTCAACTATAGGGTTTGCTGTGTAGTCGCTTAATGTAGCGTGATTTTGGTTTTGATATTGAAAATCTATAGGCTCGCTTGCACCGCAGTTTTTAGTGCAGCCCGGCTGTACATAGGGCATCATCTGCATTTGCGGAGGATATTCGTACATAGTGTTGGGGTTGGGGTTGGCGTTAGTGTTATTATTTAAGCTGACCGATACTGATGTATCAGCGTTATTTGCAACGGCATTTCGGTTTTGACCGCTGCTTCCTTCAGACACCATATTTCCCATATTGATTTGGTTAGCATTGTACAGCCGGTTCATTGTGTTCATTGAACTTATGTTGTTTATGCTTTCTCTGCCGGTGGCTATCGGTATGGGCTGTCTTGCGTTTTGGTTGTAGTTGCCGCTTGACTGATTGCTTACCTGGTTATTTAAGCCATACATGGCATTCGGGTCCATATTATTCATTTAGGCAGCCTCCTATGTTGAAAGATATTTTTCCGTAGGCGAATAAAAGCAGTGCTCACCTACACGGTTGTAGATTATACCAATACCTGTTGCCGGAAAATAATTTGGACATGTTCTGCTGTAGGGGTTAAAGAAAAACAGGGAATTTCCTACAGGACTGTAAGAATTTCCCGCCAGTGCCCAATCCGCTATGTCATAATGCTCCTTGTCGGGTATAATATTATAAACATTTTGAGGATTATAAATACCGTCTACCGATGTTCTCATACATACAAACTGTCCCGGCTGTTCTATAATATTTCGCACATTGCCACCGTTGCTTACTCTGCTGAATTCCCCGTTTTCGGCTCTGGCCCTATTCATAACAACACTGGCAACGGCACGCATACCACTGTCTCCCTCACCGCCGGCTTCACACTTTATTAGCCGTGCAAATAATTCTCTTGTATTCAATGGCATAAAAATCACCTTCTTTAAATTAAGCCGCACTACATATTATTCATAAAGCAGCATTAAGTGAAATAATATTTGCAGCTTAGAATTATTTTGCTGTGTATTATTGCCAAAAGAAAAAGCCCGAAAAACCGGGCCTTAATCATAGAACATATAAGCTATAAAACAGGCAGACCAACAGCTGTACTTGCTGTCGGCCTGCCTTTATTTTTACATTCGTAAAATTACTGTATTAAATTATTCGTCTTTTCCGCAGCACTTTTTGTACTTCTTGCCGCTGCCGCAAGGGCAAGGGTCGTTTCTGCCTACCTTCTTTTTCTTGCGAACTGTTGTATTTGACGGTTGGTCTGAGCCGCCGCTGGTTGAGGTTGGTGTAGCCATTTGCTCACGCTTTATGACCGTTTCGGAGCCTTGTGCCCCTTGCTCCTCCTCGGCTATTTCCTTGTTAAGCTCCTCTACCTGTGTGTTTTCGCCCTTTTTCTCTGCCTCGGCCCTTGCAGCCTGAAGCTCCTTTAGGCGTTCCTCTCTTATTACCTTGGCACGCTCAATATCGGCAAGCTGTCTTGCCTGAATTTCTGCAATTTTCTTTGGTGCAGACAGGCAAAGCTTAGCGGTATTTTCTCTGATTGACTCTATCATTTGGTCAAACATATCAAAGCCCTCTAAACGATACTCAACAACAGGATCCTTTTGTCCGTAAGCACGAAGTCTGATGCCCTGCTTTAGGTTATCCATATCGTCAATATGCTGCATCCAGAAGGTATCAACACTCTTCAGAAGATATACACGCTCCATTTCACGCATTGTATCCTCAGGAAGAAGCTTTTCGTTTTCCTCGTAAATTTCAGCAGCCTTGTTTTGAAGAATTTCAACCAGCTGATTGTTGTCCATATCTGCCAGTTCATCCAAAGTGAAGTTCAGGCAGTCATCGTCAGAGCTCAGCAGCCAGCCTGTGTAGTAGTCCTTTAGGCTTTCTATATTCCACTGCTCACGCAAAATAGCGTCGTCACAGTACAGCTTTACGGTTTCCTCAATGTTTTCGTTAATCATCTTAACTACAACATCTCTAATATTTTCACCGTTAAGCACTTGGTCACGCTGAGAGTAGATAATTTCTCTCTGCTTGTTCATAACATCGTCATACTGAAGTACATTTTTACGAATAGCAAAGTTTCTGCTTTCTACCTTTTGCTGTGAGCTTTCAATAATACTTGAAAGCATTTTATTTTCAATAGGCATATCGTCAGGCGTATTAAGCCTGTTCATTACAGCCTCCATACGCTCGCCGCCAAACAGACGCATTAGGTCGTCCTCTGTTGACAAATAGAAGCGGCTCTTACCCGGGTCGCCCTGACGGCCTGCACGACCACGCAGCTGGTTATCAATACGGCGTGATTCGTGACGCTCTGTGCCTATAATGTACAGTCCGCCTGCCTTGCGTACCTCGTCTGCCTCGTCCTTTAGCTCGTCCTTGTACTTTTGGTTTAGCTCCTTAAAGGTTTTTCTTGCATTCAGAATAGCCTCGTCGTCTGTTGCACCGTAGCTTGTAGCCTGAGTAATAAGCTCCTCGTCAAAGCCCTCTTTTCTCATTTCCGACAGTGCCAAAAATTCGGCATTACCGCCCAAAATAATATCGGTACCACGGCCGGCCATATTTGTTGCAATTGTTACAGCGCCCTTTTTACCTGCCTGTGCAACAATTTCTGCTTCCTTTTCGTGCTGCTTTGCGTTTAGTACGTTGTGTTGTATGCCACGCTTTTTAAGCATTTTGCTGAGCACTTCTGACTTTTCAATGGAAATAGTACCAACCAAAACAGGCTGACCTTTTTCGTGACACTGAATTATATCTTCAATTACGGCATTAAACTTGCCCTGCTCGTTTTTGAAAATCAAATCCGGCTCGTCTATTCTCTGTACAGGACGGTTTGTAGGAATTTCGATAATATCCAACTCGTAAATCTCGCCAAACTCCTCTTCCTCTGTCATAGCTGTACCTGTCATACCGGAAAGCTTTTTGTACAAGCGGAAATAGTTCTGGAAAGTAATGGTTGCAAGGGTTTTGCTTTCGTTTGCAATCTTAACACCCTCTTTAGCCTCTATAGCCTGGTGCAAGCCCTCGTTATATCTACGGCCGTACATAAGTCTGCCGGTAAATTCATCAACAATTATTACCTCGCCGTCTTTTACAACATAGTCAATATCACGGCGCATTGTACCGTATGCCTTTATCGCTTGGTTTACATGGTGCTGAATAGTCAGGTTGTCCGGGTCTGTAAGGTTGTCAATATTAAAGAAAGCCTCTGCCTTTTTTACGCCTGCCTGTGTAAGCGTAGCTGTTTTTGCTTTTTCGTCAACAATATAGTCAATGCCCTCTGACTTGTAATATTCTTCGTTATCCTCTTTGGCGTCAACCTCGGCGAACTTTTCGCACTTTAGTGTACGGGCAAATTTGTCTGCTTTTTCGTACAGGTCTGTTGACTTATCGCCCTGTCCTGAAATAATAAGAGGTGTTCTTGCTTCATCAATAAGAATGGAGTCAACCTCGTCCACAATGGCAAATGCGTGGCCACGCTGAACCTTTCTCTCCTTGTACACTACCATATTATCTCTTAGATAGTCAAAGCCAAGCTCGTTATTTGTACCGTATGTAATGTCGGCGTTGTAGGCCTTTTTTCTTTCATCACTGTCTATATCGTGAGTAACCAAGCCTACGGACAAACCAAGGTAGTTGTATAGCTTGCCCATCCACTCGGAGTCACGCTTAGCCAAATAATCGTTTACTGTTACAATATGAACGCCGTTGCCTGTAAGACCGTTTAAGTATGCCGGTAGGGTAGCAACAAGGGTTTTACCTTCACCTGTACGCATTTCTGCAATTCGTCCCTGATGAAGAACTATACCGCCTATAACCTGTACAGGATAATGACGCATACCTAAAACTCTGTCTGAGGCCTCACGACATACTGCAAAAGCGTCCGGTAGAATATCGTCGGTGGTTTCACCGTTTGCCAGTCTTTCTTTTAAGACATTTGTTTGGTCTTTAAGCTCTTCTTCTGTCATAGCCTTGTATTTGTCCTCAAGCTCAAGCACCTGATTCATAATAGGCTTTACTCTTTTAAGCTCTTTTTTGCTGTAATTACCAAATAATGATTTAAAAAAACTCATTAGTAATCCTCCTAAACTGTAACCTTCTTCTTTATTCTATAAACAAATCGTTTTTAATAAACTTGCCATTGCATAAAGTTTGTAATCTAGGATATTATAACACAACCGTTTCAAAAAATCACTAATAATTTATTAATTTATTTCGAAACAGATAAATATTCTTATATTTATTAAAGGCAAATCTATTTTTTAATACTCTTTAGCTTTTGCAAGGTTTTTTAGAATTAATTAATAATTAAGTAAGATATGTATATATATTATCCTCCTAAGCATATTCATTATCTTAGGGAGTGGTGTGTTATGAATAAAAACGGTACTAAAAAGCTAACTGCAAGTATAGCTATAGGCTTAGGCACAGGTCTGTTTTCTGTACTGCTTACCCTGGGAAATTTCAAAGCCTATTCTGCACTGCTACAGCCGCCGTTGGCACCGCCGGGGTGGCTTTTCCCTGTAGTATGGACAATACTGTACATATTAATGGGTGTGTCTGCATATTTAGTTTATGAATGTGACACCGAAGAAAAATACATAGGTCTTGCGGTTTATGTCCTGCAGTTGATTTTTAATTTTTTGTGGCTCATAATTTTCTTTAACATAAGAAATTTACTTTTTGCCTTTGTATGGCTTGTTTTTCTGTGGATATTGGTTTTGGCTATGACCATAAGCTTTTACAAGGTTAATAAAACCGCCGGACTTTTGCAGATTCCTTATTTGCTGTGGGTAACCTTTGCCGGTTATTTAAACATAGCGTTGTATATTTTAAACAAATAAACATCCGCCACGCTTACATATTGCTTTAGCGTGGCGGATATTTTTTAGTTACTTAGATTTTGTATCGGTCTTTTTACCGGAGTCGGTTTTTGACTTTGTCTGTGATTTTTTTACAGCTTTCAAAAGCTTAGTATTCTTCTCTCTTTTAGCCTCCATAGCTGCTTTCTCGTCTTGGACAGTCTTTGGCGCAGAAACAGTGTCAGAAGCTTTCTTAGCTGCAGGCAGTTCCTTTTCAGCCGCAGTCACTTTAGGACTGCTTACCTCCTTGGCGGCTGTTACGGTTTTTTCAGTATCAGCCTTTGGGGCAGACGTTTTATCCACAGAGCTTTCCGTTTTCTTTTCTACAGTTTTCACTACAGGCTGCGGAGTGGCAGTTTTCTTTTCTGCCTTTTCCTTTTCAGCTTTTTCTTTCTCTGCCTTTTCCTTTTCGGCTTTTTCTCTTTCAGCCTTTTCCTTTTCGGCTTTTTCTCTTTCAGCTTTTTCTCTTTCAGCCTTTTCCTTTTCGGCTTTTTCTTTTTCAGCCTTCTCTTTTTCGGCCTTTTCCTTTGCCTTTTGCACCTCTGGGTCAACATAGTCGAACTCAAACACGCTTACGCTTAGAGGCGGAATAGAATATCTTACACAGTATGGCATATTGTCGCACTCTTCCTCCTGAGGAATAAGTGTTTCTTTAACATAGCTGCCTGTACCGCCGTATTTCTTATCATCACTGTTAAGAACAAGCTTATACTCCACATTACACGGCACTCCGATTAAAAAGTTTTCGTGAGGAACAGGTACAAAGTTGCAGATAAACATAAGATACTTCTCGCCGGGAGTTTTAGGCTTACGAATAAAGCTAACCTCACTGTGGCTCCAGTCGTCACAGTTAATCCACTGAAAGCCGTCATATGTAAAGTCCTGCTCATACAAGGCCGGATATTTTTTATAAATTGTCAGCAAATCCCTTACAAAGTTTTGCAGCATTCTGTTATTGTCTACCTGGTCAATCAAGAACCAGTCAAGCTCCTTGTTGGAATTCCACTCGTCATACTGTGCAAAGTCTTGTCCCATAAACAGCAGCTTTTTGCCCGGGTGTCCAAACATAAAGCCGTATGCAGCTTTTAGATTTGCAAACTTCTGCCAGTCGTCACCCGGCATTTTGTTTATCATAGAGCATTTTCCGTATACAACCTCATCATGAGAAAGCACAAGAATAAACTTCTCCGATGTTGCATACACCATACTAAAGGTTAGCTCGTTGTGGTCGTGACATCTATAAATAGGGTCTGTAGACATATATTTTAGGAAGTCGTTCATCCAGCCCATATTCCATTTAAAGGTAAAGCCCAAACCGTCGTCCTCTGTTTTTGCTGTAACTCCAGGGAATGAGGTTGATTCCTCTGCCATAATAGCAGAGCCGGGGTTACGCTTAGAATTAACAGAGTTCAAGTGCTTTAGGAACTGAATAGCCTCCAGGTTTTCTCTGCCGCCATAAATATTAGGCAGCCACTGACCATCCTGCTTGCCGTAGTCCAGGTAAAGCATAGAAGCCACTGCGTCAACACGAAGTCCGTCAATATGGAATTTTTCAATCCAGAACAGCGCACTGCCTATTAGGAAGTTGCAAACCTCAGTTTTTCCGTAGTTAAAAATATATGTGCCCCAGTCAGGATGTTCACCACGGCGGGAATCCGGGTGTTCATACAGCGGTGTGCCGTCAAACCTTGCAAGTCCGTGTGCGTCCTTAGGGAAGTGTGCAGGCACCCAGTCTAAAATAACGCTTATGCCTTGGTTATGCATATAGTCAACAAAATACTGGAAATCCTCCGGCGAACCGAAACGGGAGGTTGGCGCATAGTAACCTGTAACCTGATAGCCCCAAGAGCCGTCAAAAGGATGCTCCGATATACCCATTAGTTCAATGTGGGTATAGCCCATTTGCTTTACATACTCGGCAAGCTGCGGTGCAAGCTCACGGTATGTAAGGAATTCGTCCTTGTTTTCACCCTTTTTTCTCCAAGAGCCAAGGTGAACCTCATATATTGCCACAGGCTGAGAATCAATGTCTGTATTTTTTCTCTTTTCCAGCCACTTCTCGTCTGTCCACTTATACTTAGTAACGTCGGTAACAATAGAGGCTGTGTCAGGACGCTTCTGCTGATAATTACCAAACGGGTCGGTTTTCATCATTAGTGCGCCCCAAGATGTTTTTATTTCGTACTTATAAAGAGCACCCTCTGTTATGCCCGGTATAAACAGCTCAAATATACCAACATCATAAACCTTATTCATTTGATGTATTCTGCCGTCCCACTGGTTAAAGTCGCCCACAACGCTTACTCTTGCCGCATTAGGTGCCCATACGGTAAACAGCGTACCTGTTATGCCGTCTATGGTTTTTATGTGTGCACCAAGCACCTCCGACACATTGTATAGTGTACCGCTGCCAAACAGATACGCCTCCTCCGAGGTTGTTTGCACAGGAAATCTGTAGCAGTCCTCTGTTGTGTAGGGCTGTCCCTCATAAGGGGTAATCTCTAAGTAGTAAGGCGTGGTAGAATCGCAGCCCAGATATGCTACAAACAAACCTGCCTCGTCAATTTTTTCCGCCTGAAATTTATGGCTGCTGCGTTTTTCAATTACCGCTACCTCTGCCGCACGCGGGTTATAAACCGTAACAACAAAACCCCTGTCAGTTAAATGTGCCCCCAAAATTCCGCCGGGGTAAACAGAATCTCCGTTAATTACATTTATCATATACTCGTAATTAAACAAGCCCTTAATATCCTCCATTGTGACCTCCTTGCATATACGGTATTACCGTTATATAACGCTAAAAGCATTATTTAATGTTTAAATAAATTAATATGTTTTAATTATATATTACTTTATAAAAAAATTCAATATTCGCCGGAAAAAATTTTGTATATAATTACCACCTGATTTTCTCGTAATTATTACAGTCCTTTTCCCTGCTGCTCATAAATATACATAATTCAGTTTAATTTTTTCGTTATTTATTACAGCTTAATGTCGCTATTTATCTAAATCCAAAGCACTGCCGCCATAATCGTCAAACATTTTACAGGTATGCTCCTTGTTGTACAAAAGCACAGACAGGTTATTCATCATTTTTTCTATAATGCTTATAGAATTGTCAACCTCTTGGTCTGTTATGCCGTCAAAAACCTGCCGAATAAAAGCCTGCCGCCTTTTGCCGAATATTTCCTTATCCCTTCTGTATTTATCGGTAAAGCACACCCTACGCTTACGCCTGTCCTCTGCGTCGTACTCCAAGGTAAGGTACCCCTTTTCTGTCAGCTTAACAACCATTTGCTTAATATTTTGGTGAGAGCTTCCTATTTTGCCCGCCAAATCATTAAGGGTTGGCGGCTCGCTTTTAAAATAATCCTCCATAACCCAGAGCAAATACTCCTGCTTTAGAGAAATTGAGTTATAGTACTTCTCACCAATAGCCTGATACTGGTTGCTGACTCTGCAAATAGTTGAAAACAGCTCTGTTTGCTGTCTGATTTTGTCCCGAGACACTGCATCGCCTCCGTAAGCTTAATAATATGTAACACATTACATATTATATTGCCAAAGCCCCCAAAAGTCAATGTGTTATAGCCACAGATTATTATTTATTCTTTAGTTAATATAACCAATGCTGTATTTCAACGCAGCCGGCATTTTAAAGTTAAAGCGTAAAATTTTAAAAAATAAAACATTTCAAAAGGGATTACTCTGCAATATCCCTACTTTCCACAGGGCATACCCTGACTAAATCCGCAAGGCTTAGCTCAACCTGATAGCCAACCTTGCCGGCACTGAATATTACGGTGTCAAACTGACCGGCTGTACTGTGAATTGTGGTTACAAACTGCTTTTTCATACCAATAGGCGAACAGCCGCCGTGAACATAGCCTGACACCTTTAGCAAATCCTTTTGCGGAATCATTTGTACAGACTTCTCCCCTACAGCCAAGGCCGCCTTTTTTAAGCTAAGCTCTTTATTTACCGGCACCATAAAAACATAATAGTCTTTTGTTTTACTTCCCTGTGTAACAAGGGTTTTAAACACTCTGTCAGGGTTTTCACCAAGTATTTTAGCTATATCGTTACCGTTTGTACAGCCTGTTTTGCTGTAGTCGTAATGCTTGTAGCTTATTTTTTCCTTATCCAGTATTCTCATAACATTTGTTTTTACATCCTTAGCCATAGCAGTCATACTCCCTTGCAATTTACATATTGCTCAATAAAAATTATAAAACATATTGCACAGTATTTCAACAGCAGCTGTATGCACTGTTGAAAATTTTACAAAAGGCACTTGAAGCCTCCCCGTAAGCAGTCAGAAATAACCAGACATAAAGGGTATGTGCCGCAAGTGCCTTTTCAATATACAGTCAGTAAATTAAAATATTTTTTAAACTTTTAACAAGCTGATTTCCTTATTAAAGCATCAGCAATTACTTGGGCCGTTTGTACCTGTTGCGTTAAATACTAAGCCTCTTGAGCAGTCAAGCTTAACGGTTGTACCTGTTTTCAACAGCTTAGTTGCGTTTTTAGCGCCTATAATAACAGGCTTATCTAAAGCCATAGCAACAATAGCGGCGTGTGAGGTTAGTCCGTCTTCTTCGGTAATAATGCCTCCGGCTGTTTTCAGCAGCGGCAAAATGTTGTTTGTAGTTTTAGTTATTACCAAAATGTCGCCTGCGTTAAAGTTTGCCTGTGCCTCCTCTTCCGATTCGCATACGCACAGGTGGCCGCAGTAGGTCTTTGCATTTACAGCAGTACCCGAAGCAAGCACATCACCTACCAGATGAACCTTAAGCATATTTGTAGTACCCGATACACCCAGAGGAATACCGGCGGTAATAACAGCAAGGTCACCGTTGTGCACCAAGCCCTCTCTTTGTGCAACCTTTACTACATGCTCAAACAGTGCGTCTGTGTTGCTTTGCTCCTCTACCATTATAGGAATAACACCCCAAGACAAATTCATCTGTCTTCTTACCTTTGGCGAGGTTGTACCGCAGATAATAGGACAAGCCGGACGGTATTTTGAAATTTCTCTTGCAGTTAAACCAGACTTTGAAACCGTCATTATAGCTACGGCGCCTAAGTCGTGTGCTGTTGTACAGGTTGCGTGAGAAATAGCAGATGTAACATCAGGACGCTCTGTAATATCTCTTTTACTGAATTTCTTTATATAGTTAATGTCACGCTCTGTGCGGCGGGCAATTATATCCATGGTGTGCAGTGCCTCTACAGGGTATTCACCGGCAGCTGTTTCACCGCTAAGCATAATTGCGCTTGTACCGTCGTAAATAGCGTTAGCTACATCGGTTGCTTCTGCTCTTGTAGGTCGAGGGTTTTTAATCATAGAGTCAAGCATCTGTGTTGCTGTAATAACCTGCTTGCCTGCCTCATATGCTTTTTTAATAAGCTTTTTCTGAATAACCGGTACATCCTCAAGAGGAATTTCAACACCCATATCGCCTCTTGCTACCATAATACCGTCAGACGCCCTTATAATTTCGTCTATATTTTGAACGCCCTGCTCGTTTTCGATTTTTGCAACAATTCGCATATTGTCGCAGTTGTTAAGAGCAAGCTCCTGTCTTAGCTGGAAAATATCCTCAGGTGTTCTTGTAAACGACGCTGCTATAAAGTCAAGGTCCTGTTCAACGCCAAAGGCAATGTCAGCCTTGTCTACATCGCTTATAAACGGCAGCGACAAGCTAACACCGGGTACATTAATACCCTTATGCGAAGCAATGTAGCCCTCGTTTACAACCTTACATTCAATGCTTGTTTTTGTTAGGTTTTGTACCACCATTTCAATCAAGCCGTCGTCTACCAAAATCTTGTCACCTGTTTTAAGGTCTTTCGGCAAGCCCTTAAAGGTAATGGAACAGCACTTGTTGTCGCCCAGACACTCATTTGTAGTAAATGTAAATATCTGTCCTGTCTGCAAAAGCTCTCTGCCGTTTTTAAAGTTACCTGTTCTTATTTCAGGGCCTTTTGTATCCAACAAAATGGCAACAGGCATTCCCAGCTCTTCTCTCAGCTTTTTTATTTTATCTATTCTAACCTTTTGTTCCTCATGAGTGCCGTGGGACATATTGATTCTGGCAACATTCATACCACCCTCAATAAGCAGACGCAGTACATTGTCATCGTCGGTAGCCGGACCCATAGTACAAATAATTTTAGTCTTTCTTGTTTCACTTAGCATTATGTGCAACCTCCTTATAAACTACTAGCAACATTATACAACAGCACTTTAAAAATAACAATTCTTTTTTAAGGAAATATCTTTCACAGAAAATTGTTTTGCATATACTAATGTAAATTTTAGGTGAAGTTTTATAGAATTTTATACGAAATTTAAACTCTACGCAGACAGCAAGGTGTAAGGCACTATATATATGTAAGCTTTTGCAAAATTTTTAGGCTAATTTACAAAATTAATATTTTACCTTGGCTGTCAAATAATATACTTGACAAGCAGGTTGATGTTGTGTATAATATCTAGCAGTGTAAAGAAAATTGCTTTACAGAAGTTTGGAGTGGTGAGATGGATAAAAAATTGACGGTATCACTGTTGCTGGACTTTTATGGGCAGGTGTTGTCCGAAAAGCAATTTCATATAATGGACTACTATTATAACGATGACCTGTCTTTAAGAGAAATATCGGAAATACTGGGTATTACAAGGCAGGGGGTACACGACACAATAAAACGGTCAGAGGCTTTTTTAGAGGAGCTTGAACAGTCCCTTGGGCTGTATGCAAGGTGGCAAAGGCTTCAACAGCAGCTTGAAAGCATTGAGGGTGCTGTTAAAGAAATAAACTGTGAAAATAACCGCTTGTGTAAAAATGAAGCTATAAAAAGCAACTGCCTGTTAATTGAACAGGCAATAGACGATATGAAAAACAATTTTTAACCGAAAGGGTGATTTCTTTGGCATTTGAGGGTTTATCAGAAAAGCTAAGTGCCGCATTTAAAAAGCTGCGTTCAAAGGGTAAGCTTACAGAAAACGATGTTAAAGAAGCTATGCGTGAGGTTCGCCTTGCTTTGCTGGAGGCCGATGTAAACTATAAGGTTGCCAAGGACTTTACAAAGCGTGTTTCGGAGCGTGCAATAGGCTCTGATGTTATGGAAAGCCTAACGCCTGCACAAATGGTTATAAAAATTGTAAATGAAGAGCTTACAGCGCTTATGGGCGGCGACGAGGTTCGCATAAAATGGGCGTCAAAGCCACCTACAGTTATTATGATGTGCGGCTTGCAGGGTTCAGGTAAAACCACCCACACCGGCAAGCTGGCAAAAATGCTGAAAAAAGAGGGACACAGACCTTTGGCTGTAGCCTGCGACATTTACAGGCCGGCGGCTATTGAGCAGTTAAAGGTTGTAGCCAAAAGCGTAGATGTTCCCGTTTTTGAAATGGGTAAAACAAGCCCTGTAAAAATAGCGAAAGAGGCTGTAAAGCACGCCAAAGACTACGGCAACGATGTAGTCATTTTGGATACTGCCGGCAGACTGCATATAGACGAAGAGCTTATGGGTGAGCTTGCCGACATAAAGAAAGAGGTTGACCCACAGGAAATTCTGTTGGTTGTAGACTCTATGACAGGTCAGGACGCAGTTAATGTTGCAAAGTCCTTTAACGACCTGCTTGACATTACAGGCGTAGTTTTAACAAAGCTTGACGGCGACACCCGTGGCGGTGCTGCATTGTCTGTAAAGGCCGTAACCGGAAAGCCTATTAAGTATGCCGGTGTAGGTGAAAAGCTAAGCGACCTTGAGGTTTTCCACCCTGACAGAATGGCAAGCCGTATTCTTGGTATGGGCGATATGCTTACTCTTATAGAAGAGGCCGAAGACAAGCTAGACCAGAAAAAGGCCGAAGAAATGGCTCAAAAGCTGGCTAAGAATAAATTTGATTTAAACGACCTGCTTGACCAATTTGCCCAGATAAAGCGTATGGGCCCAATAAAGGGCATACTGTCAAAGATTCCGGGCGTAGACAGCGGCAAGCTGGACAGTATGGATATAGACGACAGAATAATGGACAGGAATGCTGCTATTATACTATCTATGACAAAAGAAGAAAGAGAAAAGCCGTCAGTAATTAATCCTTCACGAAAAAAGAGAATTGCCGCAGGCTGCGGTATGAAGGTAGAGGACGTAAACCGCTTGCTGAAGCAGTTTGAACAGATGCAAAAGGTTATGAAGCAAATGGGCGGCAAAAAGGGTAAAAAACGCCGTTTTAAAAACCTGCCCGGCTTAGGCGGTGCTATGGGCGGAAACCCGTTTGGCAAAATGTAATTTTAGTATTCATCCAAGAAATTGGTGAAGATATATGTTTAATTTTTCCGGAGGTGAAATATAATGGTAAAAATCAGACTAAGACGCATGGGTGCAAAGAAATCTCCATTCTACCGTGTAGTTGTTGCTGACTCAAGATACCCAAGAGACGGTCGTTTTATCGAGGAAATCGGTTACTACAACCCAATGGTTAGTCCTGAGGAGGTAAAGGTTGACGCTGAAAAGGCTAAGAAGTGGATTTCTAACGGTGCACAAATGACTGATACAGTTAAGCTGCTTTTCAAGAAGCACAATGTACTTGACTAATCCTTAGTAACAAAAGGAGTTCAACTATGGAGCAATTATTAATTACTATGGCACAGGGGCTTGTTGAAAACCCTGAAAGCGTAAAGGTTGATACTGACGAGCCAAATGAAAACGGTGTAATTGTGTATCACCTACATGTTGCTGAAAGCGATATGGGCAGAATAATCGGCAAGCAGGGCAGAATTGCAAAGGCAATTCGCACAATTGCAAGATCAACTGCTGTCAGAAGCAACACTAAGGTAATGGTTGAAATAGACTGATTACATTGGGGCGTATCTGAAAACGAAAAATATATGAGCATTCCTTACGGGTAAATCATTTATTTTCAGTTTTCAGATACGCTCATTTTTTATAAAAATATTTCTGCACAAAAACAGCGACCTGCAAAAAGCAAGCCGCTGTTTTGTATTTTCGGATATTTTAAGCTGCAGCCCTTAGGCAAGCAGATAAAACCTAAAAATATAAATTTGTATAGCCTTATTCAAGCTCAAAAGCGCCAGTGCAAAGCTGGTAGTACTTTCCGTGCTGTTCCAAAAGCTGTTGGTGTGTGCCACGCTCAATAATTCTGCCATGCTCAAGCACCATTATAACATCGCTGTTTTTAACGGTTGAAAGTCTGTGGGCTATTACAAATACGGTTCTGCCCTTCATCAGACTGTCCATACCTGCCTGAACAATAGATTCTGTTCTGGTATCAATAGACGATGTAGCCTCGTCAAGAATCATTACAGGTGGGTTTGCAACTGCCGCACGGGCAATGGATATAAGCTGCTTTTGTCCCTGCGAAAGGCTTCCGCCGTCACCGGTTATCATAGTGTTGTAGCCGTCAGGCAGCATTTTTATAAATCCGTCTGCATTTGCAAGCTTTGCTGCATCTATTACTTCTTCGTCTGTTGCGTCCAACTTGCCGTAACGGATATTCTCCATAATTGTTCCAGTAAACAGGTTTACATCCTGCAAAACAATACCCAAAGAATGTCTTAGGTCTACCTTATTAATTTTATTTATATTAATGCCGTCATATCGAATTTTACCGTCGTCAATATCATAAAAACGGTTAATCAGGTTTGTAATAGTTGTTTTGCCTGCGCCTGTTGAACCTACAAAGGCAATTTTCTGTCCCGGCTTAGCGAACAAATCAATATCGTGTAAAACCGGTTTGTCAGGCACATAGCTAAAGTCTACATCGTGCATTACAACCTCGCCCTTCATTTGGGTGTAGGTTACTGTTCCGTCACCGTGAGGGTGCTTCCACGCCCAAGTACCTGTGCGCTCCCTGCACTCTGTAATTTTGTCACCGTCAATTTTTGCACGAACAAGCGTTACATAGCCGTCGTTTACCTCCGGCTCCTCGTCCATTAGGTCGAATATACGCTTAGCACCTGCCATTGCCATAATAACCATATTCATTTGCTGTGAAACCTGAGAAATAGGCTGCATAAAGCTTCGGCTAAGATTTAGGAATGAGGCGATAGCACCCAGTGTAATAGCACCTGTACCAACAGCTACCGCACCCCCAACTATAGCGAGAATAACATACAGCATATAGCCTAGGTTGCCCATTATAGGCATTAGAGTGCTTGCAAAGGCGTTAGCTTTAAAGGCGTTTTGTGCCAGCTCCTCGTTTTTCCTGTCAAACTCCTCCTTTGCTTTTTCTTCGTGATTAAATACCTTAACAACCTTTTGACCGTTAATAAGCTCCTCAATGTAGCCGTTTACATTACCAAGGGATTCCTGCTGTGCCATAAAGTATTTGCCGCTTCTGCCTGTAACCTTTTTAACGGCAAACAGCATTAAAGCCAAGAACACTGCCACAACCAATGTCAGCTGCCAGCTGGTAATAATCATTGTTATAATGATAGCCGCCAAGGTTATAATTGACGAAAACATTTGCGGCAAGCTTTGTGAAAGCATCTGTCTTAAAGTATCGGCATCGTTTGTATAGTGGGACATAATGTCGCCGTGGGAATGGGTGTCAAAATATTTAATAGGCAGCTTCTGCATTTTTTCAAACATTTCGTCACGAATTTCCTTTAGTATCTTTTGACTCATAACGCCCATTAATCTCATATATAAATACGAGCTGACAATACCCACTACGAAAATGCCGATCATAGTAATTATAAGCTTAGCCATACCTGTCAGCACAGGGTTTGTACTGGCCAGTGCCGGCGTAATATAGTCGTCGATTAACAGCTGTAAGAAAACTGACGATGCAACATTGGTAAGTGAGCTTAATATTATGCATACGGCAACCACTACAATCGTTACCTTGTGCTTTAACAAATAGCCAAGCAATCGCTTTACTGTTTTACCCTCAAGCTTTTGGTTAGGAAGCCTTACTCCCTTTGGAATTTTACCCTGGGGCATTTTAGCCTGTTGCTGTGCCATTAATCTTCATCTCCATTCTTCTGAGAATAATACACTTCACTGTAAATCTTGTTATTGTCAACCAGCTGTTCATGTGTTCCTACAGCGTCTATACAGCCGTTGTTCATAACAATAATTTTGTCTGCGTTTTGTACCGAAGCTACACGCTGTGCAATAATAATTTTTGTAGTATCGGGAATTTCCTCTGCAAACGCCTGTCTGATAAGAGCGTCTGTTTTTGTATCTACCGCACTTGTTGAGTCGTCCAGTATAAGTACCTTTGGCTTTTTCAGCAATGCCCTTGCAATACATAGTCTTTGCTTTTGACCGCCGGAAACATTGGCACCGCCCTGCTCAATATATGTGTCATATTTATCCGGAAAGCCTTCTATAAATTCCTCTGCCTGAGCCAGCTTGCAAGCATGCTTAATCTGTTCGTCGGTTGCGTTTTCGTCACCCCAACGCAGATTTTCCTTAATTGTACCGGAAAACAGCACATTTTTTTGAAGCACTACAGATACGGCGTCACGCAGCACCTTAACATCATAATCTCTTACATCTACATCGCCAACCTTAACCGAGCCTGTAGAAACATCGTACAGTCTTGAAATAAGCTGTATCAGGCTTGACTTTGACGAACCTGTACCGCCGATAATACCTATTGTTTCGCCTGATTTTATGTTAAGGTTAATATTCTTTAGGCAATAGTTGTCGCTGTCCTTCTTGTAAGCAAAGTTTACATTTTCAAATGATATGTCGCCGTTCTTTACCTCTGTTACAGGATTTTCAGGGGAGTGAATATCGCTTTCTTCATTCAATATTTCTGAAACTCTCTCTACAGACGCCTTTGACATAGTAAGCATAATAATAATCATTGTTACCATCATTAGGCTCATAAGAATTTGTGTAGCATAGGTAATAAGGCTCATTAGCTGACCTGTAGTAAAGCCAACCTGCGGGTTATTGCCTGACGCTATAATCATTCTTGCGCCAAACCACGAAATCAGAATGATACTTCCGTACAAACAAAACATCATAACAGGCGAAGCTCCTGCCATAAGCTTTTCTGCTGTTGCAAAATCCTTGAATATAATTCCCGATATACCTTTAAATTTCTTTACTTCGTAGTCTTCTCTTACAAAAGACTTAACTACTCGTATGCCTCTTACATTTTCCTGAACAACATTATTCAGCTTGTCATAGGTTTTAAACACTCTGCGGAAAATAGGGTTTACTACCTTTATGAATATAAACATTACAGCAGTTATAATAGGCACGCAGGCTACATACACCCATGCCAGCTGTGCATTAATTGTAAATGAGGCTACAATAGCTACAATAAACATTATAGGCGCACGCACCGCTATAACCAACGACATTTGATAAGCATTTTGAATATTGGTTACATCGGTGGTCAGTCGTGTTACTATACTCGAGGTTGAAAACTTGTCAATATTTGAAAAGGAATAATTCTGCACCTTGTAGAACATATCCTTACGCAGGTTTTTAGCAAAGCCTGTTGACGCCTTTGACACCGTAATACTTCCCACTACGCCAAAGGTAAATGACAATATTGTAAAGCCAACAAGTATTAAACCCATTTTCCATACATAATCCATATCGCCCTTATCTATACCATAGTCGATAAGGTCTGCCATATACAGGGGAATAAGCACCTCCATAATTACTTCGGCAATTTTTAAAATTGGAGTAATTATAGACACCCACTTATATTCCCTTACACTCTTTAATAATGTAAACATATAATCCTCCTATTATATTTCTAATATATTCATAACGCACCCTTACAGCATAGAATGCAGATTATCTTTTATTATGCCTGCAACACGAATAAAGGCCTCGTAGTCATCAGGGTCTACTCCTCTTAAAGCCTGGCTGTCAACATACTGTAAGCTTGCAACTATAATTTTATGCATTTCTCTTCCTTTTTCTGTAACTACTATTTTTTTCAGTCTTGCGTCGTGCTCAACCTCTATACGCTTAATATACCCGTTATTTTCCATACTCTTTACAATAGCGGTTACTGCCGAACGGGTTACCGCAAATTCCCTTTCGATGTCACGCTGATAAACATCTTCGGAACTATTATGGCACAAATATCCCAATATCCAGCCGTGCATCATGGTACAATGGTCGATATTCAGCTTTTTTCCCTGCTGAATGGTCACCCTCATTAGAAAATTGTTGATAGATCTTAGCAGCTTGCCCGCCTTTGAGGGATCCTCAACATATAATTTTTTATTGTTCATAATAACACCTCCTTTGTAATGTTTACTACTTAACTGTTTAGTGTTGAACAATTATAACACCATGAATATCCAAAGTCAACAGATATTTGTCAAACAATTTTTAATGAATTACTAACAAAGCATAGCATATATTTTTGTAAAAATTCGCAAAAAAATAAAGGCTTGCAGAATATATAATACTCTGTAAGCCTGTGTTATATTCTGTTGTGTGTTGTTTAAGCAAACAGAGAGCTCATACTGTCAATCTGGAAGCTGCTGGCAGAGCTCATTACACCGTTAAGGAACAATACATCTGTAATGCCGTTGTCTTTACAATAGGACACAACATTGCCATCGTAATGTCTGAAGTCAATAGCATGAACCTCGTCGTAGTTGTTTACAAGCCACGGTACAAAGGCGTTGCCGTATGATTCCTTAATTACAAGAATTTTTTTGCCGTTCTTTGAGTCTGCATTTACAATTTTAGTAACAGGGTTATCTCCCCATATAAACACGCCGTAGGTTTCTGAGCCTGCAGATGCGTCCTCATAATACATATTGTCCAGCTCTGTAAATTCTGTACTGCCCTGCTGCATTAAATACATAGTGTAGGTTTCGCCCATATCGTAGTATTTAACTGTATCCGGGTTATTTTTCAGTGCCTCAACATTTGTTGCAGTGTACAAGGAGCCCACAAAACCGTTTATTTCCTTTGAAGTAAGAGAGCTTTTGTCTACAGGAGTTTCACCTGCTACCTTACAGAACTGCTCATATGCATAGTACGAACCGTCTGCTGTCCAGTGGTGGTCGGTGTTAAAGAATTCGTACTCTGTTTTATGACTGTCCATAGTATCATAAATATTTACACTTTTTATATCGGAACCATATGTGCTGAACACACTGTTTAGGTAGTCCTGCTGATTATTACTTGAAACAGCACTTTTCAGTCTGTCAGGCAAGCCAAAGGCTATGTGCGTAGGTACAACTAAGTTATATACATTTATAGAGCTGTCGAGCTGCTGCCTGTAATGTGTAATGGCGTTAGCGTAGGTTTTTGCCATATCCTCGGTACCGTAAAACTGTTCAAAAGCCTTGTTGTCCCAAATATAAATACCGGAATCGGTTTCATAACCGTCCTTGCCGTTGTCCTTAATTGTATTGCCGGTTTGCTTCACCGCCTGTGTAGGCTTGGTAACAATATTTGCCACAGTAGCTACCTGCGTTGCTTCTGTTGCTTTGTTGTTTAGGCTCTGCTGATTTTTCTCACTTTTGCTGACACAGCTTGAAACACAGGAGGCAATACCAAATACTAACAATAAAATCATAGCCATAGCCAATACAATAAGAATAATTCTCTTGCGGCGACGCATTTTTTCTTTTTCTCTTTTCCTTTTTAAGCGACGCTCCTGCTGCCTTTTTCTAAGACGCAGATCCTCCTCGTTAAGGTTGTTTCTATCCTCGTCCATAGATAGCATCCTCCTATAATCTATATTAAGTATAGCTACGCTATAATAAAAGCCTATACCAACTTTATTATACTTTAGAAGCAGTTAATTTTCAACGCATTTTATAAAAAAGTTTTTATATTGCTCGGTTTTTTATATAATTATCAAAGATAGAACAAAATTATTTCGATAAAAACGATGCAATTGCGTCAAGCATTTGTCCGGCATCATTTCTGCCCAGCTCATACATTTGCTTAAGCCGCTCCGGATCCTGTTCCATTCTGCCCACCCTTATGCTTTCGCTTGGTCGAAGAACAAGTATATTCCCCTGATTTTCCTGCTGCTCTATATATTTTAATGTTCTGTTGTAAACAGCGTATCTGTTTCTAAGTGCCGTAACAAACGCCGGATATTTGCGGTAGTACAAATTAGCCAAAAGATTATTTTCAGGCTTTTTTATATAGCCCCTTGGTCGTGTTAAAACCACCAGGTTTTTTTCATAGCCCATATCCTGAAAGGCCTTTAGGGGTATGCTGTCACATATTCCGCCGTCAAGATACTTTTTGCCGTCTATTTCCACAATTTGCGAAACATACGGAAGTGATGCAGATGCTCTTAGATAATCCATATTTTTCCCACGCAGGCTTTTGCACTGTATGTACTCCGCCTTGCCTGTTTCTACATTACTGCAAGTAACATAGTAAGCTACAGGCGATTTTTCAAAGGCATCATAGTCAAACACCTCCAGCTTGTTGGGCAAAATATTGTAAGCAAAGTCAGTACCTACGACATTTCCCGTTGTGATTAATGAGTAAATGCTCATATACCTTTTTTCATTTGCAAACCTTATGTTGTATCTTAAATTTCTCTCATATTGATTAGAAACATAAGAACAGCCGTTTACTGCACCTGCCGAAGTACCTATAAGCCCGTCTGCCCATATATTGTTTTCCAACAGAACATCCAGTACACCGGCGGCATAAATTCCCCTTTTGCCGCCGCCCTCAAGGACTAAGCCTGTTTTCATAACCATTCGCCCCTTACCTTATTATTTACCGTCATGTATAAAATTAAACAGCTTGTATATTGCAAGCCAGCTTTTCTCCTGCTCAACCTTACCTAAGCCAATAAACCTGCCCTCGTATGTACATACCCTAAGCACCTCTGCATCTTGCAGATTGCTTATTCTAAGCCTTGACAAATCAAGCTGACCTCCGTTGCAAAAACGCTTTGCCTGAGGCAGTGAAACCTTAACCTGCCTGTATACATTAAACAGCAGGCTTGTGTCCTTTAAAACAGAATCAAGGGCACCTTCGTTTCCAAGCTGTTTTGCCTGTTCAAGTGTAACAGCGTCATTAAGAGTATATCCGCAAGCTTTTGTACGACATAGTGATGTCATTATACCGCCACAGTTAAGCCTTACACCTATGTCGTCTATCAGCGTTCTTATATATGTACCCTTTGAGCACGCTATACGCAGCTTGCCTGTATGTGTATTCTCGTTATACTCCAACAATTGTAACAGGCTTATATTTACCTGTCTTTTTTCACGCTGTACAACAATGCCCTGTCGGGCAAGCTCATAAAGCCTTTTGCCGTCCTGCTGAACGGCAGAATACATTGGCGGCAGCTGTAAAATATCACCTGTAAATTCCGGCAAAATATTCTGAATATCCTGCTGTGTTACATTTACAGGCTTTTCACTTTGCACCGTACCCCATACATCAAGAGTATCGGTAGTAAGCCCCAGCTTAAACTCCGCTTCATATTCCTTGGTGCTGTCGGGCAAAAGGGACTGCGCCTTTGTAGCACTGCCAAAAAGCAACGGCAAAACGCCTGTTGCCATAGGGTCAAGAGTGCCGGTGTGTCCTACCTTTTTAGTTTTTGCCACACCACGCATTACAGCTACCACATCAAATGAAGTAAATTCCGCCGGCTTATTTATAACAATTACACCGTCCATATATTCACTGTTCCTCAATATACTTTTTAGCTACGGCAAGTACAGCCTCTTTTGCCTGCTGTAGAGTTCCGTCTACGGCACAGCCTGCCGCCGCCTTGTGACCGCCGCCGCCAAGCTGACTGCAAATAGCACTGGCGTCTATGCCCTCGTTTGTTCTTACCGATATTTTATAGGTTGTATCGTTTTTCTGCCTTATTGTAATGCCTATAAGCACGCCTTCTATAGTGCGTGGAATTGCCGATATTCCCCCCACCTCGTCCTCAGGAACATTAAACCTTTTCAATATTTCCCTTGTAGTATGTGCAACGGCAATTTTGTCATCACAAAAATACTCCATATTGCCGATAACATAGGACTCTAAGGCCTTTTTGTTTTTTGACACTGTTTCAAACATAGCCTTGTTTATTTTAGCGGCGTCACAGCCGCAGTCCATAAGCTGTGCGGCTGTGGTGTGGGTTTTTGATGTTGTGTTTGTATATCTGAAGCAGCCTGTATCGGTAGCTATTCCTGTATAGAGGGCGTCTGCAATGTCCTTTGTAATGGTTACATTCAGCTCACCTGCAAGCTCAACTATGTTTTCGCAGTTGGAAGCCAGCGTGTTTACATAGTAAATACGGGCAAAAGGATTATGCGTACTGTGGTGGTCTATAGCAAGCTCTACCTGCTCTGCGTATACATCAAGCTCACCTAAAAGCTTAGCGTCGGCAACATCTACGCTTACATAATTTTCTACATTAAAGTCCTGCCGCTGCACAAGCTGTTCTAAATATAAAAACTTTTGGGGAGGTCTGCCGCCGTTTACAAGCACTCTTGCCTTTTTGCCCATTTGCTGAAGCATACTGCACAAGCCGTAAGCAGAGCCAAGAGTATCGCCGTCCGGAAACTGATGTGTAAGAATACCAAAGCAGTCGTTGCTTTTAAAAAACTCTGCAGCCTCGGCTAAATTACAGGTTTTCCTCATCTTCTTCCTCCTCTTCGGGAATATCAAGCTCTGAAAGTATTCTGTTAATATTAGCACTGTACTCTATTGAATCGGTTGCATAAAACAGCGGTGCCGGGACATGACGCAGCTTTAGCCTGTGGCCCAGCTCCTTTCGTATATAACCGGCTGCATTTTTCAAAGCCTTTACCGCCTCTTTGCTTTTTTCCATACCGTACATTGAGCTTACATATACACTGCAATACGATAGGTCGTTTGTAACATCTACCCTTACAACACTTATTAATGCGTCACTTACACGAGGATCCTTCATTTCACGCAGTATAGCTGTAAGCTCACGCTTAATGTCCTCTGTAGTACGGTCCATTTTATATCCTGCCATATTTCTTCTCCTTGTAAATATTTCCATATATTATTAGTTTCTGTTATATAAATTGCCGGTCATTTTTAAACAGGTATATAATACCTTTAATTTTGAAAGCAATGTTTATTATAAATTCAAAATTGGCGGACTACAGAGGGTTATTTAAAACCTTTCTATTGTCCGCCTGTTAATACCAAGCACTGTTAAAATACACCGGGCTTTTTATAAGCCTTTGCTTTTGCAGTGCTAAGTATAAATATTATGGGTAATTAATCTCTGTATTCTTCTATTTTGAACACCTCAAGAATGTCGCCCTCTTTAAGGTCAGAGAAATGCTCAAGTCCTATACCGCACTCGTAGCCTGCCGCAACCTCTTTAACAGAATCCTTGAAACGCTGAAGTGAAGACATTGTGTCCTCGGCAACAACTATGCCGTCACGAACAACACGCACCATAGCGTTACGCTCAACCTTGCCGCTAAGTACATAGCTGCCTGCAATAAAGCCAACATTCTTAATCTTAATAACACTACGGCACTCTGCCTTGCCCAGCTCAACTTCTCTTGTTTTTGGTGCAAGCATGCCCTTCATTGCCTGCTCAATTTCTTCTATACAATCGTAAATTACACGGTACATATGAAGCTCTATGCCGTCACGCTCAGCTGTAGCCTGTGCTACTGCGTCAGGACGAACATTAAAGCCTACTACAATAGCATTTGATGCCTTTGCCAACATAACATCAGACTCATTAATGGCACCAACTGCACCGTGGATAACACTTACTCTTACCTCGTTGTTTGAAAGCTTTTCCAAAGACTGTCTTACTGCTTCTACAGAGCCTTGTACATCTGCCTTAACAATAATCTTAAGCTCTTTAATTTCACCCAGCTGCATTTGGTCAAACAGGTTGTCAAGTGTAACCTTTGTTTGTGCGTTAAACAGCTCTTCCTTAGCCTTTGCCTTTCTCTGCTCTACAAGCTCTCTTGCAAGGCGTTCGTCAGATACTGCGTTAAAGATGTCGCCGCCTGTAGGCACTTCGCCTAGACCGGACACCTCAACAGGGTATGACGGACCTGCGTGCTTAACCTTTTCGCCTCTGTCGTTAGTCATAGCTCTTACACGGCCTACAGAAGTACCTGCTACAATAATGTCGCCTACATTCAGTGTACCGTTCTGTACAAGCATAGACGCAATAGGACCTCTGCCCTTGTCAAGCCTTGCATCAATTACAACGCCCTTTGCACTTCTGTCCGGGTTAGCCTTTAGCTCCATAACATCGGCTGTAAGCAGAACCATCTCAAGCAAATCGTCAAGACCTTCTTTTGTTTTTGCAGAAACAGGAATACACGGTACATCGCCGCCCCATTCCTCAGGAACAATGTTATACTCTGTAAGCTGCTGCTTTACCTGCTCAGGGTTAGCGCCCGGCTTATCCATTTTGTTAATTGCTACAATTATAGATACTCCGGCAGCCTTTGCGTGGTTAATAGCCTCTACAGTCTGCGGCATAATACCGTCGTCTGCGGCAACCACCAATATGGCAATATCCGTGGCCATTGCACCTCTTGCACGCATTGTTGTAAATGCTTCGTGACCGGGTGTATCCAAGAATGTAATTTCACGGTCGTTTATATTAACACGGTATGCACCAATATGCTGTGTAATACCGCCTGCCTCGCCTGCTGTAACATGGGCGTGACGAATTGCGTCAAGCAATGAGGTTTTACCGTGGTCAACATGGCCCATTACAACAACTACAGGAGCACGCTCTACAAGGTTGCTGTCGTCATCCTCGCTGTCGTCTATAATTCTTTCTTCGATTGTAACTACAACCTCTTTTTCAACCTTTGCGTGGAATTCCATAGCAACAAGTGAGGCTGTGTCAAAGTCTATAGTATCGTTTACGCTTGCCATTACACCAAGCATCATCAGCTTTTTAATAACCTCGGCAGCTGTTGCCTTTAGTCTTAGAGCCAGCTCGCCAACCTGAATTTCCTCAGGAATAGAAACGGTAATAGGCTTCTTTTTACGCTCCATAGCAATACGGTTTAAACGCTCCTGCTCGGTTTCCCTTTTACCTCTTCTCTGCTTGTTTCTCTGCTGTGAACGCTGGTTAATCTTCTGCTTGTGTGCTGTTTGATTTTCGCTCTTAATTTTTTCACTTGCCAGTCTGTCATACTTTTCATTGTATCTTTCTACATCAACAACTACCTGACGGGTATCGACAATTTTTCTTTCCCTTCTGTTCTTAAACTGAACATTACCGTTGTCGCTTTTACTGTTGTCGCTTTTGCTGCTGTCCGACTGTGCCTGTGGTTTGCTGTCCTGCTTCTTTACATTCTGCTTTGCAGCTGTATTTTTGCCGTCCTGCTTTTTACCCTGCTTGTCGTCCTTTAACTGTGGCTTTCTTTTACTGTCAGATTTTTTATCTGAATTTTCGCCTGCCTTATCTTCAGTGCCCTTGTCCGCACTGCCGTTGGCAGCGTAATATGCGTCAAAGCTTTCCATATTATTTTTCTGTGTGAAGTAATCAAATACTATGTTTAGTTCCTCTTCTGTAAGTACAGCTGTTTGCTTTTTAGGTTCACCACCAAAATACTTACTTAAAACATCTATAACATCTTTATTAGCTACACCAAGGTCGCTTGCAACCTCACGCAATTTATATTTTACCATCATAAGCAACTTACCTCCTTATTCATCATCAGCTAACTGCATTAGCTTCTTTGCAAATCCTGCGTCGTGTATTGAAATTACAGCTGTAAGCCTGCCAAGTGCCTGACTTAGCTGCTGCTTGCTGCAACTTAGTGTTCGTATTTCTACATTATTTTTTTCTGCCTCCAGAGCAGCTTCTCTTGCTGTACGCTGTGACGCATCACCGGCTAACAGCACCAAGCAGGATTTGCCATTGTTTATTTCCTCTATAACCGCATCGTTACCTATGGTCATTTTACCTGCTCTTCTGCACAAGCCCAAAAAGGACAACAGCTTATTATTCAAGGCTCTTCATACCTTCTTCCAACTGACTGTAAACCTCTTCGGGAATTTTGCAGGCAAAGGCCCTTTCCAGACGGCGTGCCTTTTGTGCCATTTGCAGGCACTCCAAGCTGTGGCACACATATGCACCTCTGCCCGGCTTTTTGCCTGTAGTGTCCAAAGAAACCTCGCCCCTTTGCAAAACCTCACCGTTTTCATCTTTTATATCCGGTGCCTTTACAATGCGAATAAGCTCCTTTTTAGGCTTCATTTCCATACAGCCTGTGCACTTCCTTAGAGGTATTCTTTTTTGTTTCACTTAACCACTGCCTTTCACGGTTTAATGCAAAAGTATTTTGAAATATATTACTCCTCAGACTCCAAGCTCAATATAGCGTCTATTGCATTCTGAACCTTCTCATCCTTCTCCCTGTCTAAATCCTCTGCAATTTCTTCATTTTCTACAAGGCCTTCGGGTGTGTCCTCAACGGTCTGCTGCAAGCTGTCTGTATCTGCTTCTTCTATGCCGCCTTCAAAATCCTCTGCGTTATCGCCAGGTAGCTTTGCAGCATCGTCAGCCGGTACAAAATCGTCCTCTTCTTCTCCAAAGAAACCGCTTTCAGGGCGAATGTCAATTTTCCAGCCTGTCAGCTTTGCCGCCAGCCTTGCATTCTGTCCCTTATTGCCGATAGCCAGTGAAAGCTGACTATCGGGTACTGTTACACGGCAGGACTTTGAGCCGTCTGCCGCAACCTGTACATTAACAACACTTGCCGGTGAAAGTGCAGCCGCAATAAATCTCTTAGGATCATCGTCATAAACTACTATGTCGATTTTTTCACCGTTAAGCTCATTTACAATAGTGTTTACTCTTGCACCTCTGGTACCAATGCAAGCACCTACAGCGTCAACCTGGTCGTCCTTGCTGCATACAGCTATTTTTGTTCTTGAGCCTGCTTCTCTTGAAATAGACTTAATCTCGACAATTCCGTCATAAATTTCAGGAACCTCTGTTTCAAACATTCTCTTTACAAACTCAGGGTGAGTCCTTGAAATTAAAACTCTTGGGCCGCCCTTTTCTCTCTTTTGAACATCAGAAATGTAAACCTTTATCTTCTGTCCCTCTTCAAGAATCTCACCGTCTACCTGCTCACCGTGAAGCAGTACAGCTGTAGACTTATTTATTCTTACTGTAGCATTGCCTGTTTGCGGGTCAACTCTTTCTACAGTAGCCGTAACAAGCTCGCCGATTTTGCTTTGGAATTCAAGCATAATCTGGCCCTTTTCGCCCTCGTTAATGCCCTGTCTTATAACATTTCTTGCGGCATTAACACCTATTCTTCCTAATGCCATTGTGTCCATTTTTACCCCTACATAATCACCTATTTGGGCGCTCGGGTTAATTTCTCTTGCTTTTTCTTCGGAAATCTCAATGTTGTTGTCAAAAACCTCCTCAACAACCTCCTTTTGAAGATAAGCATCAAAAATATAATTGTCCTTATCAATTACAAATGTTACATTGTCATTGCCGTAGTTTTTGCCTGCTGCAATTTCAATAGCTCTTTTAATTTGCTCAAACATATAATCAGACGGCACGCCCTTATCCTTTTCAAGCTGTGCAATGGCCTCGAATAGCCCTTTGTTATCCATTTTTCAAATCAACCTTTCTTAGTTTTATCTTAAAATTACATATTAAAGTCGTCAAGCTTTACCCAGACGCTGTCCTTTTTGTTAAAGGTAATATCTCCGCTGTTTGTAGCTACAGTACAGCTTTGTTTGTCGGCAGAAGCAAGCACACCCTTAAACTCCTTGCCTACGCCCTCTATAGGGCGTATCATTTTAACCATTACATCAGCACCTATAAACTGCTCAAAATGCTCAGGTCTGGTAAGCTCTCTTTCTATACCCGGTGAGCAAACCTCAAGGCAATAGCTTTTGTCAATAGGGTCTGCAATGTCAAGCGGCTCGTCAACAGCACGGCTTACCGCCTCACAGTCCTCTATGGTAACACCGTTTTCACTGTCTATAAAAATTCTTAAATACCAGTTGGCTCCCTCTTTTACAAAGCGAACATCCCACAGCTGCAGGTTTAGCTCCTTAACATAAGGCTCTACAATATCCCATACGGCACTTACCGTGTTTTTACCTGCCATAACGCACTTCCTTTCAAATTCAGCTTATTTATGCTTTTGTACAAATAAAAAGAGCGGGCCGATTTACTTCCCACTCCTTACTTCTAATACTTATTTAATCTCTAATTATTTTATCACAAAATATTTTTAATATCAAGCGAAAATTTTCCAATTTAATACCAAACCGAGAATGGTTTTACAAGCATATTTTATTCAAATAGCTACATCTTTAAATCTGTACTAATTGCTTTTGGCGATTATAACGCTCTAATATTGCCAAAAGCGTTGAAAAATTGTAAAAATGCTTATAAAGTCTTTTACAATCCTTAAAAATGTTGTATAATAAATTTGTATATCTATAAGAAACAGACTTTCAGCAAAATATAAAACAAGGAGGTATAACTGTGGGTGAAGAAGAAAAGAAAAACAAGGTAAGGCTCAAAATATGCGGAAGTCAATTTTTAATTACCGCAGACGAGAGCCGGCAATACATTCAGAAAATAGCCGGTATTGTTGACAAAAGAATAAAGCAGCTGTCAGACAGCGACCAAAAGCTGTCTGTACAAATGGCAACAATAGTAGCTGCACTGAACTACTGTGACCAGTTGGAAAAAGAAAAGGTTATAACAAGAGAGCTTATAAAGAAAACCGATGACTGCGAATCTATAGCAAGAGATGCAACTATGCAGCTAAACAAGCTGCTTGTTGAAAACCAACAGCTAAAGGAAGAAAAGGCAGGACTGCACCGTGTAATAGCGGAGCTGAAAGCAGGAACATATGTTGAAGAAGCTTCCAAGCCGAAAACGGACACCGCTGTGGCCGATAGCCATACAAAAACGGCACCAACAAGCACAAAGGCTGTACCGACAAGGCTTAACAGCGTTACCGCACAGAAAGCAAGCGGCGTGCAGGACCGACTTTTTACCAGGGACGAATTTGCCGATGTGGTTACGGACGAAGAGCTTATGAATTTACTTAACGAAGAGAGTTAAACTATTGTGAGTACAATTAACAATAATAACACCAACACGCCTGCACAGCAAAATAACCGCAAAATGGAAATTCTTGCACCGGCAGGCTCTGTGGAGGCTCTTACGGCGGCCGTTCGTTCGGGTGCTGACGCTGTGTATTTAGGCTCTACAAGATTTGGAGCAAGAGCATCTGCAAAAAATTTTGACTGTGAGCAGCTTAAAGAGGCAGTGGAGTATTGCCACCAAAGGGGCGTTAAGCTGTATCTGACAATGAACACCCTTATAACCGACCACGAAATGGAAGCAGCCGTACAAATGGCACAGCAAGCCTACAAACTGCAAATTGACGCAATAATTGTGCAGGATGTAGGCTTTGCCTCTGTTTTGCACAAAGCTATGCCGGGGCTCCATTTACACGGTTCAACACAAATGAGCGTACACACTCCGCAGGGTGCAAAACTGCTGTACAGCCTGGGCTTTACCAGAGTAGTGCTTTCAAGAGAAATGTCTAAGGAAGAAATTGCACAGGTATCTCAGGCTTGCCCCGGTATAGAGCTTGAGGTTTTCGTACATGGTGCACTGTGTATGTGCGTGTCGGGACAATGCTACTTCAGTGCTGTACTGGGAGGCAGAAGCGGCAACCGTGGTCAGTGTGCCCAAACCTGCAGACTTCCGTTTATGGTAGAGGGTGGCACAGGTCATGACCTTAGCCTAAAGGATATGTCAATACTGCAGCATTTGCGTGAGCTAAACGCCATCGGCGTTACCTCTGCAAAAATAGAGGGACGAATGAAGCGGCCGGAATATGTAGCCGCTTCTGTAAATGTTGCCAGACAATTTTACGATACAGGCACGGCTGCCGCAGAAAGCTGCAGCCGCCTGCAAAGCGTTTTTTCACGCTCGGGCTTTACAGACGGCTACTACACAGCAAGCAGAGGTGCCTCAATGTTTGGTACACGCCAAAAGGAGGATGTAATATCTGCAACAACAAAGGTGCTTAACCAAATACACAGCATATATAAAAACGAGTACAGCCATATTCCCGTTAAAATGGAGCTTACATTACAAAAGGACAAGCCGGCGGTGCTTAAAGCGGCTTTAACCGATGATAAATCTGTCTGTACAACAGTACAGGGAGAGCTGTGCCGGCAGGCTGTAAATAAGCCTTTAACCGACGAAAAGGCAAAAGAACAGCTGTACAAATCCGGCGGCACGCCATACAAAACAAATACAGTGGTCTGTAACATTGAAAGCGGTGTTACACTGCCTTTGTCATCCCTTAACAAATTAAGACGAGAGGCACTAAATCGGCTTACAAATGTAAGAATGTCAAAATACCACTGTGAAGAGCCTTTGGAAATTAATCTTCACACTACAAACACACGAACACAAAAAGAAGACGTTCCCCTTAGGGCAGTGTTTTCCGACTGGGACATTCCGCAGGAATTTACGCAGTGTGAGCTTGTGTTTGTGCCTGAAGCAACACCAACGGCGGTTATAGAACAGCTGTTGCTTCAAGGCTTTAACTTAGGCATAGAAATATCTGCCGGTATGTTTGGCAGAGAGGAGCAAATTAAAAGCCGTTTGCTAAAGGCAAAGGCTTTAGGTGTAAAGCATATACTTGTAAATAACCTGGGGGCTATACCTGTTTGCAAGGCACTTGGTTTTAGCATACACGGCAGCTTTAGACTGAATGTAATGAACACAGAAAGCGTCTGCTTTTTTGAGTCACTTGGCATTACCGACATTACTGCCTCATTTGAGCTTACCCTGACGCAAATAAAAGCACTGGGCGGTACTGCAAAAACAGGCGCATTAATATACGGAAGGCTGCCGCTTATGCTAACCAGAAACTGTCCCGGTGTAAATTCGTCAACAAAAAGCTGTAAGGAATGCGGCGGATTGGGTTACATTACAGACAGAAAAGACATTAGCTTTCCATACAAATGCAGCGGCGGCTGTACGCAGATATTCAACAGCGTTCCGCTTTATATGGGCGACCGTTTAAGAGAAGTGGAAAATGTTGACTTTTACACAATGATGTTTACCACCGAAAACACAGAAGAAAAGCTAAACGCACTAAATGCTGTTAAAAATAAAAGTAAAATAGACGGCGGACACACCCGAGGTCTGTATTACAAGGGCGTTTTATAATATAAACGAACACAACCCTTGTAAACCAAATGGTGCTCCGCCGCAAAGAGGTAAATTAATGGATATAAAAATACAAAAGCTGAAAGAGAACGCAATTATCCCTACAAGAGCTACCGACGGCTCGGCAGGAATGGACCTGCACGCCTGCATAGACAGTCCTGTTACTATAGAGGCCGGTCAGCGTGTAACTGTTCCTACAGGCGTAGCCGTTGCCCTGCCGAGTAACCAATACGGTCTGTTTATATTTGCCAGAAGCGGCTTGGGAATAAAATATGGCATAGCGCTTTCAAACGGTGTGGGGGTTGTTGACAGCGACTACCGTGGTGAAATATGTGTAGGTCTGCAAAATTCAAGCAATAAAAGCTACACCGTAGCGCCAAACGACAGAATTGCACAAATGGTGGTAATGCCTGTATGCACGCCGAATATAACAGAGGTTACAGCTTTGGACGATACTGCACGCAGTACAGGCGGCTTCGGCTCAACAGGCAAGTAACCTTTCTGATTTCTATACAGAATACTTTTAACACAAAGCTTCATTATTTAACAATATAAAAACACAGTTATAAACAAAACACAAAAGTCACCCTTAGCTAATGATATGCACCTGTCTGCTTAACAGGTCATACCAAAATATGGGTGACTTTTTTTAATTTATACTTGTAAATAAGAATATATTTTTGTACAATTAGTGTTAGATAATGCCATTAAAAGCACAAGACTTTTTAACCGAACAGGTAAAAAATCGGCAATGCATTTTAATGGTGTGTAGACTGAAATCAACAAAAACAGTATTGAGGTGTTAATTATGAATCAAGAACAGCTTGTTAAAAATAACAGCAAATATTCTGTAGGCTTTAATATATTCAGAACAATAATGGCAGTATTGGGCTGTGGAATGTTTGTGTGGTTTTTGCTGCCGTTTATTACTTTTGGCATTTTAAACCCATACAACCTGTTTGGTATGACTGTAAGCATACTTGTTGCGGTTTATTTTGCCTTTAAGCCTGTGTTTAAAAAAATACGGGACAAATTTTATCAAAAAGCATTTAGCAAAATTTTATGGAAGCTGGGCAGATTTTTAATTTATGCTTTCTTTCTGTACGGACTTGTAATAAGCACTGTTATGATAATCTGTGCAAGCATTGCACCAAGCCAAAATGCCTCTGCAATTATACTGGGGGCACAGGTAATAGGCGACAGACCAAGCATTATGCTAAACGACCGCATTACAGCCGGAAAAAACTATTTGGACGAAAACCCCGACGCCATATGTGTTGCTACCGGAGGACTGGGCAACTCTGCAAACATTACAGAAGCTCAGTGTATGTATAATGTACTTACAGAAAGCGGCATAGACAAAAACCGTATTTTCCTTGAGGAGTCTGCCACAAACACGCAGGAAAATTTAATGTATTCCTACGACATAATAAAAAAGCAAGGTGCAAGCACGGACATTGCCATTGTTTCTGACGGCTTTCATCAGGCAAGGGCGTTGCTTATAGCACGAAAGCTGGGTATAGACAGCAAAATTGGTGCTGTAAACGCCAACACCAATTTAATATTTTTACCAACCTTTTGGGTAAGAGAATGGTTTGGCCTGCCGTATGATGCTCTGTTTAGGTAAACAGTCCCGTTAATCCTTAATATTACTCATAAAATTCATAGCTATCGCCGTAACGTCATCATCGTAGTTGTCGTTACGGTTTTCTTTTGCCTCTGTAATAATTACCTGTGCCATTTCCTGTGCACTTCCGCTTTTCCAGTGCTTCATAATATCCATTATCCAGCTGTCCCCCGACACCACAGCACCGTCAGAAACCATTAGCACCCAGTCGTCATTTCCCAGTCTTAGAGTTCTGTGCTCCAGCTTAACATCGGTTAAAATTCCCACCGGCAACGATGAAAAATCTACCCTCTGTACAACACCGTCCTTCTTTATATATGTTGCCGCCGCACCGGCCTTCATAAGGTCTGCTATACCGGTAAAAAGGTCTATGCATATAATATCCAGAGTAGCCAAAGACTCGTCGCCGGACTTTACCATTAAGGCGGAATTAACCACCTGCAGTGCACAGTCAAAGCCCAAGCCTGCTTTTATAAGCTTTGTCATTATTCCCTCAGCCATACTGCCGTCTACTGCCGCTCTGCCGCCTGTACCCATACCGTCGCTGATAAGTGCCACCATTCTGCCTAAGCCGTCGGTAAAGTAGCTGTAGCAGTCGCCGCATAATCTGCCTCTGCCGCTAATGTGCTGTGCACTGCCTATTTGCACATCATATAAAGCACGCTCGCTCATTTGTATGCGGCACCTGTTAGGCACCATACTTATACAAGGCGTATCCATATATCTGCCGCAGGCCTTTGAAATTTCTTTAACCAGCTGTGCTTTTTTAATAAGCCCCTTGTCGGTGTCCTGCACCTCCATTTCAACAGTCATACGGTTCATTCGGTCTGTTCTGCAGCTAACCTCCATAGGCGTAAAGCCCTGCATTTTCAGCACAGTGCTAACCCTTTCGGAAGCAGCTGTGTCAAACTGACTGTAGTTTTCAAACTCATCTGCCATATCCTGCAAAATTTCTCCCAAGCCGGAAAACTGCCCTGCCACCACAGAGCGTATTTCGCCTACTCTGCGTTCCGCCGACAAGTACGACATATATGAATCGTAGTTTTTATTTATAACCTCCACCAGCTCAGGCACCTTACAGCATTTTTTACTGTAGCACTCCCCAAAGTCCTTTGCTGTTAAACTGCCCTTTTTCAAAATAACAGGCGTCATTTTTTCAAAATCGACTCGGCTTTTTTCTTTATCCCTTTCCCAACAATAAGACCTTAAACCACAGCCGCAGCATACTCTTTCCACCGACTTTGCAAACACATTACTTATGTTATACGAGTAAAGCTCCTTCATTTTGTCAGCCACACTGTCTACCGAGCGGGAAACATTTTTAAGTGCCTTTGAAGCGTAGCTAAGACGCATAATAACATTTTTTCGCAAGCCCTCCGAGCAGGTTTTATCCGCCGACGGTGTAAAAATTTGTGCCACTGTATTGCCTAAATCCTTTGGCAGCAGCATAAAAATAACACCGGCTATGACACTCTCGTAGATTGACGCAATTATCATTGTAACATCTTGAGATTGAAAGGCCATTATCAGATTACACACCAGAAACACCAAAGCAGTACCAACCCTGCCTACCGATGAAAAAAGCCCTGCCATAATTCCGCCAAAGGCGTAGCTTCCCGCCAAAAAAGTAAGGTTATTGTCAGCCATACTAAATATTACGCCTGTAGCCACGCCCGATATACAGCCACCGCTCACAGCGCCGTATCTGGAACAAAGCATTATTACAATTATAGCGCAAATTCTTCCAAGTGAAACTCCGCCAAAGCCTATTGACGACAGTGCAAGCAATAATATACATCCGCTCATAACCAAGCAGGCCAGCTCCTGTTGGTTAAGGGAGGTTATTCCACGGGTGCTTTTAAGAATATTAATGGTCTTAAAATAAAAATACGCTCCCACAGCCGCCAAAAGGGCCTCTATAACTGCCATAATAATTAGGTTAATTTGATAATTGCCCACAGCCGCCAGCACAATACCTGTGGCCAGCATAGGCAGGCTTGCTGTTAGTACAGGGTACCATATGTTTTTGTTAAGCTTTTTTAAGTCGCTTAGTGTCCATCTGACAGCCCCCACGGCAAGCACTGTAGCTATGTACCTAAAGCTGCTGCCGGGTGTAATAATTAAATACCCTGAAACCGAGCCTATAGTAGTGGCAATAAGTCTTTTAAAAGGCACAGCCGCCGTCAAAGACGCACCAAAGGGTGCATATGAGCCAAACACAGCCCCTCCCGAAAGCATAAAGCCCGCTACAAAATACACAAGCTGTGACACAAATGCCTTTGCTATTTTAGATGAAAACGCCTCTGTTATTCCCTTTTTTTCTTTTGCTGCCGCCTGTTCTTTCAATTTTATTGCCCTCCGATTTCCTCTTGTTTGTATAAAAATTATATAGCCTGTCCTAAAAAATTTATGTCGCTATAGGGGAATAAAAATTGAAATGTTATGTTGCATTTTGGCATAAGTATAGCTAAACTATTTTTGCTTATTTTACAGCAGCTTCCCAACCAAGGGTAAAAAGTCAGGTGGTCTAACAAAGAGTACAGGAGCAATCACCTTAACCCATATACGCCGAGTCTATTTATTTTTTAACCAACATTAAAATCTGTAAGGCTTTTAACCCTTTTAAAATATGTCCCCGCTATTTTCCTAAAAAACGGCATTTAAACTTAGTCATACAGAGTGTTTATTATTCGCAAAATCAGTCAAATAAAATTTTTAAAAAAATTGTTGACAAAACATATACCATACGATATAATATAGAAGTCGTCGAGAGACGGGTAAACAAATTTAACACTTCGAGGTGTAACTCAGTTTGGTAGAGTGCTTGGTTTGGGACCAAGATGCCGCAGGTTCAAGTCCTGTCACCTCGACCATATAAAGTCATTGTAGTTTTTAACTGCAATGGCTTTTTGTTTAGTGTTATTAGAGCTTTTTTAAACCCTGAATTGTAATAATTGCCCTACATTAGCGATATTGCAGAAAACAACATACCAAATTTACAAAATTCAAAATTTAGTATTGACTTTATAAACAAAATGTAATATAATAATTTTTGTTCGGTAATGAACACGGTACACTATATGCGGGTGTGGCGGAATTGGCAGACGCGCTAGATTTAGGTTCTAGTGTCAGCAGACGTGGGGGTTCAAGTCCCTTCACCCGCACCAGTGCGAAATTGTTCAAACGGAACTTTAAAAAGGGATTGCTGCAAACCGTTTGGTTTGGCTGCAATCCCTTTTTATTTGACCGCTTTACCCTGCTACAGAACAATTCAAAATGCAGGGTGTTTTCACCATAAATTTTCTTTATTCCTTATCTAAGATTAATCATATCTGTTTATATGCAGATACATTCTTAACAGCAACATTAAACAGTAAACTTTTAAAAAATATCAAAAATTAGGTGTTGACAATTTATTAATAAGCTGATATAATAATTTGGCAATAGCAACGGATCATTAGCTCAGTTGGTTAGAGCAACCGGCTCATAACCGGTAGGTCCCGGGTTCGAGTCCCTGATGATCCACCAAATCCACCGTAATTTTGATTAAATTGCGGTGGATTTTTTATAATTTATTTTTTGTATTTTATTTTGTAGGCTCTTTCTCTTACCCCAACTTTTATTGTAAAACCAAAAAGCCCCTGCTTCCAAAGGCTCTCAGGCCTGTGGAGGCAGGGGCTAATATTTTTATGTTAAGGTATGGCTATTAAGCAAGCATTACTTTGTCAGCTTTTCCAAAGCAGCAATCTTTGTACTCAAGCAGAACAAATTCATTGCAATTTCAAGCTCCTCTACCGGCGGTAATGTAGGAGCAAGACGAATGTTGCTGTCCTTAGGGTCTTTACCGTATGGGTAGGTTGCACCTGCACCTGTCAGCACAACGCCGGCATCCTTACAAAGCTGAACAACTCTCTTTGCACAGCCCTCAAGAACATCTACACTTACAAAGTAGCCGCCCTTAGGGTTTACCCACTGTGCTATGCCCAAGCCGCTAAGCTCTGCGTCAAGCTTATCTGTAACAGCCTTAAAGCGAGGCTCCAGCACTGCTCTGTGCTTTTGCATATGGGCCAAAAGTCCCTGATAATTTCCAAAGAACTTAACATGACGCAGCATATTCATCTTGTCATAGCCTATAGTTTGAATTGTATATTTCTTTAGGAAGAACTTCATATTTTTTTCAGATGCTGCCATACAAGCCACACCTGCACCCGGGAAGGTAATTTTTGAGGTAGAAGCAAAAATAATAGGAAGATCCTCATTGCCGTACTTTTTGCATTCCTCCATAATATTCAGCAGAGTATCGCCCTGCTCGGCAATGTCGTGGATAGCATATGCGTTGTCCCAAATAATTCTGAAATCATCAGCAGCCGGCTTTAGCTTTGCAAAGCGGGTTACTGTTTCATCGGAATATGTAATACCCTGTGGGTTAGAATACTTAGGAACGCACCAAATGCCCTTTATAGAGCTGTCGTTACTAACAAGCTCTTCAACCATATCCATATCAGGCCCCTGTGAAGTCATAGGTACTGTTATCATTTCAATACCAAAATATTCTGTTATGCCAAAATGTCTGTCATATCCAGGTGCCGGACACAGCCACTTTACCTTGTCCAGCTTTGCCCAAGGAGTACCGCCGTTTACATTAGCTGTCATCATTGCAGAAACAGTGTCAAACATCATATTCAGGCTGGAGTTGCCGCCTACCATAATTTCATTTTCTTCTACACCCAAAAGCTCTGCAAACATTTCCTTTATCTCAGGAATACCTGTAAGCACACCGTAGTTTCTGCAATCCAGACCGTCAGCTGTTTTGCAGTCGTCGTTTGAAACGATAGTCTTCAGCAAGCCCTCGGAAAGATTTAACTGCTCTGCACCCGGCTTACCTCTGGACATATCCAGCTTTAGCCCCATATCACAGTACTTTTTATATTCATCCTGCAGCTGTTCAAGCTGCTGTGCTAATTCTGATTTTGACATATTAAGGTAGTTCATTTCTCGAAATCCCCTTTTATATAATTAATTTTTCACTAAACCTTATTTTAATATATTTTAAGAGAAAATGCAAGTTCAATTTAATAATCTTGCATTTTTTGTTATTTCCAACAAGTATAATTTTTTTTAGGCTTTTTATTGTTGAAACTGTTGCACCCTACAGCTGTGTTTTATGAATTTACCTGTTTTAATAATTTCATAAGTTTACAGCCGTTGCCTTCGCACCCATTTAGTCCTCTAAATCATTATATGCATATTTTATAAGTCGCTCCATTAAAATATACGCTTGTAGATAAGGCTTAAAAAATTATTTTTGTTTTTTTAAAATTTTTCTTGACAATGTGTTTATTGAGTGTTAAAATAATAGAGCTGTGAAAACACATAAGCTGGTGTAGCTCAGTTGGTAGAGCAGCTGATTTGTAATCAGCAGGTCGGGGGTTCAAGTCCGTCCACCAGCTCCAAAGGCTACTAAGTTATTTAGTAGCCTTTCAACTTAATAAGGGAGATTTCCCGAGTGGCCAAAGGGGACAGACTGTAAATCTGCTGGCTAAGCCTTCGGTGGTTCGAATCCACCATCTCCCACCATATCAAAAACCGTTTTCTTACGAAAGCGGTTTTTTGGTTTTTGTACCATTTATTCTCAGTATTTGCCGATAATTATTTATTGTAAAGATTTAGCCTATATGAATAATCGGTTAAGCCTAAAATTAAAAGCCCTATGTTGAAGTTAAGCAAGCCTAAAAGCAAAGCCTTGTCAGCAGTGAAATTACCACCGGAGCAAAAGCCTTATAAGGCATATATCTGTTTAAGCTAAAAGGCCATAAACGCCAAACCGCCCCTTGGGAGTAGGAACTAGGTATCTACTCCTAAAGGGCGGATATTTTTTATACATTATATATAGGAAGTTTTCATCCAACAGCTATATATTTAAGCAATTACAAGCTTGTATACAGTTACATATTTGAGTAGCCCATAAGCTTAGTATCTACTGCTTTGGCAGCCTCTCGGCCTTCCCTTATGGCCCATACTACCAAAGACTGTCCACGGTGCATATCACCGGCAGCAAATACATTTGGTACATTTGTGGCATAAGAGCCTGCTGCTGTTTCAACATTTGTTCTGGCGTTCAGCTTTACGCCAAATGCATCTGCAACATAGCTTTGTGTTCCCAAAAAGCCTGCTGCAATAAGAACTAAATCGGCCTCAAGCTCAAACTCGCTGTCCTTTACAGGTACCATCATCATTCTGCCCGTTTTCTTGTCCTGCTTTGGTTCAAGCTTTACGCAGATAAGCTTTTTTAGGTTGCCCTTTGTATCCTTAACAAATTCCTTAACAGTTGTCTGGTACATTCGTGGGTCGCTACCGAACACCTCTATAGCCTCTTCTTGACCATAATCGGTTTTCAGCACTCTTGGCCACTCCGGCCACTGGTTGTTTTCTGCTCGCTTTTCAGGAAGCTTAGGCATCATTTCCAGCTGTACTACAGACGCACAGCCGTGACGAATAGCCGTACCTACGCAGTCGTTGCCTGTATCACCGCCGCCAATAACAACAACCTTTTTGCCCTTGGCTGAAACATACTTACCGTTTGTAAGGTTAGAGTCCAACAAGCTCTTTGTTGTAGCAGCCAAAAAGTCTACTGCAAAAAATATACCCTTTGCTTCTCTGCCCGGTGCCTTAATATCTCTTGGATTTGACGCACCGCAGGCAAGAACTACAGCATCGTAATTCTTCAGGATTTCTTTAGCGTCGTAGTTTTCACCAACATTTGCATTTGTAACAAACCTGACGCCCTCCTCCTTCATAAGCCTTATTCTGCGTTCTATAACATGCTTTTCAAGCTTCATATTAGGAATACCGTACATAAGCAGTCCGCCTAAACGGTCGGCACGCTCAAAAACAGTTACATTGTGTCCACGCCTGTTCAGCATAAATGCTGCCGCAAGTCCGGAAGGACCTGAGCCTATAACAGCTATTCTTTTGTTTGTGCGAACCTTTGGCGGCTGCGGCTTAATATAGCCCTCCTTGTAGGCTGTTTCGATAATAGCAAGCTCGTTTGCCTTACAGGTAACAGGGTCGCCGTTTAATCCGCAGGTACAGGCCGCCTCGCACAATGCAGGACATACTCTGCCTGTAAACTCAGGGAAGCAGTTTGTTTTTTGCAGGCGGGCAAATGCCGCTTCGTAATTTCCCAAATATACAAGGTTGTTCCACTCCGGTATCAGGTTGTTAAGAGGGCAGCCGGAAACCATACCCTTTATCGGCTGACCTGCCTGACAGAACGGAACACCGCAGTCCATACATCTTGCCGCCTGCTGAGCACGCTGCTCAGCAGACAAAAAGTCGTGAAATTCGTTATAGTTTTTAATTCTGCTCTTTGGCGAAGAAGCATGACAGTTTACTCTTTCAAATTCCATAAATCCAGTTGGTTTTCCCATTTTCTTCTCCCCCTTACCTTCTTGTGTTAGCGTAGAACGCCTCTATTGTTGCCTGCTCGCTGCTTAAGCCCTTTTCTTCCATTTGTACAATGGTATTAAGCATACGCTTGTAGTCATATGGAATAATCTTCTTAAACTTAGGAACATAGTCATTAAAGCTTGCTAAAATATCCTTGCCTCGTTGCGAGCCTGTTGCTTCAACATGCTCCTGAATCATTTCCTTTAGCTCCAGAATATCGTATTTATTAGTTAATTCCTCAACAGAAACCATAGCCTTGTTAAGGTGCTTGTACAGCGTTGAATGCTCGTCAAGCACATATGCTATACCGCCGCTCATACCGGCTGCAAAGTTTTTGCCTGTTGCACCCAGCACTGCAACTCTACCGCCTGTCATATATTCACAGCCATGGTCGCCTACGCCCTCTACAACAGCTATCGCACCGGAGTTACGCACGCAGAAACGCTCGCCCGCTACACCGTTAATAAACGCCTTACCGCTTGTAGCACCGTACAGTGCAACATTACCTATAATAATGTTGTCCTCTGCCTTAAACTTAGCGTCGCTTGGCGGATAAACTACCAGCTTACCGCCTGAGAGGCCCTTACCGAAGTAGTCGTTGCTGTCGCCTACAAGCTCAAGTGTAAGTCCCTTTGGAATAAAGGCACCAAATGACTGTCCGCCGCTGCCGTGGCACTTAATTGTAAATGTATCTTCATCAAGTGAGTTCTTGTACAGTCTTGTAATTTCTGCACCGAATATTGTACCCAGTGTACGGTCGGTGTTGGTTACATTAATGTCAAGAGTTGTACTTCTCTTATCCCTTAGAGCCGAACCCAGCTTTCTTAGAATAACCTTTTCGTCTATTGTCTTTTCAAGCTCAAAGTCGAATACCTTTTTCTCGTTATAACCTGCAACCTTAACATTTGCAAATTCTGTTGACAAAATCTTGCTCATGTCCAGGCTGTTGGCACGATTGTAAGGAACTTCCTTTTGCTTTAGCAGGTCTGTCCTGCCTATAAGCTCGTCTACTGTGCGGATACCTAGCTTAGCCATATATTCACGAAGCTCCTGTGCAACAAACTTCATAAAGTTTATTACATATTCAGGCTTACCCTTAAATCTCTTTCTAAGCTCAGGGTTCTGTGTAGCTATACCAACAGGGCATGTATCCAAATTACAAACACGCATCATAACACAGCCCATTGTAATAAGCGGTGTTGTAGCAAAGCCGTATTCCTCGGCACCCAAAAGTGCAGCCACAAGAACATCTTTACCTGTAAGCAGCTTACCGTCTGTTTCAAGAATAACCTTGTCACGCAGGTCATTCATAATCAATGTCTGGTGTGTTTCTGCAACACCAAGCTCCCATGGCAGACCGGCATTGTAAATGGAGTTTCTAGGTGCGGCACCTGTACCGCCGTCATAAGCTGATACCAAAATTACCTGTGCGCCTGCCTTGGCAACACCTGCGGCAATAGTACCAACGCCTGCCTCTGAAACAAGCTTTACAGAAATTCTTGCTTTCATATTAGCATTTTTAAGGTCGTAAATAAGCTGTGCTAAGTCCTCAATAGAGTAAATATCGTGGTGAGGCGGCGGAGAAATCAATCCAACGCCCGGTGTTGAGTGACGACACTTTGCAACCCACGGGTAAACCTTGCCCGCCGGAAGCTGTCCGCCCTCGCCCGGCTTAGCACCCTGTGCCATTTTAATCTGTATTTCCTGTGCACTTACAAGATATTCGCTTGTTACGCCAAATCTGCCTGAAGCAACCTGCTTAATAGCGGAGCAACGGTTAAGTCCGTCTTTGCCTATTGTTAAACGCTCAGGTGACTCACCACCCTCACCGGAGTTGCTCTTGCCGTGAATAGTATTCATAGCAATAGCCATACACTCGTGAGCCTCTTGTGAAATAGAGCCGTAGGACATAGCACCTGTTTTAAATCTTCTTACAATGCTTTCAACAGGCTCAACCTCGTCTATAGAAATTCCGCCGTCCTCAGGGTAGTTAAAGTCAAGCAAGCCTCTAAGCTTAATTGCCTTTGTTTCATCGTTAATCAGCTTTGAATACTCCTTGTATTCCTCGTAGTTGCCTGTTCTTGTTGCCTCCTGCAGCAGGTGAATTGTAGCAGGAGTATACAAATGCTCCTCCTGACCGCTTCTTTCCTTATGATTACCTATTGAATTAAGTGTATCGTCAACTGCAAGTCCCAATGGGTCAAATGCCTCTGAATGGCAGTAGTCAACATCCTTTTGAATATCCTCTATGCTAATACCCTCTACTCGGCTTACTGTGCCGGGGAAATATTTGTCGATAACATCAGAGTTAAGACCGATAGCCTCAAATATCTGTGAGCCTTGGTACGACTGAATTGTTGAAATACCCATTTTAGACGCAATTTTAACAATGCCGTGAAGAACAGCGTCGTTATAATCGTCTATAGCCGCATATGTGTCCTTTTGCAGCATACCCTCGGCAACAGCGTGCTTAATAGCGTCGTGTGCAAGGTATGGGTTAATAGCAGAAGCACCGTAGCCAAGCAGTGTGGCAAAGTGGTGTATCTCTCTTGGCTCGCCTGATTCAAGAATAAGCGACATAGAATTTCTTTTCTTTGTCTGTACTAGGTGACTGTTAAGTGCTGCTACTGCCAAAAGTGACGGAATAGCAACATGGTTTTCGTCAACGCCACGGTCAGACAAAATAATGATATTGGCACCCTTTCTGTATGCTCTGTCAACCTCTACCAACAAATGCTGCACAGCCTTGGCAAGGTTGGTATTTTTATAGTAAAGAATAGGAACAATTTCAACTCTGAAGCCCGGTTTGTTCATATTTTTAATCTTCAAAACATCTATACTTGTTAGTATAGGGTTTTCTATCTGTAAAACATTGCAGTTTTCAGGGGAGTCCTTCAGCAGGTTACCCTCCCTGCCCAAAAACATAGTTGTAGATGTAACTATTTCCTCACGAATAGCGTCTATCGGTGGGTTTGTAACCTGTGCAAACAGCTGCTTGAAGTAGTCAAACAGTGGCTGATGCTCCTTTGAAAGTACAGCTAACGGACTGTCGGTACCCATTGCGGAAACTGTTTCGGCACCTGTTTGAGCCATATTCAAAACCATTGTTGAAATCTGCTCGTAATTGTAGCCGAACGCCTTTTCCAGCTTTGCAAGCTGCTCCTTTGAGTATTCCTGTACCTTTTGGTTTGGAATTTTTAAATCTCTTAGGTGAACAAGCTTAGAATCAAGCCACTCGCCATACGGCTTCTGCTGTGCATAATAAAGCTTTAGGTCGTCGTCCTTTATAACCTTACCCTTTACTGTATCTATAAGCAGCATTCTGCCCGGACGCAGTCGCTCTTTCTTTATTACCTTGCTGTTTGGTACATCTATAGCACCTACCTCAGAGGCAAGAATTACATTGTCATCGTCTGTAATGTAGTATCTTGACGGACGAAGACCGTTACGGTCAAGCACCGCACCCATAATGTCACCGTCTGAGAACACAATAGAGGCAGGACCGTCCCACGGCTCCATCAAAGTTGCATAGTAATGATAGAAATCCTTTTTATCCTGAGGCATAGCCTTGTTGTTTGCCCACGGCTCAGGAATGGCAATCATTACAGCCAGCGGCAACGGAATACCGTTCATAACCATAAACTCAAGTGTATTGTCAAGCATTGCAGAGTCCGAACCGCTAGGGTTTACCACAGGGAAAACCTTAATCAAATCATCGTCGCTTAATGTATTTGATGTCATATTTTCCTCACGGGCAAGCATTTTATCTGCATTGCCACGAATGGTATTAATTTCACCGTTATGAACAATAAAGCGGTTAGGGTGTGCTCTGTGCCAGCTTGGGTTTGTGTTAGTTGAGAATCTTGAGTGCACCGTAGCAATAGCAGACTCGTAGTCAGGGTTCTGCAAGTCGGCATAGAAGCTGCGCAGCTCTTTAACCAAGAACATACCCTTATATACTATAGTACGGCTGCTTAGGCTTACTACATAAGTATCGTCGTTAGACTGTTCAAACACACGCCTTGCAACATACAGCATACGGTCGAAAGGAAGGCCCTTTTCAACATTTGCCGGCTTTTTAACAAAGCCCTGCATAATACAAGGCATTTTGTCAAATGCTCTTTTGCCAAGTACATTTGGGTGCGTAGCAACTGTACGCCAGCCGATAAACTCCATGCCCTCTTTTTCTACAATAAGCTCAAACATCTTCATAGCCTGATGTCTTGGAAGCTCTTCTGTAGGGAAGAAGAACATACCCACACCGTACTCTCTTTCGCCGCCAATGTTATAGTTTAGCGACTGAGCTATTTTTGAGAAAAATTTGTGAGAAATCTGAACCATAATACCTACGCCGTCGCCTGTTTTGCCGTCAGCGTCTTTACCGGCACGATGCTCCAAATTTTCTACTATTTTCAGTGCAGCCTCAACTGTTGCGTGGGTTTTTATACCCTTCATATTACAGACAGCACCTATACCGCAGTTGTCGTGCTCAAAACGAGCGTCGTACAGTGTGTCTTTTGTTTGCTGCTGTGGAAAAACCTCCATATTCTGCATTAATATCTTCCTTTCTGTAAGGTTAAGTGAATTGCACCCTTTAATATATGAAATGCAAATTTTTTATATCAATGTTACGAGCCTAATATAACACTTTTATTTAATTATGTAAAGCTGCAAATAGTGCAAATGCAAGCAAATTTTGCATTTTTGTTGTGCTGTAGCACACAAGCATAAGGTTCTTATATGAATTATTTTATATAGGTGGTTTCATTCAAAGCCTACATTAGCGGTAGGTATTGAGTAATTTATATAAAAAATAATAAAGATGAAATATTTATCCCTTAAAATTGCAAAAAATCAACCTCACTGTCTATTATACAGACTTATTTGCAGCTTTTCAAGTCATAATTGCAAGAAGCGAGTTAGTGCAATTGCATAAAATTTAAAAAATAATTATTTTTTTTTGATTTTCGCAAAGCCTTAGCCTACTCAGCCGCCGGTTTGTTTATTTTTGCTTAAGTCACTGTTTAAGCTGTTTTTTATTAAATTATATGTTATCTTAGACTAACATCTAAAGCTTCAGGTCAAGGGCAAAAATTCAAGGCTTGCATAATTGCAATATACAAACTGCAAAATAAAAAAATCAGCCATACTAAGAGCCTACCGCCCTTAATACGGCTGTTATTTATATAAACAGATACTAATGTATTATTTAATTTTGACCGAAAAGTATTACGCTTAATATAAAGCACGGCTTATACATTGAATCTAAACAAAACAACATCGCCGTCCTGCATAACATATTCCTTGCCCTCACTGCGAACAAGACCTTTTTCTTTAGCAGCTGTCATAGAACCACACTTTACAAGGTCATCAAAGGAAATAACCTCGGCTCTGATAAAGCCACGCTCAAAGTCGGTGTGGATTTTACCTGCCGCCTGCGGAGCCTTTGTGCCCTTTGTAATAGTCCAGGCTCTAACCTCCTGCTTGCCGGCTGTAAGGTAGGATATAAGCCCCAATAGGTCATAGCAGGCTGTAATAAGTCTGTCAAGGCCGGACTGTGTAAGGCCTATGTCGTTGAGGAACATATCACGCTCCTCCTTTTCCATATCTACCAGCTGCTCCTCCAGCTCGGCACAAATAGGAAGTACGGCGGCGTGCTCGCTGTCGGCTATTGCTTTAACCTGCTTATAATATTCATTATTTTCAATGCCGTTTGCAAAGTCTGTGTCGCTTACATTGGCTGCGTATATAATAGGCTTGTTTGTCAAAAGTGCAACTGAATTTAACAGGGCTTTTTCATCGTCGTTACATTCAACGCTTCTTGCTGACCTTCCCTCTTCAAGGGCGGCCTTTACTCTTTCAAAAAACTCCAAGTCAACAGCATATTTTTTGTCAGCCTTTATAAGCTTTTTAGTTTTGTCTATTCTTCTTTCAATCATTTCAAGGTCAGACAAAACAAGCTCTAAATTAATAGTTTCAATATCTCTTGCAGGATCAACCGAACCGTCTACATGAATAATGTCGTCATTATCAAAGCAACGCACAACATGAACAACGGCGTCTACCTCACGAATATTTGACAGGAATTTATTTCCGAGTCCCTCACCCTTAGAAGCACCCTTTACCAAACCGGCAATATCAACAAACTCTATTGTAGCAGGCGTAAACTTATCGGGGTCATACATTTCTGCCAGCTTGTCCAGTCTTTTATCCGGTACAGAAACCACTCCCACATTTGGCTCTATAGTACAAAACGGATAGTTAGCGGACTGAGCACCGGCGTTTGTTATTGCGTTAAACAGTGTACTTTTGCCTACATTTGGCAAACCTACCATTCCAAGCTTCATTTATTTCAAATCCTTTCTGTGATACAATCATCTAACTATCTATTATATCAAACAATATAATTAATAGCAACCTACAGTAACGGATATTGTAATTCTATTTTCTGCGTTGTAAATAGATATACCCTTTTTAGGTAAAGAATAATCACAAAAAGCCGACACAAAAGCTCTGAAAAGCAATGTTGTTTACCGTAATTCAGCATATTAACAAGCCCTTACGCAAATAGAGTATGTCAGTATGCTGTATTTGTTTGTACTGTATTGTGCAGTTTAAACGAATTGATAAAAATATAACAAATACACTGGATTTTCAAAAAGCTTTGTAGTACAATATGGTTACAGTAAGTAAGTTATTTTTTTAACATACTTTTTGTTCTTAAAATTTGAATATTTTGTCTTAATATAAATTCCATTAAACAAAAGGCAGTCGTACCGGCCCGGGTGCGGCTGCCCTTTGTTTGTAAAATTACAGATTATTCAATGCTTTTTTAGTTAATGGCAGTTAATTTTTTGCTTTGTATTGACAAATCTGTTGGTTAAATATAGAATATAAGTATTATTTTTAGGCTGTGAAAAAATCAGCACAGCTCTATTTACAGGAGGTATTTTTGTGAACAATAAGCCGGGTATAAAAGAAAGAATTTCAGACGGAACCTATGCGGCAATAGGTGTTATTGCAATAGCTTTGGTTATTGCTGCAATCGTATTGCTCTTTGTGACAAGTGCAAATTCTGAAAAGAGTAACGGTACAGAAGCAGGCAGTACATCTGCAACTCAAGTGAGCAATGACAGCAGCTCCTCTGACAGCTCAAGCAGTGACAGCAGCTCCTCTGACAGTTCAAGCAGTGACAGCAGCTCCTCTGACAGTTCAGACAGTGACAGCAGCTCCTCTGACAGTTCAGACAGTGACAGCAGCTCCTCTGACAATTCAAGCAGTGACAGCAGCTCCTCTGACAGTTCAGACAGTGACAGCGACAACGCAAGCAAGAGCGATGACGAGCTTGCACTTGACGCAGCTAACGCCTACTGTGCAGAGAGAGTTAAAAAGCACGACACAATATCCGACATTACATACAATGACAAATTTACAGAAACAAACGGAGTATATCAGTTTGAGTTTACTGTTAAGTATTCAAACGACGCAGGCGATAAAAAGGCCGAGGTTACAGTTGAAAAGGACGAAAACGGCAAGTATGCGGGCAAGCATCTTACAATTATATCTGACGACGAATAAGCAGTATGTAATTCTTTGAAAGCTACAGAAAAAATGAACAGATTTAAAAGGTTCACGGCTTTTAGCAGGCCGTGAACCTTTTTCTTTTGTTAGTGTAATAACCGTATTTTGTTACCGTCTTTTTTGATTTGCACAGGGGGGGCATTTTGAAGCTACGGCAAGGCGTTTTTCTGTTATTTTTCAAAGTGGGATAAATTAATCTTTTTACGCCGAGTGTTTACTATCATAAATAATGACAGGCTAAGCATTAAGCACACTACAAGGGCCGCTTTTTCGTGGATTAAATTGCTGAAAAACGTTCCTGCTGCGGCACCGGTAAAAAATGCAGTGTTTATTGCTGTGTAACGCAAAAAATGCGTAAAGTGCTCCTTTTCTTTAGTGGAAAAATATTTACGGAGCCTTTCGGCAGAGCTTCGCAGATTGCCCGTACACATTGTGCAGGCATATGGTGTGTTGTAAATTGCCCTAAAGCTTTGCACCTGTATGGCACTTAAAAAGGATACCACAAGCGTAACTATTATGTTAGGCACCCATGGCGGCATACAGCCAACCAAAATAAGCAACAGTATTTCGGCAGCTATGGTTATAACCTCAATGGTAACTACCCTGTTTCGGGTAATTTTGGTATTAAGGTAGTCGGTAATAAACACACCTACAAAATAAGCCGCTATAGGTACGGCATACATCAGGCAGGTTAAAAAGTTGCCCTCTGTTAGGTTTATTCCCATAAATATTATGTTGCCTGTTTGTGCAAAAGCAAATACTCCGCCACGGGTAATGTATGTATATGCGTCAATGAATCCTCCCGACGCCGCCATAATTAAGCCTATATGCAGTGTTTTGTGCGGGGGTGTCATAGCCTTTTGCTTTTTATTCACAGTATCACCTCATATAACCCAAAATTTACAGTTTACAAAGTGCATTTCTCTATATCGGCTTTACAGTCGGTATGAAATGCAGATAATCAGTCTTTATACTTTAAGTCTTCTACAGTCCAGTCGTTTAGCACTCTGCACATAGTTTTACCCTCAGCCTTTGCACCGTGAAGGTCGTGGTCAAGGTAGTTTCCGCATTCTTCCTTTTTATCTCCCGGAATTTCACCCTCATAATCTCTTATAAACTCAAAGGTTTCCTTTACAAGGTCTATTACCTGCTGTGGCTTTAGGCTGTCTCTTACAATTAAATAACAGCCCGTTCTGCAGCCCATAGGTCCAAAGTAGATTATGCTGTCGGCATAAGGGCTGTTGCGTACATATGTGGCAAACAGATGCTCTACGGTATGCAGTGCGCCTGTTTCCAAATAATTGCCGTTGTTTGGCTTACGCATACGAATGTCATAGGTAACGATGTCACCGTCTATTCTTGATGTATAAATGCCCTCTGTAAGGGTGTCGTGGTTAATAGTAAAGCTTGCAATTTTTTTCATACTTAATTCTCCTCTACTTTCTTTAAAGCATCAGCTTTTTCATCTCGTTTTTTATTGTATATAAACATAAGCACAGCCATTAGGCAAATTATTGCGTAGCCAACCCAGCTTAACCGGTCGGGAATTTGACCAAACACAACAAAGCCTATTGCGGCGGTGAAAATGATTTGCGAATAGTCATAAACCGAAACATCCTTTGCCGGTGCATAGCAGTATGCAGAGGTTATGGTAAACTGACCTCCGGCGGCACTTAGTCCTGCCAAAATAAGCATAGCCAGCTGTACAAGCGACATCGGTGTGAAATCTAAAATTAAAAGCGGCAGAGTCACCAAGCACGAAAAGCCGGAGAAAAAGCACACAATAATCGGCCCTTTTACTCCCCTCTGCCCTAACATTCGTACAAATGTATATGCCAATCCGGCACACATACCGCCGCACAGGGCAAGCAGTGCCGGAATAGTTGAAACATTTGAAAAGCTTGGTTTAACAACACACATAGCACCCACTAACGCACCTGTTACAATAAGCATTTGCACCGGCTTTATTTTTTCTTTTAAAAGGAAAATACTGAAAACAATAGCAAAAAACGGCGACATCTTGTTAAGAATAGAGGCGTCTGCCAAATCTAGGTGGTCAAGTGCGTAAAAGTTACACAATATACCCAGCGTGCCGAACAGTGACCTTAAAAAAAGCGGCCCAAAGGCTTTCTTTGGCAGTTTTAAGCTGGTATGATTTTTTATCAATATTGCACCGGCAAAGAAAAAGGCCACAAAATTTCTGAAAAAGCTTTTTTGTACAGAGGGCAGGTCGCCTGCCAGCCTTACAAACATCATCATCAGTGCAAAGAAAAATGCTGACAGAATAATTAAAATTATTCCCTTATTCAGCGGTTTCATATTTTTCCAACTACTCATTGCGTAACGCCCTCTTTTATTAAACTAATATACATTATATCACACCTTTTGCCTGAATTCCAGTTTGAGGCATACCACCAAGCAAAACTAATCCATATTTAAGCAAAGGACATTTTTTGAGCATAATTGCAACGCAAAAGGCTGAAAATGTACCCGCATTTCCAGCCTTTGTTTAACAATATTATACCTCAACCACTGTTTTTTTACTGCACACTGTTTCTCCGTCAATGTCAGTAATGTATGAGGCCTTTTTTAACAGCTCTTCATTTTTCTTATCAACTGTTATTACTGTAAGAATAAATCCCTTGCCCCCATCTTGGGCTGATGTATTTTTATAATATGTATACCTAAGTGATGTCATACCTTCCGCAACAACAATTTTATCAATATTTACATAATCGTTTGCGTTTTCAAGCGGTAATAAGCATAGGAACAGAGAGTTATCTTTGAAAAATGCGTCATCATAGTTTTTTCCGGCAGAAAGCAACTCATGCACATCGTTTTGCGTATTTTTTCCAACCGACAACCGGTCAAACGTATCCTCCCACTCGTTTACGCTTGTTATAGGCAACATCTGATGTGTATAAAAATCGTTTACAGATTGCTGTATATTGTCGTAATCATCCTCCGGAATATTAAACTTACAGTAAGTTTTATTATCGGAAGTGTCGGAGGTGTAAATGTTATTTAATGAAAAATAATATTGGTCTGCTTTGAATTCCAGGTTTTTACAGGCAATGGAATTTACGGTAATTAAAGACACCACACTTATAATTATGGCTATTACCTTGGTTTGAATGGTCAAGTGTGTAAGAATACACAGAAGCAAATCACAAACCAACAGTATAAATACCAAAACATAAAATAAAATATTTGAAGCATGAAAAAATAATATAACAGAGAAAATTATTATTGCCGATGACATCAAAAGCAGTATGGCGGCTGTTGGCTTTTCAAAGTCTATGTCAAACTTTCGTACGATAAAAAAAACAGCCAACATTGTGGCTATAAATATTAATAACGATAGCTGTAAATATCCTTCTTTGTATAATTCATCATAATTATACATTCGCAACAGCTTAAAAAAAGTTATTAATCCCAAACTGCCACAGACAAAGCATGTAACAACATTTATTACAACTGAAAAATTGTTCCTTTCCTCCGGAAATTCATAATTATTAAAAGTATTATTCAAGTCTATGCCACCTTCATACTATTTTTCCTAATATCTGGTTATATTTAACTACTCCAAAATATCTGCTGTCATTACTATTCTCAAAATTATCTCCTACAACATAAAACTCATCTTCAGCTAATTCAATAATTTTTTCATCTACCTCGGATGTATAATATGTTTTTATACCGTTAATATATAAATAGCCTTTCTTTTGTTCTACAGAATCATGTGGCACGGCAACTATTCTTTTTATGTAATCCTTATTGTCAAGTGTAAATACAATAACATCGTCTCTTTCAACACTTTTATTATACTGCATTATAACTAATTGACCACTGTTATATGTTGGTGCCATAGATTGCCCTGAAATTATAATCAATTTAAAATTTGTGGTTAGTATTAAACCTATAACTATAATAAAGGCAATACAAATAAAAGGAATATATTTTAGATTCTTATACATCTTGTTGCACATTTTTCTATATCCTTATCATGAGTAACTACTACAACAGTTTTTCCGCTTTCGTTTAGTGATTTTAGCAGTGAAAGTATAACATCTCTGTTTTCTACATCTAAGCTGCCGGTAGGTTCATCTGCCAAAATCAGCTCAGAGGGCTTTAGCATAATCCTTGCAACAGCAACTCTTTGCTGTTCGCCTCCGCTTAATTGAAAAACCTTTTTATTTTCATAGTTTTCAAGACCAACCGACTTAAGGGCCTCATTTATTTTTTGCTTTTTCTGCTCTTTGCTTAACTTTAGATACTTTGTGCCTACCTCTAAATTTTTTATAACAGTTTCATCCTCTATTAACCCATAGTTCTGAAACAGATAAGAAATGTGGTATCTTAAAAGCTTATTGCCCTCTTTTGATTGAAAAAATGGATTTTTTATACCACAAATTTCAACATCACCGCTGTCAGCCTTATCCAACAAACCAATAATATTTAACAAGGTAGATTTGCCTGCACCGCTTTTACCGGTTATAATAACAAATTCCCCTTTTTCAATTTCTAAGGAGTAATCATTAAATATTACATTTGAACCATAACTCTTTGATATATTTGACAGTTTAACAATACTCAAGTTTATTCCCCTTTCAGAACACTTAAAACATTTTTTCGGTTTACTCGTTTTTCGGTTATAAAAAATACGACTAAATCTAAAATGATTATAAGCAGAAGACATATTGGCTCTATTATCATACTAAAGTATGTTTTCATAATAATACAAGCCACAGTCAAAAATAAAATAATACCTATCAATAAAATAATATACCTTTTATAGATGTCAAAGAAAGACACACCGCACAGCTTTTCTATTGCAATTTTTTCCTTGTTATTTTCTATATAAATTTTTGCCATAAAAATTGACAGGATAACAGAAGAAATTAAATAAACCATAGAAAAAGCTAACTGATAAACAAAATCCTGCACATATGTACTTATTACATTAGAAAATGTATTTTCAACAAAAGGTGTTTCTAATACAACATCCTCAATTCCTGCCTGTTTCAGGTATGGCAACAATTCTGAGTAAGGGTCATCTGTATTGACCTTTAAAAGATAAAACTGGTTTGACATACCCGGAAGCATTTCTTCTGTCATTATTTCAGAATCGTAGATAACAATATCGGGGTTATCCAAATGTCCCAGTGTTGTTTGACCGGTCATGGCATTAAAGCTGTTTATGGTTTCATTTTCTTTATAAACAATCATATGCAGGTCATTAATATTGGCAGTACCAAAGTACATCTCCAAAAGGCTATTATACTCGTCGTATAAACCTTCTTGAGTGTACCCTCTGCTTTCAGAAACCAATATATTAAGCTTTCCGTCAATAAAATCCTTTTCAGATATTAGGGTACCGTCAGCTTTGTGTATTGGATTTACTGACAGATAATTCTTGTCTATTATTATTTCCTTTTGCCCGCTGTATTCTGCAAATGAGCTTACTCCGTCCGGCGCAGTTTGATAATTTAAGCTGTTAATGTATATACCGTCAAACTTGTCAACAGTAATATCATAAAACTTATTAAATTTGGGTACATATTCATAATATACATCTTCATTATCCAAATCTACCTTTTCTGTGTAAAGATTGGTAGCAGCTCTGTTGTTAATAACAGATGAAATGTTTTTTGATTGAACAAACAGGGAATATGAGTTATTAATAAGCTGAAAGCATATAGACAGGTTTATAACAAGCATAATCAAAAACGCAATTTTAGAAATAAGCGATACTATAAAAATTGCTTTCTTTTTACTTTTTCCCTTCAGGTACAAACCGTAATTATTGCTGGTTTTCACTACAATAACGACCGTAACTAGGAAAATGGCAAGTATACCGACAAAAGACAGCAGTATATCCCTAACAGAGAACATAAAATAAGAAGTAAAAGTATTTTTATATAGAACGCTTACCAATAAAAAGTTTACAAATTCTATAATAAACAGCAGTACGCCAAATACAGTAAAGTTCCTTTTTAATTCCTCTGCAATAACATCCTTTGCCGTATAACCGTTCATCCTTTTTACAGCGTACTTTCTGCCCTGTGACAAAAGGTAGAAAATTATACTAAGACACATAAGAACAAACAACAGCAAGTACGGCTGCTGCATATCGTTCATGCTTTGTGCAAAGCCACTGTCTGTCAGCTCAACTAACAGTCCCAATTCTTTTAAGGCTTCCATTACAGTATAAACATCGTCAGACGAAGTGTAAAAAACACAGCTTTTAAGCACGTATTTCTCTATATAACTGAAATCCTCAATTGTAACATCACAAGTGGCAGAGGATATTCCCATGGGATAAACCTCAAAGTTTTTTACTGTAGATAGTGTTGAAAAGCACTGATTAGGGGATAAAATCTTTCCGTTATTTTTTAAATCCAACTTCTGAAAAAAATCATCCTTGTTGTTGGTTTTATACAGTATATATGAGGTTTTTTCTGATGAAAAGTCTGTTGCTCTATACATTAAATCGGCATTTATGCTTGCCATTTTTTCCTCTAAAAGCTTTATATAGTCCTTATTTGTATAATTCCCACGAAGCTGTTTTACGCTTATTTCCTTTAATCCCTCATAAGGAAGCATTTCGCAATAGTTAGAGTAATTAAAAAATGTAATTATTGATAACAGTGTAAAGAATATTACATACAACAAACACATTATTTTTTTCACAGTAACACCACCATTTCTTAATAAAAAAGGTTGTCCCACAAGAGTGGGTCAACCTTCTTATAATTATTTGTACTTTTTTAGACCGAATATTTGTTACAATTCCCACACACAGTGCCGTTAGTGTAACATATTATTTAATCAAAGTCAATATATTTACATTATATTTGTGCTTATTTTTTCTATACTGCAAATAGCTGTGAGCTGTCTGGAAAAAAATCAAAAAGTCCTTAAAGCCAAAGCTTAGGATTAAAAAACAGCCTGCTAAATACTTTTAATAATAATTGGCTCTATAATAAAAGTTGGGGTAAGGAAAAGAGCCTACAAAATAAATTATAAAA
>ERZ779889.216-NODE-216-length-79540-cov-8.607788_pt1 | contig 79540 bp, 81 predicted proteins | sample MGYA00511030_ERZ779889 | MGnify/ENA primary metagenome ERZ779889 (study PRJEB29588, sample SAMEA2160616) | human gut metagenome | biome: human gut; feature: human-associated habitat; material: faeces | place: Denmark | collected 2008/2010 ... | reverse complement strand
CTTGCCTTTACAGGTGCGGTAATGAGAGGTATCTTTTGCAGGTCATTGCTCCTGCTTACAAGGCGGCGTTGTTTGGTTCGGCAGGAGGAAGGTGATGTAATGTCGGCGACAGTTGCGGCGGCTCTTAAAAAGGCAGCTGTATATATTCTTGGTGATGAAAAAAAGCGAGGCAATCTTGTGACTGCGGTGCTTAGTGCTGCGGTGGGTCTGCTCCTTTTGCTGTGTGCTCCTGCGGTGATGCTTTCTTCTCTTGGGGAGGTCGGCGAGGAAGCTCAAGTGCCTGAACTTCACATTAATGCCGATGATTTTTACAGTTCTCTTGACAGTGAAAGCAGGCAAAGGCTCGATGATATCCGATCAGCAGGTAATGACATTGCCAACGCTATGGACGAAAAGGGTGTCAAGGTTCAAACCATAAAGGCTCAGCTGATATATATGTCTTACTTTGAAAATGTGCAGAATTTCTATGCGGAGTCATATGCTGATCTGTTTGCTAATTCTACGAATGACAGCGATCTGATTGCGGCGATAAACTCGACTTACGGTTTGGATATTGACTATGATGAGTTTGTCCGCACATACACTTTTGTGATGAACAGCACCTTAAATTCATATATGTTCAATAACGCAGGCAGTAAAAACTGCTCAGACCTTGCGGCTTGGGCGGAGAATGCTTTTATCTCAGGCTGGGGATACAAAAGCGGTGCTGCCGGTGAAAGAGACGAAACAGACCGCATCAGATATGCTGACAACGCAGGACTTGTGCTTGGGTATCTGAACTACGATCCTACGGACAAAATGTTCGGTTGCGATTACGATACGCTTGTTTTCACCGAGCAAGGCAGTCTTGATACCATGCCTGAGGTCGCAGGTATAGGACTGTTTGACGGAAGTCAGCACGGGATATATGTCGGTGACGGCGAGGTGATTTACTGTTCCGAATCAGCAGGATATGTGACAAAAGACCTCGTTTCAAACGGCGGTTGGACAAGCTGGTGTACCTATGAGGGCGTGGATTATCCGCAAGAAGTTTTGGATTTGATTGACGGAACGGAGGTTGATTCGGAAAATGACAGCGGTGAAAATTCCGCAGAAAACTAATTTGAATGGAGTGTGATATGATGAAAAAATTGGTTTCGGTATCGGTAAGCGAGGAAAAATTATCGGCAATTGAAATGTATTTAGAGCAGAAAAATACAACGCTTTCGGCTGAGCTTGAAAAGTATGTTGAGCAGATTTACAGCAAAAATGTACCTCAAAACGTCCGTGATTTTATTGACATGATGTCGGCAAAAAAGCCTGCAAGAAAGCCGAAAAGCTCTTCGCCTGCCGAAACGAAAAAGCAGTCTGAGCAGTAACTCGCCGCAGTTCGCACAGTGTCGCATCGTGTGGCGAAGTAAGGCGGTGGGTGAGGTAAGTTTACCATAGGAGGGGTTGGACGGCTTTGTGGGCATTTGTCGCAGAGTTCGAGAATGGCGGAAATCAGATGATTTTGGGTGGGTTAGAGGAGGGTTTATTGTATTGCAGGTTAAAGTTTGGTCGCTTGAAGCGACCAAACAGACACATCGTCGAGCAAAGCTCGCCGAATTTGCGGAGTTTTGAGAACTTTGACGTGCAGTCGCATAGAATGGAGGTTTTGCAAATTGCAGTCGGATAAAATTAAAAATACAGAAGAAAAAGCCGAAAAAACAGAGGTTTGCGAGGTCGCATCTGAGGATAAAAAGCAAAGATTTGGACTTAAGATTTTTCCCGAAACTTTGGAAATAGTGGACACTCTTTTTAAGCACGATAATTGTAAATCACGCTCGGAATTTATTGAAAAGGCTGTGCGTTTTTATTGCGGGTATCTTTTGAACAAGGAGCATACGGCAACGGAATTTATTGCCCCGCAGCTAACGGCAATGGCGGAAGGAATAGTCAAAGGCACGGAACAGAGGTTGTCCCGTGCCTTATTTAAAATTGCAGTTGAACTTGGTGCGGTTACTCATATGCTTGCGGCGGTACATGAGATTGATAATGATACTATGATCAAGCTTCGAACTATGTGTACCGATGAGGTTAAACGCATTAACGGAATTATTAATTTTGAGAAGGCGGTTAGGTATCAGAGGTCGGAATAATGAATATCATTATAGTCTTATCACAGAATTCGCCAAACGGACCCTCTGAAAAAAAGTCTGTAAAAAGTCAGTCAACTGTGGTATAATAAAAATAACACAGGAGGCTGATTTTTTATGAGAAGAAGAAAAAGAGAACCAATGAGCGAAGGAAAAAAGAACATCATCGGAATGCTGCTCGAGGAGTATGACATCAAGACAGCCGAGGATATTCAGGCTGCCCTTAAGGATTTGATGGGCGGCACGATACAGGAAATGCTTGAGGCAGAGTTGGATGAACACTTAGGGTACAGTTCATATGAACGCTCGGACAACTCCAATTACCGTAATGGTAGGAAAACCAAGAAGATACGTGGAAATTTAGGTGAAACAGAAATTGAAGTACCACAGGATCGAGACGGAACATTTGAGCCAAAGGTGGTAAAAAAGCGTCAAAAGGACATCTCCGGCATTGAACAGAAGATCATTTCGCTGTACGCAAAGGGCATGACAACACGCCAGATAAGCGATACCATCGAAGATATTTACGGATTTGAGGTCAGCGACGGAATGGTATCAGACATCACAGACAGACTTCTTCCGCAGATAGAAGATTGGCAGAATCGTCCGCTTGATGAAGTGTATCCGATTGTTTTCATCGATGCAGTACACTTTTCAGTGCGTGATAACGGACAGATAAAAAAGCTTGCAGCATATGTAATCCTTGCAGTAAGCTTGACAGGTCACAAGGAAGTTTTATCCATACATATTGGAGAAAACGAAAGTGCAAAATATTGGCTTGGAGTCCTGAATGAGCTGAAAAATCGCGGCGTAAAGGATGTCCTCGTGATATGTGCCGATGGACTTTCGGGTATGAAAGAAGCCGTAAATACGGCATTTCCACAGACAGAATTACAACGTTGTATCGTTCATCAAGTAAGAAACACGCTGAAATATGTTGGTGCAAAAAACAAGAAAGAATTTTCCAACGATTTGAAAACCATTTATCACGCACCGTCTGAGGACGCTGCGCTTGAACAGCTTGAGCGTGTGACGGAGAAGTGGGAGAAAGATTATCCAAACGCCATGAAGAGCTGGTACAAAAACTGGGATGTGATCTCACCGATCTTCAAGTTTTCCGCTGATGTGAGAAAGGTCATTTACACCACCAATGCGATCGAAAGCCTTAACAGCGGCTATCGTCGTCTGAACAAACAGAGAAGCGTATTTCCGAGCGATACAGCGCTCCTGAAGGTTCTGTATCTTGCAACTCATGAAATAGCGAAAAAATGGACTATGCCGCTGAGGAACTGGGGCATAGTTCTTGGCGAGCTGGAGATCATGTATCTCGACAGGCTAAGCTGAGCCGGCACAGTCAGTCTGCTTCCATTCCGGCAGACTGAATGCTGAAAAAGCTTGACAAATTACGGTAGTTATTGTATACTGTAAAAAAATTGAGCGGCTGTTTTTCAAGCCGCTCGCAATATCGTTTTTTATCACAGTTGATTAATTTACAGAGATTTTTTCGCAGGGCTTTTTCTGCCAAGTGTACGCATTGTCTTATTATTGCTCCAATTCAGATGCTCCTTGAGCTTGCGATTCAATTCATCAAGAGTACGGAAATGTTCCCAAGCATAGAAATATCTCTGGTCATTTCTGTGACTTCTCTCCACCTTACCATTATGCCACGGCGTTCTCGGAGGTATCAGCTTATGCTCTATTCCCGCTTCTTTTAGTACTGTATCAAAAGGACATTCCTTATCATCACTTATGTATTTGTAGGTGAACTCTGTTCCGTTATCAGTTTGTACTGTCTTTACCTTAAACGAAAATGCTTTTTGAAGCATTTTGAAAAACTTTACAGTATTCTCAGGCGTATGCTCCTCAAAACCGTATATAAAGCGGATTCGAGTACATTCGTCTATAGCTGTCCACTGATAAAGGTGCTTGCCATCGCGTTTTAATGCCCCTCTAAGGCAGTTATACGGTACTTCTTTGACATCAAGCTGTACCTTTTCGCCCGGAACGAGCTGTTCCGGATAACGTCGGTCATGCTTCCTTGGTGGCTTTTTGGGGCTGTTATTTCCACCCAGTCCCATTCGCTTAGCAGCATATACCATACCGCTGAAGCTGCGTGTATAGCCGTTTTTTACAGCTTCATCATATACTCCGTCCCAGCCATAGCGCAGGAATTTTTTCTGAAAGCTTTTGAGAATTAGCTGCTCCTCTGCTTGGGTATGTTGTTTCGGGTGGCTATGCGGTCTGTGTGATTTTTCCCTTAATGACTCCCATGTTCCGTCATAACGCTTGCACCATCGCTTTACGCTTGACAAACTGACACCGTAAATTCTGCTTGCATAACTTTTCCCTTTTCTGTTTGCCTGCTTAACTACAGCTTGACGTTTCTTCGCTTCTTGTGTTATAATATTCATTAGAAATTCCTCCGAGTCGGTGTTTTTTGTTGTGGTAAACTTATTATACCATATCTCGGTTGGAATTTCTATTTTTATAGGTTCATATCATTTTAACACATACACATGGAAACTTATTCAACACCGTTTCTGATTATTGAAGCGGTTGTCGTATCGGCGATAAGTATGCTGTTCATTTGCTTAATTACATATTGGAATATCGGCGTTATTTCAAAGAAGGGCTGTTATGATTATCCAATGGATTCGGATAAATGGTTCAGAAATTTTTCGATTATAAATATCGGAATCAATATCATCTCAACCATTATAAGCTTTATTCAGTGGAGAGGAAAAGTAGCCGAACAGAACGCAAAACTTGACAGTTACGCAGATAAAACCTATTTAGCAGAGGCAGTTGAGCGGTCAAGACAGCAGATAAGCAGTTTGAACACAACACTGATTATTTGTCTCATAATCGAGAATGTAATAGGTGCAGCTATTTTGTTCCTGTTACTGCCGAAACTCAAAAAAAGGTATAACGAATGCTGATTAATTGAAAAAATTGATTTATGGAGTATAACAAAAGCTTTTAAAGCCGAAAGTTATACTCCTTTTTCTTTTCAGACCTTTTTGTTTTAAAAGCAGAAAGGTCTATTTTTATGCCCATTTTTAAATATTGGCAATGCCAAATTGCAAAATACCCGTAAGCCTTCGTTTTGATTCAAAAAACAAGAAAATCAAAACGGAGGAATTACGATGAAAACAAAATATTTTGAATACAACAGAAACGGCGGAAGTGAGAAGTATTCCGAATTTACTGAAGCTGAGTATCTCAAAGCAAAGGAAGAAGAAAACCGTTGGTTTATCAGCTTTGGTGACAGCGTTCTGGAATGCGATGAAAGCCAGTATATTGACCATTTTACCAAGAAAGATCACGGAGAATATACGCAAAAGGATAGGAACTGGAAGAAGGTCATCCCCCTCTCATTGGAGCAGTATACATACGGCGGAAATTACGAGCAGAAGATTCTCAAGGACAGTACAGTTGTTCCGCTTGAGGAGCGTATCTTAGAGCAGTTAGACTTGGAGCATGACTTGGTAAAGCTCAAAAAAGTCATGAAAAAGCTCAAGCCATACGAACGTGAAATTATTTATCAGCTTTTTTGGATGAATAAAAGTCAGAATGATCTTGCCAAGAAATATAGCGTAACCAGACAAACAATGCACGAAAAAGTACATCGTATTTTGGTGAAAGCGCTGAAATTATTTGAAAACGAAAAATAAATCCCTTACAAATCTCAATTTCGTTGCCAGTAAGTAGTGAAGGGAAAAATCAATGAAAATAATTCGGAGAATTTTCCCGACAGAAACTTGACAACAGAATATCAACTCTGCAGGTACGTTAATCACACGGTCGGTATGAAATCTCGGCAGCCAAATGTGATGTCCGCCATGACCTTGAAAAAGCGAGCGATAAAGACAAGTCACAGACCTTTGGACAGCAGCCAAAGTCGGCGATGAAACGTGTGAGGATAATGATACTTCCCAATGAGGGCTAAAAGAGCGGGTGAAACGCCCATGATGCGGTTACGCTGACCGCAGCTTGCAGAGTTCCGCCGTGACGGTCGTTGAGAACAAATATCACGGAAAATCGTCTGAAATAACGAATCAGACGAAGGCAAAACGAATTTATATGGCGGTTTGCACATTTTAGCAGACCGCCATTTACATATTGAAATAAAAAGATAAGGGGGCTGATATATGAATAACATTCATGTTGTTAAACTACCAAATAAACATAAGTGCAGCGGCTGTGTGTGGTATGACAGGAATACCGACGTACTGTTTTGTCCGTTTCATAAGTGTGTAAGATACAGAAAAGGTGAATGAAATGCTGATTAAACGTGGAGATATTTTTTACGCAGATTTGAATCCCGTGGTCGGCTCAGAGCAAGGCGGTATTCGTCCTGTGCTGGTGGTACAGAATAATGTGGGAAACAGGCACAGCCCAACGATCGTGGTTCTTCCGCTTTCGACGGCAAAAAAGCATTATCTTCCCACTCATATTCATATCCGAGGTTCAAAAACATTGCCCAAGGATTCAATCGTGCTTGCGGAACAGATACGGACGATAGACAGATACCGATTGAAAAGTTACGTGGGTTCAGTTGATTTTGAACTTATGGAAAAAGTAGAAAAAGCGATGAAAATAAGTATAGGAGTTGATTTTGATGACTAAATTTGGACAAGCAGAATACAGCGATTTTATGGCGAGAGTATTTGCGGACAAGCTTGATGAAATTCTTGAAGCAGCCGAAAAACAGAATTTCAGCAGCAAAAATACGGAAGATATATACGGTCAGTTCCCGTCTTCAAGGGACGCAGCGTGAGGAGGTATTGATATGTTAGGATTTGTAATCGGACTACTTGTAGGCGGTCTTGCAGGCGTAATCATAATGTGTCTCTGTACTGCGGCAAAGCAGGAAAATGAAAATATGTCAAATTCGGACAAGTAATTTTGTCCGGTTTGGTGATACCATTCTGAAAAGATTTATGGTATCCTTGTTGGTTGAAAGGAGAGTGAGAAAATGCCGACAGTAACGGTGATACAGCCGACAATAGCAGAAGAAAAAGCAGTCAAGATACGTTGTGCCGCATATTGCCGAGTGTCAAGCGATTCCGAAGATCAGCTTAATTCCTTTATGGCGCAGACGAGGTACTACAGTCAGATTTTTGAGGATTCGGAAACAGAAGAACTCATCGACATATATGCCGACGAGGGTATCACAGGAACCCGTGAGGACAAGCGAAGCGAGTTTCAGCGGCTTATGAAGGACTGCCGCAAGGGTAAGATTGACAGAATTTATACAAAGTCTATAAGCCGATTTGCCCGAAATACAAGGGATTGTCTGAAGAACGTAAGAGAATTGAAATCCCTTGGAATTACGATATATTTTGAGAAAGAGAACATCGATACTGCCAACATGACCGATGAAATGATGATTACAATTATGGGAGGTTTGGCGCAGGAGGAATCGACTTCGATCTCGCAGAACTTGCGTTGGGGTATAAAAAAGAGAATGGAGAACGGCACAATAAAAATGTGTACTCCAGTTTTCGGATACGAACTTGTTGACGGAAATTTGATTTTAAAATCTGATGAGGCTGAAATAGTACGGCAGATATTTGATTGGTATCTGAATGGATATGGTTTGGCGGCTATAGCCCAAATGCTGAATGCTCTCAAAATAGAAAGGTTCGGCAGAACAAGTCATTGGACAGCAAGTACGGTTGGGGTTATGCTTAGAAATGAAAAGTATATAGGTGATCAGCTGTTCCAGAAAAAGTATACTACAGATACACTTCCGTTTCGACAGGTAGTAAATAAAGGCGAACGAGATCAATACTATTATTCCGACAGGCACAAGCCCATAATTTCAAGAGATGATTTTGATAAGGTTCAGAATATTTTAGCGGAGCATAAGAAATCGTTTAAAGGATTGAAGCAAGATCATATATTTGCAAAGAAGATTTACTGCGGAGAGTGCGGTTCAACATTTAAGTTTAAATGCAGAAAAAATAAAAATTATTGGGTGTGCCGACTGCATGATGCAGAGTCTGATAAATGTTCAAATAAGCAGATTTTAGAGGCGAATGCCATATCGGCATTTATAATGTTATGCAATAAGCTGTGGTACAACTATAAACAGATACTTCTCCCCTGTCAAGCAGCGTTACAGGATTTAAAGCTGAAAAAATTCAGCGGTAAAACTCATGTAATGGACATCCACAAAGAAATCGCCAAGCTTCGGGAACAGACACACGTCCTCGCAAGACTGAAAACAAAAGGATTTCTGGACGAGGCAAAATACCTTGAACAAACCACTGAATTGACGGCGAAAATCAACAAGCTTCAGACGGAACTGAAAAAGCTTACACGCTCCGACGACGAGGACGAAATGCTTGAACAGATAGAAATGCTGATTGATTTTTTTGAAAAGCGAGAAAATATCATGATTGATTTTGATGAATCGGCGTTTGAGAATATCGTTGAGAAAATTGTTGTTATAGATCAGCATGAGCTGGAGTTTCATTTGATTGGCGGATTGAAGTTCAAAGAAAAGATATAACGGAAAGTGCCTTGCAGTAAAATTGCAGAGCTTTTCTTTGTTGGTTTTGGTACTGGATTTCCGCAGAATTTTGTAGTATTGTTGTACATGGAGGTGAAATTAGATGCCCAAAAACAGAGTAATACCGTTCGGCTACTGCATGAAAAACGGCGAAATAACTACCATTCCGAAAGAAGTTTACGCAGTATCAACGATTTTCAGCGAATATCTGAATGGCAGCAGTTTACTTCAAATCGCAAAACTAATGGAGTCCGAAAAAATACGATATAGTACCGATTCCGACCGTTGGAACAAAAATATGGTAAAGCGGATAATCGAAAATAAGAAATATCTGGGAACAGATAAATATCAGCAGATAATTGATGAGGATATTTTTAGGCAGGCTAATGAAAAGCGAGTGAGAAAAGCTGCTACGCTATGCGTTATCTCAGACGATTTACAGGAAATCAGAAAGGTTACATACTGCGCCGAATGCGGAGAAAAGCTTTTCAGAAAAACCAACGGCAAAGGACGTGAATATTGGAACTGCGGAAATCCCGATTGCTTTAAATATGAATATCGACTGACAGATCAAATGATAATAGGTGCAGTGCTGACCGTTTTAAACACTGCTATTGCAAATCCCAGCCTATTAGAGTACGGCGGCGAAATAAGCGTGTATTCCCCTACTGTAGATGTGATTAGAAAACAAAATGAAATCAATCAGATGTCCGATTCTATACAAGTGGACTTTGACCGAGTGAAATCTGAGATTTTCAAGCTTGCCGAGATGAAATATGATTGCTGTACTTACAATGACAGTCCGCAGAAAACAGCGGAAATCAAGGCTCTGCTTGAAAATCACGAACAATTAAATACGCTCGATATAGGCTTATTCAAAGCGTGTGTTTCACGAATTTGGATAAGCCATTTTTGCACCATAGAGGTTGAATTTATCAACGGCATACACATCAAAAATATAACGGAAAGGAAGCTTGAAAATGACCACAGCAACAAATGTAACGATAATTCCTGCCAAAGCGCAGACTGCGGAGAATCGTGACAAGTATCACCAGCTTCGTGTTGCTGCATACTGCCGTGTTTCCACCGAGCAAGAGGAGCAGCAGAACAGCTATCAGGTGCAGATTGCGTATTACACTGATTTAATTAATCGAAAAAAAGAATGGACGCTTGCAGGAATTTTCGCTGACGAGGGCATCAGCGGAACTCAGACAAAAAAGCGTACCGAATTTAATCGCATGATTAGGATGTGCAAGAACAAAAAAATTGACCTTGTAATTACCAAGTCGATATCAAGATTTGCCAGAAATACAGTTGATTGCCTTGAATACGTCAGACAGCTTAAAGACTTGGGTATCGGCGTTATTTTTGAGAAAGAAAACATAAATACTCTCACAATGACAAGCGAGTTTATGATAGCGTTGTACGGAAGTTTTGCTCAGGCAGAATCGGAGTCAATAAGCAAAAATGTAAGCTGGGGCAAAGAAAAAGCCTTTCGTGAGGGCAAGGTTAGTTTTCAATACAAATATCTTCTCGGCTACAAAAAAGGGGCGGACGGCAAGCCCGAAATTGTACCTGATGAAGCTGAAACAGTAAGACTGATTTACACGCTGTACCTTGACGGATACACGCTTTTAAATATCGCAGATACGCTTATGGCTCAGGGCAGAAGGACGGCTACAGGCAAAAATATCTGGAGTAAAGGCGAGGTTCAGCGGATTCTGAAAAACGAGAAATATGTCGGCGACGCACTTCTGCAAAAGACTTTCACGGTGGACTGCATAACTCACAAAGTGGTGAAAAATAACGGAGAGCGACCGATGTATCTGGTTACTGACCATCACGCTCCGATAGTTGACCGTGACACATATAACCGAGTACAACAGGAACTTGCAAGGCGCACTTCCAAGCGAAAAATCAGTGATAACACCAAAACTGAGCAAGGCAAATACAGCGGAAAATATGCGTTATCCGAGTTGCTGATATGCGGTCACTGCGGAACTCCATACAGACGCAGGATATGGTCAAGAAACGGTAAAATGCAGGTGGTCTGGCGTTGCATAAGCAGATTGGAACACGGCAAAAAGTATTGTCCCGATTCGCCTACGATCAAGGAAGAACAGCTCCATAAGGCGATAATCAGGGCAATAAATAATTACTATTCCTGCCGAAATGATATTGCAAGGATTTTAAAAGCGAATATCGGCTCGGTACTTGAATGTCAGGGGCAGGAGGAAATCCTCGCAGTAGAAAAAAGGCTGAAAGAAATCGACCAAGCAAGAAATGATTTAGTGGATTTAATCGCTTCAGGCGGCTGCGATGAGGACAAGCTTGACAGTGAGTTTGCAAAGCTTTATGCGGAAGAACAGCAGTTGAGCGAACGGCTTGCAATGCTGAAATCACAGAATCAAACTTCCGCTGAAACTCAGGAAAAACTTGATAAGATCATGGATATGATAGAGCATGAAAAGTTTGAGATGGAAACCTTTGATAATGTGCTGATACGCAAATTAATCGAGTGCATAAAAGTACTGAGCAAGACCGAAATATTGGTGATTTTCAAGGGCGGATACGAGGTCAGAACGGAAATTGAATAACGATTAAATTTACGGCTTGCGGAGAAATCTGCAAGCTGTTTTTGGCGAAAGCGAGGTGAGATAAAATGTCAAAGAATTTTGATGGAATAAAAACTCAGCGGTTCGGAGTGGAAATAGAGTGTACAGGCTTAACAAGATCGGCAGCGGCAAAGGCGGTCGCAAAGGTTATTGGCGGTTCACCGGAGCATTTCGGCGGCAGTTACGACAGATACGATGTTTACGATAGTAAAAATAGGTGCTGGAAAATTATGTCCGACGCAAGTATCCGATGTACGAATAAGAACGGAGATCCGGCTTCTAAACTTCACTCTGTCGAACTTGTAACTCCGATTCTAGAATATGGAGATATGGCAACGCTTCAGGAAGTGGTGCGTTCCATTCGGCGAAGCGGAGGTATTTGCAACGAGTCAACTGGAATCCATATTCACATTGATTTTGAGCCATATGATGCACGAACGCTTCGTAATCTTGTAAATACTTTTGCAAGCAAAGAAGATATGCTCTATCAGGCTTTACAGGTAAAGTCAGAGCGTGAGCAGCATTATTGCAGAAAGGTTGACAAGCGTTTTCTTGAAGAACTCAACCGAAGAAAGCCGACGGATTTGCAGACTATAAAAAGACTGTGGTACGGCGATGACCGTGAATACCACCCACATTATGATTCGTCACGGTATCGATGCCTAAACTTACACCCTGTGTTTACCGACAACAATATCGAGGTGAGAGCCTTCAATAGTTGTCTGAACGCAGGCGTACTCAGGGCATATATTTCTCTTGTTCTTGCAGTCAGCAATCAGGCTCTGACTCAGAAATCTGCAAGTCCTCGTGTGACTCAGAGTGAGAATCCTCGCTACACTTTCAGAACGTGGCTTATTCGAATAGGTCTGAATGGGCAAGAATTCAAAAACTGTAGAAAGCACTTGCTTTCTCATCTTGAGGGCAATATAGCGTGGCTTCATCAAGAGGACGCCATTACTCAGCGAGAACGATTAAAACAAGAGCGTATCGCCGCCCGTGAGCAGCGTGTCGAGCCTGTAAGCGAGGTTCAGGAGTTAAACGAAAATGTACCCGATGAAAATTCAGAACCGACAGAAAGCGAATGCGGCGATTTTGTGGAGTACGAGGAAGATGAAGAAATGGGCATGGAAATGTCAATGTGATCGGAGGTAGAGAATGAAAAATAAACAGTTATATATTGCTTACGGCAGTAACATAAATTTGGAGCAGATGAAATATCGGTGTCCCCATTCAAAGGTTGTCGGGATATCGGAGATCAAAGATTATGAATTGGAGTTCAGAGGCGTTGCAACGATCGTTCCGAATAAGGGGGCAAGCGTTCCAGTTCTGATATGGGAGCTTGACAACAGAGATTTGCCAACTTTAAACCGCTATGAGGGCTATCCGAGACTTTACAGGCAGGAAAAAATGTCCTTCGAACTGGATGGAAAAGCTTGTACGGGTATGGCTTATCTGATGAATTATGGGGAGCTTTCTCCTCCAAGTCAGATGTATTACAATACGATTTTGCAAGGGTACAGAGAAAACGGTCTGGACGAGAAATATCTTCAAACTGCTCTTGAAAATTCTCAGCAGCTTGAGTATTACGTGAATGATGAATTCGATGAGGATTTTGATGAAGATTACGATCTTGACGACGATATGCAGATGAAATTTTAGGAGGTTCAGCGTAATGAGATACAAAGGATTTTATGTGAAAATAACCCCCGATACTGATTTGCATCGGGAGGATAAGGACGGAAATGATATTTGCTGTAACGGGTTTACAGTTGAAGTCTTTGCAGATAAGTCCGAAAAGCTTGAAATTGATGTTTTTTCGGCTGCGGTGAATTTTGAACTGCTGGAAAACAGTATATCTGAGGTTGAACAGTTTGCTAAGGATTATGTGGATTGTGAGGAGAAGGAATACCGCAGAATGATTGATGAGTTCAATGAATATTGACTGGGAGGAATAATTTTTAATCGGAATGGTCATAATTTATCTCGTTTTAGATATGCATCCATTTGGTATCAGCAAGACAAACGTGGCCGTTTCTAATGTACGTTAGAAGCGGTTATTTTTATGTCTGTAACTTCCCTCTCTGTAAATTTGACCACCCCAAAATATCACCAAACTACGCACTTTCCTGCCAAAACTACTCCCCTGTTGCACGGTTTTTGTCTGAAATCATGCGAAAATCTTGCAATTTGGCGAAAATGGGGGTCTGCATGAGGGCATAAGGTGCGCGAAATATCGGCGGTATGTCAATTGAAATCTCTCCGCGCGCGGGATATAATAGAAGTATAAGGCGGGGCGCACGGCTCTGCCATACTATTATAATACTGCAAAGGAGAGTTTATTTGAAGACAGACATTAACAAACTTAAAGAAAGCTTTGACTTTTTACAATATCTGCAAGAACGCTACGGGTTCAAGACGGCGGCTGAGGGCGGCGCGCAGGTGATACGCCCTTGCCCGATATGCGGGTGCGAGGACGGCTCTTGCAAATACTTCACCGATTCGCGATATTTCATATGCCACAACTGCGGGACGAGCGGGGACGTGCTGGCTTTTTTGCAGAAGGCGGACAGGCTCAGCGAGCGGCAGGCGGAGGAGCGTTTCAGAAAGCTGTGCGCGGACGACATCGCGATAACCGCCCTCTCGGACATAGAAAGCACGCAGACCGAGTGGCTGTGGTACCCATACATACCGCGCGGCAAGATAACCCTGCTGACGGCTGACCCCGGCACGGGCAAGACCTTTTTCTGTCTGTACTTAGCGGCGGCGGTGTCCTGCGGACGGCCTTTTTACGGAAGCGGTATGCCCTACACCGAGCCGCAGAGAGTGCTGTATCAGACGGCGGAGGACGGCATTGCGGACACCATTAAGCCGCGTTTAGAGCCAATGCAGCCGAATTTCGGCAACATAATGGTGATAAGCGAAGACCAGTCGCAGCTTTCGCTTTCGGACGAGCGTATAGAGCGGATAATGCGGCGTTACAGACCCGCGCTGATGATATTTGACCCATTGCAGGCGTATTTGGGGGCGGACGTAGATATGCACCGCGCGAACGAGGTGCGCCCCGTGCTATCGCACATATCGCATTTGGCGGAGAAGTACAGGTGCGCGGTGGTTTTCATCATGCACAACAGCAAAATGTCGCAAAATCAGGCGCTTTACCGCGCGCTGGGGTCTATCGACATACCCGCAGTGGCGCGAAGCATGCTCGTGATGGGCAAGAACCCCGAGAAACCCTCGCAAAAGGTGCTTTGCCACGAAAAAAGCTCGCTTGCGCGGCATGGGCAGAGCATTTTGTTTGAGGTAGCGCCCGAGCGCGGCGGCATACTGTTTCAGGGGTTCACACATCTCACGGCGGACGATGTGCTCAGCGGGCGGCGGGAAACGCGCGAGAAGCCGAGCGTAACGAAAGACGCGGCAAGAGAAGCGCTGTTAAAGCTGTTCGGCGATGGCAAGAGCGTAGAGCTGAGCGCGGTGGAGGAGCTGGCTGAGGAGTTGGGGTGCAGTAAGCGCACGATGTACAATGTGAAAAATGAACTGGGGATACAGAATGTGTCCATTGGTCGGCGTGATGATAGAAAAACATACTGGCTCTCGCCAAAGGCTGACAAGACCGAATTTATCGAACGTATCGAAGCTAACTTTGCACACTCCTAAGGACAATATTCTTATTTTGCAAACTAAGCTGAAACCCTTGATTTTACTGGGTGTTTCTTAGTTTGCACGGTTACGTTTCATGCAAACTAAAGCGTATTTACAGTTTCATACTTTGCACGGAAAAAGGCGTGCAAACTTTGCAAAGCCTTGATTTTGCTGGGTTTTCTCTTACTTTGCAAAATAACTTTATTGACTGTGCCCCGTGCTTGCAAAGTGCGGCGAAATATGATATAATATCCCTAAGCAAACACTATAAGGAGGAAAACGTATGGACAAACTTGACAGGTACAGAGGTTCTCTGGTCGGCGGGGCGGCGGGTGACGCGCTGGGCTACGCCGTGGAGTTCATGACCGAGGGAGAGATTTTCAGCAGGTACGGCGCGCGCGGCATTACCGAATACGCTCTGCGGGGCGGCAAAGCGCTCATATCTGACGACACGCAGATGACTATGTTCACGGCGGCGGCTATACTCGGGGCGGCGGCTCGCGGGGAGAGCATGGGCGATACCATCGCGCAGGAGTACAAAGGCTGGTACTTTACCCAAACTCAGCCATATCCGATAGACCCGCGCACCTGCTTTGCGAATTACAGTTGGCTGATGAATATGCCCGAGATGTTCAGCCTGCGCGCCCCCGGCAACACCTGTCTGTGTGCGCTGAAAGACCTGAAAGGCACTCGCGCGCAGAATAACAGCAAAGGCTGCGGAGGAGTTATGCGCGTCGCCCCCATCGGGCTGTACCTAGACCCCGCCGAGCGCGGCATTGCTGAGATAGACCGTGCGGGCGCGGAAGCGGCGGCTGTTACGCACGTGCACGAGCTGGGGTACATTCCTGCGGCGGCGCTGGTGCACATTATAACGCTTTTCGCGCACGACGATAGTATCACGCTATCGCAAGCCGTAGAGGACAGCATAAAAGCTATGGAACATATGTTCGCGAACGCTGAGCACATCGGCGAATTCAGCAAGATAATGCGGCGGGCTGTTGCTCTCTCGCGCTCGGGCGGCGGTGATCAGGATAAAATCCTAGATAATATCCACGCGCTTGGCGAGGGCTGGGTGGCTGAGGAAACGCTCGCCATCGCCGTGTACTGCGCTCTGCGGTACGAAGCGGACTTCGGGCAGGCTATATGCGCGGCGGTCAACCACAAAGGCGACAGCGACTCTACCGGCGCGGTCTGCGGAAATATTTTAGGCGCGTATCTCGGTTACAGCGCTATCCCCGAGAAATTCAAGGCGAATTTGGAGTTTCACGATGTTCTGCTAGACCTAGCGGACGATCTATACGCCGCGCGCACCGACGACGAAGTTTACCGCGCAAAATACATCGCTAAGACCTACAAGCCGTTTCAGCCGCGATAAGGCTAAGCAAAAGCGCCCTGACTTTTACATCGGGGCGCTTGTTTTTACGAGTATATTTTTTCCTTTGGCGGAACGTGCATAGTCTGCACAAATCCATCGCCCTCGCCGCGCGTGAGGTCTGTGCCGTAGGGCATATCCAGATATTTCACTATCGCAGGGTCGATGTTGCAGATGGTGTTCAGCGAAGCTATCTCGATATTGAAAGGGTCGGCGAGATATTCGCGCGATTCGGTGCCCGAAAGCATCAGCCAGCCGCTCGTATTCATCTGCGAAAGCTCGCTGTCGTCCATCAAAAAGCGCTTCATAAAGCCTACCCGCTCGCCCTCGCGCGAAATTTTGCGGCTTACGGCGCAGCTTACGCCCAGCTTTTTCAGCTTGCCGACGAGGTAGTTGGTTTCTCCCACAAGCAGCGGGCTGCCCGCGCCGCTTTCCATATCCTTGCAGAGGTTCTCTCGCTCAGGGTCGTACACTGCGCTGATGTGCGGCATAAGGTCTATCAGCGCCGCCGCCCCGCGCGCCAGCTTGTAATCCATCTCCTGCTTGTAGATAGGGAACAATTGGTAAAACACCACCGACTCCCCTTTCGGCAGCGGGCAGCGCAGAGCGGCGTCGGGCGTGTCTTGCAGGCTTATCAGCAGTATAGCCTCCTGCTCGGTGTTCGGCGCTATCGGGCTGCCGTCGGATACCAAATGCCCGTAACCGAGCCAAGTGTCGTTCTCCAGCGGCAGGCGGGCTATCCTGCGCATCTCCTTAATTATCCAGCTGTAGCGTATATCCCGGCTTCTCGGCTTCCAGTCGGGCGGCATATACATCACAAGCTCGGCGCGCTCCAACTGCTCAGTCTTCAGCTCGGGCGGCGTTTTCATTCTGTGCGCGCCCATGCCGACTGTCACAAGCGTGTAAAAATCGCGCTCTGGCGTAGGGTACACCACCGCTATGCCGACCTTTATGCCGTTTGGCGAAGACTCTGCTTTGTAAAAATCGGGCTTGCCGAAATATTTTTCTATGTGCGCTATCACGGCGTTCTTTTGCTCTTCGCTGTAAAGCTGTGCATTTTCTACCTGCATATAGTAAAGCGTTTCGTAAAAATCTTTCGCTTCATCGTAATATTTAAGCCGCTGCGCCATGCTCTCGTCTTTCGAGCCGAAGATGCTATCCATAAATTCCATAGCTTGTATATTCCTGCCCTGCGAGTACAGCACGCGCGCGAAGATATACACCCAGTTCGGGTCGTCCTTACCGCGGTCGTAATGCCGCATCAGCAGCGCTTCGGCGGCGGTGAAAAAGCGCTCAGCCTTCTCATCGCCCATGCTGTTGAAAACCACCGCCAGCAGGCAGGAAAGTTCGTAATCTTCGCGGCAGTCGCCCGAGCAGATGAGCGCGTCGGCGGCTTCCTCGTACTCTTCTTTCGCGATGAGCGCGTTTACTTTCTCTATCAGCTTTTCCTTTTCTTTGCTATCCATCATCGTTCAGCCTTCCTTTCCGGTAAAAAATAGCCCGAAGCAGCGTTCGGGCATTTTCTATATCTAAATCATCAAGCTTTTACGATATTCCGAGGAACTCGAAGTAGTTTTTCTTCGGCATAGTCGTTATCTTCGACTGTTTCAGCGAGGATTCGGGCGTCAGGCGGAACTGTATCGCCAGCACGTCGTTCTCAGTTACCACCCAGCCTACGTCGGGTACTATGCCGCGCGTGCCGTTGCGGGTGATGGTCTTGCGTATGCCCTTTTGGTTGAGCGAGAAGAATTTTAGGTTTATGTCCTGTCCGTTCGGCACTACGTATATCTTCACGCAGCCCTTGTCGCTGTCCTTAACGTCAGAGATGTAAAAGCGGTATCTGCCGTCGGGCGAGATGGTGTTTTCCTCGTCAACTACCTCAGCCAAATGCCCCATCTCGTTCTTGTAGTAGGAGTACACAGAGGTATCTTTATCCAGATATGGGGTGAGCACCGTTTCAACGTCTGAGCCGCCGAAGAGCATATTGCAGACAACGTATGCAACTATTCCCAGTACATACAGCAGCAGGTAGATAGTGCCCATTATAACTTTTACCGATTCGTTAGTGCCCGCCGCGAAGAACATCACTATCGCCACGATGAAAGGCGGGATTATCAGCACCCAGTTGCCGTTTCCGATATTGAAAAGCAAGAGGAAGAAAACTATCGGCAGCAGCAGCACGCTGATAAGCTTTGTCATAAACATCTCGCGGGTGTATATCATGAGCAGCATGAAAACTATCGAAGCGCCCGCGTATATCACGAGAAAAGGCGCCATTTTGTCCGGCACAAATTCCAGATCGTACAAGAATGTGGCGTAGGTCAGCAGCGTGATAACTGCCGCATAAGCCGCGGTAAAGACCGAAATGCAGCGCTTTACCCAAACATCGTTCATTATCTCTTTCATTCCACAATTCCTCCCAAATAGAGCTTTCGGCGGGTCAATTTATGATAACGTCTTCGCCGCCGCTCAGACCGCTAAGGATCTCGGTCTGTTTATCATCTTCTATGCCCACCTCTACGTCCTGCTCTATCTTCGAGCCTTCTATAAGCAGGTTGACATACGTTCTGTCTTTAGATTTTTTTACAGCCTTTGAGGGCACGATAACGGTGTCAAGCTTAGAGTAAACGTCGAAGCAGCACTGCACGCCTAGGTCGCTTATATCGGCGTCCTTATCCGGCTCTATGACGTAGGTGAATACCTTTCCGCCGCCAACCGTGCTCTCTATAATGTCTATCACCTTGCCCTTTGCCGAAACTACTCCCTGCTCCAGCTCGACCTTAGTGCCAAAATTTACATTTTCAAGCGCATTGTCGTAAACGTCGCATACCAAATACTGCTGCGAATGGTCTGATACCACGCCGAAAGACTGCCCTGCCGTCACCTTCGCCCCCTCGACGATGATATTCTCAGCGCCGCGCTGGTCGTCGATGTTGTTTTCAAAAGATGTCTTGCCGTCGCTTCGGAAAACTCCGTTGCAGGGCGCGTATACCTTGTAATTTTCGAGCGAATCTTCCAAATGCTGATATTCAAGCTGCTGAAGCTCAAGCTCTGTCTGCGCAAGCTGTATCTCGTTAGCCGAGCCGCCCTCGCTTTGCAGTGTGTTTACAGACTTCTGCGCCTGGTCTATATACAGCTGCTTTTCCGCCAGCTGGTCGTCCAGATCGTCCGAAACGAGTGTGCAGAGCAGGTCGCCCTTTTCCACGGGGTCGTTTTCCTCAACGCTCACCGACTCGATCATGCCGTCTATCTTGAACGAAACTTTTTCGTAATACGGGTAATCGAAGCGGCCGTCAACGTAGTATTTCTGCGAAATATCGCCTATCTCGGCTTTTTCGGTTTTATAATCTATCTTATCGGTCTGGTAGATGGGCACGACTATCTCCTGCTTATCGTCTTTAGACGCGCAGCCTACAGCCGAAAACGCCATCGCGACCGCAAGAAGCAGTGCGATCTTTTTCATAATTTGAACCTCTCTAACAAAGTCCTCAGCTTATATTATTATACCATTTTAAACGGCTCGGTGCAAGCAAAAAAACATATATTGTAGACCTGCACAACAATATTTGACTTATTTTGTGCATTTGCGACAATCCAACAAATGAACTATTATTGAATTAGATAGCAAAAAGCCCTCGTCCGTCAGCGAGAAGCCGCCGCCGTGAAACTTCACAAGCCCGTGTTTTTCCAGCTGCCGCGCTTCGGCAAAAATGCTCTCAGCCGTATCCCTGCCGCCCCGCCGCGCAAGCTCGTCATTTTCCACGCCGTCGCTCAGCCGCAGAGCGAGCATCAGGTACTCCTCAAAGCGGTCGATGTTCTCCTCTATGAGTACGTTTTTTTGTACATCTGCCGTCACGAAAGCCTGTATGTCCGCGGGGCAGGCGGTGCGCTTTTCGTGAAAATCCGAGTGCGCCGAAGGGCCTATGCCTATGTACTTTTCCAGCTGCCAGTACTTCATGTTGTGCCGCGAGCGATAGCCCTGCTTCGCGAAATTCGAGATCTCGTAATGCTCGAAGCCCTTGTCCGCCAACTGCGCACACATTGTGAGATACAGCTCGCTCATTAGGTCGTCGTCCGCCACGCGCCCGCGCACCGCTTCGCAGTCAAAAGCCGTGCCCTGCTCTATTTTCAGCATATACGCCGAGAGGTGGGTTATCGGCAGGTCGGTCAGCCGCTCTATGCTCGCCGTCAGCGAAGCTATGTCCTGCCCCGCAAGCCCTAGCATAAGGTCGCAGGAGATGTTCTCAAACCCCGCCCGCTGAGCCGCATACACCGCAGCGTAAGCTTTGTCCGCGTCGTGCAGCCGTCCCAAAAACCGCAGCTGGCTGTTATCCGCCGACTGCACCCCTACCGAAAGGCGGTTCACCCCCGCCGCTCTGTACCCAGCAAGCTTTTCGTAAGTCAAACTGCTCGGGTTGCCCTCGAGCGTTATCTCGGGAGTATGTAAGTGTACGTTTTTTTGTACGCTGTCCAATATATCGTACACCTGCTCGGCCGTCAGCAGAGAGGGCGTGCCGCCGCCGAAGTAGACTGTATCCGCAGTAATATCAAGCTCTTTGAGCGCCGCGACGTTTCGACAGACGGCGTTTACATACAGCTCGGCAAGCTCCGCCGAATACGGCTTTGAGTAAAAATCGCAGTAGGGGCACTTGCGTATGCAGAAAGGCACATGAATGTAAAGTCCTGTCATTTATCGTCGTCCTCAAAGGCGTTCTCTATCGCCGAAGCGGTCTTTTCGCTGTCAGACTTCAGCTTGCCCGCCGCCTTTGATAATCCAAATCTGGCAAAATACACGACGTATGAGATCAGCAGCAGAAGAAATGCACTGCCCCAGTAGCGCGCCCACTCGCTCAGCGAAAGCTCGAAGTACACCGAGTGCCCCTCTATCCAGCGGCGAACGGCGGGGTGTATCGCCAAATAGCCGATGAAGCTGAGTATCACTGAGGAAAAGACGTATGAAGTAACGCCCAGCATAGCGCTTTTCAGGCTGAGCGAGGAGAATTTCACGCCCGCCCATACTGCCCATGCCGCTGCGAGAAAGAGGGCTATCCCCTTTGAGATATTTGCGTATACTTCGCCCAAAAGCGGCAGTGCGACCGCTGAGCCAAGCGCAAACCCGATGAAATACTTCATTGCACGGTCGAGATCTTTCATTTTATTTCCTTTCTTTGCTATATCTATTAGTTGTCGTCCAGCTTTAGCACCGACATGAAAGCTTCCTGCGGCACTTCTACGCTGCCGAGCTGGCGCATACGCTTTTTGCCCTCTTTCTGCTTCTCCAGCAGCTTTTTCTTACGGGTGATGTCGCCGCCGTAGCACTTAGCGAGGACGTCCTTGCGCATAGCTTTTACAGTTTCGCGCGCGATGACCTTGCCGCCTATCGCCGCCTGTATCGGCACTTCAAACATCTGGCGGGGAATATTTTCTTTCAGCCGCTCGCATATCTTTCTGCCGCGCGTATAGGCGCTGTCGGCGTGGACTATGAACGAGAGAGCGTCAACAATATCGCCGTTTAGCATTATGTCGAGCTTCACAAGCTTGCTGGGCTGGTAACCCATCATCTCGTAATCGAAGGAAGCGTAGCCCTTTGTGCGTGATTTCAGCGCGTCGAAGAAATCGTAGACTATCTCGTTCAGCGGCAGCTCGTAATGCAGGTCAACGCGGTTTTCGTCCAGATACTCCATATTCTTGAAATTGCCGCGGCGGTCTTGACAAAGCTCCATGATATTGCCTACAAATTCGGGCGGCGTGTAAATATCAGCCTTTACCATAGGCTCTTCCGCCGAAGCGATAACGGCGGGGTCGGGGTAATTCGAGGGGTTGTCTATCATAACGGTAGAGCCGTCGGTGAGGTGCACCTTATAGATAACGCTCGGCGCGGTAGTGATGAGGTCGAGGTTGTACTCGCGCTCTAAACGCTCTTGTATTATCTCCATATGCAGCAGACCGAGGAAGCCGCAGCGGAAGCCGAAGCCCAGCGCGGCGGAAGTTTCAGGCTCGTAAGTAAGCGAGGCGTCGTTCAGCGCAAGCTTATCCAGTGCGTCGCGCAGGTCGGGATATTTCGCGCCGTCGGCAGGGTAAACGCCCGAATAAACCATCGGGTTGACCTTTTTGTAGCCCGGCAGCGGCTCGGCGCATGGCGAATCGGCAAGGGTAACGGTATCGCCCACGCGCGTATCGCCAATATACTTGATAGAAGCGGAGATGTAGCCTACCTCGCCCGCGTGCAGTTCGCCGATAGGCACAAGGTCGGTAGCGCCCATATAGCCCACCTCTACGGTCTGGAAAAGCGCGTCGGTAGCCATAAGTTTTATAGTATCGCCCGCGCGCAGAACGCCCTGCATAACGCGAACGTAGATGATAACGCCCTTGTACTGGTCGTAATAGCTGTCGAAGATAAGCGCCTGCAAAGGTTCGTCATCGCTGCCCTTCGGCGCGGGAATATCGGTGATAACGCGCTCGAGCACCTCTTTTATATTCACGCCCGTCTTAGCGGAAATGCGTGGTGCGTCGAGGGCGGGTATGCCTATAACGTTCTCTATCTCCTGGCAGACCCTTTCGGGGTCGGCAGAGGGCAGGTCTATCTTATTTACAACTGGCAGCACTTCGAGGTCGTGCTCGATAGCAAGGTAAGTATTGGCAAGAGTCTGCGCCTCTATACCCTGCGAAGCGTCCACGACGAGCACTGCGCCCTCGCAGGCGGCGAGCGAGCGGGACACCTCGTAATTAAAGTCAACATGGCCGGGGGTGTCTATCAGATTAAAGATATAGTCCTCGCCGTCGTCAGCGTGGTATTTTAGGCGAACAGCGCGCGCCTTGATAGTAATGCCGCGTTCGCGCTCGATGTCCATATTATCGAGAAGCTGGTCTTCCATATCGCGCAGGGCGACTGTTTCGGTAAGTTCAAGAATTCTATCGGCAAGAGTAGATTTGCCGTGATCTATATGAGCGATAATGCAGAAATTGCGAATATTTTCTTTTTTGATTATCTCTGCCATAAAATATACCTCCGATGATGAATATACATTATTTATTATAGCATTATTACGGCGGTTTGTCCATACAGAAATTATGAATTTTTTAAAGCGGCGAAGAAATATTGCGAAAGGGCTTGACAAGAGGGGGTGAGATATGGTAAAATAGATATATTGTGAATATCACATCAAAAATGCGGGTATGGCGGAATTGGCAGACGCGATAGATTTAGGTTCTATTGGCAACACCGTGCAGGTTCAAGTCCTGTTACCCGCACTGCAAAAAGCGAAAGCAGACGTTTTTATCGGCGTCTGCTTTTTTGCGTTTGACTATTGATTTTTCGGTGAGATCATAGTATAATTAAAAAGCATGAACAATACGTCAATATACTGTTATATAGGGAGAATGATTATGCGTACAGCAAAAAGAATTATGATATTGTCGCTGACTGCGGCGATGGCGGCGGCTTTGGTTTCCTGCGGGGATAAGGGTAAGGCGGAAGCTGGGTCGGCGGTCGGCTCAAATGCGGTGGTCAGCGCGGATACAAGCTCCGAGGTTTCGGCTTGGGATATGCTTACCGATAAGGAAAAAGATTTCTACAACGAGTTGGAGAAAAAGGGCCACACCATAAAAAAGGATACGGGCTATGTGTACATCGACGCGGCGGGGTATTCGGACGAATGGGGAAATACGTTTGGCGACGAGGGCATTGTGATAAGCTACTATTTCGGCAACGACGAGGTAGTTCACGTTCCCGAGGAGATCGATGGGAAAAAGGTCGTGAATGTCGCAGGGCCGCCGATGTGGAAATTTGGCGACACAAATGACGATTACCATAATCTTGACTATATGTTCAATATTAGAGAGCTTTACTTTCCCGAAGATCTTCAAGAGATCAAGGGTGCATTTAATGTATGTGAAACTTTGGAAAGGATAGAGCTGCCGAAGTCGCAGACGGAGGTAGGGTTCTTCTGTTTTAGGCTCTGCACCGGATTAAAGGAATTTACCTGCCCCGAGGGAGTAACGACCATCAACGAGTCCGCGTTCAGCGATTGCAAGAGCATGAAGTCGATCACGTTCAACGACGGGTTAAAAACAATTGGAACTGGCGCTTTCAGCGGCTGCGAAAGTTTAGAGAAGCTTGAATTTCCCGACTCGCTGGAGTCGATAGGGCCGCAGTCTTTTCAAATGTGCAAGGGGCTGAAAGAGGTAAATATCCCGCCGAAGGTGGACAACATACCGAAGAGAGCGTTTATGTACTGCGAGTCTTTGGAAACTTTAGAGCTTCCGGAGAGCGTTACGGCAATAGGCAGCAAAGCGTTCGCGCATTGCAGAGATCTAAAGGAGATATACATTCCCGAAACGGTCAGCGAGATAGCGGAGACCGCGTTTGAGGACTGCGACAGCCTGACGATAAAGGGAAAAGCGGGTTCGTATGCGGAAAAGTATGCGAAGATAAATGAGATAGGGTTTGCGGCTGAGGGGTGAGGGCTGAGCGGCTTACCCGATAATGCAGTAGGAGGGATTTTATGTTAAAACGAGTGTTTGCGATGGCTGTTTGCTCGGTGATGGTGTTTTCTTGCGGGTGCGGGCTGTCAAGCGGTACAAAGGATAAACTTTTTGGGGATTCAGATATAACAGATATAGTTGAGAATGCTGTAAAAACCGGAAATTTTGAACTGCTTGATGAGTATTTTGAAGCTGATAAAATCAGTCAGGACCTATTAAACGAATGCCTTAATGTAGCAGTATTTGCAGATGATCCATACGAAAGTATACTATACTTATTGGAAAAAGGTGCCGATCCAAATAATGATAATATAATTTGGGATTTAGCATATAATGCACGAGCTGAAGCATTGCGTGCTCTACTTACAAGCGATAATGTGGATCTTAACAAAAAAAATGAGGTTGGTCATGACGCATTATATATGGCTCTTGAGAATGAGGGTGGCGGTTCAGAATATGGAAATTATCAAGTTACTAAACTATTGATTGAAGCGGGTGCAGAACCTTATCCCGAGCTATTTGCCAATTATAAAGAGGATACAAAACAAGAACCATACGAGCAGCTATTAGCAAGCCCGTATTCTAGTAAATTTTTGTTAGAAAAATTATTGGAAGCAGGTAAAGAAAGCGGTTTATCTAAGGCTTGTGAATTAGCCATTTTAGGAAAAACAGATGATGCTCTTAAAGAATGCACTAAAAATCCAAACGATTACAATGAAGATGACGTTGTATTGCTAACAACATTTCTAGCTTATTGGGGTACGCCTGAACAATGTGAAACAGTGTGCAATATGTACGAAACACAAATATACAGCGGAATGCTGCAAAGAGTAGTTCAAACTAATAATGGTGAAATGCTGGACTATATTGTGAAAACAAATGATATAGATCTGACCGATCAATTTGAAGCGGGACTTTTGCAGAGAGCTGCAAATTTTGATAATTATGAAGCCTGTAAATATTTATGCGATAATAATGCTTATATGATAGTAAATGATGAAGGAGAAGCAAGTGGATTATATCAATTGAAATCCGCTGCTTTGTACGATGATTTAGAACTATTCAAATTACTGTATGATTACGCAAATAGCCGTGGTGCAAGAATAACTGAAGAATACTTAGCGGAATCTCTTGGAACTTCATTATCATGTGATAATAAAGATATTATAGATTTTCTTTTTGCAGAGGGATACACATTATCTGCAATTGATATTTCAAGATCTGATTTAGAAAGCGTTAAATATTTTGAAAAATGCGGAAAGATCTTTAACGGTATTGATTTGATAAATGCGGTCAAAGGAGAAAATATCGAAGTAATAAAATATCTTCTTGATAAAGATGTTGATGTAAATACTATCGGTGAATATGAAACTACGCCTCTTAAAACTGCTTTAAAGGGAAAGTATGATATTCTGAAATTACTTATAGACAATGGAGCAGATATTCCGGAGAACATATTGGAAAATGCCGTATATGCCAGCAAGAAAAATACTAAGCTTTTAATTGACAGCGGTGCAAAGACCGAGTTGAAATTTGATAAAATAAAAGCAGCAGATGGCAGTTACAAATCCGGAGATTATGACCTAAAAGATTACTGGGAAGCATACGGCAGAGACGATTTAGCAGAACTGCTGTAAATCCCCCCTAAAACCCTCAACTGACCGTCGATGCATCTGTACTGCTCGGCGGTCTTTATTATGTCGTAGGTTTGCAGTATCACGCCGCTCGCCACTCTCCCTAAGCACAATATTCTTATTTTGCAAAGTGCTCTGAAACGCCTGTATTTACTGGGTGTTTAGCACTTTGCACGGTTTATTTCATGCACAGTGCAATCTAAATCTTTCCATGCACTTTGCACGGCAGGGTTTCGTGCAAAGTGCTATTTACCCAGCAAAATCAAGGGTTTGCGAGCACTTTGCAAAATAACTTTATTGACTGTGCACCATGCACTCTGTTATGCAAAAACCACCCGTTCGCAAAAACGAGTGGCTGTTTTTAAAATATCAGCATTACCGCGTATGCCGCCGCGCTTGCCGCAAGCGCTACCGTTATCAGCGAGCGCCCGAAGAACGCCGCCGCGAAAGCTGCCGCAAAGCCCGCCGCCGAAGCCGCCATGCTGCCCGTAGAGTAAAACACCGCGGGTATCGTCATAGCCCCCAGCACCGCGTATGGGACGTAATAGAGAAAGCTTTGCGCCACCTGCGATTTTATCTTGCGGCGAAAGACCATTATCGGCAACATTCTGATAAGGTAGGTCACGCCCGCCATTATCGCGATGTAGATTACCGTCTGCATATTCACGAGCCGCCGCCCCCTTCCTCAGCTTTCGGGAAGCATACCGCGCCAAAGCCTGCCGCTATGACGGCGCAGATTATGATGGAAAAGCCCTGCGAAACGCCCGAGAACACGGGTATGTACCTCAGCGCGCAGCTTATCGCGGCAGAGAGCAGCACCACCGCCAGCACGCCGACAGCTTTCCGCGCAGCGGGCACGAATATCGCGATGAACATTCCGTAGATGGCTATCCCCAGCGCGTCTTTCAGTCTGTCGGGCAATATCTCGCCCGCGCACCCGCCGAGCAGTGTGCCGAGCGTCCACGCCACGAAAGGCAGAGAGATAAGCCCCGCCATGTAGTGCTTCGACACCTCGCCGCTCTTGCCCGAAGCCACGGCGAATATCTCGTCCGTAATGCCGAAAGACACCGCAAGGCGGCTCAGCACGGTAAATTTGCCGTCCAGCTTTTGCGAGAGCGAAAGGCTCATCAGCGCGTAACGCAGGTTTATTATAAGCTGGGCGAGCGCCATTTCAAAATAGCCGCCCCCCGCCGCGATAACGCCTATCCCCGCGACCTGCCCCGCCGACGTGAGGTTGGTCATCGAGATGATAACAGCCGTGAGCACCGAAAGCCCCGAATTTACAGCCAGTATGCCCACGCCGAACGATACCGAAAGGTAGCCCAGCCCTATCGGCACGCTGTCTTTTAGCCCGTTTAGGAGATCTGCGCGGGCTGTATTTGACGACATTTTTATTTCCCCATTCCAAATAGTGTTGCAGTGCATTCGTCTGCACAATAAATTTTATTATACCACACTATTATTGATATTTCAAGACTAAATCTATAATTTGTACAAAATTCTTGCGGCATATCCCCCGCCGTACAAGCATATAAAAAGAAAAAGAGCCGATATGGCTCTCTTTCCTCTACATTTGATATGTAATTGATTATTCCTTGTTGCCCTTGAGCTCAGCCATGCACTCGGAGCATACAGCCTTGCCCTTGTACTCAACGATGTCCTCAGGGCTCTTGCAGAATACGCAATTTCTCTGGAACTTCTTGAGAATGATCATATCGTTGTCAGTGTAGATCTCGACCTGATCCTTAGCGCTGAGGTCAAAAGTACGTCTGATCTCGATAGGAAGAACGATTCTTCCGAGGTCGTCAACATTTCTTACAATACCTGTAGATTTCATAACAAAAATCCCCTTTTCTAAATACATTTAGGGCAAATGCCCTTATTCAAATGACTTATGATAGGTATATTATACAACATTATGCCGATATATGTCAATACCTTTCGGCAAATTTTCGCAATTTATCACATCTTTTAAGAGTTATTTAACATTTTGTCAAAAGAAGGTACGCAATTATGTTGGTTATTATCCTTTCAGCCATGATCTCAGCTTCTGTTTTGTACAGTTTTTACACGGGCGACACAGGCGAGGTGTCCGCCGCGGCGCTTACGGGGTGCGGCAGTGCCGTTTCGCTCTGCATAGACCTTGCGGGGGCAATGGCGCTATGGGGCGGGCTGATGGCTGTGGCTGAGAGGTGCGGTATCACAAACGCCCTAAACAAACTTTTGCAAAAGCCGCTCGGTATGCTCTTTAAAGCTCTGCCCGACCCCGCCGCAAAGAAGTCCATATCGCTCAACATCACCGCCAACCTGCTGGGGCTGGGCAACGCCGCAACGCCGCTCGGCATAGCCGCCATGAAAGAGCTTTGCAAACAGCCCGAGAGCGCCCTCAAAAGGCGGCACATCGCTACATTCATACTGCTCAACACCGCTTCGATACAGCTTATACCGATGACGGTGAGCGCTATGCGGCTGGAGCACGGCGCGCCCGACCCATGGGACTGCACCCTGCCTACCATTCTGACCTCTGCCTGCACGCTCATCTTCGGGCTGGTGCTAGTGCGCATGATATTCGCCGTAAGAAAGGGGGACGCGCGATGAGCGCCGCCGTGCCGATATTCATAGCCGTTATCCTGATGACCGCCTGCTTCAAGCGGGTGGACGTATGCGCCGCATTTTACGAAGGGGCGATGGAGAACCTAAAGACCGCCGCCGAGCTTTGCCCCACGCTGATACTGCTTATGACGGCTATCGAGATGTTCAGCGGGTCGGGCGCTTCGCAGGCGCTGAGCGGTCTGCTAGAGCCTTTGACATCGGCGCTGGGCTTTCCTGCCGAATGCACGCCGCTAATGCTGATACGCCCTATATCGGGCAGCGGGTCGCTCGCCGTGCTTGAAAACATACTATCCTCTACCCATGCGGAGAGCCTTGCCGCGCGCACAGCCTGCGTCATGATGGGCGCTACGGAAACTACCCTCTACACCATAGCCGTATACTACGGGGCTGTAAAGCGCCGCGCGGGGGCGCGCATATTCGCCGCCTGCCTAGCCGCCGACGCCGCTGGCTTTATCTTTGCTTCAATATTCGCAAAATTATTTTTTGCGCGAATTTTTTGACTAAATGTCTTGCAATCTGCAAAAAAATATAGTATAATAGTAGTGTATAAATCTAATGGGCTTACCCGCCCTAAAAAGTTAGGAGTATAATTCACATGAAGATCATGGACACTATCGGATTTGTAGAGGGCTTTGACGAAGAAGTCGGCAAGGCTATGGAAACCGAGCTTGCAAGACAGAGAAGAAATCTCGAACTTATCGCGAGCGAGAACATCGTATCCCCCGCGGTAATGGCGGCTATGGGCTCGGTGCTCACCAACAAGTATGCTGAGGGCTACCCCGGCAAGCGCTACTACGGCGGCTGCGAATGCGTTGACGTTGTAGAAAAGATAGCTATCGAGCGTGCGTGCAAGCTTTTCGGCGCTAAGTACGCTAACGTTCAGCCGCACTCGGGCGCTCAGGCTAACACCGCCGTTTACTTCGCACTGCTCCAGCCCGGCGACACCGTAATGGGCATGAGCCTTGACGCAGGCGGACACCTCACCCACGGCTCGCCCGTAAACCTTTCGGGCAAGTACTTCAACTTCGTACCCTACGGCGTGAACGACGAGGGCTTCATCGACTACGAAGCGCTGTACAAGCAGGCTAACAAGTGCAAGCCAAAGCTTATAGTAGCGGGCGCGAGCGCTTACCCCAGAGCCATCGACTTTGAGAAGCTTTCGACCATAGCAAAGGCAGTAGGCGCATATTTCATGGTAGATATGGCGCACATCGCGGGTCTTGTTGCCGCAGGTCAGCACCAGTCCCCCGTACCTTATGCAGATATTACCACCACAACTACTCACAAGACCCTCAGAGGCCCGAGAGGCGGACTTATCCTCACCAACAACGAGTACCTCGCTAAGAAGATAAATTCCGCGATATTCCCCGGCACGCAGGGCGGCCCGCTCATGCACGTTATCGCAGGCAAGGCTGTTTGCTTCGGCGAAGCCCTCAAACCCGAGTTCAAGGCATACGGCGAGCAGATAGTAAAGAACGCTCAGGCGCTGGCTAAGGGTCTGCTTTCGAGAGGTTTCGACCTCGTTTCGGGCGGTACTGACAACCACCTCATGCTCGTAGACCTCAGACCTTTCCACATTACCGGCAAGTATCTGGAGCAGAAGCTTGACGAAGTTTACATCACCGTTAATAAGAACGCTATCCCCAATGACCCCGAGAAGCCTTTCGTTACCAGCGGCGTAAGAATTGGCACTCCCGCAGTTACTACCAGAGGTCTTGTTGAGGAAGATATGGACGTTATCGCGCAGGCTATCTACCTCACCGCTTCCGATTTCGACAACAAGGCTGACGAGATCAGAGCTATGGTCACGGAAGTTTGCAAGAAATATCCGCTCTACGAATAATTTTACGCATAGTATACAGATACAAAAATACCTCCCGCAGAGATGCAGGAGGTCATTTTTTTATTTATTCTCGTCTTTTTTTGCAGACCTGCCCGCAGACTTATCCTTATCGGCTGAAAGCTCTGAGATTATCTGAATAAAAGAATCTACGTCGGCGAAATCTTTATAGACCGAAGCGAAGCGGACGTAGGCAACGTGGTCGAGCTTTTTCAGCCCGTCGAGCACCATATCGCCTATCTCTTCGGTGGTAGTTTCCGTCTGCATACGGTTTGCGAAGGTGTTTTCGATGTTATCCACCAGCGCGTTCATATCGTCAACGCTCACGGGGCGCTTTTTGATGGCGTTTTGCAGACCCTTGAAAAGCTTGACCTTATCGAAAGGCTCGAAGCTGGAGTCGCGCTTGTACACCATCAGCAGCGGCTTTTCTATGACCTCATAAGTCGTAAAGCGTTTTCCGCAGTTTGTACATTCGCGGCGGCGGCGCTTTTTCGATTCGCTTGGGCGCGAGTCGATAACTTTTGTGTCGGGGTATCCGCAAAAAGGGCATTTCATATGTAAATTCTCCTTTTGTCAAGTGTATATTGATCACGTTATTGTCAAACCGATTTACCTAATTAAAGTATAACACAAAAATCATTTTATTTCAAGCACTTACGCAAATTTTTTTCATAATTAAAGTAAAAAACGCGCCGAATATCACTCCGACGCGCATTTTTATGTATTCAAAAAATCAAAGCTTTACGATAACGCCCATCTGGTTTCTGCCCGCGCCTACTGCGTTGGATTCGTCAGTGTCGATGTGCATCGCTCTTGCGTAGTTCTCGCTTACGCGGCAAACGGTATCGCAGAGAATAGCCGATCTGTCAGCAGAGTCGATCTTTACCGCTACTATCTCGCCGTTTGTAACGCCAAGCTCCTCAGCGTCGGCAGGTGTAAGGTGGATATGTCTTTTAGCTACGATAACACCTTCCTTTACCTCTACCTCTCCGCAGGGGCCTACCAGCTTACATGCGCCCGAGCCTGCTACGTCGCCCGACTCGCGAACGGGTGCTGCTATGCCAATAGAACGTGCGTCGGTAGCCGAAAGCTCTATCTGGTCAGCCTTGCGGCAGGGACCGAGGATAGATACGTTAGCCAGCTCTTTCTTAGGGCCTACAACGGTAACTCTCTCTTCGCAGGCAAACTGACCCGGCTGAGAAAGATCCTTTTTCTTAGTAAGCTCGTGGCCTGCGCCAAAAAGCACCTCGAGCGTTTCCTTAGTTACGTGAACGTGTCTTGCAGATGTTTCAACGATAAATTCCTTTGACATCTTTGATTACTTCCTTTCAAATAAATATTTGCAAAGTTAAACCTATATTTATATTTTACTACTATTTCGGCACAAAATCAAGAGTATTTTATAAATTTTTATCATCTTCGCGATTTTTTTCTCTGAGCATATTTCGCAGCTCGTACTTGTGTTTGGTAGCCATGCCTCCCCTGATATGACGTTCCTGTTTATTAAGCTCCAGCAGCTTCGCCACTTCTTTATACAACTCAGGCTCTAAGTCGGGCAGGCGCTCGCGTATGTCTTTATGAACAGTAGATTTTGAAATATCGAACTGTTTCGCCGCCGCCCTTACGGTAGCCCTCTTGCTTACCATGTACTCGCCGAGCATTATCGGACGGCACTTGTCAGTAAGGCTCATCTTCTCACCCCAATACATATATTTTTTGTGTAATAAAATATATGTATCGTAAAAGCAGATTATGCTGAAAAAATGAAAACGTCCGAAAGGCGGTTTTTGCTTGCCCCTCGGACGAATATTTATTTGTAACCCATCTGCAAAAACAGCACCTTGCCCGCAGCGGGGTCTATCGCCGCTGCTGAGAGTATCGGGTCATTGCCGCGCACATCGTGAGTCAGGATGTAGAGCATGGCGGAGCTTTCGCTGTTGTAATACTTCTTCCAGCTTTCGTCCAGACGAAGCGTTATCTTCTCGCCGCCTATCTCAGCGCCGTTTTTGAACTTCCTCAGCGGTACAGCGTGCTTTGCTTTTTTCGCAAGCTGCGCCTCATACGCTTCCGCATTTTCGCGCGCGGTAGTGAAGCTCACGCTGTAATAGCCTGTGTGTTTGCCTACGCTTGCCGAATATTCAAATTTCAGCTCCTGCATATCGTCAGCGTAATCGGGCAGCCCGCTCGGTTCTTTGACATTGTTGTAAAGTCCTATGTAGCCGCGCTGCAATTTGTATCTTGCGACGCTTGCAGAGTGCAGATACAGCGGCGGTATCGTGAAGATAAGAACATACATCAGAATGACGAAGCAGGTCAGCCATATCGAGAGGTGCTCTTTTCGGCGCACCATGACCATAGCCATGATGACGGAGTAGATAGTTGTAGCGATGAATTGCAGGCTGTACGTTGCCGCGAAAAGGGCAACGCCGAGAACTGCCGCAAAGATGAGTATTTTCACTGCCCATTTATCCCACCATCTGACTAATTTATCCTGCATAGATTCACTTCTTTGTCTTGAAATTCAGCGTGCGCGAGAACTCACCGTACTGCCGCGCGCCGTCTGAGTCGGTGAAGAAAGCGCGAACTTTTACCTTATAGCTCGTCGCCTTTTTCAGACCCGTTATCTTGTATTTGCTGCCTTTGGCGAGGGTCTTTACGCGCTTCCAATTCGCGCCGTGCCTGATGTATACCTCGTACCCGCTGCAATCTTCGGCTTTCCACGAAACGGTAGCCGTGCTCTTTTTCGCATTCGCGCTGATGAGCTTTACCGACTTCGGCTTAGTAACTGCCGTGCAGGCGGCGTTTTTACCTGACACTATCTTGCCCGACTGCCGCACATACGCCCCAACGCGGAATTTATACTTGCCCGGTTTCAGCCCTGCTATCTTGTAAGCCGAGCCGCTCTTGACGGTCGCGACCTTGCGCCATTTGCCGCCGCTGTACATATAAACGCGGTAGCCGTCGGCATAAAGCACCTTGCTCCAGCTCAGCTTTACCGAGTTGATCTGCGAAGCGTAACCGAGATCTTTCGGAGCGCGAAGGATATTTTTATCGACGTAGGTGTCTTTATAGACGTACCCGCAGCGCATGCAGGTATGCTTTGAGTAGCCGTTGTGGAGAAAGTCGGGCTGCACCTGCTTAGTGGCGAACTTATGCCCCAGCCTGTTGAACTTGACGCTTTCGACCTCGCCGCAAATGGCGCAGCTTCGCGTTTTTGCGCCGTCCTTAGTGCAGGTAGGCTTTTTGACGAAATGCCAGCTGCTGAACCTATGCCGGCAGATATTCTCGTCAGCAGTTTCCGTCACGCCGACCGCTTCATCTATATATCCGCTCTCAGCCGCGCCGTAAGCCTCCGCGCCGAGCTGCGAGGTCAGCATAATGCAGGTTGTGACAACTGAGCAAATGATAGTTTTTGCATTTTTATGCACTTTCACCACTCCGAAATATAATTTTAATACTATATCTTATTATACATCATATTTGCACAATTGTCAAGAAAAAAATCTGCCCGAAAATCGAGCAGATCTTTTGTACATTATTTCGCTTCAAGTCTGGGCGAATCCTCCGAGCGGGTGATCTGCGGGGGCTCTTCGCCTTTTACCGTCTTGTCAGTGATGACAACTTTTGTTATCTGCTTATCAGACGGCGCTTCAAACATTATCTTCGTCAGCGCGTTTTCTACGATAGCGCGCAGTCCGCGAGCGCCTGTTTTCTGGTCGATAGCCATTTTCGCGATCTCCAGCTTAGCCTCATCGGTGATCTCAAACTCTATTCCGTCAAGCTTGAAGAGCTTTGTGTACTGCTTTATCAGCGAGTTTTTCGGCTCGGTCAGTATTCTGCAAAGCGCGTTTTCGTCCAGCTCATCAAGCACGGTGATAACGGGCAGTCTGCCGACCAGCTCAGGCACTATCCCGTACTTCACGAGGTCGTGCGGAACTACCTTTTTCATAATGTTGTGCTCTTCGTCCTTTTTGGAAACGTTAGCGCCGAAGCCCATGGAGGAAGAATCGGTGCGCTTTTTGATAACTGCTTCCAGTCCCTCGAATGCGCCGCCGCAGATGAAGAGTATATTCTTCGTATCTATCTGGATAAATTCCTGATGCGGGTGTTTTCTGCCGCCCTGCGGAGGAACGTTTGAAACCGTGCCCTCTACTATCTTGAGCAGAGCCTGCTGAACGCCCTCGCCGCTTACATCGCGGGTGATAGATGTGTTTTCCGACTTGCGGGAGATCTTGTCGATCTCGTCGATGTAGATTATTCCCTTTTCCGCCGCTTCAACGTCGTAATCTGCTGCTTGGATAAGGCGCGTCAGAACGTTTTCAACGTCGTCGCCGACATAGCCCGCCTCGGTAAGAGTAGTAGCGTCCGCTATCGCGAAAGGAACGTTCAGCAGCTTTGCGAGCGTCTGCGCTAGCAGCGTTTTGCCTGTACCGGTAGGGCCTAGAAGCAGCACATTGCTCTTTTGCAGCTCTACGTCTTCCTCATCATCTTCGCCGTGCTCTTCGAGCGAGAGTATGCGCTTATAATGATTATAGACCGCTACCGCCAGCGAGATCTTAGCCTGATCCTGCCCGATGATGTATTCGTCGAGCACGGCTTTGATCTCTGCGGGGGTGTGGAGCTGTACGCCGCCGTCGTCGGCAAATTCAGCAGTTATATCGTTATTTTTCATCTCAAGCTGCTTGTTCAGCAGATTATAGCAAAGTACAACGCACTCGTCGCAGATGTGGTTGTTATCAGAAGAAAAGATATACTGCACCTTAGTTTCGGGCTTTCCGCAGAAACTGCATCTTTTGATATTATCGTTCGCCATTTTTATCAATCCTTAAAAATTATCTGTGAGCGATCACCTTGTCGATAAGTCCGTAATCAGCAGCCTGCTGCGCGGAAAGGTAATTATCACGCTCGGTATCGATATTTATCTGCTCGATGGGCTTGCCGGTATTTTCAGCAAGTATACGATTCAGATTTTCTCTTGTTCTCACCATATGGTCAGAAGCTATCTTTATATCTGTGCACTGACCCGATATGCCGCCGCCGCTGATGAGGGGCTGGTGTATCATGATCTCGCTGTTCGGCAGAGCAAAGCGCTTGCCCTTTGCGCCGCTTGAAAGCAGGAACGCGCCCATAGAAGCAGCCATGCCTATACAAATTGTCGAAACGTCGCACTTGATATACTGCATGGTATCATATATTGCCATACCGGCTGTGATAACTCCTCCGGGGCTGTCGATATACAGATCAATATCCTTTTCGGGGTCTTGTCCCTCAAGATAAAGAAGCTGAGCTATTACCACGCTTGCCGTAGCGTTGTCGATCTGGTCGCAGAGCATTATTATTCTGTCATTGAGCAGGCGCGAGTAAATATCGTAGCTGCGCTCTCCTCTTCCCGTCTGTTCTACTACGTAAGGTACCAATGCCATAAAACTACCTCCTAAAATGGGTCTTTTTAAAGATACGGTCGAAATTTGACGTATCCTTTCGCTAATACACATTTCGCCCGCGAATACAGGCGGGCGAAATTTAGTATAAACTGTTATTACTTGATAACTGCCGAATCCTTGATAAGGTCTACCGCCTTGCTTACTGCAACGTCAAGCTTTACGCCGTCTTCGGGAAGTACAGCCTTTACCTGATCTATCTCGATATTGTAAGCTTCTGCAATTCTCTTGTACTCTGCGTCGATCTCATCAGCGGTAGGCTCGATGTTCTCGATCTCTGCGATCTTTTCGAGAGCCAGTCTGAGGTCTACCTGCTTCTTAGCCTGCTCCTCATACATCTTCTTAGCGTCGTCAAGGCTCTGACCGGTGTACTGGAAGTACTGCTGGAGGGTTATGCCCTGAGGTGCGAGGCGCTGCGAAAGCTCCTGAAGCATCTCGTTGATGCGGTTATCGTACATTACCTGAGGAACTTCAGCCTGCATTTTCTCAACTACTGCGTCGAAGAGCTTGCCTTCAACTTCGTTTTCAGCAGCCTTTTCAGCGGCTTCTTCCATGCTCTTTCTGATGTCAGCCTTGTACTCGTCAACGGTATCGAACTCGGTGGAATCCTTTACGAGGTCGTCGTCAAGCGCAGGAACTTCCTTGTACTGGATCTCGTTGAGCTTGATCTTGAATACTGCGGGAGCACCCTTAAGCTCTTCTACCTGATACTCGTCGGGGAAAGTAACGTCGATGTCGAACTCTTCGCCTGCGTTGTGACCAACGATCTGATCCTCAAAGCCGGGAATGAACTGACCGCTGCCGAGCTCGAGAACGAAGCTCTCAGCCTTGCCGCCATCAAAAGCAACGCCATCTTTGAAGCCCTCGAAGTCGATGTTTACGAAGTCGCCGTTCTGAGCAGCTCTGTCGTCAACAGTTATCATTCTTGCGTTCTTCTCGCAGATGGAATTAGCTCTGTTGTCAACGTCCTCGTCACTTACAGCATTGACGATCTTTTCTACTTCTATACCCTTATAGTCAGAAACAGTTACCTCAGGCTTGGTGATGCAGGTAGCCTTGAGGACAACGCCGTTTTCCTTGCTTACAGCGGTAACTTCTGCGTCGGGGCGAGCAACAAGCTCAAGCTTAGCCTCAGCAACTGCAGAGTCGATAGCCTCGCCGGCGATGTCGTTTACTGCGTCCTCATAGAATACGTTTTCGCCGTACTCTTTCTCGATAAGCTTACGGGGAGCTTTGCCCTTACGGAAACCGGGGATGGAGATATTCTTCTTGGCTTTCTGATAAGCTGCCTGAACAGCCGCTTCAAAATCTTCAGCCGAAATCTCTATCTCAAGCTCATACTTATTCGTTTCGACATTATTTACTGCCTTTAAACTCATTTTAAATTCCTCCGTTAAAATATTATAATAACTTATTTATTATAGCATACTTTTTTATAGATTTCTAGTGGTTTTCATACTATTCGGCGCTTTGTACAAATTCAGTTATGTCCATTGGTACAAATTGTAGATAATCACTTGAAATCAGGTGATAATTTATGCCTTGGTACTCGCCTTTTACAGCGCAGGCGTGGCCTTTTTTGCCGTGGATATGTCCGTAGAAACATTCTTTTATATCGTGCTTGTGCAAAACCTCCATTATCTCCTCATTCACGCCCGTAAGGTAAACTGGCGGATAATGCAGAAACACGAGCGGCTTATACCCCGCTTTTTCCGCTGCGGAGATAGAAAGTTCAAGCCGTACAGCCTCGCGCATGAGCACTTTTTTATCAGCAGGCTCGCCGTTATCATTTATCCAGCCGCGCGTACCGCAAATGCCGCGGTCGCCGAAAGGATAGAAATTATTGTGCAGGAGTTTTACGCGTTCGATGCCGTTTGCCTTAAAAAAATTTTCCGTTTTTGTTATTGTGCTCCACCAGTAATCGTGATTGCCTTTGAGCATTATTTTTTCGCCCGGCAGCGAGGCAAGAAATCTGAAATCCTCCAGAGTATCTTCAAGCTTGGTCGCCCACGAAAAATCGCCCGGCAGGACTACCGTATCGCCGTCTTTGACTTTCGCCTGCCAGTTAGTACGGATCCTATTCATGTAATCGTCCCAGCCGCCAAATATATCCATAGGCTTATTTACCGAAACGGACAAATGCAGATCTGCAATAACAAACAGCGACAAATCAAAAACCTCCGTTCTCCGACGTATATTTTTCGCAGCGTCGGATATAATATTTTTACGCCGAACAAGCGGCATACTACAAAAGATCAAAGGAGCGAACTAAAATGGAAAACAGTATCAGAGGTATCCACTGCAACGTTGAGAATTGTATTCACAACAAGAACGCCTGCGAATGTACCGCCGATAAGATCGACGTAAGCTGCACCTGCTCTAAGCCCGACTGCTGCGATGAAACAGAGTGCAAGACTTTCAAGAGCAGATAAGCTTCATGCGTCCGCAAGAGCGGGCGCGTACATATCAGATGCCGAGCGCAGAGAAAACGTAATCCTTCATCTCAGTCTTATCAATGACCTTAGTAAATCTTACGTCCTTATCTTTAAGAGCCGCGAGCGAAGCAGGAACAGCCAGTCCCGATACTTCGGCGAGCTTATCTACAAGCTCAAATTCAGAAGCTTCGGTGTTCTCGCCGAGAGCGGAGAGTACAGAGCCGGAGAACTTATAGGGGCTTGCGGTGGAAGCGATGATGGTCTTGGTCTGATCGCCGGTAGCAGCCTTGTAATCCTCATATACCTTTACTGCAACAGCCGTGTGGGTATCGCAGGTGTAGGAGTATTTGTCATATATCTTCTTGATGGTAGCCTTGGTTTCTTCATCGCTGCAGCAGCCTGCCGAAAATTCGTCGAAGAGTATCTTCTTGACGTCGTCGGAAACTTCATATCTGCCCTCGGAAGCAAGCTTGCCGAACCACTCTCTGATAAGCGCGTCGTTCTCGCCGCTGAGCATATAGAGCAGTCTTTCGAGGTTAGAAGAGATAAGAATATCCATCGAGGGAGAGATAGTAGCGTGGAAATCTCTGTTTCTGTCGTAGATACCTGTTTTTAAGAAATCGGTAAGAACGTTGTTTGCGTTGGAAGCGCAGATGAGCTTGTTTACGGGAACGCCCATGTGCTTAGCGTAGTAGCCTGCGAGGATATTACCGAAGTTGCCGGTAGGAACTACTATATTTATCTTTTCGCCCTCGCTAATCTCGCCGTCTGCAAGAAGCTGAGCGTAGGAGGAGATGTAGTAGATGATCTGCGGCGCAAGTCTGCCCCAGTTGATGGAGTTTGCGGAGGAGAACATCATGCCGTTCTTTTCAAGCTCCTCAGCTATCTCGCGGTTGGTGAATATAGCCTTTACGCCGTTCTGAGCGTCGTCGAAGTTGCCCTTTATAGCGCAAACGCCCACGTTGTCGCCCTCCTGAGTGGTCATCTGCTTTTTCTGCATTGCAGACACGCCGTCCTCGGGGTAGAATACCATTATAGATGTGCCGGGCACGTTCTTGAAGCCCTCGAGAGCAGCCTTGCCGGTATCGCCCGAAGTAGCAACGAGAATAACCACCTTTTTATCAGAATGGAGCTTCTTGGTAGAAGTCGTGAGCAGGTAAGGCAGTATCTGGAGCGCCATATCTTTGAAAGCGCAGGTAGGGCCGTGCCAAAGCTCGAGCATATATGTACCGTCGAAAAGGTGCGCAAGCTCGGCTATATTATCGGTATCGAAAGCCTTAGTATTGTAGGCGTTGTCTACGCAGTAAGCTATCTCAGCCTCGGTAAAATCGGTAAGGAACTTGCCGAATACGAATTTTGCGCGCGCACGGTAATCCTGCTCGCCCAGTTTTTTCAGATCTTCCATGCTGATAGAGGGTATCTCTTCGGGAACGAAAAGTCCGCCGTCTACCGAAATGCCCTGTGCTATCGCCTGTGCCGAGGAAACTTTTACCTCGCTGTTTCTGGTGCTCTTGTAATACATAAAAATTCACCCTTCTGATAAAATTTTTTGCTTTTTCACGCGCCGCTCACGTCGAATGCTGCAACGTAATACCGCACATGTTTGACTTTCTTATTTTCCATTATGACCGCAGCCACGTCAAAGCGGCATATCGCTTCGCCGTACTTTTGCTTATAGCCGCGGTAATATATCTCGGCAGTCTTTATCAAAAAGCGCCTTTTTGCGGGCGTAACTGCCTTTTCAGCCGAAACTACGGCGTGCTCATCGCGCGATTTCACTTCTACGAAAGCGAGCCTGCCGTTTTTTCGGGCTATAATATCTATCTCACCGCCGCGAACGGTAAAGTTGCGCGCCATTATTTCGTAACCGTTTTTCTCGAGGAACGCCGCGACCGCGTTTTCGCCGATGTCGCCTATCTCACGGTTCGTCATTTTTTGCTGCATAATACTTTTTCAAAAATGACATACGGTGTATCTCGCACGGGCCGTACTCGTCGAGCGCCTGATAATGCGCCTTAGTGCCGTAGCCCTTATGCTTTTCAAACGAATACTGCGGATATTTCAGCGCCATCTCTTTCATATAGCGGTCACGCGCTACCTTTGCGAGTATCGAAGCCGCCGCTATAGATTGGCTCTTGGCGTCGCCCTTTATGACGAACTGTACGGGGCAGCTAAGCTGCGGGGTCTTGTTGCCGTCGGCAAGCGCCATATCGGGCGTTACGCCTAAGGATTCCGCCGCACGCTTCATCGCGAGCATAGCGCAGTTTAAAATATTGAGCTGCTCTATCTCCTCTACGGAAGCCGTCTTTATCGACCAGTAAAGCGCCTTTTCCTTTATCTCGTCAAAAAGCTTTTCGCGCTTTTTTTCGGTAAGCTTTTTGCTGTCGTTTATGCCTTCTATAACAGTATCGGGGGCAAGTATCACAGCCGCCGCGAAAACGTCGCCCGCGAGAGGACCTCTTCCCGCCTCGTCCATTCCGCAAAGCAGCGGGTATTCGCCGTAATACTGCATATCAAATTCGTGCAGATCCATATTCACACACTTCCCTGCGGTCTTTCAAGCGAGATCCTGCCTAGTTTGCCCGCACGGAATTCGTCCAGTACAGCCGCCGCCGCGCGCTCGGTATTTATCTCGCCGCCCGATATGAGGAAGCCGCGTTTTCTGCCTATGCGTTCCAGCAGCTCAAAGCCTTTCAAACAGCCCGCCGTCATATCGTCGTTTTCGGGCAGGTCTTCGAGCGAGATATTATATCTGCCGACAAGCATTTCGGGGTACTCTTCGCAAAGCAGCTCAAGCAGGCGGCAGGCGAGGTACTCGGTATCTAAGATATTATCCTTAACCGCGCCGGTGAAAGCAAGCCTTTCGCCGACGGTCTTATCCTCAAATTTCGGCCAGAGAACGCCGGGCATATCAAGCAACTCTGTGTTGTCATCGAGAGTTACCCACTGTTTTCCGCGGGTAACGCCCGGACGATCCTCTACCTTAGCGCGTTTAGAGCCGGCAAGGCGGTTGATGAAAGAAGATTTGCCGACATTCGGTATACCGACTATCATCATGCGGATAGGTCTGCCGTGCATTCCCTTTGCTTCCCAGGTCTTTACCTGCTCAGCCATAAGCTCTTTTAGCGCCGACTTGAATTTGTTTATATTCTTTCCGCTGCGGCAGTCGGTAGCCACGGCGGTGATGCCTTTTTTCTTATAGTAGTCGATCCACTGAGATGTTACAGCTTCGTCAGCCGAGTCGGCTTTGTTGAGCAGAAGCAGGCGGGGCTTTGAGCCTACCAGCCTATCCATCTCGGGGTTTCGGCTGGAGTATGGGATACGCGCGTCGGTTATCTCGACTACAACGTCTACCAGCTTTAGATTAGACTGCATGATACGGCGGGTTTTCGCCATATGTCCGGGAAACCACTGCACTTTTGTAGTATCGCCCATTTTCTCAGCCTCCTTTCAGATAACAAGATCTTCAGCTAAGCTTTCCGAACTGATCGAACGGATAAAACCTCAGAACAGCCTTGCCGAGAACATCTTTAGTATTTATAAATCCTACGCCCTCATCTCTGCTGTCGCGTGAATCGTTTCTGTTATCGCCCAGCGCAAAGATGCAGTTTTTAGGAACGTGATATTCGTATGAAGTTTCGGAAACTTTGTATTCCTGATCGAACGAAAATTTATCGAGCATAGCTTCGCCGAGGTAGCTTTCGTCGAGCTTCTCGCCGTTTACGGTGACGGTATTGGTGTTATAATCTATCACGACGGTATCGCCCGCGACACCTATGCAGCGCTTGATTATCGTCTTATTGAGCTGAGGGCTGTTCGCAACTATTATATCGCCGCGCTCTGGCGTGTAATTGAAGTGCGTGAGTATCAGCCGCTGCTGATCGTACAAAGTAGGGTTCATAGAGCTGCCGTCTACCACAACTGTGCGGAAGAGGAAGATAAACACTAGCAGCACGATGAATATTGCAAATACGAATGACTCTATCCAATCGAGCGCCTCATCGAGCGGCGAGGGCTTCTTTTTTTCATTATCGCGTTCGGGCTTTGCGTTTTCAGCAGCGCCCTTCTTCGACAGATCGTTTGTATCGTTCATAATATATTCTGCCTCTTTTTCAGCGTTATTATGATCAAAGTTTATCGTTATAGTACGTTAAATTAAAATCATACAAATTTATTATAACAAAAAAACGTCATGATTGCAAGCGCAAACGCAATATTTTCTGCCCTATGCTGCGCCATTCACAAAAAATTTACTTTTGCAGGCAACAAAAAAAGAGCCGCAAAAACGACTCTTTTCTCATTAAGGTAATTACTTGATAGCTTCCTTGACCTTAGCAGCCTTACCAACTCTGTCGCGCAGATAGTAAAGCTTAGCACGGCGAACCTTACCGTATCTTACGATCTCTACCTTCTCAACAACGGGAGAATGTACAGGGAATACTCTTTCGATACCGCAGCCGTGAGCAACTCTTCTTACAGTAAAGGTCTCGCTGATACCGCCATGCTTCTTAGCGATAACAGTACCCTCGAAGATCTGGATTCTAGAGGGCTTGTCGCCTTCCTTGATCCTTACATGTACCTTTACTACGTCACCGATGTTTACCTCGGGGATCTCTTTCTTCATGCTGTCCTGAGCAATAAGTTTTAAAGCGTCCACTTTAAATACCTCCTAAAAATTTTCAGACATTCATACGTTCTATGGCGCTATCTCCTGATACGCGCAGAGCCAGAGGACTGCCCGCTTTAATGTCATTGGCTGCGAACGAATTTCCGCAGCGCGGCATTAACTCTCGTCGCTTTATGCAAAACCGACGGATAATCAAATGCTTATATATTATACCACATTTTCATACCGATTGCAATAGTGACTTATATAAATTCATCGCCGTTTTTGCATAGTATTTTTGTGCGTTTTGTATATATCCGCAATATTTTCGCTACCGCAAATTCGCAGAAAGCGTCTACAAGCACGCCGGTATTAAGATTAAGCTCAGTTCCGGCGGGCAGGGTCAGCTTTACATAGAGTCTGTCGTCTTTCACGGCGCTTTCCAGTATATTGACATGCGGCTTTATATCCACGGTCTTGAAGCCTGCTTTTCTGCCTTTTTTAGGCTTTTGGCGCTTCTGTATCTCTATCACGTCGCGCGAAACGAACTGCTCAAAAAGCTCCAGCGCCTTTTCGGCGGGTATGTCGAAGCCTATGCTTATCTCATACTCGGCGCGCGCTATCTCTATATGCTTCATGACGGGCGCTGCCGCCTTGACGAAATACAAGCCCTCTGGCATAGAGCTGTTGAGCTGTTTTACCAGACGCTCGCAGTCCCAATCCTCGGTAAGCGCGATGTCGAGCACTTCAACTTCACTCTCAGTACCGAGCGGCAGGGCGAGTGGGAACATCAGATACGAATGCGGATTAAAGCCCTGCGTGTACCATATCGGCACGCCCGCGCGCTTTATAGCTCTCTGCATGGCGCGCATGAGGTCGAGGTGAGAGATGTAGCGCGCTCTTCCCTTTTTAGCGAACGTCAAGCGGTAATCCCAGCGTTCAATTTGCAGGCTCTGATTTTTTGGCTGCGCCACAGTAAACACCTCCGTACTCTTTAGATATCCCGCAGCCGCTGCAGCTCTCGCAGCAGTTGCGCGTTGTCTGCGCCATGTGCGCCTTTTTGTTTTCGCGTATGAAGAACCGGCGCGACACAAGATAATCGAGGTGCGACCAAGGCATCACCTCTTCGTAACTGCGGCGGCGGTTAGCGTAGAAAGCCTTATCCACGCCGCACTCTTCAAACGCTTCGTCCCAAAGCTCGGGGCGGAAATGCTCGTCCCAGCTATCGAGGGTACAGCCTTTTTTCCATGCGGTGTAGATGACCTTGCCGACTCTTCTGTCGCCCCTTGCGAGAACGGCTTCGAGTATGGAAACGGGCTGATGGTGGTAGCTGAAACGTATCTTTTTGGATTTTATCGTATCGAGTATCAGCTTTTGCTTTCTGTTGATGTCCTCGGGAAGTGCCTGCGGCTCAAATTCAAATGGCGTGAAAGGCTTCGGCACGAAAGTCGCGGTGGAGAGCGATACCTGTATAGAGCTTGCGCGCTGTTCTTTCGGAACCTCGTAATACAGATCTACCACGCGCTGAGCAAGCTCGGCTATACCGCGCACGTCATCGTCAGTTTCTTCCGGCAGACCAAGCATGAAGTAGAGCTTTACCGTGCCGTAGCCCGCTTCAAAAGCCATGCGGCAGGTGTGCATTATCTCGTCCTCGGTGATGTTTTTGTTTATTACATCGCGCAGGCGCTGAGTACCCGCTTCGGGAGCGAAAGTCAGACCGCTCTTGCGGACGGAGGCTATCTTTTCAAGCAGCTCTTCGCTGAAATTATCTATACGCAGCGAGGGCAGCGAGAGATTTATATTTTCCTTATCGGTATAATCCGCGAGGGTGGAGAGCAGCTTTTCTATCTGAGTGTAATCGCTGGTGGAAAGCGAGGAGAGGGACACCTGCTCGTAACCCGTCTGCTCGCAAAGGCACTTGGTCTCTTTCTCGATAGTGTCGATATTTTTTTCGCGGAACGGGCGGTAAATAAAGCCCGCCTGACAAAAACGGCAGCCGCGTATACAGCCGCGCAGTACCTCTACCACCGCTCTGTCATGCACGATGGAAGTAAACGGCACAACGAAGCTATCGGGGTAATAGACCTTATCGAAGTCCTTTACAACGCGCTTTTTGATACGCGCGGGGGCGGTATCGGTATTCGGCTTTATCTCGCTGACAGTGCCGTCCTCGTTATAGGAAACATCGTAAAACTGCGGAACGTAAACGCCCTCTATCTTAGCCGCTTCGCGCAGAAATTCAAGTTTTGTGGGGTGAGAGGGCTTCATTTTTTCGTACAGCTCAAGCAGCTCTACGTTTACCTCCTCGCCCTCGCCGAGAATGAACATATCAAAGAAATCAGCCATAGGTTCGGGATTGCAGACGCATGGGCCGCCGCCGACAACTATCGGGGCAAGGTCGGTACGGTCTTTTGCAAACACGGGCAGACCCGCCAGATCGAGCATAGCGAGAACGTTGGTATACGAAAGCTCATATTGAAGCGTGAAGCCGATGAAATCAAAATCGCGGATAGGGTCTAGGCTTTCGAGAGCGTAGAGCGGGATATTATTTTCGCGCATGGTCTGCTCAAAGTCTTTTTCGGGCATGAAAACGCGCTCGCACCACCAGTTTTCACGCCGGTTCTTCAAGCCGTAAAGTATCTTCATACCAAGGTGGCTCATGCCGACCTCGTAAACGTCGGGAAAGCAGAAGGCGAAGCGCACATCTACCTTATCTCTATCTTTTACCACGCTGCCCAGCTCGCCGCCGATATAGCGCGCAGGCTTTTGGGTATTGAGCAGAAGCTGCTCTAATTTTTCCTGTATTTCTTTCATATTACAAATATCCTCTTTCAGAGTTTTTCAGTCTTAAATTTTATTATAGCATAATTGCGTTTATTTGTAAAGTGCCGCGGGGCGCAAAAAGCAAAAGACCCGCGCCTTTTTTTAAAACGCGAGCCGTTTGCCCAGTAAAAATATGTATGAAAGAAATGGTCTTACTCTACGTTTTTCAATGCTTCGTCGAGGGGTACTTTCTTTACCTTGCTCATGAGCATTACAGCGATGATAATGTATGCAACTATTCCCAGCGCGGGTATCTCAGCGTAGATGTACGATGGGATAACGAAAGGCATATAGCCCGCGTACTCAGAGAACACTACTTTGAAAATATACTTCAGTATTCCGCTTACGGGCGGGATAGTCAGCAGCAGTGAAAGCACTACTACTATCGAGGTGGTGGCAATGTACAGGCTGTTTATCTCGCTGTTATTATAGCCCAGTATCTTTGTCATAGAGATCGACTGAGTGTTTTTCTCGATAATGATCTTCGAGAGCAGGTAGATTATCAGCATGAACATCGCAACGCCTACGAATGTGAAGATGCTTATCATACCGCCCATAGAGAGTATGAGCTGGCGCGAGGTCTTAGTTAGGTCATCCTCAGTGATGGTGGTCGCGATATACATATCGTCTATATCAGTTATCTCTTCATCGGAGAAATAGCCGTTGAAGCAGCCGTCCTCAAGGTCGAATGTGTCGATGAAATCGTTCTGCGTCATGTAGACCGCAACAGAAGCAGGCTCTTTGTAGATACCGTCTATTTTGAAGGTGTACTTCTTATCGCCGTACTCTTCTTTAAGCGTTACCTTGCCGCCTTTTTTTAGCCCATACTTATCGGCAAAGCCCTGAGAGATGTATATACCGCCGTCCCTAACGTCGGCGTCGATATACTTGCTGTCTTTTTTGATGCCGTAAACTGCTGCGGACTCTTCTTTGATCCTGTCGTCGATAGTTTTGAGCGAGCCTGTGCAGTATTTCTCCGCGCCCTCGGTCTCAGTTTCCATCGGCATTTTCAGAATGTACTGGTACTTGCAGGTCATATTGTCGATTATAATATCCTGATAATTTAGAAGCAGGGGCTTCATCGCAAGGCTGAAAAAGATTATTACGTTTGCGAAGAATATACCGATGAAGATAGTGATGTAGTTCGGCATATTCTGGAATATTACTCTTAGGCGGAAACGCTTCATTATGCCTATCTTGGTATTCAGCTTGAACGCTTTTTTCTTCTGCTTTCTCTTTAGATCTCTGCGCAGGAATTTGAGCGGAGAAAGGCTGAGCTTGTTTGCAAGTATAGCAAGGTCGATAAGGAAAAGCAGTATCAGCGGAACTACGGTGGTCTTTACAAAAGCCTCAGCGTTCCAAATAGTAACGTATGTCGGCAGGCTGTAACTCTGATAATATATATCGGTAACGAAGTCTTTGAGCACGGTATAGCCGAGAATATTGCCGACTATCGCCGCAACTATCATTACGATCATCGGGGCGGTAAGATAATGCCTGATAAGCTCGCCGCGTGTATAGCCCGTAGCGCGGAGCGCGCCGATAACGGTAGCTTCTTTATTGATAGTATTGCTCGTAGTGATAGCGAATATGAACGCGATTATGATAACTACGAGATAGAGGAATACGGTCATCGTAGCGCCGTCGCCCTTGATGTCCTCGCCCGCGAAGTGGATAGCGTTGTTGGAATACTGCGGAATGAACTGTTTCAGCGCCGAAACGGCGTTGATGTCTTTCATCACGTTCTCAGCCATATCCTTAGCTTCGCCGTCGTCCTTAGGGGCTTTATCGTATTTCCAGGAGTAGCTGTAATGAAGAGTTGATTCGCCGAAGCTCTCGAAGCCGTCTTCCGTCATTATAGCAACGCAGAATTTCATAGCGTCGAACATCATATCTCCGGGGCTGGAATAAAGAGTACTGTAATCTGAAAGCGCCACCAGACCCGTGATCTTCAGCTTGGTATCGCCGAGAGTGATATTATCGCCTACGGAGAATTTGTTATTATACGCATACATTCTGTCGATAGCTATTTCGTCTTTAGCGGAGGGCAGCCTGCCTTCCATTACGCAAACTTTATCTACATCTTTACGCGGTTTGAAAACGCGGACAGTGCTGTCTACCTCTTTAGTTTCTTCCTCAAGGTAGAAGTTTTCATATACCGTGAGCTTTTCTTTGCCGTCCTCTATTTTTGAGATGGTGTCGGCGTCGGCTTTTTCCATAAGCTCGAAGTTGCCATCCTCAATATTATATTTTTCAAAGCCGTCTTCATATGCCTGCTTCATGCTTCCACCTGCTACCAGCATACCCGAAACGGTGCTTATCATCATAGTGATAAAAAGGAAGATCACTATGTACTTTCCTGCTTCTGATCTAAGTTCGCGCGGGATACGCTTTATGAGCGGATCTTTGATCTTTTTCTTCTTCAATCAAGACACCTCCCAATTACCATTCAAGCTCGGAAGCAGGTATCTTATTTTCGTTAAGATAATTTTTACGGATAGTGCCGTCGCGCAGAGTGATAACGCGGTCTGCCATGTTCTTTATAGCGTCGTTATGCGTTACCATTACGATGGTGTTGCCGTACTTTTTGTTTACGTCCTCGATAAGCTTTAGTATATCTTTAGAGGTATTGTAATCGAGTGCGCCGGTAGGCTCGTCGCAAAGGAGAATATCGGGGTTTTTAACTATCGCTCTGCCGATAGCAGTTCTTTGCTGCTGACCGCCGCTGAGCTGGTTAGGCAGCTTATGACGGTGCTCATAAAGGCCGAGCGTTTTTAGCAGCTCGTCCACATCGAGGGGATCGTCGCTGAGGTAAGCGCCTACTTCTACATTCTCTTTGATATTGAGATTAGGGATAAGATTATACATCTGGAAAATGTAGCCGAGGTGCTTTCTGCGGTAAAGCGTGAGCGCCTTTTCGTTCATATCGGCAGTTTTTTCGCCGTTGATAGAGATATAACCGCTGTCAGCGTTATCTATTCCGCCGATGATATTCAGCAGAGTAGATTTGCCCGAACCCGAAGCGCCGAGCAGCACGCAAAACTCGCCTTTTTCAATGCCGATGTCTATACCCTTTAAGACTTCGGTATAGCTGTCACCCTCTCCGAAATGTTTTTTCAAACCGCTGATCTCCAAAAACATCATATTCACCCTTTCTTATTAGTTAGCAGTAGCTAACCATGCAGTCAAGCAGGTTCTGTCAGTTCTCCCCTGCCGATATGTGCGGAAATCATCCGCGCTGAGCCTTTGCCTGCATTTTCTTTTTCTTTTTGATCTGCTTTTCGATCTTTTTTATCTTCTTCGCATTCGCGTGGCACATACCCGCGTTAGCGCAGCCTGCGCATTTGCAGCCGCACGAAGACTTTCCCGCGCGCTTATCCTTTACCATCTGCATTATGATAAGCACTACCACAGCAATGAGAATGGCAGCTACAAAAGCTGTACCTAAAACCGTATCCATTATATATTCCTCCTCATTCTCAAAAAAAGCGCTGTAAAAGGTTAGCTCTTGCTAACCCTCTGCTATAAGTTTACCACCGCTAACCGATTTTGTCAAGCGTTTTTTCACCAAATTTTCATTTTCAGACATATTCACAAAAACGCCGTTTTACAGCAGGGCTTTTTGTATATTATACTACACATTATTAAACATATATACATTGAAATAGCAAGGCGCAGACCTGTAAACAGCCTGCGCCTCAGATAAAGTGTGTATGGAGTTAAAAATTGTGATAACTCAAAAATCACTTAGCGAGCTTTTCACCGAGTGCGCGGCAGTTTTCAAGAGCTTCGTCATCGGGAGTTTCGTTAGCGATAAGACCTTCGCCGTCGATGATCTCTGCGCCGGCAGCCTTTGCTCGTTCAGCCCAGCTTCTCATCCATTCGCCGTCGCCCCAGCCGTATGAGCCGAAGAGAGCGATAGTTTTGCCGGAAAGCTTGCCCTCAACGCCTGCAAAGAAAGGCTCAAATTCGCTTTCTTCAAGCTCTTCAGCGCCCATTGCGGGGCAGCCGAAAGCCACTCTGTCGTAATCGTCGATATTGCCTGAAAATTCAGAAACGTTAAAGAGATCTGCTCCTGCTGCTTCTGCGACAGCCTCAGCCATTGCCTGTGTATTGCCCGAGCCGCTCCAATAGATAACTGCTGTTTTCATTCTCAAATACCTCCTAAGAAATTTTCAGAGCGTTATAAATATCAGCGCCCTGATCTAATTTATTGCACAGATATGCTCTGCACTTATCGTAATTATTAAAGAGTTTTTTCGCTCTGCCCGCGTTGGAGTAAACCTTCCAGCAGCCGCAAAGCAGGAAATTCTCGCCCTTATTCTCAATGAAACCCTCTACGTCCTTAACAGGGTAACCGAGAAACAGACCGATCTCGTGCGGAAAATCGCCGTTTTCATTGAGCCTTTTAGAAAGGCGCATAAGGTATTCGCCAAGCGTAGTTAGCTTAGAGTAACCAAACTTTGCAAAACAGCGCTGAACGTCGGGGCGGGCGAGCTGTGCGCGAAGCAGCTTTTCATTATAGACGAGTAGCAACTTGCGTGACTTATACTCTTTCAGCAAATAAATGCGTATGCCTTTCGCGCCGGCGCGGGTGTTGAAAAGGCGGATATTATCCTCTACCGAGAATTTATTTTTGTCGATATTGATAAGATTGGCGGGCTTTATGCCAAGCATCGAGGGGGCTGACTGAAACGCCAGTATCCTGCCGAAATCGCTATGCTCTTTATCAGACATCTGCGCGCACCTCCTGCTTATATTATGGGTTAACATACGCTAACTTATACATTTATTTTTAGACTGCGCGCTGTAACAGCTGAGCAGTCTTTTCTGGTTAGATATTGCTAACTCACAATTATATAATAACACATGATGAGAGATTTGTCAAGAGGGAAATATGAAATTTGCTTGAATTTTTACGGAGATGAAAAATAAGTGAAAACTTCTCCAAAAAGTTATTAAATATCACGGCTAAGCGGCAGGAGCTTTTGACGTAAAGCTAACCCTAAGCAGGGCGGAGTACCGCCGAGCGAAAAGAAATAAACACTATACAGCAGCTTCACGGCTGCTGTTTTTGTTAATGATGTAAGAATATAACATTGTAAAAATATTGACAATCATGGCGGGGTGTGTTATAATTTAAAGGAATAGATTTTTTCGTAAGAAAGGAATGATCTGAATGGCAAAAAGCTCTCGCTTATGGTACAAAGCGCCCGCTGACGACTGGAACAAAGCACTGCCCGTCGGCAACGGCAGGATAGGCGGAATGATATTCGGTCAGCCAATAGAAGAGACCATACAGCTCAATGAAGACTCGGTATGGTCAGGCGGATACCGCAAGAGGAACAATCCCTCGGCTAAGCCGAACCTTGAAATAGTGCGCAAACTGCTGAAAGAGGAAAAGATCTCAGAAGCAGAGGAGATAGTTTTTGACGCATTCTGCGGCACGCCTGTAAATCAGCGCCACTATATGCCGCTTGGAGATCTGAACATTATACATTATAAATACAAGGGTGCGGAGTGCGAATACTCGCAGAGGGATCTCGACCTCGACACGGCTGTTTCGGGCTGCGATTACAGCATTGACGGCGTGGATTTTCACCGCGAGATATTCGTTTCCGAGCCTGACGCGGTAATGGCGATAAAGCTGACGGCTTCAAAACCCGCCGCGCTGGATATTCGCGTTAGGATAGACGGCAGGGACGATTATTTCGACGACAACTCCCCTGTTGCGGAGGACGCCATACTTTTCTACGGCGGCTGCGGCTCGGAGGACGGGATAAACTTTGCGGCGTACATAAAAGTTATCGGCAAGGGCGGAAAAGTTGCGCCTTACGGAAGCTTCATTAGCTGCGAGGGCTGCGACGAGGTAACTATACTGCTAGGCGCGCGCACCGATTACCGCTGTAAAGACTACAAGGCGATGGCTAAAGCAGACGTGGAAGCCGCCGCTGAGATGGAATATGACGAACTTAAAAACCGCCATCTGCATGATTACAAGGCGCTGTACAAGCGCGCTTCGCTGACATTAGTCGGCGAGGACAAGAGCGATATACCTACCGACGAGCGGCTTGCGCGGTTCAAAGAGGGCGCGGAGGACAATGGGCTGACAGAGCTTTACTGGAACTTTGCGCGCTACCTCATGATAGCAGGCAGCAGGCGCGGCACGCTTCCGCTGAATTTGCAGGGTATTTGGAACAAGGATATGTGGCCTGCATGGGGCTGCAAATTTACTATAAACATCAACACCGAGATGAACTACTGGGGCGTGGAAACGGGCAACCTCAGCGAGCTTTCAGAGCCGCTTTTTGACCTGTTAGAGCGTATGCGCCCGAACGGAAGAGTTACGGCGGAGGAGATGTACGGCTGCGGCGGATTCGTATGCCACCACAACACCGACCTTTGGGGAGACACCGCTCCGCAAGATCTTTGGATGCCGGGAACACAGTGGCCAATGGGCGCGGCTTGGCTTTGTCTGCACATATGGGAGCACTACAAATTTACTCTCGACCGCGATTTTCTTGACGAAAAGTACCCGACAATGAAAGAAGCGGCGGCGTTCTTTGAGGAGTTCCTCATAGAGGACAGCGAGGGCAGGCTGGTAACATCGCCCTCGGTATCGCCCGAAAACTCGTACATCACGGCAAGCGGAACGCAGGGCGCGCTCTGCATGGGGCCTTCGATGGACAGCCAGATAATCTACGAACTTTTCAGCGCGGTGATAGAAGCAGCGGAGATACTTGGCGTAGATATGGTGCACAACAAGAAGCTGAAAGCGCTGCGCGAGCGTCTGCCTAAGCCAGAGATCGGCAAGTACGGTCAGATAAAGGAATGGGCGGTAGATTACGACGAGGTCGAGCCGGGACACAGACACGTTTCGCAGCTCTTCGCGCTTTACCCCGGCGACATGATAACCAAGCGCTCAACGCCCGAGCTTGCTGACGCGGCGCGCGCAACACTGGAACGCAGACTTTCTCACGGCGGCGGACACACTGGCTGGTCACGCGCATGGATAATCAATTTCTGGGCGCGGCTTTTCGACAGCGAAAAGGTCGCAGAAAACGTTCGTGCACTGCTGGCGTACTCGACTTCGGACAATATGTTCGATATGCACCCGCCTTTCCAGATCGACGGAAACTTCGGCGGCGCGGCAGGCATAACGGAAGCGCTTTTACAGAGCGAAAACGGCGAGCTGATACTACTCCCCGCCCTGCCAAAGCAATGGGCTGACGGCAGCTTCACGGGTCTGCGTGCGCGCGGAGCATTAACGATAAGCTGCGAATGGAGCGGCGGCAAGGTAGTAAACGCGGTTATCGTGCCAGACAAGGACGTTGCGATAACGCTTGTGATGCCGCAGGGCTGTATGCTGAAAGGCGCGGATGCAAGCGGCGAAAGCATAAAGATAAACATGAAAGCGGGCGAGCGGTACGAAATATGCCGCTGTGCCGAATAAATAAGGAAAGCAATTGAAAAGAGGAAAAGACATGAAAGCAAAAAAGCTGGCGGCAGCCGCTGCGGCGGCAATGATCGCGATAACAGCGCTTAGCTCCTGCGGAACATCTATCATCAAAAATGAGCAGATAGATACAAGCTCGGCCTCATCTGCGGCGGACAGCGCGGCAGACGTACAGGGCGACGTGCAGACTAGCGACAGCTCTGCCGCCGACACGGAAAACACTCAGCAGCAGGTGAATTACGACGCTATAGAAGTGCCGTATGTGGAGTACAAAAAGACCTATCAGGCGGAATCGGGAACGATAATCGGCGACACCGCTTCGGTAAAGAAAGAGCGTGCTTCGTTCAAGGGCGACGGATATGTTACGGGCGCAAATCAGGACAACTGGAGCCTGAGCTTCGACCTGCCGGAATCGCAGTTTTACAACATCACCGTGCAGACTGCGGCGGATAAGAACACTAACTGCCGACTTTATGTGAACGGCAAGGAAGTTTGGGTGTTCCGCTCGACTAGCAACGGAACTTTTGAAGAACGCAAGCTGGAGAACATCTGGCTGGATAAAGGCATAAACGAGATAACCATTCGCTCGACCGATGACGCGGCTGACATCGACTACGTTACCATTGAGGCGAACAAGGACATCAGCGCGCTGAACCCCGACCTTTCGGCGGCGAAGCTCTCGAACGCGAACGCCGACTACAACGCGAAGGCGCTCTATTCGCTGATATGCTCGAATTACGGCAAGCAGATACTTACCGCTCAGCACGACAGCGTTGGAAGCACCGAAACTACCGACCTCGTCGCTACCATGACCGAGGGCAAGTACCCCGCTATGCGCTGGTCTGAGATAGGCGGTTACACGCGCTCGAACACAAAGGAAGTCACCGCTGCAAAAGCTTACGCGGCTGATGGCGGCATCGTAGCTTACGACTGGTACTGGCTCGACCCTGCGGGCGGCAATGATTTTGAAGTTGCAAAGACGAATTTTGACATAAAGAAAGCCGTACCCGAAAAGGTCAAGCAGACAGTTTCGAGCGGCGACAGCTATCCCGACGACCTCAACGAAGATCAGCAGAGCGCGGGTTCGCAGGCGGCAGCGCTTACTCAGACCGAGGAGGAAGTACCGAAATACTCTATTGAAGAGATGGCGATATGGACTGACGAGGACATCGAACAGCACCACGGCGCGGGTGACATAACCGACGAATGTTACAATATACTGAAAGACATCGATAAAGTTTCAAGCAAGCTGAAAGCGCTGAAAAAGGCGGACGTTGCCGTACTTTGGCGTCCTTTGCCCGTTGCGAGCAACGGCTTGTACTGGTGGGGCACGGACAAGGATTCGTACAAGTGGCTCTGGCAGCTGATGTACACGAGAATGACCGTTTACCACGAGCTGAACAACCTTGTGTGGGTATGGAGCGCGCAGAACGCTGACTGGTACGTCGGCGACGAATACTGCGACGTGCTCTCGGCGGACGTTTACTCAAACGGCAACCGCGACGCGCAGATAAACACACTGCTCTTCCTCAACAACATCTGCAAGACCAAGCCGCTCGGCATGAGCGAATGCGGCAATCTGCCCGCGATGGAGAGCGTGCTTCAGGAAAAAGCGTACTGGTCTTTCACAGCGCTTTGGAGCGAGCCTTACCTCGGCGAGGAGATAGGCGTTACACTGACCGATACAGCGCAGGCAGAAGCGAATGCGCAGCGTTTCAAGCAGTATTACAACAACAATTACACGCTGACGCGCGACGAGCTGCCTAATCTGAAAGACGTGGCGGCGAACATAAAAGCGCAGGAAAAGGCGGACGCAAAGGCTGACAAGAAAGCCAAAAAAGAATCTGACAAGGCCGCAAAGAAAGCGGCTGAGAGCGAAGCCGAAAACTGATATGCAAATGCGTACAGCCGCGGTACTTTTTACGGTACTGCGGCTGTTTTTATGCTGTAAATTTAGTTGCAAATAAAAAAGACCTTGAAATCATACGAAATCAAGGTCTTTGGTGAGCTATCGGGGATTCGAACCCCGGACCCTTTGATTAAAAGTCAAATGCTCTGCCAACTGAGCTAATAACTCACTTGCACGATCTCAGCAAATTTTATTTCTTGCTTAACGTGCAATATTATTATAGCAGAAAATCGTGCTGTTGTCAAGCTATATTTTAAATTTCGGCGTTTTGCACAACTATGTTGACAAATTCGCTGTAAATCAGACGTAAAATGCAAAAACATAATCATCCATCACAAAGCCGCTGCCAATATCGGTACATTCTTCACGGATAACACGCATTCCGTTATGCTTGTAGACGTTTATCGCGTGGGTGTTGCCCTTATTTACGGTGAGCCAGATAATCTCGCAGCCCTCTTGGCGGGCGATGTGCTTTATCTCTTTCCACATGATGGAAGCAAGACCCTTGCCGCGCGCACTGCTTTTGAGATAAAGCTTCGAGAGAAAAAGCGAGCCATCGGGCTTTTTGCAAATACCGAAATAGCCGAGCGGTATGCCGTCAACGAAAAGCATCTTATAGTGGTAGCCATCCTCGGCGATCTGCCGCTTCATCGCATCAAACGACTGGAATTTCTCGAGCATATAGTCGATCTGCTCCTCAGTGATTATGCCGGGGAAAAACTCGTGCCAGATCTCGTTGGCTAGGTCGGCGAGCCGGTGAAGCTGCTCGTCGGTGACGGCTTCAACAAATTCAAGCTTTGTCACTTTCATTCCTCCATGCCTTTCAGATACTCGATAAACTGCTTCGCAACGCGAGGCGAACGGCCTGCGCGAGAGAGTGCGAACGCTTCAGCGCGCTGTTTGACTTCCTCGATCGGCGTTTTGATGTCATACTGCTTTGCAAGGCTCTCGACAACAGTGAGATATAGCTTCTTATCGGGCTTGACGTATGTAACAGTGAGTCCGAAGCGGTCGGAGAGTGAGAGAAGCTCCTGCATAGTGTCGCCGCGGTGAACCTCATCGCCCTCGCGCGAGGAGAACGTTTCGCGTACAAGGTGGCGGCGGTTTGAGGTCGCGTAAATGCAGAGATTAGCCGCAGTTGATGAAACACTGCCCTCTAGAATCGCTTTGAGCGCGGCGAAATCATCGTCGTCCTCGGTAAAGCTGAGGTCGTCGATAAAAATTATAAATTTCAGCGGGTTGCGGCTTATCTGCTCAACTATTGCAGGTATCTCGTGGAGCTGTTTCTTTTTCAGCTCGATAAGGCGCAGACCCTCCTTAGCGTAATCGTTCGCGATAGCTTTTACGGTCGAGGATTTGCCGGTGCCGCAGTCGCCGTAAAGCAGGACATTATTTGCAGGCTTGCCGGCAAGCAGAGCAAGGGTGTTGTCGATGACCTCTCCCCTCTCGCGCTCGTAGCCCGAAAGCTGGCTCAGCGAAATGCTGTCGGGATATTCGACTGGTACGATCTTACCATTGTCGATTACAAAAACGTGATACTGTGAGTAAATGCCATAGCCATATTTAGCAATATTATGTATGCGATCGGCATAAATCTTGGAGAAATCAGCTTTTTCGGTATTATATCTCGGCAGGAAGCCATCAAAATCGAGCGAATCGGTAAGCTCTTCGCAAGAGATCTCAGCAAGCTCTTCAAGCAGAAAAAGCTCGTTCGCAAGGCACTCGTCGAGCAGCTCGCCAGTTTGTTCACCCGAACCGCGGCGCAGCATATAGAGATTTTCGTTTTCAAGAACAAGTTTCAGGATATATTTGGTTAAATTGTCACCGTGCTTATAGAGCAGCGAAACAAATTCGCAGTACCATGAAACGCTGTCGCTGCACTCGTCCTCAGCAGCGGCGAGGGTTTCGAGCAGCGCGTGTACTACTTCGTCCTCTTTGAGCGATTTAAAAATAACGAGCGTTTCGCATCTTTCAAGCAGATCGCGATATTTTGACATACTAACACTTTCCTTCGTTAAAATTGTTTATCCGTAAGGGATATTATTATTATACCACGAATCGGCGCGGAATGCAAGATTTTTGCAAACAAAAACGGCGAGGTCTTTCCCCGCCGCTTTGTTCATTATTCAGATTTCGGAGCTTCATCCGGATGTTCCTCAAGATACTTTTCGGTATCCAGCGGATAATTTTTCAGATCAGGCAGATCGCTGAGAGTAAGTACATGATCGTTTGTGTAGATCTTTTTCCACATATCAAGCGAGGTGTATTCGCCCGAAAGCTGCATATCTTTCAGCGTAAATTCGCCGTTCCATGTAGCGAACCAACACCAGCGCGTACCATCGTTCATAGCGGTATCGGGATCAAAGAGCGTGCCGTTTTCTGTGAGCGCGACTATCTTTTTCGCGGAAGTAGTCGACTTAGTATAATCATAATACCACTTCTTGGAGGAATAGTCGCCAGCGTCAGCGTAAACGTCGTAACCCATGATGTCGACATACTCATCGCCGGGATAGTAGGAGACGTTCTGACCGTTCCATACCCAGATAAGGTTGTTTATCTTGTGGTAATTTGTGAGGCGGTCGTACATAAGCTGCCAAAGCTGCTTGTAAGCGTCAGCGCCCGACGAGCCCCACCAGAACCAAGGATTGTTCCACTTCGGGTCGCCGCCGCCCTCATGCAGAGGTCTCCAAAGTATAGGCACATGATAATCATCCAGCTCGGCAAGGTACTGCGCAATGGTGTCGATGTCGCTGACAAGCATGTCATAGCCTTCCTGATCCTCGCCGTTCATGATCTTAGCAAGGTCGATGTCGGTATACTCGCTGTAAAAGCCCTGCCACCACTGTCCGCCGTTCTTCATGATGTACGGTTCGGGAGCGTTCCAGTGCCAGCACATAGTAACTATACCGTTCTGATTAAGGTACCAGTCTTTAGCATTTATGATAGCGTCATATCCGTTGGAGCTGCCGTGAGCAACGCGGCTGGGAGATAATTCGATAAGGTCAAGACCCATTATAGCCGGATAAACTTCAAAATTCTTGTAGATCTCCTTAAACTCGCGGCTCTCGGTGCCCTTGTTATCGGCGGCGTACTGTCCTGAAATTATGTACTTGCCATAAGAATCACAGAGGAAATTGTACAGGCGCTTGGTTTCGTCGGTAGCGTTAGGGTTGCAAAGCTGGCGGTTAACATCATAATCCGCCGAGTCGATCTGTGCCGATGGAGTAATGATTATCTTGTCGATGTAGACAGCGTTGGTCTGGGGTGCTATACCGATCTTGTGCTTACCCTTGCCGATAAGAACACGCTCGGCAACGTTATTGTCAAAGCTGGTGGTCGCCGCCGTAAAGGTCGTCAGCGCGTTGCCATCTATGGTTACAGAAGCTTCTGCTCCGCCGTTATCAGAAGCAGAAACAAGCGTAACATCGTAACTTCCCTTAGCGGGAAAATCAATGTCGAAAGTAACACTGTCATCTTTAGAGATCATGATAACGAAGCCTTTTCCGCTGTGATCGCCAAGGAATGTGCTGTCAGAAACAGCAGCCGAGCCTTTGCATTTACCATCCTCAGCCTCGCACTCAAATTTGAAATCCTTAGGTATCGAATCCTCATCACCACTGGAATATTCCGAGAGATCAAAACCGCTGAGTGTTTCACTGACCGGATCGGTCTCGATAGTTTGACGCTGATATGTGCTCGAAGCATCGGGATCAGCAGCAGAATCGGCGGTGGAAGCAGCAGAACTTGAAGAATTGTTATCCTTACTGCTGCATGCCGATACAGAAGCGAGCATAGTAAGCGCCATGCAGGCACAGACTACCCTTTTGAATTTATTATTCATGAAAAATTGTCCTTTCTTTGCAGTGCAAACTGCATAATCTAACACTATAATTTTATAACTTTTTTTAAGCAATGTCAATAGATTTCGCAATGTTTTACACCCGGTTCATATCTAAAACGTTTACATACAACAAGAAACGGCTACCGATGAACCGACAGCCGAAACCTGATAGGAAAAGTAAGGAAAGTAAAATGAAAAAAGAAAAATTCTAAATTACATTATATCATTCGGTCAGCCTTCGCGAAGTTTCTCCGCAAGCCCAATGTACGCCGAGATCATCTCGACCGCACCATCAATACCGACCTTAGATGAATTTACAGTAATATCGTAATTTGTGGCAGCGCCCCATTTTCTGTCGGTATAGTACTCGTAATAATTAGCGCGACGCTTATCGGTCTTTTTAATAAAATCGACAGCTTTATTCTTCTCGATGTCATAGCGCTCAGTGATACGGCGTTTTTTCTCCACCATATCTCCCGTCACGAAAACCGAGATCATCTTCGGATTATCCTGCAAAACGTAATCTGCACATCTGCCGACTATAACGCACGGCCCTGTGGCGAGTTTCTTGATAGTTTCAAACTGCGCCAAGAATATCCTATGATTAAGCGGCATTTCAGGATTTATCCTGCCATCGGGAGTCATCGGGTATGTACCCATCACGAGCGAATACAGAAAGCTGTTTGAGCAGCTCTCGTCATGTTTAACGAAAAGCTCTTCGCAGATACCGCTGTGCTTAGCAGCCTCTTCAAGCAATTCTTTATCGTAGAACGGAATGCCGTATTTCTCTGCCAGCTTAGAGCCGATCTCTCTTCCTCCGCTGCCGAATTCTCGGCCGATCGTAATGATAGTATTCATATCTGTAACCTCCCTTTTCTGAGATGTGATTTATTCACTAGATATATTATAGCACATTTTTTGTGATTTGTATACAAAAATATTCAAAAATCATGTACAAATTTTAAGCATAATGTTTGTGCAAGATTACAAAAAAAGAACCGCCGCAGCGGTTCTCTTTGTACACTATTTAGCGCAGGATCAGATCATAGGATCTTCCCAGCAGTCAGGTGCTTCAACGCCCAGCAGCTTAGCAACGGTAGGAGCAACATTTGCAAGGCCGTACTTCTTGCTGTCAGCGTCGATGATCTCGTGACGAGTCTCTTTGTCCCAGATGATGAAGGGAACGCGGTTGAGCGAATGAGCGGTTCTTACCTGGATCTCGCCTTTCTTGTTCTTTTCGAGCATCTCGTCAGCATTGCCGTGGTCAGCGGTCACGAGCAGAGTGCAGTTGTACTCGTCGCAAACCTTGAGCAGACGGGTAAGGCCGAGGTCTACCGCCTCAACACCGATGATGGTAGCGTCCATATCGCCGGTGTGACCTACCATGTCGCCGTTAGGATAGTTGCAGCGAATGAAATCGTACTTTTCAGACTTGATAGCCTCGATAAGATCATCGGTGATCTCAGCAGACTTCATCCAAGGACGCTGGTCAAAAGAAACTCTGTCAGATGGGATCTCTTTCCAAGTTTCAAGCTCATCGGAGAACTTCTCAGACTTGTTGCCGTTCCAGAAGTAGGTAACGTGACCATATTTCTGAGTTTCGGAAACTGCATAGCTGTTCAGACCGTTCTTAACGAGAACCTCGGAGAGAGTATTGGTGATCTCGGGAGGATTTACGAGGTAGTTCTTAGGCAGATTGAGGTCGCCGTCGTACTGGAGCATACCTGCATAGAGAACCTTAGGATCGTAGCCGCACTTGTCAAAGCTGTTGAAGCCTTCAACGTCGAACGCCATAGAAAGCTCGATAGCACGGTCGCCGCGGAAGTTGAAGAGGATAACACTGTCATTATCGCAGATCTTGCCGACAGGCTCGCCGTTTTCAGCGATAACGAAAGGAGGAAGATCCTGGTCGATAGCGCCGGTCTCCTCACGAAGGGTGTTGTATGCCTCAGCAGCGGAAGCGAACTGTCTGCCCTCGCCGCGAACATGAGTATCCCAGCCAAGCTTTACCATGTTCCAGTCAGCCTGGTATCTATCCATAGTCACCTTCATTCTGCCGCCGCCTGAAGCGATCTTGCCGTCAAAGCTCTCGTCATTAAGAGCAGCAAGACAGTCCTCAAGCTCCTGAATATAAGTCATGCCCGAAGTTGCGGGAACATCTCTTCCGTCAAGCAGGATATGGCAGCGAACCTTAGAGATCCCCTCTTCCTTAGCGCGCTTGATCATGATCTTGAGGTGCGAGATATTTGAGTGAACGTTGCCGTCAGAAAGCAGACCGATGAAGTGCATGGTGCTGCCGTTCTCAACACAGTTAGAGGAAAGGTTTTTCCAAGTTTCGGAGGTGAACATCTTTCCGCTTTCGATGCTCTCGTTTACGAGCTTAGCGCCCTGCGAGTAGATCTGGCCGCAGCCGAGAGCATTGTGACCTACCTCGGAGTTGCCCATATCATCATCGCTGGGCAGACCAACGGCATCGCCGTGAGCCTTGAGCGAAGTATTGGGGTACTCTTTCAGCAGCATATCTAAAGTAGGGGTATTAGCCTCGGTAACAGCGTCGCCAAGACCTGTTACGGAAAAACCAACGCCATCCATTACAACAAGTACAACAGGTTTTTTAGTTGCCATGATTTTAACTCCTTTTCTATTATGGGGAAAAATTGTTATAAACTAAGCAAAGGCTGCGTAAACAGCCCTTGCGAAATTTTCTTAGCCTTCAACAGCAGCCTGAACGATGGTGTTGAAATCAGCAGCCTTGAGCGAAGCGCCGCCGATAAGACCGCCGTCAACGTTCTCCTTAGAGAGCAGCTCAGCGCAGTTCTTAGCGTTCATAGAACCGCCGTACTGAATTGTAACAGCCTGTGCGGTAGCGCCATCATACAGCTTAGCAAGAGTAGCGCGGATGAATGCGCAAACTTCCTCAGCCTGGTCAGCGGTAGCGGTCTTGCCGGTGCCGATTGCCCAAACAGGCTCGTAAGCGATAACGGTCTTTTTAACGTCCTCAGCAGAAACGTCGAAGAGGTCGAGCTTGATCTGACGAGCGATAACTTCTTCAGTGATGTTGCACTCGCGCTCCCAAAGCAGCTCGCCTACGCAAACGATAGGCTTCAGACCGGCAGCCAGAGCAGCCTTAGTTCTCTTATTTACAGTTTCATCAGTTTCGCCGAAGTACTGTCTTCTCTCGCTGTGGCCGATAACAACGTACTCAACGCCTACCTCAACGAGCATATCAGCGGAGATCTCGCCTGTGAAAGCGCCGCTCTTCTCAAAGTGAACGTTCTCTGCGCCTACCTTAACGTTGCTGCCGGCGGTAGCTGCAACAGCAGTTTCGAGGTTGGTGAAAGGTACGCAAGCGATAACCTCTACCTTGCCCTCAGCGTTTGCAACGAGGGGCTTGATAGCCTCGAGAAGCTCCTTAGCCTCAGGTCTGGTCTTGTTCATTTTCCAGTTTCCGGCGATTATAGCCTTTCTTACATCCTTTTTCATTGTAAAAAACTCCTTTTATGTAGTCATTGCCATGCATAAGCAAAGCGTGTTATTTCAAATAAAAATCATACAAAAATCCGCAGCCGAGAGCAAGCAGCACAAGTCCGAAGATCAGCATAGCTATGAAAGCCTTGTTCGGCGGGTCTTTCAGCTCCTCGACCTCTTCGCCATTCTCGTCAACTTCGGGGGCGTCCTCCGTTTCGACCTTATCAACGATGTAAAATTCATTGGGATCGGCAGGATCATACTCTATCTGAACGTCGCCTTCAAGTCCGAGGTCGGGCGTCCACTTTTCGTAAGTTTCGCCCTCAAACTCGAATAGAAGCTGCATTTCAGAAAAAGTCTTTCCCGCAATTTCGCTTGAGCGGCGCTCGCCGACCTTAGCGATCGCGGGCTTGAAGCCTGTTTCTTTTATCACGGGGTCGTGGTTTTCCATCTCGAGATAAAAGCTGCCCATCTTTTTGACCTTAGCGGAGAAAACAAGCATTATTATGCCGAACACGGCGAGGATGATCCCGAAGACATTGCCGAACCTATCCAGTATGCCTGTCTTGCCGAAAGCGCTCTGACTTTGCGAGAGAACGGCTGCTGCGAATGTATAAATTTGTGTCATTGCAAGCATTTCCTTATTTTAAAATTCCCAAAAACGGGGCGGACGAGCTTGCCCGCCTGCCCCGAAGTGGTTTATAAATTACTTGTCAGCAATTACGTCGATACCGGGAAGAACCTTGCCTTCGAGGTATTCGAGCGAAGCGCCGCCGCCGGTGGAGATGTGGGACATCTTGTCAGCAAAGCCGAGCTGGATAACAGCCGCCGCGCTGTCGCCGCCGCCGATGATGGTAGTAGCGTCGGTATCTGCGAGGGACTTAGCAACTGCGATAGTGCCCTTAGCGAGAACGGGGTTCTCAAATACGCCCATAGGTCCGTTCCAAACAACGGTCTTAGCGGACTTAACAGCCTCAGCATAAAGCTCAGCGGTCTTAGTGCCGATGTCAAGACCCATCATGTCAGCGGGGATCTTGTCAGAATCAACGTTCTTAACTTCGATATCAGCGTCGATAGGATCAGGGAATGAAGCAGTTACGGTAGTATCTACGGGGAGAAGAAGCTTCTTGCCCTTAGCAGCAGCCTTTTCGATCATTTCCTTGCAGTAGTCGATCTTGCTGTCGTCAACGAGCGATTTACCTACCTCGTAGCCCTGAGCCTTGAGGAATGTGTAAGCCATACCGCCGCCGATGATAAGAGTATCGCACTTTTCGATAAGGTTGTTGATAACGTTGAGCTTATCAGCAACCTTAGCGCCGCCGAGGATAGCAACGAAAGGACGAACAGGATCTTCAACAGCGTTGCCGAGGAAGTTGATCTCCTTCTGCATGAGGTAGCCTACTGCGGTCTCCTTAACGAACTTGGTAACGCCAGCGGTGGAAGCGTGAGCTCTGTGAGCAGAACCGAAAGCGTCCATTACGAATACTTCGTCGTCAACGAGGTCTGCAAGCTCTTTAGCGAAAGCTTCGCCATTCTTGGTCTCTTCTGCGCCGCGGAATCTGGTGTTCTCGAGAACAACGATCTCGCCGTCAGCCATTTCAGCAACAGCCTTCTTTGCATTTTCGCCAACTACGGTATCGTCAGCAGCGAAAACTACCTTTGTATCAACGAGCTCTGCAAGTCTTGCTGCTGCGGGAGCGAGCGAGAACTTAGCCTCAGGGCCATTCTTGGGCTTGCCGAGATGCGAGCAAAGAACTACCTTGCCGCCGTCAGCAACGAGCTTTTTAATTGTGGGAAGTGCAGCTGTGATTCTGTTATCGTTGGTAATAACGCCATCTTTCAGCGGAACGTTAAAGTCTACTCTTACGAGTACCTTTTTGCCCTTAACACTAATGTCATCAACAGTAACTTTGTTTAAACCTGCCATTTTAAGACATCCTCTCATAAATAGATTTTTTACGGAAGCAAAAACGTTTCCGATACTTAACATTTTCACGAACGGGAAAAGCCCGTCCAAATACTATTATAATACATAACAGCAAAAAAATCAAGGGGTTTTAAGAATTTTTTACGTCATATCAATCAAGATCGCACACCATGCGCACCGCGCTGAATGCGCTAAGGGTAGGATATGGTATCTCCGGCGGAAGATCGGGGTATCCGCCGCTCTTGCTCGCTCCGACCGGTATTTCCTCGTCAGAAGTCGCCTGCGCGGTTATAAGGACAGCGTTCTTTCGAGCGTCGCGTATAAGCTCCGCGAGATCCTCTCTTCCGTTTTCCGCAAGATATTCCGCGTAATCTTTTGATCTTCTATCACAGCTTCTCTCGGCGCTTGCCTTGAACGACTGCGCGAACGACTCGCGCAGCGCTGCATTTTTATTCTCCGATATTTTTTCACCTGCGTGCTTTTCTGCGTTTGCCGACGCGCTTTGCTTCACATCCGGATTCTCCTCCCGCCGCTCGGAAGCACGCGCCTTTATACCCGAAAACAGTTTGTCAAAAATGCTCATAAGCTTCTCCCCTTTTTGTCTGATATAACCGAATAATGGTGCTGTCAGCCTTTTCTCTTAAATATCGTGCCGACTACCTTAGGGCCTGCGTTTATAGCGATCGCCGCACCTATCTGATACATCTCAGCGGGGGGATAGCCCATTTTCTTGGTCATTACCGCCGCCATCTCGTCCGCTACTGAGCGGTCACTGCCGTAAACTATGCAGTAGGGGGTCTGCGGGATCATCTCGTTTGAGGTGAGTTTCAATATCTCAGGGATAATATTCTTATCGCCGCGGACTTTGGAATTTGTAACTATTTTATTATCCTGTATGCGCATTATCGGGCGCAGACCCATAAGTTCACCCGCAAACGCCGCTGCAGAAGGTATTCTGCCAGACTTTCTCGCGTATTTGAGCGTGTACGGCGCGAAAAAGATAGTGCAGTTTTTCACCCAGTCCTCGATGTACTCGACTATCGCGGCGGGGGATTCGCCCTTTTTCGCTTTGATAGCCGCCTGCGTTACGGGGTAGCCGTAGCCGCCTGTGTAAGTAACGCCGTCTACATTATAAATATTAAAAGTGCCCTTGCGCTCGGGGTGCTCCTCAAAGAACTGCTCTGCCGCGAGGACGGAGTTGCCGTAGGTAGCGCTTCCCTCTTTATTTATGCTGACGTAGATAACGTCGGTATAGCCTTCATCGAAGAGCTTTTCATACAGCTCGGTGAACTCAAAAAGAGTGATCTGCGAGTGGGTAGGCATACCATCATACTCGTTCATCATCTTGTAAAACTGCTCATTATCGAAATCTACTCTGCTGGTGTAGCTTTTATCGCCGAGAACAACCTTGAAAGGCAGTACCAGTATATCCAGCTCGTTTTCAGCCTGCGAGGAAATATCGCTTGCCGAGTCGGTAATGATCTTGATCTTTGCCATAAAAATACATCTCCTTATATAAAATAATTAAATCCTTATTCGTCCCATACATATTGGGTGAGTTTGCCCTCTCTGCCAAGGTCGGGGTAATCCCACTGACGAAGCACTTCGTAAACGGCTATCGCAGCGGAGTTTGAAAGGTTAAGACTGCGAAGAGTTTTACGCATAGGTATACGAACGCAGCAGTCCGAATTTTTGTACAGCAGATCTTCGGACAGACCCTTGTCTTCCCTCCCGAATATCAGAAATACATTCTTATCCTGCGGATAATCAGCCTCGCTGTGTACTTTTCTGCCCTTAGTGGTAAAGAAGTAGAACGCGCCTTCGTTCTGCTCAAAGAAACTGTCCAGATTATCGTACTCATAAATATCGAGCTTGTCCCAATAATCAAGACCAGCGCGCTTTAGCTGTTTATCGGTTATCGTAAAACCGTAAGGCTTTACTAAGTGCAGCGCCGCGCCAGTCACCGCGCAGGTGCGCGAGATATTGCCGGTGTTTTGAGGGATCTGCGGCTCTACCAAAACTATATTCAATCTGTTCATAGAAACGACCTCTTATCAAAGCGGCTCAAAATCGCTGAGCTCGCTGTATTCTGCCAGCCAAGGCAGGTGCTGCTCAAACATCACGCCGTCATTTTTGGAAACGCCGTAGCTGTAAGCAGTTTTTATCGCAAGTTTTGCAAAACCCGCGGCGCGGCTCATAGCTATCGGCAGGCTGTCGCCCAGCAGCAGACCGCCCGTCAGCACGGCTGTGTAAAGATCGCCGCAGCCCGAATACTTAGCGGGAACATAATCGCTGACGACTTTCCAAAAGCTGCTGTTTTTACTGTCGAAGCCGACCGAGGAAATGCCCTTGCCCGAGATCTCAGCGCCCGTGATAACGACCGTTCGCGGACCTAACTGCGAAAGGCGCACCAGCCAAGATCTTACCTCGCGCGCATTCAGACCTGCGGCTGGGTAAGGCTCGCCGAGGAGGATGGCGGCTTCGGTAAGATTAGGCGTGATAATATCGGCGGCTTTTACAAGGCGGCTCATCTTGCGGCAAAGCTCATCGGTAAAAGTGCGGTAAGGCTTGCCGTTATCGCCCATAACGGGGTCTACGACTTTAAGCGCCTGCGGATATGCCGAGAGAAAATCAAGGCAATGGTCTATCTGCTCGGCGGAGGCGAGAAAGCCGCTGTAAACGCAGTCGAAATGCTGACCAAGCTTTTTGTAATGCTCGAGAGCATCAGAGATAAAGTCAGTAAGGTCGCGCATGACGAAGTCGCCGTAGCCGGTATGCGCCGAAAGCACGGCGGTAGGCACAGGGCACACCTGCACGCCCATAGCGGATAGCACGGGCAGTATCACAGAAAGCGAGCACTTGCCCAAGCCCGAAATATCATGAATAGCGGCAACGCATTTTCTGCGGTCCAAGAAATCATCTCCCATAAAGCATTATTATAACATTATAACATATTCCGCGGGAAATTGCAAGACAATGATCAATAAGAAATTATCTTTTAAGCATAATTGTCACAAGATTGTAATACCCGTTTGGTATAATTAAGACAGACAGGGAAAAGGAGATGGCTTTTATGTCGATATTAACTGCAAAAGACCTCTGCAAATCATACGGCTCGAGCGAGAGCATGGTGAAAGCGCTCGACCACGTTTCGCTTTCGGTAGAGAGCGGCGAATTTGTAGCGGTAGTAGGAAGCTCAGGCTCGGGAAAATCTACCCTACTGAATATGCTCGGCGGGCTTGACACGCCAACATCGGGCGAAGTAACGGTATCAGGCAGCGATATTTTCAAGATGGACGATGAAAAGCGGACGATATTCCGCAGGCGCAACATCGGCTTTGTGTTTCAAAATTACAATCTTGTGCCCGTGCTGAATGTGTACGAAAATATAGTTTTGCCGATAGAGCTTGACGGAACTAAGGTTGACGAGGGCTATGTGCGCACCATGATAAAAACGCTGGGGCTGGAGAAAAAAGTTACGGCTATGCCGAACCAGCTAAGCGGCGGTCAGCAGCAAAGGGTAGCGATAGCGAGGGCGCTCGCCGCAAAGCCCGCGATAGTTTTGGCGGACGAGCCTACGGGAAATCTCGACAGCAAGACGGGTATGGACGTTATCTCGCTGCTGAAAGTCACCAGCCAGGCTTTTCATCAGACGATAGTCATGATAACGCACAACGAAGAGATAGCGCTTACGGCAGACCGCATTATACGCATAGAGGACGGCAGGGTGGTGAACGCAAATGCTGAAGAATAACAACGGCAGTGCCGTTCGCAGGATAGCTCTGCGCTCGATAAAGCAGAACCGCGTCCGCAACAGATTTGTAGTGGTAGCGGTTATACTGACGACATTCATGCTGACTACGGTATTCACGATAGGCATTAGCTTGGCGGAAGGCATGATAACGCTGCTTACAAGACAGCAGGGCACGCGCTCGGCGATATATCTTTATCAGCCCTCGGCGGAGCAGATAGCGCAGGTGAACGAATGCAGCAGGCTGTACGCGGCAGGCATACAAATAGAAGCAGGCAATGCGTATGTCGGAAGCGACGAGGACACTTCCCTGCTGCTGAGCTGGTACGACAAAACGGAGTTTGATAAAAATTACAAGCCTGCGATAAGCGATATACACGGCAGCTATCCGCAGGCAGCAAATGAGATAATGCTTTCAAAGCGGACTTTTGAGCCGCTTGGGATAACAAAGCCCGAGATCGGTATGGAGATAAAATTGTCGCTCGAAAGCGGTGAAAAGACATTCAGGCTGAGCGGCTGGTTTACTGATTATACCGCGCCGTCTGAGGGGTTTCAGTGTTTTGTATCTAAAGCATACTGCGATGAAAACGGCTTGACCGCTGAAAAAGATGGCAGGCTATCCATATCGTCTAAGATAGGTCAGCAGGAAAAGCTAATGAACGAGCTGGACGAGAGCGTAACGCTGCGAGGCGGGCAGGACTTTGATTTTACCACCGATATGCTCGAGGAAACTATCAGCAACAGAGCGCTGATAGCCCTGCTTTTCGGAATCATCGGCTTTATAATAGTATTCAGCAGCTACTTGCTTATTTATAATGTAATGTACATTTCGGTAACGAAAGACATACGTTTTTACGGTATGCTGAAAACGCTCGGCACTACGCCGAAGCAGATACGCAGGATAGTTCGCATACAGATATTCACGCTCTCAGCTACGGGCATACCTGCGGGATTGCTATTGGGCACGCTTGTTTCATTCAAAGCCGTGCCGCTCGCTTCAAAAATGTATAACGACGGCGGTTTGCCGCTGAATATGAAATTCCACCCCTCGATATACATAGCGGTGCTGCTTTTCGTATTCATCACGATAGTAATGAGCTGCCGCAAACCCTCTAAGCTTGCAAGCGGAATCTCGCCGATAAACGCTATGAAATACAACGGCTTAGGCGAAGAGAAAGTAAAAGCGCGCAAGAGCACTGACGGCGGCAAGCTAAGGAAAATAGCTTTTCGCAACGTGTTCCGCGAAAAGAAGAGGGCTATCGTAGTATTCGCTTCCCTCTTTATGGGTACGATGGCTTTTCTCTCGGTCAACACGTTCATAGACTGCCTAGACCCTGTAAATTATGCAAAGCACTACGTCAAGAACGATTTTACCATAACCCCCAACGGCGTTTCGACAGCAGCCGGAGCGACCGTGGAAGATGTGGAGCAGGAAAAGGACGCAGTAGCAAAGCTTATTGAGAAAATAAAGGGGCTGAAAGGCATTACGAACATGACTGTCACCAAGTGTGAGGAAATAACGCTTGACTTTGACAGAGATGTATATATGCCATTTCTTGAAAGCGAAGCATATGGAGCGACAGATCTGAATGAATTTGCCGAGTCTTACGAAAAGTCGCCCGAGCTATACACAAGCACGGTGATATACGCAACCAAAGAAGAAATAGAAAAGTACAACGAAAAAGGCGCTTACAAGATAGACGTTGACAAATTTGAAGCGGGAGAGATATGCGTTGTAGGCGTGATCGACGACGACGCACACGCGAAGCAGATGATCGGCAAGACAATATCCATGACAGACCGTTACGGTGACGGAAAGCTTAAAATGGAAATCGGAAGCTGCATAAGCGAAGAGGACGCCGGTGAGATAGAGGAACGCTATTTTTGGCAAACAACAGGCGCACCGGGCTGGGTTCTGGTAAGTGAAAGCGCATTCGGCAAGCTGACCGACAGACCGCAGATAGAAAAAATAGCGCTGAACTGCGAGCCAAAAGATGAAAAACACCTTAACGAAGAGCTGCGCGGGCTTGTAAACGCCTGCCCGCAGATAGCTCTGTTTGAGGAAAAAACAGAAGTAATGAAGCAATTTGAGCAATCGCTGATGTCGCTAAAAGTTCTGGGCAGCGGGTTTTCGCTAGTGCTCGTGCTTATCGGCGTTATCAACTTCGTGAACGTTATGCTGACTGGCGTATACACGCGGCGGCAGGAACTTGCTGTAATGGAAAGCGTTGGCATGACGAAAAAGCAAGTGCTGAAAATGCTTATGCTGGAGGGCATTTATTACGCGGGGATAACGCTGGCACTGATACTTACGCTCGGCAGCGGGCTGATCGTACTGGTGGGTAAGATCACTCTAAAGCTTGCGGACTACGCGATATTCAGTTACCCATATTGGCTTATCGCGGTGCTTTCAGGCGTGATACTTGTGATATGCGCGGGCATGCCTGCGATAGTGTACAAGGCGGTATCGAAAGAAAGCATAACGGAAAGAATGAGGATAACGGACTAAGGCGGCTTGCCCTCTCCATATACGGAGGGGGCTTTCCGCGCAAATTGACTTTTGCGCTGTAATATATTATAATGTATAGAGAAAGGCGGCGGGAATATGCAGCGGATATTGATAGTAGAGGACGACATAATAATCGGCGGCGGAGTGAAGCTTTTTTTAGAAAGCAAAGGCTTTATCTGCAAATGCGTGAACACGGCGGCGGAAGCGCGCGCGGCGCTTGCGGAGTCATACAGCCTAGTGCTTTTAGACATAACTCTGCCCGACGGGAACGGTCTGGAACTTTGCCGCGAGATACGCGAAAAAAGCCGCACGCCTATAATATTCCTCACCGCAAACGACACCGAAGAGCAAATGATAGAGGGATTTCAGCAAGGGTGCGACGACTATATCGCGAAGCCTTTTTCCGTGGAACTGCTGTACAGGCGGATAGTCGCGGTAATGCGGCGCAGTCAGTCGGCGGGCACGGGAGATGTTTTCACATACGGCGGGCTGAGCGTTGACATGGCGCGTATGCAGGCTGTGAAAAACGGCGAAGCGATAAAGCTTTCGGCTATGGAATACAAGCTTTTGGAACTGCTTATCCGCAACAAAGGACAGGTGCTCACCCGCGAACTGATACTCGAAAGACTTTGGGACTGCAACGGTAACTACGTTGACGAAAACACTTTGCGCGTGCTGATAAGGCGGCTGAGGCAGAAAATAGAGAACGACCCGAAAGACCCGAAGCTGATAGTTACGGTATTCGGCATAGGCTATACGTTTGGAGAACAGTAAAATGAAAAGCACAAAAAAACCGCGCACAAAGCTGTACGCGGCGATAGAGATAATATTGCCGATAATTAGCGGCGGCGCTGTGTATTTTATAACGCGAAATTTGCCCGCGGCGGCGATAGTGTTGGCGGTCGGGATATGCGGCGCGGTGATCTCGGCGGTACATAGGCTGGAATGCGAACGGTACATTACTGATACGGCGGCGCAGATCTCAGACCTCTGCGACAGCCTTACATCGCTCGAAAAGCGCGAGATATTTCCGCCGAACGAGGACACGGCGCTTTCAAAATTACAGAGCAAAGTCACAAAGCTCGCGGAGGTCTTACAGCAGAGGAACGAAGCCGCTCAGCGCGGGCAGGAGAATATGAAAAGCCTTATCTCAGACATATCGCACCAACTGAAAACGCCGATTGCTAATCTGAAAATGTACACGGCTTTTTTGGAGGACGAAAACATCGGGGAGGAACAGCGCAGGCGGTGCATAGAGGTCATTCGCATTTCGGTAGACAGGCTGATATTTTTATCTGAAAGCATGATACAGCTATCGCGTCTTGAAAGCGGGCTGATACACCTGCACCCCGAGGAAAAAAGCTTGAATCAGACGGCGCTGACGGCGATAAAAAACGTGTTCGCAAAGGCTAAAAATAATGGCATTGAGATAACTTACGAAAGCGAAAAAGAAATAACTCTTGTGCACGATCAGCGCTGGACGGCGGAAGCGATTTTTAATCTGTTGGACAACGCCGTGAAGTATTCGCCGCGCGGAAGCAAAGTCGGCGTGAAAGTCCGCGAGCTGGGGCTGTTCGACGCGGTGGACATTACCGATATGGCTCAGCCGATACCCGAAGCCGAAAGAGGGCGGATATTTCAGCGATTTTACAGGGGAAGCAACAGCCGTGAAAACGAAGGCATCGGCATAGGGCTTTACCTCGCGCGAGAAATTGCCGCAAAGCAGGGCGGATACATCGACTTAAAAAGTGGTGCGGCGGGCAACACGTTTTCGATATATCTTTTTAAATCGGCGGATAAGCTTGCGGGATATGAGCACGATCCGGATCAAAACAAAGATCGACTTCGGTAAAGTCATACGCGCGGCCGGCGAATATGAAAACGCCTATGCAAGCCTTTATCGAGAAAAGCATATCCGTGTGTATAACGTTTTTCTCGCCGCTGTAATAATCTTTTAGGATATTTAGAAGCTGCTTATCTTTAGCGAGGTCGCCGGCTTCTTTTTTCAGCTCGGCGTAATTATCGACAGCATAATGATTCAGCGCACGCTCGTGCTCGCCGCTTTGCCCTGCAATACGCTGAGTTTCACGACAGATAACGTCGTAATCCGCAACAAGTACCAGGCTCTTTTTATAAAAATATTTGCCTGCCGCTGTCAGCGTAAAACTGCGCTTTTTACGGTCAAGCAGCACCACGCCAAGCTCGGCTTCCAGCGCACGTATCTGCTGTGAGATCGCTAACTGAGAAATGAAATGCTCGTTCGCCGCGGCTGTGAAACTTCCAAGCTGTACCACCGACTGAAAATAGCGTATCTGTTTCAGCATAGGTCAATTCTCCAGCGAACGTTTTGCCCATTCGGCGATCTTTTTTTCGCTTTGCTCAGTTTCCGCGCCGTGGATCGAAAGACCTTTTTTGATATTAGCGCCGCCGCAAAGCTTTTTGAGGTCGCGCTCGCTAGAACCCATTCCGCTTCCCTCGTTGGTGCAGAACGGAATGATAGTTTTGCCGGCGGTATCGAGCTTTTCGAGCAGGGTGAACATACACATCGGCAGAGTGCCCCACCAGTTTGGATAGCCCACAAAAACAGTATCATAGTCGTCGAAATTTTCGGGAAACGCCTTTGATAAATGTGACTCTATGAACAAAATATAAACTTTTCTAAATCTGCTTGACTTGAAGTGTGGTTCAAGTTGTATAATAAATATGGATAAAAAACGGCGCACTCAGCGTCATAGATGAATTATATTTGGAGGAATAAACATGAAAAAGCCTTATATTATTTGCCATATGATGACATCTGTTGACGGACGTATCGACTGCGCAATGACCGAGCAGCTGCCCGGCGTGCAGGAATATTACGATACATTGGACGAGCTTGGCGCGCCAAGCCGTGTTAGCGGACGTGTGACGGCGCAGCTTGAAATGGCGTTGGCGGGCGAATTTAAAGCAACAAAGAGCGAGCCTATCGGCAAGGAAGCTTTCTCAAAGGCGGCTGACGCGCAGGGTTACGAGATCGTGATGGATACCAACGGCACACTGCTTTGGGAGGACGATGCAGACAGCGAACGCCCTCTGCTGATCGTTGCGAGCGAAAAAGTCAGCGGCGAATATTTGGAATATCTGAACAGCAGACACATTTCGTGGATAGCTTGCGGCAAGGAGAAGATCGACCTTGTACGCGTTTGCGAGATACTTTCAGAGCAGTTTGGCGTTGAGCGAATGGCGGTAGTCGGCGGCGGACACATAAACGCGGGATTTCTTGCGGCTGGTCTGCTGGACGAGGTAAGCGTGCTTATCGGCGCAGGGATAGACGGAAGAGGCGGCATGGCGGCGGTGTTTGACGGCCTGCCGATGGAGAGAGAGGTCACCCCGCTGAAGCTTACCGATGTAAAGAGTTACGAAAGCGACGCGGTGTGGATCAGATACGAGGTCGCCGACAAACACTGACGAAGCGAGGGAGAAGCGATGAAAAGAATAATGTTTGTTTGCCACGGAAATATCTGCCGCTCGCCGATGGCGGAGTTTATTATGAAGGACATTGTGAAGCGCGCTGGGCGCGAGGACGAGTTTTACATCACCTCAGCCGCGACGAGCACCGAGGAGATCGGCAACGATATTTACCCGCCTGCGCAGGCCGAAATGAAAAGGCGCGGCGTGGCGTTCGGGCGTCATTACGCGGTACAGGTCAAAAGCTCTGACTACGATAAATACGATCTTTTTGTGATAATGGACGATAACAACGCGCGTAACATCAGTCGCATTTTTCGCCGCGATGACGAGCACAAAATACACAAGCTGCTGGAATTTGCAGGCAGAAGCGACGACGTAAGCGACCCATGGTACACGCGCAGATTTGATATTGCGTTCGACGATATTTACAGCGGGTGCGTGGGGCTGTTTGAAAAGGTAAGCAAATAGTAAACAAAAAAGCCCGCCGTAAAGCGAGCTTTTTTCTGTTGGTGCCGCTGACCGGACTTGAACCGGTACGGTATTGCTACCGAGGGATTTTAAGTTTGTAAATCGTTGAAGTGCTTTGATCTCTTTTGTGGTCTTTTGTTCCCTTTTATGCCCGATTTTTCGAGCTTTTTGAGTATCAAAAATTGAAAAGCACCGAATTACAGCAGCTTTCAAAAATCATAAAAAACCATGTTTTTTGGTAGAATTCCGGTAGATTTCTGGTAGACAAAAAAACCGATAACATGACTTGGTAGACCTATGGTAGACACACGAAATAAATTTAGTTCCCTGCGAAAAATGCCGATTTTTGTAGAAGAAATTGGCACAAAGGATAGAAAATGTCTCGTGTATTTGCCACACAAGAAAATGATAATCTATTGTTACAGATAAAGCGGATCTGTGCTTTTGGCCTCTAAAATTCAATCAAAAAAGCAATCATTTGGCGGACGATGTTCCATATAATCGGAGCGTTGTCCGCTATTTTTATGCCTGAAAATCGAATATCACGTCTGCTGTTTTAGTTAAGCGAAATGAAAAATAGGAGGTTTTTATGTCTGAACGCCAAATCATCACGATCAGCGATGATAAGCTGTCCTGCGAAGCAACAGCTATACTGTTGAGAATGCTCAATTTTCCCGATACGGACTATCATACCGCAGAGGAGCTTTGTCCGTTCTTTGAGAATGATTCTTTGAAAACTATCAGGAACGCTCTGAACGAACTTTACGATGCAGGCTACCTCCGATGCAGCGGTAAGACCTATATGGTCAATAAGCTCAGGATCACGCAAATGAAGCTCGCTTGAGCTGAAAACAGGAGGTGAATGGATATGTCTGCTAAGAAAACAAAAAAGGTCAAAACAACACCGTCATCGGTGTGCCGTGTCAATAAAAATGCAAACTATACCGTAATGAGCAACTATCATCTGCGGTCAACGAACCTCAGTCTGAAAGCGATCGGACTTCTGAGTAAAGTTCTTTCCTTGCCGGAGAATTGGGATTACTCTATCTCAGGTCTGACAGCGATCTGCAAAGAGAAAGAAACAGCGATCAAGGCTGCATTGGACGAACTGAAGCATTGGGGGTATCTCAATGTGACTAAGCTGATGCCGAATGAAACGAACAGCGGTCGGATCGAGTATGTCTATGACTTCTATGAGTATTCCGAAAAAGATACGCCTGATGCTGACCGGGACGATGATGATACATATGCCAAAGTAAGCTCCGTAAAAAAAACACCGCAAGGGGCAGAAAAACAATGCATAGAAAATCTACCCCTTGAAATTCTACCCATAGAAAAACAAGCAGTAGAAAATCAGGGGCAAATAAATACTAAGAAGATAATAAATAATAATCAAATACAGAGTGATCAAGTATCTATCGATCAATCCCACTCCGACAGCGAAAAAGCTGTTGAAAGACAGGCAGACGGACGGATCGACGGATATATCAGCGAAAAAGAGATCTATACCGAGGTAGTGAAAACCAACATCGACTTTCCATACTTTGCAGAGTGGCTCGGTGATGAGGAAGAAGCTGAGGAGATCATTCAGATGATCGTTCGGCGGATATGCTCCAGAAAGAAAACAGAGCGTATCTGCGGACAGGATTTTCCCAGAGAAGTTGTCAAGTCCACTATGCTAAAGGTTGATATAAACGTCCTTGAAAATGCGATTGAGCAGATGAAGCGTGCAGACAATGTGCGAAACTATGAGAGTTATCTTATCAGCACTCTGTTCAACGAAGCCAACGGCAAGCGGTTCAAGGAAAATGCTGAGGGACGGTGGGCTGAGTATGCTGTCAAAAGAGATTTTGGCGTTTATGATGACTGAACGTTCCTGAGAGGGGGTGGTGGCTATGGGTGCGAATAAGAAACCGGACGTAGCTGCTTGAAAGACGGCAAATGAGCTTTTTGGAAAGGAAGGTGAAGATCATGGCTAAGTCTATTCTGACACCGGAGGGCGATCTCATCAACTACGATAACCTGATTGCGGTCAGCGTCGAGGTGCGTTCTGTCGGTGTCGATGATGAGCATACGGAAGATGCTTACTGCATTGTTGGCACTGATGTGACCAACAGGGAGAATCTGCTTTATCACTCGTCCGACTACGATAAGGTGATGAGTGTCCAGGGCGATATTACCCGTTGGCTCCAGAGTGAAGCATTTTCCACTTTTGAGATGCCGACCGCAGACGAAGGCGGTGATGCCTGATGCCTTCGGACTATGAGAACGGTGCGAAGAAAACCATTGATATTTCGATTAAAGCGGAGAAAATGACTGCTAATGTGCTGAAATCGGCATTGCGGGAGTTTATGTCGGGCAAGGCAGAGAAAAAAGGGCGAATGACCTACAAGCAGTTGCAGGCGAAGTCGCCGTCCAAGCTCGACAGCATTGAGGTTTCAGACAGAAATATCGGAGATTTTCTGAAAACCGCACGAAAATATGATGTGGATTTTGCCCTGAAAAGAGATAAAAGCACCACTCCGCCTACCTATCATGTTTTCTTTTCCGCTGCCAAAACAGAGGATTTCAAGAGAGCATTTTCGGAGTATGTCGGTAAGGGACAGGGCATATCGCAGAAGCGTGGTGAGTTCACCCGTGAGCAGATGCAGCAGCAGGCTCAGAAGATCAGGAACAAACCTCGCAAACAGAAACAGAGAGAGAAAACAAGGGAGAACAGACGGTGATCTACAACCACTTCCAGCCTGCACCCGTTCCACGGGCAAGGGGCGATGATATTTTTACGGCAGTCTTTTGTGCCGATACCAACAGAAAGGAAAAGTCTGCAAATTGCAGATCGACACGAGAAAACTCAAAAAGCTGATCATCAAGACTATTCCCTATGTCGCTTTCTCTTATGTGGGAAATCTGATCGGCTTTGCGTACCGAACCGCTGAGGGCAACGGCTTTCAGGAAAAGCTTCTGCCTTTCATGAGTAATCTCGGTGTGGCATTTGCAAGGATCTTTCCAAGTTTACACCCGTTTGATCTTCTTATCGGCTTGGGTTTGGCGGGAGTAATGAGGCTCGTCCTCTACGTCAAGTCGAAAAACAGGAAGAAGTTCCGTCAGGGTGAGGAGTACGGCTCTGCCGTATGGGGCGGTGAAAAGGATATTGAGCCGTATGTGGACTTATCCTGTCCCGAAAACAATGTGATACTCACAAAGACGGAATCTCTGACCATGGGTAAGCCCTCTGCACCGAAATTCGCCCGCAATAAGAACATTCTTGTGATCGGTGGCTCAGGTTCAGGTAAGACACGCTTTTTCGTAAAGCCGAACTTGATGCAGATGCACTCCTCCTATGTAGTGACTGACCCGAAAGGCACGGTGCTTGTGGAGTGCGGAAAGATGCTTGAAAGGGGCCGTCCGAAACGTGTGGACGGAAAAATAGTGTATCAGAAAACACCTGACGGCAAGTACAAAAAGGACGATAAGGGAAAATATATTCCTGTCTATGAACCGTACAAGATCAAAGTATTCAATACCATTGATTTTGCGAAGTCGATGCATTATAACCCGTTCGCATATATCAGCAAGAAGAACCGTGAGAAGGACATTCTGAAATTCGTGGAAGTACTTATCAAGAACACTTCTTCTCAGCAGCCGTCCGGCGATGATTTTTGGGTGAAAGCGGAGAAACTGCTTTATACTGCGTATATTGCCCTGATCTTTGCTATGTACCCCGAAGATGAATGGAACTTTGAAACCTTGATCGACATGATCAACAATTCGGAGTGCCGTGAGGACGATGAGGAGTTCAAAAACAGCATTGACCTTGAATTTGAGATCGTGGAGTGCTGGCTAAACCATACAAAGCACGATGATCTCGATGTCATGGCTGATTACGGTGATGTCTTTGAAGCTGAACCCGATGCCAAACAACGGCGAATGGGTGCATTTGCACTCAAACAATACAAGGCATATAAGTTGGCGGCAGGTGTTGTATGCTCTAAAAGACTTCTTAATCAAGCGGTTGGGAAGTCTCTTAGAACACACAACCTAAAACCGAAGAAAGGAGCGCAAGTTATGAGAAAAAACGAGAAAATCACAGCTCTGTACGAACGACTGAGCCGTGATGACTTTGGCAAAGATGATGACCAACAGCGTGAGAGCAATTCCATATCCAATCAAAAGGCAATGTTGGAGGAGTTCGCCGCACGGCAGGGCTTTACAAACATTGTCCATTTCACGGACGATGGCATTAGTGGTACTTGCTTTGACCGTCCCGGATTTTTAGCAATGATGAAAGAAGTGGAAGCCGGGAATGTGGAGTACCTGTGTATCAAGGACATGAGCCGCATGGGTCGTGACTATCTGAAAGTCGGTCAGATTATGGAAATCCTGCGTCAGCGTGGCGTTCGCCTTATCGCCATCAATGACGGCGTGGACAGTGCCAGAGGGGACGATGATTTTACCCCTTTCCGCAACATTATGAACGAGTATTACGCCAGAGACACCAGCCGTAAAATCCGTTCCACTTTCCAGTCCAAAGGCAAGTCCGGCAAGCACCTCACAGGCACGGTCATTTACGGCTATCTCTGGAACGAAGCCAGAGACCAATGGTTGGTTGACCCCGAAGCCGC
>ERZ779889.210-NODE-210-length-80282-cov-5.002805_pt1 | contig 80282 bp, 73 predicted proteins | sample MGYA00511030_ERZ779889 | MGnify/ENA primary metagenome ERZ779889 (study PRJEB29588, sample SAMEA2160616) | human gut metagenome | biome: human gut; feature: human-associated habitat; material: faeces | place: Denmark | collected 2008/2010 ... | reverse complement strand
GATTCTGATGTACTCCATTTTACCGAAAATGATGTACTTCTCGTTACCGATTACAGATGAATCGAATGTGGTTGTAAACAGTAGTTCATTGGTGTGAATTGGAATTATAAATGGGTCTTTAGCTGTAATTCCAAAACAGATTGCGACAATTATAAAAATAGTTCCTAAAATGCTGTATATTATCTTTTTAACAGGTTTTCTCATAATATAACCACACTATGACAACTTTTTGAGAATCAAAATTTATATAACCTTTGAAAATTCTGTCATTCCGCTTATCATTTTTTCACTTGAATTAAAAGGGGAGGTCATAATCATCATCTTGGTCATCAGGCGAAAGGCAATCTCCGGATATAGTATGAATGGAACGAGATAAGTTGCAACTATCATCATATTCTTGATAATCATGACACTTCTCATAATTTCGCAGTTCCTTGCTAGTCACCCGTCCTTTATCTATTGCAAAAGCCAACACCTCCACACGTTGTTCGTCCTCGTACGAAAGAAAGGACAATTTCCCAGAATACCAGTCTGCAAATATCTTCTTCTCATCCGCGGGGAAAAAGAAGTCCAATCCCACATGGCATTCAGAAGAGGGTATACGCATTTTTTCCAAAATATACTGCGGCAGGATATTGGCCTGAATACCCACGAGGAAAAGCATATCATCTTCTATCATCCATGTCGCAGTGTATCTCCTATCAGTCCTTATCACGACACATCCTACTGTCTTAGCTGTAGAATATGGAAACAGTACAATATTATGTTTTTCCAAATATGGCTCAAACAACTCTTCACATTCAGGTATATAGTACTTTTCATTGTCGTATATCAGTATGTTCGGACTCTCATCTTGATTATTTATTATCATTCCCATTTCAATCAATAATCAATATCCGTTTTTCGAGTAAAGTAAACATATGACAACTTTTTCTAAGTCCTATTTAAGATACCCTTTGAAAATTCTGTCATATCCGGTTTCTCATACTAAAGCTACTTTCTGTAGAATCCCTTACGAATCGTTCTCTCAACACACTGTCTTGAAGATGCTCTGCCCTTTCCCTGTCTATCCTTGCAGACAATGTATCACCAAGAACCTCATAACAGTTGCCCCTGCCATAGTATGCCCTGTATGATTCGCCCGACAGCTCTATCATTCTAGTGTGGTCATCTATTGCCGCCTCATAGTCTTTTCTGCGTTCGTATATCTCTGCTCTCCTCCGAAGGTCTTCTAAATCCGTGTATCCGCTCCTCTCCAATGATTTTGTTATCTCCGAAAGAGCCTTATCGCTGTCTCCATATATTTTGCTCTTCCAGTAATTCAGCAATGTCCGCTGGCTTGAATCCAGAGACATTTCTATCTCGTCATAAAGGTCTATTGCCTTTTGATAATCGCCATCCCACCAGTATGCTTCGTACTCATATAGTGACGCGAGCATGACTTTCAGCTGACAGTTGCGTCTGTCCTCTATGAGACTTTCTTCCAGCAGTTTGATAGAGAATTCCGGATGGTTGAACATGACATAGCACATATCAATCAAGGCGATGCGGGATTCAAAGTACGGTCTGTCATGCCCTGTCTTTTCAAGGTACTTGACAATATGCTCTATCGCCTTTTTGTATTTCTTCAATCCGACATATGCCCTGTAATAGTAGTACTCGGCAAGTATATCATTGCTGTATCCGCCCAGTTCGACTTTATATAGAAACGGAACATCATCCGGCACTCTCAGTCCTGCCGTATCCCTGCCAAGCACATTGATGACCTTTCTGTATTCTTCATTCCACAGCAGGGAACTGACATGCGAGGGAGCCGTTATATCCCAGACCGCACGATGACAGCAGTACGATGAATAATGAAATCAGCATCAGATTCTTTCTCATAATGACAACTTTTGAAATTCTACTATTATATACCCTTTGAAAGTTCTGTCACTATATCCATCAGCTTATCATCGTACTCCAGACATTCCATCGCTGGGTCTATCTTGATGCCTTTGCCGTATTCCGCCTTTGCTTCATCCAGTTTCCCTTGCATGTAAAGGACTGCGCATCTGCCGAAGTATGCCTCAGCATTGTTTGGATTGGCCTTTGCTGCCTTTGAGTAATCCTCCATTGCCTCATTAAACTTTCCTTGCTGCATATAGTAGAATCCTCTCCTGCAAAGCTGGTGGTAGTCCCTGCTGTTGTTCGCCTCAATGGCTTGGCTTATAGTCCTTACTGCATTGCCATAATCCTCCAGTCCATAATAGCAGTCGCTTTTCCATACACACAGCCAGTCAGTTCCGAAGTCTCTCAACCCTATGCCTCTGCAATAATCCATCACCTTGTCATATTGCTCTATCGCCTCATCGTAAAGGCCGTTTGTCTGATACAGGCGTCCCTGCATCATCTGCAACTGCGTATTGCATTCCTGTCCCACAAGTCTTTTCCGTATCTGTCTTGATGCATACTTCCAGTTCCTGTTGAGAACATCGTGCACTTCCGTTGAGACATAGGAACTCAATGAGACCGTACTGTCCTTTATATGCTGTCGGCCCAACTCATCCAGATACTCAACTCCATATCGGACGGCTTTCTTTGTCCTGTTCAAACCGTTATATGCTTCCATTCTCAGAGCATCGGCAAACAGGGCATCGCAGTCTTTCAGTGTCTTTAACGCAAGTCTGTATTCTCCTGCATCAATCAGACTGGTGGCGGTATTGACAGGGCTTTCATCGTCATTCTTTTGTGGTGTTGTGAATGATGAGCAGACAGTCATACAGATGATGAGAGCAGATAATAATGTTTGGGTCTTTCTCATTGTTGGTTTTATTAATCTATAACCGTTTTCTTGCAAGGTAAACTGGAATGACAAATTTTTGAAATGTCCGTTTTATATACCCTTTGAAATTTTTGTCATTTATCTTATACTTTTTCGCTCATATCTTGGGACTATGCGCACGCTTGTATCATAGGGGCTGCTTATTTCAAGATATTTTCTTTGATAGTCATCGTAATCTTTCATCCACATATCGTATGTGCTGTACTTTCGATTCCAATGATAGAAGTCCGCATATTTCTTTGATTCTAATAAATGCATTATTAGTTATCATAAGTAATTCTATTACTATTATAATACGCCACCGCTTTTCTGTATGACTTCATGTTCCCAAATTGTTCCGTCCGAATATCTCACTCTGGACACGACAAAAACTTTAGGAGGATAATTATTGGAAGTCTTTGCAACAGACACTGAAAACCATTGTGATTTTAACGGAGCAATTTGAATTGTCTTTGTGTATTTCTTATAATCTCTATGTAGCCAATCATATGGGTTGGATGTTCCATATTGAACAAGAACTTCGGCTGTAGTTATTGTTTTATACTGAGAATCATTTCTCAAACATATTTTTACGATTGGATTAAAATTTTCATCATACTCTACTTTGCTATCGGTCATAGTTTGGGAATAAAGTATCTGTGTGCTTAGTAGGCTCAAAATTATTATACTTATTTTTTTCATGTTGATTATTTATTTTATATGCTTATCCGTAGTAATTTGCATTGCAAGTTGCTCTGACAGGACAAAAATTACAACAACATAAGCCAGTGATTCATAATGTAGGTAATAGTAGATTATTCATGATAGCCGTCTTGAATGTTATTCCGTAAAGAGAAATCATAACGCAAAGTTCCATCTCCATAATATACCAAAACAGTACATGTCCTGTCATCTCTTAAAGTCATTACCGCATCTACTGTTTGTCCACTTTGTGAATATAAAGTAACTGAATATGCAGTCATGTTATAGTTATTATCGCGTTTTGTGTTTGTAATGATGGCTTTCAATGTTAATGAACCAATAGACATTGTACCGACACCATTATTCCCTATATTGGCAGCTATGTATTGTGTCCCAACTTTTTGGTTATTACTATCATTATATACATTAGCATTTGCGGAGAACCGAACTTGTGCAGACGTTGATGCAAAGCCTATCGTTATGCTGATAAGAAGTGTGATTAACTTTTTCATTTACTTTAATTTAGTATTATCCGAGTCAACCTAAATCCGAAAACAACACTTTCAGAGCGGTTAAACTAATAAATTTTACATATTCACTGATAGGATTTACAATAATCCAACTTGATGCCAATACTTCAGAAACTTTTGTCGGTGCATTGTTCATTATCGATAAACTATTCCATCGTTTACCTTATACTTTTCGGCTCGTATCTTGGAACGATATAGACACTTGCTCCTGCACTATAAGGTGCATCTGTTTTCAGATACCGTTTTTCATACTCGCCATAATCTTTCATGTACATATCATTCGTATCGTATCTTAGATTCCAATGATAGAAATCTGCATATTTTTTTGATTCATTGACATCGACTTTTCCGATTGTTATTTTCTTTCCAGCTTTTTGATGACCATACTTGTCTTTGCTAATATGCTGGATTACTATATATAATTCATCAGCAGAGGATTTCTTCGCCTGTTTGAAAACAAATTCATCAAATTCATCAAAAGAAAAATTCCCCCAACTGACACAACCAATCCCAGCTATTCCTACAGACGGGTAGGGGACATTAGTGGCAAGAATTTCATTCCCTCTCACACTGATTTTAGCACCCCCTATTTTTGTTGAATTTGAGAACACTGTACAACTGCATATGCTTAACAGCACTGTTCCTATTACAATTAAATTTATTCTCATGGTAGTATTTGATTAAAAATTGCCTGTTTTATTGCATATCCTTATATGGTATTATATTTTCATCATTAAAGGTGCCCTTTATGCTTTTTGCTTTATCATAATAGTAGTTGGCAGTAGCGACATCACCCATTTTATAGGCAATATGTCCAAATTCATAATACCCACATTGAACAAGTGCTTTTGCTTCATCCGCATAATCTGTGTTACTTGTCAGCAGACTGCACGTTGAGACCATTATATTAAACTGCTCTTTTGACTCTGTGTATTTTTTCAGGTAAAAATATAAATATCCCAAATTTTGAGCAATATATGCTCGTTCCAAATCCCTTTCATACTTATTTGATATGGTATTGCTATATTCGGACAATTGATTTATGATAGATGTAAATTTGTTCACTTGGTGATTAAATTCCGAAATCTGCATCCCATTATGTGCGGGACCATTCTCATTATATAAAAAAGGTGACAGCACCCTTAGTTGAAGCCATAGTAAGTCCACTTTGTCAGTAGTGGACGTAACCTTTTTCAAATATCCTTCAATGATGTTGCTTGCCTTTATACAGTATTCTGCATATTTGTATTGCCGTTCTGGCGTATACCCATACGTGACACCATTGTTATACCATATTTTATCCGCCTCATAAAAGATAGCATCTACCTCATTGGAGCATTGGTCATATAAATCTTGACCTTTAGCAGATATACAGCAAATTGCTGAGAATAAAATAATTAATAACCTTTTCATTGTTTCTTCCAATTTAAGATTAATCCTATACCGTAGTTATCGAACCAAACATTATATGTTTGAGGTTCTTTTTTATATGGTGCTATTTTTATTATTGCTTTTGTTTTTACTTTTTCTTGATCAGAGGTACAATGACCTAATTGAAATGAACGTACAAATGCATCAAGAGTATATCCTTTACCTTCACCGGCCCACTGCGGTACATACTCAACATAACCTTCATACTGGTACCATTCGCCGTTTTTTAGATGTTCACGTTTTCTTTTTGCATCAGGAAAATCAAAATTGGTAATAACCACTCTAAGGAAATAGCTTGAAGGATGACTATTCTTATTATATATTATGAATTGCGCTTTTGTACCATACGCGACATAATAATTATCTGGCCAATATGAATTATTAGACCATTCTCCCCAATATCCATCAATATTTACACATGTCCTGATTTGCCCTATACAAGGCAATGTGAATATACTAAGGATAAATAATAGTAAATACTTTTTCATGGTTACAATTGAATTAATTGTATATCATTAAAGAATAAGCTTTCTACGTGCGTATCAGCAGCTTCTGTGATATTTTCTCTATTTAATTTTACCACTATATATAAGTAATATAATTGATTCAGTTTTTTACAATTATCACCAGTTCCCGCTTGGGCAACATTATTATTACATTTATTTGATAATTCTTGACATGCTTTAAAGTAACATATTAAATCAGTTTCCGTCTGCCTGACAATTTGTACATTTGCACTAAAGGCGATTGGATATAGTTTGTCGTAGCCATTCCCTTTGTGCTCTGCTTCTCTGTGGTCGATGTCGCAAGTAAATCCAATTTTAAATTCAGCCACTTCTTTACATGATAGCCAGTATTCAATTTGTGGCAAGATTTTTTTGATTTCAGGATGCATTATAAATTAACTCCATATCCACCCAACTCCGAAATGGCATTTAGTTTATAAAAAGAAAGTGTGGAGTTGTTCCGCTTATCATGTAGAAGGTTGTGGCTAACCCGAATCAAATAAACGATGCAATACCCCACACTCGAATAGATATGGGGTACGGGTACAGGAAACCCATTCCATTATCTAAACAAGAATGAGTGCTGTTCGTTGTCCTTGATTCGTTGAAAACTGCCACATTTTCTACATAGGACAGTGCGAAAACACTTTCAACATGTCTTGTCCCACGGATTGCTCCGTAAGACAGGACAAAGATACGAAAGTTTTCTACAAACAGCACTCAAATTGTGGTGTATTGCACCTAAATATTAGTCAGTTGTGGCTCTGGAGGGTCTATAATGGGGTATATTTAAAGGATGTGTGTCTCCAAAACTATTTCGGATAATCTCAGAACCAAGTTGGAGATTCATCTAAACAGGAATGACAACTTTTTCAAAATCTTCCTTAGATATACCATCTAAAAATCCTGTCAGCCAGCTTGAGTATTGACATTTAATAGGATATAAAGCAAAGAGACTCCCAAATCAATCCCAGTTCAAATCGGAATCAAGTTGGAAGTCCCTCCTGTTATCTGCAAACATTCCTCTCCTCATCCCATCTGCTCGGCTATCTTCTGGATTACCCAGTCCATATAAAGAGCCTGTCCGGTTGTAGTTCTTCCCCACCAGTAGCAGTCATAGTCAGAGAATATAACTTCCCCGTTTTCTTTGAGTAGTTCCGCCATGTAAGGAGTGACCAGCCACCATTCAAACACATCATCCAGTTCATTGGAGTTTTCAATCTTATCCCAAAGACTGTCATTTACCCGAATCAGTTCATTAAGGATATAACTCTGTTCATACAGGATTTCTCTGTCCACAATCTGTTGTGTTGTCATATCATATAAACGAAAAATGCCGTCCCTTGTGAGAACGGCTGGTTAAACATCTTTTATATGGACTATGTTATGTATTAGTTGTTTATTTGACAGGATGCAGAGGAATGGATTGACTGTCAACGTGTCTTAATCCAGACATATCTAAAGCAGTATCTGTTGAATGTACCCTACACTGGTCTTGCTTTGAGACTGATTCTGATTTTTCCGGAAGATATACTGGGGGTATTTTGGATAGATACTCCATACTTGTCCTTTACCTATGCTTAATGAGAGCAGGTATAGTTAAACGCAGGTGTCTCCAAATCAATTTTGGATGTGCATATATACAAGAAACCCTCCAGTTGTTGCCGGAGGGCGTATCTATAAATGAGTGTATATTGTCACTGTTCCTTGAATACTGGTGTGAAGTCGCTCCAGTTCTCGACTTTGAATGCGCGTATGTCCCTGACTGAATCCTTGAACCATCCCGTATTCTTAAGTGCCTCTATTGCTCTGTAAAGGTTTGCCATATCGTCCCTTTCTGTCAAATAGACACTTCCTTGCGCATTGTAGAATCCATATTTACGCAGGATTACTCCTATCTCGAAATATGCGTTGTTATACGGCTCACCATAATTCTTCTTAAGGTCTGATACGACCATATCAAATGCAATTGCAAACATGCCCTCTCTACAGCTTGACTGGCTGGAAATACCTTTCCTCACCAAAGAAAATCCTACCTACCTTATCCTTGATGGCAATGACTATCCCTTTAAACGGATTCTGCTCAATGTCTATCACTTCGCCCTCCACCCAGTCCGGCTCTCCTGTAAGCAGAGGGGACACTCTGGCTTTTTCTCCTAATTTCATGGCTCTATCTTATATTGATTGTTCTCTGCAAATATAGTCTTTTATGGTGTAAATGCCAATTCCATACCAATTTTATCTGGAAGTGCATAATCTTTCTTTAAATGGATGAAGTCCTATAACATTACGGCTTCGCCTTTGGCATATAAAGAAGTATATGGCTATGTTTCCAACCTTATTTGGAATCCAAACCATACTCATGCCTGTCATATCTGGCCGACCTAATCTCTCCGCTTTCTGCTTTCCCGCTCTTCAAAGTACGGCAGATAAAGAACCTCTCTGTCCCAGTCCTCGTCCTCATTGTAGACATAAACTGTTCTTGACCTCTGGATTTCGAGAATCATCGGTATCTCCATCGTTGTTGTCAATATCAGTGGTATTGCTCTCATGTCATGTATCGTTAAATGTTAATGGTATCTTCTATGTCTGAGTCTCTTTAAATGGAAATCTTTTGGGTTATCTGAACCGATATATGAAGTTACGCATTGTTCGGGAGATTTCCAAAGTAAATTTTCCGGACAAACTTCTGACACATAATGAGAGAGGTTTGGAGAATAAGTAGATGCTCACAGCCTGTCTTCCATCTCCGAATCAATGTAATGCCGTAAATATGACAGGAAATGCCAATCCGCAGAACGAATCAGCATTTCTCCTGTCTGTTTGTAAGTAACTTATAATCAGATTATTGATTATATATCACTGATATTCGGCTTATTAATTACGACGTATTTTTGTCAGGGGTATATAAAATGAATATTTTGAATATTATGTCGTAGTAAGTCTTGACTTCAACAGGTAGCCTTTCCTCCTGTTGTGCTCACGTCTCTCCGTCTCATAGTAGATGCATATCTTTCCAGACATACCCCGTCTGCTGTACGGTATATTGAATGTCCTGTATATCTGGGCGAGTTTGGCATTGATGTCGGCTATACTGTACCATTGGCCCTCATTGAACGCATTGTGTACCGCTGTGACAACTCCCCTGCTCCTTTCAAGATTGGAGGTCTTTTTCGCTTCCACAGCCGCTCTCAAGTCAGAATCCTTGAAGCCTGTCTCCAGTATCTTCTTCTCCCCGAGCAGGTCATATGCCTCCATTACGAGGTGGTAACTGTCCCCGATTTCTTTAAGCAGTTCCTTGTCGAACCTCTGTCTGCTCCTTACGAGTTTCTGGATATACTTGAACACAAGTCTATTTATGGCTTCCTTGCTTACAGGTCTGTCCAACTGGCTCATGTCATTGTCGCTTACTCCTGCCTTGACATATCGGTATGACACTCTGAACGCCTGTGTCGATTCGTATGCGCCCTTGATGTCGTATCTTTTCTGATAATGGCTCTTTATGAGTTCCTCACGAAAGGCATTGTCAAGCATGAAGAAGTCCCGAAGATATTCTGGGGTCATGAATCTGGAGTAGTCCACAGTTTTGAGTGCCTGTCTGTATAGGTCTGTCGCTCCCTCATCCCCTGTCTCCATATAAAGACCGTGTATCTTCATGAACGCATCATACTGGCTGTCGAGATACTTTTCCATTTCCTCTTTCGTCATATACTCCAGATTCTTGTCATAGTTGGTTATATGCACCAGCCTTTTGTAGCCGTTTCTGAATCTCCCTGCTATCTGTATCGCTTCCGTCTCCGGGTCTATCATCGTATGGGGTGCGGAATACAGTTCTGTCAGCAAGATTACCACTGGCTTGTATTCCAGTTCTATGTCCACCGCTGAATAGAATCGGCTTGTGAAGAAGTTGTATTTTTCCAGTCGGGCATATCCGTCCGTGACTGTAAGGGTGTCGCTGACATTCTCGAAACCATGGGATTTCAGTTTCTCCATGCTCTCCGTGCTACAATATACATAGGAATCGTCCCGTATGCCCGTATTCGTTATGATGTTCTCTATACCTGCCGTGGAGTTGTAGAATACGCATACCATGTCCGCATCATCCAATCCTTTCAATGTCGTTCTGAACACGGTCTTGACATTGTTGGTCTGGATTATCTCTATGTCCTGCCTGAAATCGTATGTCGGGACTATCCTGTCCATTTCAAATCCGCTGTCTGCAAATCTCGGGTCGCTCGGCAGTATAGGTGTCGCTGATACCATTGCCTTGCTGCGGAACTTGAAGAAGTCCTTTGTCGGAAGTGTCACCGTGCTGCGGTAGTTCACATCGCTTATGAGCCTGTCACATTCATCGTACAGCAGGAAGTAGGTCTGGTACATGTTAGTCTCCGCATTAATCATTGCCCTCTTGATTTTCGGGAAACTCTCCGGTGTTGTCATTATCTTCTTGTGTTCCTCGCCACCTTTGATATAGTCCTCTATGTCCTGTGTGCTCACTCCCTCATATACTCCGAGCATTGAGGGGTACTTCTGTTCCTTGCCCTTGATTACCGGAACATTAGGCTCTATGATTATCGAGTTCCTTTCGGTCTCCAGTTCGAGGGTGGTTGCCCCTATTCCGCATACCGTCTTGTACAGTATCGTGTTCGGCTGTATCTCATCCATTACATCGGAGAGCCTTTGTCCATTGTTTAATTTTATTTCCTTTTCTGTCATTAACTATTTGGGTTATTTGTTATTATATAAATCTTGATTCAAGAGGGAAAGTGCCTTTGTTTGACACTCTCCCTTTGTGGCATCGGTTAGGCTACCTGCATTATGAGAGAGAGAATGTCCTCTACTGCGGTTGCAGGATAGATTATCTTTCCGAACGGGAATTTCAGTCGGAGTTTGAGATAGTTCTTGTCATCACCCATTCTTACCTGCTCGTCTTTGTGCATCGCAAATCCTGTGTGCTCCGTTTCATGGTCGAGAAGCCACTGGTTTGCATCTGCTACCGTCTCCGGCTCGAAGTTCGTAACTGTCGGGAGTTCCACATTGCTTCTGCGGAGGTAGGCAAGGATATAGTCCTTTATCTGCTTGTTCACTGGAAGTTTGAAGTCGAGTTCTCTGTTCTTGAATCTTACTCCTACCCAGTAGTAGGCGTTTGCTCCCTTGTCCACCCGTGGGGTCACTATGATTTCCACAGGGTTGTTGGAGATTGCCCTCTGCATCAGAGCAAAGAGTTGTTCCGTTGTCCCTCCCTTGACAATAGTCTGCTGGAGTGCCCGTACTGGTGCGTTTGATGATACTGATGTCATTTCTGTTGAGTTTACCATTGAAGTTGTGTTAATTTCTTTCATTTCTTTAATCTTTTAAAATGTTTAACAATATTATTCCTTGTCAGAACTTCATCAGTGCGCGCTCCTGAATCCGTCTGACAGTGCAGAAGCAAGTGAGGGAAGACCCCTCGTAAAGTAAGAGTGCAGGCCTGTTTCATCATCGGTCCTTTTCCTCTTTCTGAGCCTCTGTGTCCCTTTACCTCCCCACCCCAAGGTAATCGGACAGGATGCTCATCAGAAGCGGTAACCGCGGTCGATTCAGACCCGTACTCTCTTTCAAAGAACTCTTCTTCCCTTCACTTCTGCGCTGCAAATCTACTGTAATGCGGACTCCCTGTAAATGAAGAATAGGAGCCGTTTTTGACTCCTATTCTTTTCCTTTCAGTAAAGTCTGGAACTTATTGTGCCCACATCCTCCAATGGAACCTCTTCCGTCTCGTATCCCAATCCGAACTTCGGTTGGACTGGCTTCTTGACTATGTACCGTATTGTCGGACGCATTGTACTCATGTCCAGTATATCATCCTTGTCATATACCTTTATCAGTTTCAGATACTCGAATATGAACTCACAGAGTCGGTCCGGCAGGTCGCTCCTCATTTCCGTGTTCTCGTGAAACATCCTGTATATGCCGCATATGAGTATCTGCTCCCTCTCGTCTTCGGATTTGCGTCCTGCCTGTTTCCTGTAACTGCCCAGTTCCCGCCTTGCCTGTTCCATTGAGGTTATGTCCGGAAGATACCTGTCAAGATAGTCTTTCAGCATTCTCCTCGTAAACCAGCCGTAACAGTTCTGGAGCTTGACCTTGCCTGTCGCGTGTTGTATGGTTATCTCCCTGTCAAGGAACGTGCTCGGGTCATTGAGGAACAGGTATAGACCAAGCAGGTCTTTCCGCACAGCCTCGTACTGCATCGCCTCGTCACATGCGGATTCCCATATTGCCTGCACCACCTTCTCGTACTCCTTGTCATATATGAGGTTTGCGAGTAATGCAAGTGTGCTCATCATGCCGAGGTGTGTTCCGTTGTCCCTTGACAGCCCAGCATTTTCCAGCATACTCCGGACTGTCTCAAACTCAACGTATAATGGAAGAAGTACTTCTGTGTCCTGGTCTTCCGGTATGGGCTTGCCTTTCGAATAGTTCATGTCATATTGGAACTGTATCGCTGAGTCGAAGTACCGTATCCCCAGACCGAAGTACTCATTGAGCATGTCTATATAAGGCATCAGTCGTGAGACCTTAATCGGCAATGCCGTTTTGGGATAGTTTTTGTTGTCAGTGTTCTCCATATTGTCTGATGTTGAAATTCAAGAGCGAAGATACGTCAAATCATCTTCTCACCACGCTAATAATAATGTTCGGGCTGGACTGATTCTCGATATGGGTACGCTGTATTTTGGATTATTTTTCTATTTATATACCCACTGCAAGAATATGTCGTATGTTAAATCACTGACATTCAATAACAAAATAAAACAACAAGATTCTCAGAGGGTATATGTAATGAAGATTCCGGTTTTATGTCATTTGGTTAAATGGTCCTGTTTACAGAGAGCACATCCTTTATCTCCTGTGAGTAGACTATACTCCCGAACGGGAATGTCAGCTTTCTGTTCCGGAATGTCCGTCCTTTGCTGTATCTGCTGTATCTGATGTAGTCGTGTATCTCCTGTGCGTATTCAAGATGCCTGTAATGGTGGTATTGGAGCCAGTTGATTCCCCTTGTCATTGTAGGGTCTGGGGAGTAATCGGAGATGTCTGTCAGTCCGTCTTTGCCCTTTAGGAGGAAACAGAGGATGAATGCCTCAATCTTGCGGTTAAGCAGGAGTGCGAAGTCCAGCTCAGTACTGCCGTATCTCAGACCGACCCAGCAATATGCCTGTCCGGACTGGTCTATTCTCGGTGTGACGATGAGGGATGTGTCGGGGAAGTTCGCTGCTGCCTCTCTGATGAGTTGAATGAGCTGTTCTGTGTCCATGCCTTTGAGGGTGAGGCGTTGATAGGAAGTGAATGATGTGCTGTTCATGATAAGTAGTGTTTGAATGAATGTCAATTAGATATAGTAGAAAAGGACAGGATATCTCACCTGCCCTTTGTCGTTGAATAGAGTTGGATATATGGCGGATTTACAGCAGATTCTTCATCGCCTCATCTATCTGGGAGTTCTCGAAACTGTCGAGGTAGATTTGGGTGGTTTCAAGGTCGGAATGCCCCCAGACTCTCGCTGATTATGGCTATGTTCACTCCAGACCTTTTCAAGACGGTTGCAAAAGTATGCCGTGCCGTGTATGTGGTCAGATGGGTTTCCAGTCCTGCCATTCTGCCTATCTCCGCAAGTTTGGTGTTTACATGGCGGAGTACCTTATGAATCCTGTTCTTCCGCTGTATCTCCGTTTTGTGTTTCTTCCTGTCCAGTATAGGAAAGATGTAATCATCTGGTTTCGCATCTGTTCTGGAATATCTGCCGATTATCTCACAGCCAGTATCGCTTAGAGAGAATGAGATATCCTTGCCTGTCTTCTTGCGGATGTACCTTACTCTGCCATCAGATATGTCACTGTATCTTAACAAGGCTATATCGGAGAAATTGATTCCAGCACCGAAGTAACTGAACAGGAATATGTCCCTTGCAAACCGCATATACGGCTGTTCTCCAGACAAGTCAAGCGACATTATCTTCTTGACATCTTCTTTAGATACGGCCCTTTTCCTTGTGCGTACATCAAACTTGCTGACTTTGAACTCACTGAACGGGTAGATGTCCTGCTTTATCAGTTTCATGGACAAGGCACGGTTGAATACACTTCTGAAAGTACGGAACAGTTGGCTTATAGTCGTGTCCTTGCATCCAGTACCATGCAGCCATGTCTCGTATCGTTCCAGCCATTGGCAGTTGATGTCACTGAACGGAATGTCAAGAGATTTGTTGAATTTAAGTAGGGAATCCCTTGAATACTTGTAGACTTCCATATTGCCGAGTTTGTCTGATTTGCGGAGTTCATTGATGATGTAAGCGTACATCTGTCCTACAGTCTGGACTTTCTTTCTGTTCTCCAAAGTCTGTATGAGGGTGGACATGGTGAACTCCTGCTGCTTTGCCGTAAGTTCCATTATCAGACTGTTGTAGGCCGATACCTTGTCACTGATGAGTTTGAGGATGGCTTCTCTGTCGGGGCAGGATTTTCGCGGAACATTCTTCTTGAAGTCCCAGTCCTTTTCCTTTACGGAGATGCCAAGTGAGACATACTTCCGCTTCCTGTGCTGTGTCAGACGGAGCATTAAGGGATAACTGCTGTCACGAAGTGGACGGACATTGTAACAAATAACTTGTACAGAAATGGTTAGCATAATGAAATTGCTTACACATCTGCTTACACAAAGTATCTGAAACAGCCGTAAAGCATCATTCAAGGGCAAAACAAAAGCAGTCACATAAACTGTAACTGCTTGATACTCTGTCGGGGTAAAAGGACTCGAACCTTCGACCCCCTGCTCCCAAAGCAGGTGCGCTAGCCAACTGCGCCACACCCCGGTTGAGACTGCAAATATAAGGCATTATTTGTAATAATTTCAGTTTCTTTTTAGAATTCATCACTAAATTTGTAATGTTTTTTAGAGGATACTGTCATGAAATTGCTTATAGTTGAGGATGATCCGTCACTCAGAGAACTGATGCGAAGGGCTTTGGCCGAGGAGAGGTACGTGGTGGAGACCGCATCGGACTTCGCGGAGGCCGACGCCAAGATCGCAGGATATACTTACGACTGCATACTGCTGGACATCATGCTGCCCGGCGGAAACGGCCTGAGGCTGCTGGATCACATAAAGGAACTGCACAAGAGGGAGAATGTCATCATCATCTCGGCAAAGGACTCGCTGGACGACAAGGTCTATGGCCTGGAGAAGGGCGCGGATGACTACCTGCCCAAGCCGTTCCACATGGCGGAGCTCAAGGCCCGTATCCGCAGTGTCCTCAGACGTGGCCGGAGCGGTGGCGAGCTGAGCATTGAGTACGGCAACGTGACCCTCCAGCCGGACAACGGCCTCGTGGAGATAGCCGGCAAGTCTGTCGAGCTGCTGAAGAAGGAGTTCGATATCCTGCTTTACTTCATGCAGCGCCCCAATCACATAGTGGACAAGTCTGTGCTGGCCGAGGCGGTCTGGGGTGACCATGCCGACCAGGCCGATGATTTCCATTTCGTCTATGCGCAGATGAAGAATCTGCGGAAGAAGCTGCAGGCGGCCGGAGCCGATATCGAGATAAAGGCGGTCTACGGTTTCGGGTACAGACTGGTAGTATTATCTCAACAGCAGGAAGGATGAAGCTCATTTACCGCATAACTCTCAGGCTAGCCTTGGTTCTGCTGCCTCTGATGGCCGCTTGGGCCGCGCTTTTCTATTTCAAGATGATGGACGATGTCAATGACGAGACGGATGACTCTCTGGACCTGTTTACCGAGCTCGTCATAGAAAGGGCGCTCTCGGGCAATGAGCTCCCGCCCAATGAGGGCACCAACATCATGTACGATATAATTCCGGTAGGGGAGCAGTTCGCACGGGATTATCCTCAGATACGCTACTACTACAGCGAGCAGTATTTCCCCCTGATAGGATATGAGCCTTCCCGCGTGCTGACAACAGTCTTCATGATGGATGACGGGGAGTATTATCTGTTGAAGGTCTATACTCCGACTATCGACAAGCAGGAACTGATGCGCTCCACACTGGTGTGGATAGTGGCCTTGTATGTCCTTCTGCTTCTGACGGTCATGCTGGTCACCGTGCTGGTTTTCTACCGCAACATGAGGCCGTTCTACAAGCTGTTGGGCTGGCTTGACAGGTTCAGGATAGGCGGCGGCAACCCTCCATTGGACAATCCGACAGACATCACCGAGTTCCGGAAACTCAACAAGGCAGCCGAGCAGGCCCTCAACCGTTACCAGAAGGCTTTCGAGGCGCAGAAGGAGTTTATAGGCAATGCCTCGCACGAGCTTCAGACTCCGCTGGCGGTTATCGGCAACCGGGTGGAGTGGCTTATAGACAATACGGAGCTTACCAGGAAGCAGATGGAGGAACTGATGGGCATACAGCGCACTTTGGGCTCTGTGGTGCGGCTCAACCGTACCCTGCTCATGCTTACGAAGATAGACAACGGACAGTTCCCGGAGAAGACCCTTGTATGCATTCCGAAGATAGTCCACGAGAGCGTGGAGGTATTCTCGGAGATATACGAGGACAAGGAGATAGAAGTGGATTTCCCGATGCCGGAGAGCAATCTGGAGGTGGAGATGAACGAGTCGCTGGCCACTGCTCTGGTAAACAATCTGCTGAAGAATGCCTTTATATATACTCCCGCTCAAGGTCGCATATGTGTCAGAATCTCAGGACGTACCTTGGAGATATCCAATACTGGCCAGGCTCCGCTGGATGCAGAGCATATCTTCGAGCGTTTCTACAAGAGCGGCGACCGGGAAGGCTCGTTGGGACTCGGCTTGGCCATAGTGGGGGCCATCCAGAGGTACTGCAATCTGGAAGTGAAGTATGCTTTTGAGGATGGAATGCATAAATTTTCCGTAAAATGGCCGAAATTTTAAATTCATTTCAGAATTGTGAATAATCTTTGCATTGCGAAAATAAAACAACAGTAATAATTTTTAAAAAAGTAAAGTAATGAAAAAATTTATGATTCTTGCAGCCTCGCTGCTGCTCTTCTCAGTTACATCGGCCTATGCGGACAATGACCGTCCGATTCAGTTCAACCAGCTGCCCGAGGCCGCGCAGCAGTTCATCAATACTTATTTCCCTGACCAGAAAGTGTCCTTTGCCAAGGAGGAGCGTGACTTCATGGAGGTGAGCTACGAGGTGATGTTTACCAACAGTATCAAGATAGAGTTCGCCGGCAACGGGGAGTGGAAAGAGGTGAAGTGCAAATACTCCACATTGCCTGAGGGAATAGTTCCCGAGCAGATTGTCAACTACGTGAACACTAATTTTCAGGGAGTGTCCATTTACGCCATAGACCGCGGCTACAGGGATGTGGAGGTGAGTCTGACCAACGGCCTTGAGCTCACTTTCGACTTGAATTACAATCTCATCGACATGGATGACTAAGTGCGTCCCGGATGGCGTCAGTTTGGAACGGGTCTTTCTGCGCTGGATCCGTTTTTTGCAGGGTGTGTCACATAAATGTGCATGCCGCATTAATTCAGTGAAATCAACAAAAACAAAAATTATGAAGTATTTAAAACTTATTGTATCAGGGTGTATTTTGTCCCTTATGGTTATTACAACCTCCTGCAATAAGCAGGGTCCGGAAGGTGGTATCAACGACGAATTGAGGAATGAACTGCAGGCAGCTCTTCTGGAGAAGTATCCGGACGCCCAGGATGTCGTGTGGTCGAAGAAAAGCGGTTATTATGTAGCGGACTTTACCGCTGCCGTAGTTAAGGCGGATTCGGACCGTGTGCGTTATTCGGCCTGGTTCGACTCGCGCTGTGACTGGCAGATGACGGAGACGGACATCCCGTTTGATATGCTCCCCGAGGCGGTGAAGACTTCTTTCGCCGCGGGCGAATATGCCGACTGGCGCATAGATGACGTGGATATGTTGCTCAGAAACGGGGTGGAGCTTATCTATATCATAGAGGTGGAGGGCACCAATGCAGACGGTGTCATGCAGGAAGTGGACCTTTATTATTCCGAGGACGGAGTGCTGGTGAAGACGGTGGTCGATGCTGAGAAAGATTATGACTATGACGACTATATCCCAGACAATCCTGCTCAGGGTATCTTTGAGTTCATCGAGACCCGTTATCCCGGTTCGCGTATAGTGGAGATAGATGTCGAGGACGGAATGACCGAGGTGGAGATCATCGATGGCCGCGTGTGCAGGGAACTGCTGTTCGACAGGTCCGAGAACTGGCTGTACACCAAGACGGAGGTCCGCGTCAATGATGTGCCGGCAGAGATAATGGCGGCCCTGGAGAGCTCCGAGTACGGAGAGTACTGGATTGATGATGTGGACTTCTATCAGACTCCTCAGGAGGAGTTCTACCGCTTCGACCTGGAGTACAGGGATGATGATATCAAGGTGGACGTATTTGCTGACGGGACAGTCCGTGTAGTTGAAGGCGGAGATAATTGGGGAGGCAACGGCGGCGGTCCTGCCGTGGACGGTGATGTCGCCGCTTTGATCGAGCAGATGTATCCTGGAGCCCGTATCCAGGAGAGAGACTGGGATGACGGTTATCTGGAGGTGGAGATATGGCACGACGGCAGGGAGAAGAATGTGTATTTCAACGGTGCCGGTGAGTGGGTATGGACAGAGTGGGACGTGCGCCGCTCCGAACTGCCCGATGCAGTGCTCAGCACTCTCAATGCCGAATATCCGGGGGCGGAGATCGATGATGTGAAATATGTGGAGACACCTTCCGCTGAGTTCTATCTCATCGAACTGGAAGACCGCCGCGACGATGATATCACGGTCAGAATATCCCCTGACGGCACACTCCTTTAGACTTTAAATTAGAGTCACCGACAGTTTCAGATAATGCGGAGAGTCCGGCCACATCTTTCTGGTCGGACTCTTAAATCAAGACTGCTGCCTTCCACCGGTCTGAGCAGCAGAACCGGCAGAAGGAGCAGTCTCAATATCAGGGAGTGGCGTTTGGCGCTCATGCGATGCGCTACTGCTCCCTGGCGATGTTCTCGCGCATGTCGGTATCGGCCTGGATGTTCTTGATGCGGTAGTAGTCCATGATGCCGAGATTGCCGGAGCGGAAAGCGTCGGCCATGGCCAGAGGTATCTCTTTCTCGGCCTCGATGACCTTTGCCCTCGCTTCCTGTGCCTTGGCCTTCATCTCCTGCTCCTGTGCCACGGCCATGGCGCGGCGCTCTTCGGCGCGGGCCTGGGCGATGTTCTTGTCGGCGTTGGCCTGGTCTATCTGCAGAACGGCTCCGATATTCTTTCCGATGTCGATGTCTGCGATGTCGATGGACAGAATCTCGAAAGCGGTGCCGGCATCAAGTCCCTTGGCCAGCACGACCTTGGAGATGGAGTCGGGATGCTCCAGGACGTCCTTGTGGGACTCTGAGGCACCGATGCTGGATACTATGCCCTCGCCCACACGGGCCAGTACAGTCTCCTCACCTGCTCCTCCGACCAGCTGCTTGATGTTGGCGCGGACGGTTACCCTTGCCTTGGCTATCATCTGGATACCGTCCTTTGCCACTGCGGTCACAGGAGGGGTGTTGATGACCTTGGGGTTGACGGACATCTGCACGGCCTCAAAGACGTCACGGCCCGCCAGGTCAATGGCGGCGGCCATCTTGAAGTCCAGGGCTATGTTGGCTTTGTCGGCGGATATGAGCGCGTTCACCACATTGGGTACATTGCCTTTTGCAAGATAATGGGCCTCAAGGGCGTTGGCGTCAAGTTTGAGGCCGGCTTTGGTACCTGTCACCATGGCCATGACGATAGTGCTGGGTGGTACTTTTCTCCATCTCATAAGCACGAGCTGAATGAGGGATATCCGCACTCCCGATATCAGGGCCTGGAACCACAGGGTCACCGGGAAGAACCACAGGAGGATAATCAGGGCCACGACGGCCACGGCTATCCAGATCAGTAAAAGTCCTAATGATGTCATAAAAAGGTAGAATTATTTTGGTTTCACATATATTTTGTTGTCGTCGATAAGAATTACGGTGACATCCTGCCCGGGATCGATGAGTCCGTTGCGGGCCGTGCATTCCACAGCGACGTCTCCGAACAGAACCTTGCCCATAGGAGCCAGTCTGGTAATGGTCTTGCCGTCGCTTCCCACCGCTATGCCCTTGTCCTCCGGCTTTGAATCGGTGCGGCTGTCTATCTCGGTGTGGAGCGATAGCTTTTTCCATGTCCTGGACCGCAGGGTGAGTACGGTGCTGATGACAGCCAGCAGTATGTTGACGGCGATGGTGATGAGTCCGGCGGTCTGTCCGAACTGGTCGAAGGCCAGCCAGCAGGAGCCGGCCATGGCCAGCAGGCCCAGCGTGCCGGCTACGAAGATGCCTGGGATAAGCACTATCTCAGCGATGATAAGAAGTATGCCTATGATGGTTAGGGATATGATCAGAGCCATGTGGTTACAGTTTTATACTTTTTATTGATACTTTTATTCCTTCTTTATCGAGTTTCTCTAAAAGAGTCTCGGCTTCGTCGTGGTCACTGAACGGTCCTACGGAGAAGACAGTCTCTCCGTCATCCTGGACAGTACGGGTTATATCTTTGGAGCATAACTCCTGTACTGTGCTCAGCACTGATTGCGGCAGTGCCTGCCCGTAGCCGGACAGGATCACCTGCCAGGCCAGTTCGCTTTCGCTGGCGGAGGAATGCTTCTTGCCCTCCATGTTTCTGGCGGTCTTGACTGAGATGCTCTTGCCGTTGTCAAAGGCTATTATGAATGCCTCTGGGAATCCGTTCTTCTTCACTCTGTTGAGGTTGGAAAGGGCCTCCTGATAGGTGCCGAACAGGCCGACTGTGTGCAGGTACTTGCCCGACGGCATCCGGGTCACGAATACAGGACTCATCCCTCTTATGTCCCTTACGGTGGCACGTGTGGACAGGACCATGAACTGGATCTGGTATACTATGCCTGAGGGTAAAGTATTGTCCTCGACGAACTGTCCCTTGTCCCTGCCCAGTATCTTGAAGCTGTAGTCAAACTCGGGCTCGGGTACCTCCACTATAATATAAGGTATCTTTCCGGGCGCATGTTTGCGGAATATGTACGTCCTCTCTGTTCCAGAAGGAAGCTTGGTGCTTTCAGGCTGCTCGTCATCGTATGTCATGGGTATGATCCCGTCGGCGAGGAACTGTGTCTCCATGTCCCTTACCTTTGCGCTCACCTCGTCTATCTGCTTCTTGATGCTCATGGATTCCTGCTCTATGTCGCGTATGATTCCGGCCAGAAATTCCCGGTCTTCGTCTGAGGCGTTCCTGTAGATTCTGCGGCTTTCCTCTATCTTGTCCAGTTTTTCTCTGTGCTCGTTCTGTAGTCTGCGTAACTGATGCATCAGAAGAGAATAGCTGTCATTCTGCCGCGGTCCTGCAGTACCGGAGGCTGGCTCCGACATCTCTTGTCTGTGAGTGAAAGAGGATATCAGAAGCGGGGACTCTTCCTTTCCGAGCGGTGTCTTCACGGGGGTGGCAATGAATTCCGTGACGTATATCTTGACAGAGTCGCCTTCGGTTTCCCTGTTTGATACAATTACTGAGCAGGAGCCTTCCTCGTCATTGAGGAAAAGGATGTCGTCCCCAGTGGAGGAATATGGAAACCCAAGGTTCTCAGGAGGAGTCCAGTCCTCATTCTCGTCGTCCCATGTGCTGTAGAACAGGTCGTATCCTCCCATGCCGGGCAGGCCGTCGGAGGCGAAGTACAGGGTTTTTCCGTCTTTGCTCAGTATAGGGAAAATCTCATTGCCGCTGGAGAGGACATTCTCACTCAGCAGAACAGGAGCTGTCCAGACGGTACTGTCTTTTCTGGAAGATGTGTAGAGGTTCCAGGCTCCGGATTCGTCAGGAGCGGAGAATATGACGCTTCCGCTTTCTTCCGGCAGGTACATTGAGGTGTAGAACCGGTTCATCCTGTGCACCGGGGCCTTGATAAAAGGGTTGGGTACCGGAATCCAGGAGTTGTCGCTGAACTCGTTGATGTAAAGGAAAAACTCACTTATACGGAATATGCCGGAGGTTGTTTCCTTAGGCCTCACGATGTACTGCATCATGCTTTGCCCGTTCTGACACTCCACTATGCGGTCCATAATCTCAAGTTTCAGAGTCGAGTCAGCGGTCTTGTCCAGTGCAGCAGTGTAATACTCCACGGCTTTTTCAAACTGATAGTTCCTGTGGAAGATGCCGGCTCTTCTCAAATCCTCCTCCACTTTGTCCTCTCCGTCCTGTTGCCCATAGGCAGGAAGGCATGTGAGCAGGATTGCCGTGAATGCCATAAAATATTTGTAAAAGGCAGTCATATTCAAATTTAAGGTGAACAAAATTACTAAATACTTTACAAATAAGAAAAAAATAGTACTTTTGTACCCTCATTTTTATGCAAACTAGAAAACTGTTTTTTTAAGAAAGTTTAAAAAAGAATTGATATGCAAAGTAAAGGTGCCATTTCTCTATTGGCGGTATTGATCGCTCTGGCGTGCCTGTACCAGCTTTCTTTCACAGCTGTTTCTGTCATTCAGCAGAACAAGGCTGAGAAGTTTGCCGAGGCAGCTGTCATGGCAGAGCAGCAGAAACCCTCTTTCGCGGAGGTGTCGGATCTGGATAAAGCTTATTATCTGGACTCAATCAGAAAAGAAAGAAACAGGTATTACATCGACTCTGTAAGTGCTGAGAAGATATATCTCGGCCATACTTACAAGGAGGTGCAGGAAAAGGAGATCAATCTTGGTCTAGACCTCAAGGGCGGTATGAACGTCATGCTTGAGGTTCAGCTGAGCGACCTTGTAAGAGCCTTGTCCAATTACAACACTTCCCCTGAGTTCGAGCAGGCTTTGGCACTGGCCAAGCAGAGAGAGACAGCATCCGGTGGAAATACTGACTTCATCACCCTCTTCTATGAGGCCTGGAACGAGGTGGCTCCCAACCAGAGGCTTTCCCAGATATTCGGCACCATTGACCTTAGGGACAGAATCAATGCCCAAAGCACCAATGATGAGGTTATCGCAGTGATCCGCGAGCAGGCTGAAAGCGCTGTCGCAAACTCTTTCAACGTGCTGCGTAACCGTATAGACCGTTTCGGAGTTACATCCCCCAATATCCAGAGACTTGGAACATCCAGCCGTATTCTGGTCGAGCTTCCCGGTGTCAAGGAGCCGGAGCGTGTCCGCAAGCTTCTTCAGGGAACCGCTTCGCTGGAGTTCTGGACAACTTATGAGAACCCTGAGGTGTTCCGTTACCTTCAGGAGGTGAATACGATTGTGAAGGACATGCAGGCAGATGAGGAGGAGACTGTGGCAGAGGAGACGTCTGCAGTTGAGGCTGCGGATCAGGCGCAGGCATCAGAGGCTGAGAATACTGGCCTTGACGAGCTTGTGGCTGAGCTGGAGCAGCAGGATGACTCGCTTTCCACCGACGAGCTCAATTTCGCCAAGAACAATCCGTTCTTCTATGCTCTGAATCCTTCGATGTACAACGGTCAGCTGATGCCCGGCCCGGTAATCGGCATAGCTCATTACAGGGACACGGCGAAGATCAACAACTGGCTCAGGCTTCCTCAGGTCAAAGCGGCTCTTCCCGCAGACCTCGTTCCCATGTGGACAGTGAAGCCGGCTGCTGAATATCCCGGCGGCAATTACTATCAGCTTGTCGCTATCAAGGTCAACACCCGTGACGGCAAGGCTCCCCTTGACGGAGGAGTAGTGTCCGATGCGCGTGTGGCCTACAACAATATGGGCGGTCAGCCGGAGGTCGACATGGCCATGAACGCTGAGGGTGCCCAGACATGGGCCCGTCTGACAGCAGACAATATCGGCAGGAGCATAGCCATCGTGCTTGACGGTATGGTGTACTCATTCCCCCGTGTCAATACGGAGATCACCGGAGGCCGTTCCGTTATCTCCGGCAGCTTCACCATCGAGGAGGCTACCGACCTTGCTAACGTGCTCAACTCCGGTAAGCTGCCCGCTCCCGCGACTATCGTTCAGGAGCAGGTGGTAGGTCCCTCACTCGGTAGCGCTTCCATCCAGGCAGGTATGATTTCCTTCGCAATCGCTTTCCTGTGCGTTCTGCTTTATATGATAATCTTCTATAAGGGCGCAGGTCTGGCAGCTGACGCCGCTCTGCTCTGCAACGTGCTCTTCCTCTTCGGAGCACTCGCGTCATTCGGAGCCGTCCTCACCCTCCCCGGTATCGCCGGTCTGGTGCTTACATTGGGTATGGCGGTGGATGCCAACGTGATTATCTACGAGCGCGTCAAGGAGGAACTCCGCGCCGGCAAGGCTCTCCGTCTTGCGGTGTCAGAAGGTTACAAGCATGCCTATTCGGCCATCATTGACGGTAACCTGACTACCATCATCACAGGTCTGGTGCTCTTCTTCTTCGGTTCCGGCCCGGTACAGGGTTTTGCGACCACTTTGGTTATCGGTCTGATTACCTCCATGCTGACATCCATTTTCATCTCAAGACTTATCTTCGAGGCAAGGCTCAGCCGCGGCAAGAACATCTCGTTCTACACCAAGTTCTCAAAGGACTTCCTGCAGCATACGCATATTGATTTTGTCAAGATACGTAAATATGCATACATTATCTCCATCGTACTGGTTCTGATAAGTGTCGGCTCCATCATCTTCAAGGGCTTCACCTACGGAGTAGACTTTACCGGAGGCCGTACCTATGTCGTGCGTTTTGACCAGGATGTGGCGGTGGAGGATATCAGGGAGTCTGTTCTTGAGGCATTTGACGAGGGTGTTGAGGTAAAGCAGTTCGGAGGCGCCAGCCAGATGAAGATCACTACCACCTACATGATCGAGGACCAGAGCACCGAGACTGATGCAGTAGTGGACCACATGCTGTACGAGGCTTTGAAGGAGTACTTCGTCAATCCTATCACATATGACCAGTTTATCTCGACACTGGAGAATCCTAACGGTATCATCCAGTCCGACAAGGTAGGTCCTACCATAGCCAACGACATGAAGCGTGACTCGCTTATCGCAGTGGCCATAGCGCTCTTCGCGATCTTCGCTTACATCGCTGTCCGCTTCAAAGGCTGGACCTGGGGTCTCGGCGGTGTTGTCTCCACTGCGCATGACGCCATCCTCACAGTCGGCTTCTTCTCACTGTTTACCGGAGTGCTGCCGTTCACCCTTGACGTGGACCAGACATTTATCGCCGCAGTACTGACGATTATCGGTTACTCCATCAACGACAGCGTGATCATCTTCGACAGGATCCGTGAGTACCGCAAGCTCTATCCCAAGCGCGAGCTTTACCAGAATATCAACGACGCCATCAACAGTACTCTGGCCCGTACCGTCAATACGTCCGGTACCACATTCATCGTGATGCTTGCCATCGCCATCTTCGGAGGCGAGGTGATCAGGGGCTTCGCAGTCGCATTGCTTGTCGGTATCCTGGTCGGAACTTACTCTTCAGTGTTCGTAGGTACTCCTATCATGTACGACCTGTCACTGCGCAAGGCCCGCAAGGAAGCCAAGAAGCTCCAGGCAGCCGGCAGCAAGAAGTAAGACCTTTCTTAGTGAACGGATCGCTGGCTGTACAGCATAGCTAAAAGTTCCCATGATGAGTTTGAGGCTTGTCATGGGAATTTTTATTGGGATTTTCACTACCTTTGAGGCATGAAAAGGCATATCGGTCTTATCTCGGTATTGACTGTCCTGGCCGCAGTACTCTTTCTGCCGGTCCTCATCTCCTGTAACGACAGGGGCACACAGTTGCGTCAGGCTCTGGCCGCAGCGGACTCGCTCATGAAGACAGACCCGCAGGCCGCCCTCGACACCCTGTTGACCATTGACAGCACAGACGCCGCAGGACTCCCACGCGCTGACAGGGCACTGTATACCCTGCTGAGGACCGAGGCCGGGTACAAGTGCTGGCTGCCCGTCGCTGGAAACACCACCGCCATATCCGAGGCCGTTGACTACTACCGTCGCAAAGGGCCGGAGGACAGGCTGGCCCGCGCCCTGACCATGCAGGGAGCCGTCCTCACAGAATGCGGAGACCCGGACGGCGCCATGCTCGCCTACAAGGAGGCCGAGCCCCTCCTCGAACGCTCCGGCGACCTCGAGCAGCTCGGCCTTCTCCACACCCGCATCGGTGAGCTGTACCAGATGAGCTCCTTTAATGACTCCGCTGCGATAGCTAGATATCGGAAGGCACTCAACTGCTTCAAAGATGCGGAACTGCCGGAACGTATCATGTACGCGGAAAGTTCTCTTGCTAGAATGCTGGTGCTTGACTCCTCTGACAAAGCGGTTCCACATATACTGGAGGCTCTAAGACTGGCTGATATATACGGGAATAGACTGTGTAGCCTGTCATGCCTAGAAATGATACTGCAGATTAAAAGTGAACGACAGGATTACGACGGAGTCATACGCACAGTCAGTGCCGCTCATTCCAAGTACAGCTGGGAGCCTCAGATAACGGCAGAAAAGGAACTTTATAGGAATATCCTGGCAACTGTTGCCTACAGCTATCTGAAGATCGGACATGCGGACTCCGCCGGACTTATTGCAGCGACAATTCAACCGGTGTCACCGCCGGACAGCCTTCTTTTATATGATCTCTATGCCCAAATAGCCAATCAGACCGGTGACTGGAAGACATTGGCAAAATGCAGGACTGCCGTCATGCGCTTGACACTGGATGCCATGAAAATTGACAAAGAGGCCCGGATTACTGAGATTGAGCGTAAGTACGACAATGCCGTACTCAGAGAGGAGCTGTATCGACACAAGGCCCGTGTTTCCAAAATAACTGCTGCTTCTATAACTGCGGCAGTCCTGCTGTCACTCATCATTTTTGCATTGTTCCGACTTACCAAGCAGTTGAAAGCTGAAAGGAATATTCTCAAAAAACGACTGTCTTCCCAGATATCAGAGAGTGAGAACAGCCGGACGGAGCTGCAGAACCTGCTGCTCCAGCAGGCCTCGGCAAATTTGGAGCTGATGAAGTACTACAACCGAACTCACGATGCCATGATGGAAATTGTATCCACATATACTGTTTACAAAGACAATCCCAATAGGCACCTATTTGCCGACAAGGCTTTTAAGACCGCTCAGAATTTTACGGAAGGACTGAGTTCCATAACAAGTGCTACCAGGCTGCTGAATACAGCATATCCTGGATTCCTTGAAACTCTGTTCAAGGACTTTCCTGACCTCAAACATGAGGACAAGGCCATTATTATCCTCACCTGCTGCGGCTGTCCCAATCATGTAGTCTGTTCGTTTCTGAATATAAGCGAGACCAATCTAAGCACAAAGAAGACCAGAATCTCCAAGAGAATGAGTATAGACGAAAGCCTTAGCAAGTTTTTAAAAGCCAGAATATTATCATACAAATCAGATGTTCTGAAACAGATAGAAAATTTTTCACAATGCAAATGAGTAAATATCGTATAATCAACAACTTAAATATATCTGTGATTCACACTATAATGCGTCTATAAGATTAACTTTCTGTCAATAAGAGGTTTCGTATAGTCATGCTGTGAATAATTATTTTTAGCACATAGTTCCGTTTCTTCTATATTTGTTGAGGAATTAAAAAAAACATCCGCAGCATGAAAAAGTTTCTACTACTTCTCACATTGTTGTCTACAGCGTCAGGATTATGCCTTGCGGCACAGGATGACATCGTCCGCGATATTACAATCAGGCGCATCAATATCAATACCCGCAGCATAGATATTGCACCCGAGGCATCCATCCAGAACGACGTGCTCTCCGTCTCCTTCGATGACTCAGGCATGTACTCCCTCTATATAGAGGACAGCTTCGGAGTCACCGTCTACACCTCCGCCCTGCCGGCCAACGGCATGGAGTACGACTACGACCTCTCCGGCATCGGTGAGGGTCTCTTCCGCCTCGTCCTCTCCGGTCCCTCCGGCGAATACGAGGGTTACTTCACCATCCACTAACTAAAATTTCAACATCATGAAAAAGCACATCTACAAAACCTTGGCACATGGACGTGGCACACTATCCGCGCAGTTCACGTCAGGCGCGGTACGCGAACCGTGCCTACCCACACCTGAAACTGAACTTAAAAACTAAAGACTTAAACATTAAAACATAATCACATTATGACCATGATTAGAGCATCCTTATTATCAGTATGCGTATTACTGATTATCAGCACAATCATCGCATCTGCGGGAACATCTGCAAATCAAAACGCATTCGCACTGGAGTCCGCTTCGTCCTCTGAAAACACTGTGGACTGCTTCTCGCAGTCAAGAGCAAAATCAGGAGCCACATATTACGACTGCGGCAAATGTACCAAAGAATACAATGCCAAGGGTACAGGAAATATGCGGACTTGCAAGGTTTCATCAGGTGGAAACACCGGAACTGTCATAGTTGTAGTTACTGACCCTGGCCTAAGAACATTCTAACTGTGCATGGATTTCTTATAAAAAGGTTTATGCCTATAGCCGCTGTAATCCTGTCCGCCGGATGCGGGCAGGACTACAGCTACGTGAGGAATTTCCCGGAAAAGGGAGAGATAGCCTACACTGTCACACCGTACAATGGATCCGAAATATATCCACTCTCCATACAGCATATCCCCGAGGGATACTGGGTATGCCAGCTGCTCAAGTCCGAGCACTGCTTTGCGCTTCTGGATGAGGACTTGAACGAGATTGTCCGATTCGGGAAGAAAGGACGCGGGCCAGAGGAGTTCACTGACCCGAACTTTGTTGGAAGCACCGGAAGTACCGGTGACTCACTTTTCCTGCTGATAAGAGACTGGACTAAGGGCTGTCTGTACCGGACTGCAGTAAACATACATGACGGAGGGACCCACTCTTCCATAATAAGGGGATACTCCACCGGAATGAGAGCGATATACCCATTGGGGAAAGGGAGATTCCTCTGTAACGGTGATGCCAACAGATACTTCCTGGACGACAACGGTCTCTTCACCTACCTCGAAGGATGGGGCGAGGATGTCAATGAGGCCCTGGAGAACTCTGCTACGTATATACCGGACAACCAGACCCTGGAACTCTTCTCCAAGGACAGTTCCAGAGTACTCGTCTACAGTATCTCCTACCCCATCCTGTATCTCCATGCCACAGATGACGGCTCTCTCCTCAACAAGACATATGTGGAAATGCGCCCCGAGGACTTTCCCAAGGACGGATACTGTCCGCTATATTTCGCGGGAGGAGGCTACATAGGAGATCATATCGCCCTGCTGCTATGTGACGACTCAAAGATGGCTTCACGGATTCTGATTTTCGACAGAGACCTGAAGCCGGTCGTCTCATATGATGTCCCCTTTGTCAACACTTTAGAGATAGACACCAGCACGGGAAAGGCGCTCTCACTGGACTACGAAAACGAACTCACCTACATCTTTGACCTATCACAATGGCTGTAACCATGACTACTCGTTTATCTGCTAAACTCATCATTGCACTTGCTTTCGTTATGCTGTGCAGCGGATGTGCGTCAAGAGAAATCCGCACAACATCAGGACTATGTGCAAAGCGGAACTTGCACTTCCTATGGATATGCTGGAGATTACAGACGGCATAGTCAAACCTTATAAGGACGAAAATATCAATCGTGCTCTAATGGTTATTTACTACGACAATGCAGAATGTGGCTCATGCCGTATAAGTAAACTGAACATGCTCGACACTCTTTTCAGACTGTCCGAGACTACCAATAAATTCCAGATGCTAGTAGTGTTCTCTCCTAAAGAGGAGGAACTTCAAGAAATTCTGTCCTTATTGAGGGACAAGCACTATCAGTATCCCATAGCATTGGATGTCTCAAATGATTTCTGCAAGTTCAACCCGTTTATCCCTGATGACAGCCGATTTCACAGTTTCCTTACGGATTCCAACAGAAAGCCGATATTCATAGGGAATCCCCTATACTCATCTGAACTATGGGATATGTTTATGGAAAGGCTCAACAACTAAATTCACTACAAATATGAAAAAAATCATCATTAAATTTTTACTGACAGTTACAACTGCCTGCCTTGGCGGTATCTGTGTCGCAGCTTCATTCACATCAAGCAAACACATAAGAAACAACGCCAATACCCTAATATCAACTGGTTCTATTAAATATGTCTGCTATTACAAATACATATACCGACATGGATATGCAACGTTTTATTGTAAAGACTGCTCAATACTGCGCAACTGTATGGGGTTAGGGCCAGGCTATTGCTCATCCAATACCGACAATACAGAAATTATCTCTGGTGAAGTTTCACCTATCTCACAATAAATTAAAATTCAAACACATGAAAAAGGTTTTTATTACAATCGCTGCATTGACGGCCACTTCAATCATTTCAATATCAGTTTATGCTGATAACAACCATTTTAACAACTCTCAAAATGCCACAGCCATAGGCAACCTGGATTCGGCTTCAGGAAGAGCCATCTGCTATAGCCAGTACGCTATAAACGACTCATTGAGATGTCTCAGATGCGTTACCTGTGATTATGACAACGGTATTGGAGTTACTAAAGGTGGTTACTGCAAATATTAATTCATGAAGAGGTTCTTTGTGCTGCGGATAATGGCAATAGCGGTATTGTCATTATCCGTTTCCTGCTGCAACAGCAGTAAAAATATCTTTGACTGCCCTGTGGACATGGCCTCACCTGTGGAAACCGACGCCCTTACAGGACACCCGGTCACTTTTAATAAGCAGCCGGCCATGCAGATAATCAATCTGCATACCGTGGACTCGTTTCTCGTAGTCAAGGCAAATGTCAAGGAGAGCGCGAAACAGATGTTTGTCTTCAATCTACGCGATAAGGAATACGCCGGCAGCTTCATAACAAGAGGAAGAGGAGCGGGTGAACTGCTGAAGCCCATCTGTTCCGGGACATACCGCTGTCAATCAGATTACAACCCGCTGTATATCTTTGATCTGTCTCTCTGTGAAGCCTACACGTTCGATATAGAAGCATCAATGGAAACAGGAAAGGCAGAGATGAACAGGATATGCGGCTTGCCGGACGGAACTCTATACGCATATCCTTTCAGGGATTCCATGCATTTCGTAAAGAGACCTGAACCGGACGGAATGACTGGCATGATACTGAGTCCGGACGGCAGTACCGCAAAAGAGTTGTCGATGTATTCCGGACTGCCTGGACTCACGTATTTTGACAAGCTGTCCTCCGCTGATGTATTTTTCCGGAATACCAGTATCTTTATCATGGCCATGTCCATGCTACCGCAGGTGAATTTCATAGACATCGAGACCGGGGAAAAGCACACGACCGCCGTAAACAGACAGTACCGGGACTGGGAACAGATATTTTCCGAAGACATGACCGCCCAGAGCATATACTATACAGCTGTCGTACCGGCCAGCAATCTGGTTATCGCCCTGTACTACGGAGTACCGCTAAGCGACTGGGCCACAGGCAACGCACTGCCGCGCCTGCATGTTTTCAACACAGAGGGAGAACTCCTCTACGACCTGCGCTTAGCCGAGAGCCTGAAGGCCATCGCTTATGATGAGTACTCCGGAATACTTTACGGAGCAGACATGGAGGATAAGTTATTCCAATATGACATGTCGGGCATCCTGTAAGATTGCAGTATGTTAACAGCAGACTGGGAGGAAAGTGCCGAATACCTACAAAGGGGGAACGGGCGAGAGGCAAATAGCCATTTCTAAGGATTGACCGGGATGATGCCGCACAGTACCTTTGCACCCGTTATATCCATAATGTAGTGTTGTTATTTCAATCTTTGCTTAATTACTCATAAGTTTGGAAAGTCACGGATCCCGCACCTGCGACAGGCCATGGGGTCCGTTCCTTTTAAAAATTGCTATATTTGTACAAAATACACAGCGCAATGAGAAAAAACATGAAAATGGCCGACCTGCTCGGCATAGACTACAGACTGCTTACCGTCATCTACCGTCTTGGCATCAAGCTGGGATTCGGAGAAAAGACAGTCGAGGAGACCTGCCGGGAGAGCGGAGTCAACTGCGACACCTTTCTCCTCATAGCCAACGTGTACTCCACCGAGGGCTATGTTCCGACAACGGAGATGATGACCGCAGCATCGGCCATCGACCTGGTCCGGTACCTGCATGCGTCCCATGCCTACTACCTGGACCACCAGTTGAAAGAACTGGACGACCTGTTCGAAGAACTGCTCAGACCGTGTACTGCAGTACAGAAGGATATCATCGTGCGCTTCTTTTCAGAATACAGGAAGGAAGTGGAGAATCACTTTGCCTACGAGGAGGATATAGTCTTTCCCTACGTGCGTTCAGTAGCCGGCGGAAAGAACGTGGAAGGATACAGCATGGAAACCTTTGAGGAGAATCACAACAACATAGACGAGAAGCTCAATGACCTGAGGAACATAGTAATGAAGTATCTCCCGCCGGCGTGCGACACTGTCACCGCCATACGGGCCCTCTCACGGCTGTGTACTCTGGAGGCCGACTTGGAAAAACATACCATGATTGAGAACTCAATACTCATTCCCATGGTTAACAGACTTGAGGAAAAATGTCAGTAACGAAGAAGAAAATATTGCTTATCACGCCCTCGCGCATCATCGCCCGCGGCATAGCCAGTATTCTGGAAGAACACGGCGGATTCACCATTGAGACAGTCCTGACCGATCTATCGCGCGAGAACGAGGCCACAGTACGGGACAGTATGTCCGACATCATCATAGTGGACCCGGTTATCTTCGACTACGCCTCCAGACCGCTGGGGCGCAGCCGCATATCGGACCTGACCGATGCCGCCGTAGTTGCCGCGCCCACTGTGCTGCCGGACGACGAGTCCATGAAGAACTACGACGAGACCATAAGTATATACGACACCCCCACAGCCGTCACCAGCAAGCTCCGCAACTCACTGGCCCACTCGACCGGCAAGTCGCCCGCAGAGAATCGGGAAGAACTCTCCGCCCGCGAGAAAGAGATTCTGGTGTGCGTGGCAAAAGGCATGCTCAACAAGGAGATAGCCGACCGCTACCACATCTCGATATACACCGTCATCACCCACCGCAAGAACATCACCCGCAAGACAGGCATCAAGACAGTGGCCGGCCTCACGGTCTACGCTCTCCTCAACAACCTCATCGACCCGGCCTCCATGGAATAATTTTTACTATCTTCGCGGCAAATTTCCGCATGAAGATGAGAGCACTGCTGACCGCTGCCGTCATGGCGGCCATACTTTCAATCATACCTTTAAATACTCTGGCATCCGATAAGGCCGACAGTTCCGGGTTTCGTTTCCGGGGTTACACCGGAGGCATGATGCTGCACAGCGGCTACATACAGAGTTGTCCGTTTCAGTTATACAGCTACAGCAGTGCGACCCCCGTAACCATACAGATCAAAGGCGGCGCCACCGGCATAGGAGGACATGTCAAGTTCGCATTCGGCACACCCACGGACATGATACGCATAGGAGCAGAGGGCCACAGTTCCAATGTATCTTACCGCCCCTCTCCTTCCTACTCCCACACTGGCTGGGGCGGAGTGCTGATTGACTATCTCCATCGTTCTAAAGGCCGTGTACATCCGTTTGCAGGCCTCCTGATAGGAGGCGGTGGAGTAAAGAACCATATCATAACCGAAGGCTCTACGGAGGACTTCCTCACCGAACGACAAGCGGCCATGCACAAGTACGCATTCATGGCTGTTGCCCCTTTTGCCGGCATCGAGGTCTCACTTACACAGAAACTCAGTCTTGTCATCAAGGCTGACTGGCTCTTCAACACCACACGTCACCAAAGCGACTTCTCCAGCGGTCTACGGCTCTACGTCGGCATCCTCTTCAACCGCCTTCAGCCCTGACCGGCATGCACGAACTCTCGCCAAAACTGGTTTTTTTCACTACTTTTGGCAAGTTTAAATATGGGACCGTGCCTACAGCATTCAATCTTCTCATCGAGCTTTTGGAAAGCAAGGGGAAAGAATCCAGGCAGGTCGTCTTTCTGGATGAAGTACCGTGGATGGATACCCACCGTTCCGGCTTTATCACGGCATTGGAGCATTTTTGGAATGGATGGGGTGCCGGACGGGACAACCTTATGCTGATTGTATGCGGCTCCGCTACCTCATGGATCAATGACAATCTGATAAACAACACAGGAGGACTGTACGGGCGTCTGACCAAACACATATGCCTGTCGCCGATGACATTAGCCGAAACGGAGGAACTGTTTGAATCCCATAACATCAGAATGGACCATTACGACATCGTACAAAGCTGGATGATATTTGGAGGTATCCCTTATTATCTAAGTTCCTTGACAAAAGAGCGCAGTCTTGCACAGAATGTGGATGACCTGCTGTTCAGGCGCGGCTCAGGCTTGGCAGATGAATTTGACAGACTGTTTAACTCCTTATTTGTCAATCCTGAAGATTACAAACGTATCGTGCGCTTCCTCTCAACCTCCAACAGCGGATATACGCGAGAGGAGATAGCCGCAAAGGCTTCTTCATCGGGTGGTGGCCTCACAAAAATACTCAGAGTGCTCAAGGAAAATGGTTTCATATCTGCATTTCAGGACTTCTCCGGGCGCTCTAAGGACCTGCGGTACAGACTGACGGACCCTTTCTGTATGTTTTATCTCAAATTCATAGACGGCCATAGGACCAATGATGAAGCCTTTTGGGAGAACAGTCAGTTCCTTCCGGGCATCAACGCATGGAGAGGCCTTGCGTTTGAGAATGTATGTTTTGCGCATATCCGTCAGATTAAGGCGGCGCTTGGAATATCAGGAGTGCGTACGGAGGTGTTTTCCTGGATATTCAGAGGTAATGACGAACACGATGGAGCACAGATAGATATGCTGATAGACCGTGCCGACAGGATCATCAACCTCTGTGAGATTAAGTTCAGTATAGCCGAATATACTATCACAAAAGACTATGACCGTAAGCTGAGACAACGTCTCCAGACATTTTTCGAAGTCGTTCACCCTAAAAAGACCATACATCAGACATTCATCACTACATACGGCCTGCGGAGCAACGAATATTCCGGTAAGATTCAAAGTGTCATAACTATGGATGACCTATTCCGCTGAAGAAGGTTCATAAGAGCCGCATGTTTGCGGTGCAAGATTTTTTACATTTATATACTTTGCGATACAAGGTAATAATATTTTTATATATATTTGCATTGTAGAATAATAAACAAACCACAATACTAAAGTTATGAAACAAGTACTCAACGTAGGAATCGGAGGCCGCAGCTTCGTCATAGACGAGGATGCCTTCGACAGACTCAACTCCTATCTCAACGCATTCCGCTCCAAGACCGGCATGGGCTACCAGACAAAGGAAGTCATGGACGATCTGGAAATGCGGATTGCCGAAATCTTCACCGAATCCCTTTCCTCCAGACAGGAGGTGGTGGACATCTCCCTGGTGGAGCAGGTCATCACCCAGCTCGGTATGCCGGACGGCTCCGATATGCCCGGAGACTCCGGACGCAACGGGACCGGCAGCGCCGCAGACTCTGGCGAATACTGGTATTCAGGCCGCGACAACCGTCCGGTAAGGAAACTGTACCGCGACATCGACCATAACGTCATCGGCGGTGTGGCTTCCGGCCTGGCCTGCTACTTCAACGTGGATGTACTGGTCATCCGTATCCTCTTCGTCATACTCTTCCTCTTCGGCTCATTCGGAGGCTGGATCTACATCATCCTCTGGATCGCCGTTCCGGCGGCCCGTACCAGCGTGGAGAAATGCCGTATGCACGGTCTTCCGGTCACGGCCGAGAATATGCGCAGATTCTACAACACAGCTAATCATTAGGAGACACAGCCATGGAAGTAATGAACAATGTCGAGAACGTAAAGACCCAGATGCGCCGGGGAGTGCTGGAATACTGCATCCTCAGCATCCTCAGCAAGAAGGACTCCTACGCATCCTCCATCCTTTCCGAACTCAAGGATGCCCGGATGATAGTGGTCGAGGGAACCATCTACCCTCTGCTGATACGGCAGAAAAACCAGGGACTGCTCACCTACCGCTGGGAGGAATCCCCTCAGGGGCCGCCACGGAAATACTATCAGATTACCGACAAGGGCCGGCAGGCTCTCGCCGAGATGGACTCAGCATGGCAGGAACTCGTCGAGACAATCCGACTTTTAAGAGAAAAATAACTGTTTTTGATTTTTTTAGAATTTATAAAAATGCAACAAGTTGTTAAAGTCAGCATAGGAAACATAGCGTTCACTCTGGACAAGGACGCACATGAGTTGATGGAGGATTATCTGGACCGTCTCACCACGCACTACGTGGGAAACGCCAACTGCAGCGAGATACTCTCCGAGATAGAGTCCAGAATAGCCGAGCTCCTGATTGAAAAGGGATACAGGGACAACATCGTCCCCGTCGATGCGGTACAGGATATAATCAACACTCTTGGACGGCCAGAGGATTTCGACGGAAAGAATGACAATGAAGGCCGGAAAACGATAAAAAAGAGGGTCTATCGTGACCCGGAGAACAAGATAGTGGGCGGAGTCTGCGGCGGACTGGGCGCGTACTTCTCAACCGACCCCCTGATATTCCGCATAATCTTCGCGGTATGGATACTTTTCTTCTTCTGGCTGGAGATATTCGAGGACTGGGGCTGGGGCATGTCCGTACTGGGCATGTTCGCATACGTGGTGCTGTGGATTGCCACGCCTGAAGCCCGCACCGTAGAGCAAAAGTACAATATGAAGGGCGGTTCCGTCTCCCTTAAGGATATACAGAGGAACATGAGGAGAGAGGCCGGAGATGCCGGCCGGCGTATCGGTAAAGGCGTGAAAGACGGTGTCAGAAGTACGGGAGGATTCTGGAAAGCAATGGGACGCTGCATAGTGATATGTACCGGAATACTGCTCCTGCTCATAGGCATGTCGGGAAGTGTCGCAGGCCTGATGGCGATGTTCGGCATCGGTATATGGAACAGCGTCAATGCCTTCGGCTTATCATGGATGCTGTCCATATTGACTGACACTCCCGTCTGGGTCTCGGCACTGATAACAGTACTGGCCTGCATAGTAGCCGTCCTGCCCTTCATAGGAGCGCTGTACGCCGGCATTCTCATGCTGTTCAGGCTCAAGTCTCCGAAATGGAGGCCCGGTCTGATTATGTTCATCGTCTGGGCCGCAGCCCTGCTGGGACTTATCGGAGCCTCTCTGGGCAGCCTCTCCACCATACGCAGCATAGACCACAAAGCGGCCAATGCACAGCTGCCGGTCCTCGACACGCTGTACATAGAATTTGCCGGCTGCACACAGTGGAAAGACTGCGACGTGCTCATAGATGCCGACAACAACTCATTTGACCTGATGTATATGGATAAAAAAGACAACAGCTCCCTCCTTGTTGTCTATCCTGACCTCCATATCGGACGTAACAGCGACACCGTCAGCCACATCAGCGCCTACTCCGAATACGTGACCGAGGGCATGACCCTGAACGACATAACGGAGAAGAAAAGCCGCGATTTCTGGTCTTTCGACGAACAGACAAGAACTCTGAGACTGGAGCCTATAGTATTCTCTTCGGATGTCCGCGCCACCGACATAGAAAGGGACATCAGCCTGGCTGTGAACAAAAAGACCAGAGTCATAGTCCGAGAGCCTGTCAATCACGAGTTTGACAGTCACATAGACTTCTGCTCCAGTCGGTTCCTGAAACTGATTTCAGAGATGTAACTGCTTTTCTACAATACTATTTTGCCTGGAACGCCGCAGTCACTCAACGTTCCAGGCTTTTTTATTATTCTGCCTCTGCCGGAGCAGCGGGATCAGCCACAGGCTCTATGGGAGCGGCCTCACCACCGGGAATGGTAGTAGGGAACTCAGGCGCTCCAGTATTGGTGCTCGTCTGCTCGAGTTTCTGAAGCACTGCGTTGTCACTCTGTTTTCTGGTCGGAGTAAAGGCAGTTGCCAGAATGCAGAGGGCCAGTATTATAATCGCCAGTGTCCATGTAGCCTTCTCAAGGAAGTCAGCTGTCTGACGCACACCGAATGTCTGATTGCCGGCTGCGAAGTTGGCTGCGAGTCCGCCACCCTTGGAATTCTGAATCAGAACCACGAAAGTGAGCAGAAGGCTCGCAATGATTATCAAAATTGAAATTGCTATGAACATAACTACAAATGTTTCTTAATATCGTTTTTAAGGGCTGCAAAGTAAGCACTTTTTTCTGGATATAGCAAAATAAGTTTCTCATAAACCTCATTTGCCCTGTCATATAGCTCCTGATCGGCATATATTCTGGCCAGTGTCTCGGTATAGAATGCCTCGTCGGTGAACTCGGAACTGTCCGAGGACACCTGGCTTTTCCGGGAGCTGTCCAGTGAAGACAGGTCCTGCCCCTGGACATCCCTGAGGTCATCCGGCATGAAATAGTCTCCCCCGATGACATATATCCGCTTCCGCTCCGGCTCAGGCTCCGACCGGGGCTCCGGCCCCAGTATCCCGGCTTCAGCGTCAGGCGATGCTTCCGGTGAATCAGCGTCAGCAGAGACCATAGGAGACGAGAACGACGACATCTCTGAAAGGTCTACCTCACACACCTGCTCCTCCTCGTACAGACTTTCCTCCACATCGGCGGCTGAGGAGAGCACATACGCCTCCCTGAACGCGCTGTAATCAGGATAGATATACAGCACCGTCCGGTGAAGGGCATCCCTGCGGTACTCCTCGCCCATAGCCGACATCTTCAGAAACAGCTCCTTACGTGCGGCAGCGAACCAGGGGTATGACTCCACCAGCTTCTCCAGTTCGGCTATATTGTTGTTTTTCAGACTGACAGCCTCCATAACTGACACTACCAGTTGGCCACAGTGGCATTGAATATGTCCTCCACCAGTATGTCGATAATCTCGTCGCAGAGAGAACTCTCCACTGCGTCCAGAAGCTGGTTGGAATCATAATCGGCATAGGCGGAGAATGACTTCTCGAAATCCTCCTCCGGGTGCAGACGGTTGGTGAAATATATCTTCACAGTCACTGTCAGGCGGTTCTGCGAGGCCACCTCATCTGCTGTAACCGCCATGGGACGGGTATCATACGAAGTGATCTCACCGGACACGTTCATATCCCCGTTCTCGGTAAGAATATCCAGACTGGTAAGCCTGCGGTACTGGTCTATAAGCGCATCGGTAAGATTAGCCGCCAATGTAGGATTGACCTTCAGGGCGTTGTTCTGAAAATACTCCACAGCTATGGTCTTGACATCCGGCTGGATGGATGTGCCCGAGAACGAATAGATGCCGCAGCCGTACAGGGAAAAGCACAGCAACAGAGACAGAACTACATTCCTAATCTTTCTCATCTTTTTTATCATTTTCGTTTATTTTCAATTCCTTTATCTTCCTGTACAGGGTTCTCTCGGAGATTCCAAGTTCCGCCGCAGCCGCTTTCCGCCTGCCTTCATGCTTTTCCAAAGCCTTGCGGATCATGTCGTCATTCATATCGTGGATTGTCAGCGGAGCCTCTTCCTTTACATGCACCACCTCGGCTGAGGGAACTACCATGGAGAAGCCCGGCATGTCGGACAACTTGGCCGGCAGAGCATGCACCTGGGGAATCTCCGGCACATTACTGTCAGGTCTGCCTATCATGGCCTTGAGCTCATCCACTTCCTCCCTGAGCTGAAACAGCATCTTGAAGATGATGTCCCTGTCCTGGATATTTCCGGCAGTACCGCTGTCACAGTTACGCACAGGAAGGCTGTTGGGGTCATCCGCCGGCAGATATTTTCTGAGCACTTCCGCCGATATCTGACGGTTGCTCTCCAGCACGGATATCTGCTCCGCCACATTCTTGAGCTGACGGATATTGCCCGGCCACCGATACGCCTCCAGAAGAGCCCTGGCATCCGGCTCCAGCCGCACTGCAGGCATCTTGTACTTGTCCGCGAAATCCAGTGCGAACTTCATGAACAGCAGGTGGATATCACCTTTTCTCTCCCGTAACGGCGGGATGTATATCGGCACGGCATTCAGTCTATAATACAAGTCCTCCCGGAACTTTCCCTCCCGTATGGCATGCATGAAGTTGATGTTCGAGGCCGCTATGACCCTAACATCCGTCTTTTGCGCCTTGGACGAGCCCACTCTTATAAACTCACCGCTCTCCAGCACCCTCAGCAGTCGGGCCTGCGTGGGAAGAGGCAGCTCTCCCACCTCGTCCAGGAAGATGGTGCCCTTGTCAGCCGCCTCGAAGTAACCCTTGCGGGCCTCGTTCGCACCGGTAAAGGAGCCTTTCTCATGACCGAACAGCTCGGACTCTATGGTACCTTCCGGTATCGCACCGCAGTTGATTGCTATGTAGTTGTTGTGCTTGCGCGGGCTGAAGGCATGAATAATCTTGGGGATTACCTCCTTGCCCACACCACTCTCTCCGGTAATGAGCACTGACAGATTCGTCCCGGCAATCTGAACGGCCGTGTCTATCGCGCTGTTGAGCCTCGGGTCGTTGCCTATAATCCCGAATCTGTTTTTGATTTCATTGAGTTCCATAACGCAAAGTTATCATTTTTTGTCATCAAAAGTCAAATAATTATTATATTTGCGTTTACTATACCCGTAAATAGAGAATCACTATTTTAAAATAATTAAAATGAAAAAGATTTTTAACGTACTCATGATCGTTGCGGCAGGATTGCTCATTCAGTCCTGCGGCAGTCCCAAGAAAATGGCTGAAAGCGCCGAAGAAGTATCCGTAAGCTGCAACCCTCAGGTTCTTGAAGTGGTTGCCGGCAACATCAAGGCCGACGTGACTGTCACATTCCCTGAGGATTTTTTCCATCCCAAAGCAATTGTCGAAGTCGTTCCCGCTCTTGTATACGACGGTGGGGAGACCGTACTTGACCCTGTGATGCTTCAGGGTGAGGACGTGACTGAGAACTATCAGGTAGTGGCCGAGACCGGCGGCACCATCACAAAGACATTCGAGTTTGCATATGAGGAGGGCATGGAGAACTCTCATCTCGAACTGAGAATGACCGTTATCCACAAGGACAAGAGAATCCCCTTCACCGCTCCCTATAAAGTAGCAGACGGTGCCAATACCACATACATGCTCGTCAAGACAAGCGGCAGTCTCGCATATGCTCCCGATGCATATCAGGCCATTATCTCCGAGCAGAACGAGGCTCAGATTCTCTATCTGATCAACAGCGCGACAGTTCGTCCTTCTCAGCTCAAATCCGATGAGATCAAGGCTTTCCAGGAGTTCCTCACCAACCTCAAGGCCGATGAGCGCAGAGAGCTCGTAAGCACCGACATCATCGCATACGCCTCTCCTGATGGAAAGGAGGACTTCAACGCCGAGCTTTCAGAAAGACGTGCGAAGAGCGCCAGCGATGCCTTCAACAAGAAGATCAACAACAAGAAGATCGGTATCGAGACCACTGTCAACACCACCAATGTGGACGAGGACTGGGAAGGCTTCCAGGAACTGGTATCCAACTCCAGCATTGAGGACAAGGACCTTATCCTCCGCGTTCTCGACATGTACAGCGATCCCGCAGTACGTGAGAGAGAGATCAAGAACATGTCTGAGGTCTATACGACTCTGAAGAAGGACATTCTCCCTGAGCTCCGCCGCGCAAGATTCATCGCCAACATCGAATTCACCAACTACAGCAACGAGGAGCTCACCGCTCTTGTAAACGACAATATTGAGATTCTCGACGAGGAGGCTCTTCTCCGCGCAGCATCTCTGCTTGAGGACGCAAACCAGAAAGTGACAGTTTACCAGAAAGCCGTTGAGAAATTCAACAGCGACCGCGCAAAGGTCAATCTCGGTGTCGCATATCTCGTTCTCGGCAAGAACACCGAGGCTGAGAATGCTCTCGCTTCAGTATCCGACAAGAACTGCGCTTACTACAACAACGCCATGGGTGTCGTAGCACTCCGCAAGGGAGACAACGAAGCCGCAGCAGCCGCATTCAACAAGTCTTCTCTGAAAGAGGCCCAGTACAATCTGGCTGTCATCGACATACTGAACGGCAACTATGCTGACGCCGCATCCAAGCTCAATGGAGAGGCTTCATTCAACGAGGCTCTCGTCAACATCCTCAACGGCAACCTTGACGCAGCTTCCAGGATTCTCGGTGACGCACAGTGCCCTTGCAAGAGTTATCTGAAGGCTATCATCGCTGCCCGTCAGGGCAATGTCGAGGCCGCCAACGCAGCTCTTGAGACCGCATCTCAGGACGAGGCTCTCGCCGAGCGCGCTGAGAACGATATCGAATTCGCAAAGATCCGTTAATCCAACGATCAACCTGATATAAAAAAAGCGGAAGGGAAGTCTTCCGCTTTTTTTATGACCATATGCACCTTAAACTTATTTGCCCAGTCCGGACAGATGCTTGGTGTAGAGACCGTCGATTATTCCATCAGACAGACCTATGACAGGCACGTAGATGTAGGAGGCACCGGTGATGGCCGCGATAGTAAGGAATATCTCCCCGGCCGGGACAATAACGTCGGCCCTGTCCGGCTTAAGTCCATACTCCTCCATTCTCTCCCTCACTGACATCTCTCTAAGCCTCCCGTAAAGGGCCTGCAAAGAAGACACATGCATACGCGGATAACGCTTGTCGCGCCTTTCCACCAGCTTGTACAGTTTATTGATATTTCCACCCGAGCCGATAATGTTTATACCGGAGTACGACACCGCAAGATCCTCCATATCCGAACGGAAACGTTTCCACTCACCCTCGGAAACCGCGTTGTTGAGCATTCTGACAGTACCGATGTTATAGGAGCGCGAGCATATCAGTTCTCCGTCTGCAAGCAGATTTATCTCTGTACTGCCGCCTCCAACGTCCACATACATATAATTGCCCTTACGGCTCTTCATCGCCTCTATATGGTTGTTGTATACCATTCGGGCCTCCTCCTGTCCGTCTATAATCTCTATATTGATGCCTGTCTTTTTCCGGACATCCCTGATGATATCCGCCCCATTGGACGCATCACGCATGGCCGAGGTGGCACACGCACGATAATCTGACACGTCATAAATCTTCATAAGCTGCTTGTAAGACTTCATCAGCCGCACAAGGTCCTTGCGTTTACGGTCCGATATGCTGCCCCCGTTTGAGAATACATCGAAGCCCAGGCGAAGCGGTACGCGGAGCAGCAGTACTTTATTGAAACGGGGCTGAAAATCATCCTCCAACTGCTTTATCAACAGCCGCACGGCATTCGAGCCTATGTCTATAGCCGCATAGGTGACAGCATGGTCTTTATACTCAACTGTTGTTTCCATATTGACGCTCTTTTTCTTCCAATTCCAGATAATATCGGTACAGGGCGTACTGCGAGCCGGTTTCAAGAGGGTCGGCACAGGTCCACGAAGTGTTGGCTCCCGTACCGTCCACCGTCCGGCCCTGGCATACATCCCTCAGGGCATAGTCCACAATCCGCTTCATCTCCTGCTTTATCGTAGGATCATACACCGGAGCTACCACCTCTATCCTGTTGTCCAGGTTACGGGGCATCCAGTCCGCCGATCCTATAAAGACTTTCTCCTCCCCTCCTGCCGCAAATATAAATATTCTCGAGTGTTCCAGATATCTGTCGATGATGCCGTTAATCCTAAGATGACAGTTTTCGGGCAGTTTGTCGGTGACCATCGAGCAATTGCCCCTGACAGACAGCTCTATGTCCACTCCTGCATATGCCGCGTCATAAAGCTTGTCCACCATAACCGGATCCGTTATATGATTGACCTTTGCCCTTATATAAGCCGGCTTACCGTTGCGCTTGTTCTTTATCTCATTGTTGATAAGAGCTATGAAACGGCTCTTCATCTCATTGGGAGAGACAAGCAACTCCTTGAAGTGAATCTGCGCATACGGTCTCTCGATGAACTCAAACACATCCTCCACCTCCTTTACAATACGTCTCGACGAGGTCATAATGATACAGTCCGTATAAGCCTTGGCATTGCCCTCGTGGAAGTTGCCCGTACTTATGCAGGCCAGGTCAGCTCCCCTCTTCATGCCTATATGAAGTACCTTTGAATGTACTTTCAGACCCTCGACTCCGAAGATGACCTTCACTCCGGCATCCTCCAGTTTCTGAGACCACTGTATGTTGGACTCCTCGTCAAAGCGGGCCAGAAGCTCAATGACCACTGTCACCTTCTTACCGTTACGGGCAGCCGCTATAAGTGCCCTCACCACCTTGGAGTCCTTGGCCAGACGGTACAAGGTGATCTTGATACTGCGCACGTTGCGGCTGGTCGCAGCCTCGTGCAGCACCCTTATGAATGAGTCGAAGCTGTGATACGGCACATGCAGGAACCTGTCCTGCACGCGTATCCTTTCCAGAAGACTCTCAGGGCCTTCCAAAGAAGACCTGCGGATGACGCGCATGGGCGGATACTTCAATGCGCTGTCCGGGAAATCCGGGAATCTCATCAGATCCTTGTGGTTCTGATACCGACCTCCTTTCAGGACAGTATCCCTGTCACCCAGATCCAGCTTGCCAAGCACCCTGCGGAGCAAGTCCTCCGGCATGTCCTCGTCATAGATAAATCTCAACGGCTCGCCTTTCCTGCGGCTTTTGAGACCTTTCGATATCTTCTGCAGGATGCCGCTGCGCTGATCGTTGTCTATCTCCATCTCCGCATCACGGGTAAACTTGAAAGTGTATGCGCTGAACGACACGAAACCGTTGCCCTCAAACACCTTGGGCAGACAGCAGCGCACCACGTCATCTATGTACATGATGTAGCAGCATCCCTCCTTGTCAGGCAAACGCACAAAACGGCCGCAATTGCGGACAGGCAGGCTGAAATAGGCATAATCATACATCATCTTTCCGGTCTGACTGTACCGGCCGGCCTTTACTGCCAGATATATCTTCTCATCCGTCTCGTAATCCAGATGCTTTACCGCCGACAGCCATACAGGAACGACAAATCCGTCCACCTTTTCCTGATAGTAATGCTGGATATACGCTTTCTGCTCCTCATCGGCCTGAGCATCTGATATGATGCAGATATCGTTATCAGCCAGCAACTTGTTAACCTGCCTGACAGCCAGCTCGAAATCCTTGACGTAGCGGCCATTGATACGGTTGATCTGCTTGACTACATCTGCCGCAGTCTTCGACTCGCGGAGCCCGGACTTGCCGTCCCACTCCGCCACACGGTTCTGTGAAGCCACACGGACGCGGAAGAACTCATCCAGGTTATTGGAATATATTCCAAGAAAATTAAGTCTCTCCAGCAGGGGCACATCCTCCTTGCAGGCCTCCTGCAATACCCTGCGGTTAAAATACATCCAGCTGATATCCCTCTCAAGATAAGGTCTGGGTTCCTTCTTCTTTCCCATAATCGTCAAATTTGCCGCAAGTTATGCAAATTTTATTACATTTTGGTTACAACCGCCCGCAACCCACTGTTTTATTAGGCATTTTACTCCAACGCCCCCATTCCACGTTTCCCTATAAATGACAGTTTGTCAATGAAAGCAATGTCCGCGTTGGACAGGTAACGCTACTGACCACGAGGGGAAAGTGAACCGTTTTCGCGGAAATTCCCGGCACTTTCCCGGGAGGTGGAAACGACTGTTTGCCACAGACAAGAAATAGGGAAAAAATGCCGTCCGGCACCTCGGGGAAGCACCTGAACGGCATCATGACTATGTGGCTCGTCTCTCTTAGGGAAGTATCAGAATACAAGCCATGCCCTTACCTTGTATTCCTTGGTCTTCTGCTGGGCGCTGATGTATCCGGGGTCGAAAACCGATGAGTCCAAGCACACCATATAGGACCAGTATCGGCAGCCGTTCTGAGCCCAGTGCTCAGTGCTGGACCAGTATCTGGCGTCATTTCGCAAGATAGGAACCGCAGCGTCTCCGAGTTTGGCTATAGCCTCGTCAATCACCTCATTGTATAAGTAGGCATAGTGCATCTGCTGCGCCGACGGCAGGAACCAGCCGGATGAAATCTCAGGAGCCGGAACTTCTTCCTCATATAATTCTACGGCAGCATAAGCCGCAGGGTAATTGTTCACCGGATCATCGCTCAGCCCTCCGGCTTTTTCCTCGGCCTTGGCCTTGATCTGCATGGTGTTGTAATACCCCATGAAGTCAGTATCAAGATGTGTTGTCCCCGCTCCGTCATCCCCGTCCACATCATGTGAGCCCCAGGCAAAAGTTTTTCCGCCGGCTACATCTTTCAGGGCGATGACGTATCCATTGATATTGTCCATACGTGATGAGCCGTTCTTGGTGTAATAGACACCGGTGTCCTCTCCGTTTGCAACGGTACTGCGTCCGGTAAGGACTACTATTCCTATACAGTCTTTTCCCTCAAGAGGAGATTGGGCACCGCTACTCCATGTGCCGTCACTGTAGTACCAGTCACCTATGGCGACCGGCTCAGGCTCAAGAGTCGTCACAGTCTCACTCTGAACTTCACTGCAAGTCCCGTACGCACTCTCAGCTACTGCCGCTATGATATATTCGGTCAATGAAGCAAGCCCGGCTACGGCATATTGGTCGGTCATTCCCGGATCTGCCTGCTGACCCTCACTCAGAATTGTCTCAGGTGTCGGCACGCCCTCCGATGCGGGCACGCACATATAGGCGACTTTCTCAGCCTTGTCAGGCACGAGAGTGAACTTTATGGAAGTGGAGAGGGCAACTGCATCTCTAAGCACTAAGCTTGGAACGATTGCCTGACTTTCTTCTGTCGTGAAGGCTTTCTCGCATACGGCGGACACGCTTCCGTCCGCATATCTGGCGGCAGCAGCTATACGGTACTGCGTCTCAGGTTCAAGATTGCGGACATTGTAGACTTGCGTAAGTTCCGGATCAGCCATGGTTCCGGAGGCAAGCAGCTCATCTGCGGAAGGAAGCGCGTCATACTCTGAAAGAAGTTTGTAAGTCAGTAATGACGCACCATGAGCGGTCACAGTGAACTCTACTGAGGTGTCATATACATTCTGAATCTCCAAGCTAACATCAGGGACAGTGGGCTCATTTTTATCACACGACGCCAGGGTCATCATAATGAGAAGGCCTGCCAGCATCCAAGCTGCTGTCATTGCCGATACTATCTTTTTCATATTGAACATTCTATCTGGTTAAATCATTTGTTGAACTCCGAGACGGGTGATGCTCCCTCTTCGGTAATATTGGCAAACATCCTGTATACACCTCCGTATACTCCGTCAAAATCTATGGCGAAACCGAGAACGGAAAGCTCGCCGTAATTGACTGCCATGGCGATACGGTCGCGGTCTTGCAAGCCTCCCATCATTACTGCGTCATACACACTGTCATCAGGATATCTTTCAGAGTCACTGTAGTCGCCTGGCAGAACACCCACAAACCACGATGCCGCATTGTCTGAATGACTTACATCGGCAGTGAAATATGCGCGGCCCCTAAGTTGCTCATACTGAGAATCCATATCCGCAAGATCATCCCCGTTGAACCATTTCACATTGTCAAGACTCACGGTTGCATCGGAAACATATGCTGCAACAGCAAACTGTTTCTTGGCAACAGGCCCGGCGGCCTTGCCGTCCGATGACAAAGCATATGCGAATGCGTAGTAGTCAGTTCCTTCCTCCAAATCAGAATAAAGCCAGTTATCCGCTCCTTTTACTGCAATCCTCTCTACTGCCTGGCTCAATGTGATACCGTACTCACCGGCCAACTTCACTATCGACTCATATACTCTCTCTATCAGAACTTCGTCAGAGACATATTCGGAATTTTTTATCACTGAAGTGAAATATCCTATTCCGTCATCACTTGGTATGACTGTTATATCCACACCGGAAGCACTATGGACAATGTCGAATGTGAACTCACAGTCCTCAGGCTTACCTGGAGATTCTGTATGAAAGAAGACCGTCTCCGGCTCCCCATAACAGGTTCCATCATCATGAAGTCCGACGGCATATACCGCCATATCTGTATCGGAAGGGAGCCCTGTGATATTGTCACTATCCGGTCCGCGTATTTGAAGAGACTTCACAAATGCCTCTTTATCCAGACCCTGCGACGTAACCGCCGCTTCTATCGCATTGGTAAGATATGTTGCGACATCACCCCCGCAGGCATCGTATTCCTCCTTCGTGATAAGATCAAAATAATATGGGAGAGTGTCATCCGACGGGTCCACGGAGACAGAAGCGGCAGTAGCGGTAGCAGACACCTCCACAGTAAAAGAAAGTTCCACAACAGGCTCGTCTTCCTCCAATGTCACAAAACTCTCTGTAAAGGCATCAGTAACATACAGACCTTCCTCATTCACTCCTACTGCATAGCAGACATACTCAGTACGAGAAGCGAGGGTATCAGGAGTCATGGAGACATCTCCTCTCACACTCAATGCCGAGACAGCCTCAGACCGGGTCATGCCACTCTCCGACATCATAGCGGAAAGCCTTGCATCTATAAAACGCTTCACATCTGAAGACGACACAGTACCCAGTTCCGCCTGCCTCACACACCCTGCAATATATGGATAATGTTCCGAGGAGGGCGTAAAGACTATTGATGCGGAAATATCGGATATATCAGATATCCCTACCACAATTGTAAATTCAGTACCGTCTCCTCCTGGCACAGTCTGCTCCGATTTACCACATGACACCAATGCAAACAGCAGCGGCATCATAAAAACAACAACTTTCCTCATCTTCTCAGAATGCTAAAACAGGTCTTACTTTCCAAAGCCTGGCTATATCATCAGACTCAACAACCAGTCCCGAGTCCAGAAAATTCACCTTATATACCGTTCCGTCTTCACCAGACTCCGTGCTGCTCCAGTACCAGTCCCCGCTGAAGTCATACAAAGAATCTCCGTCAACCATATCAAAAGCGGCATATACCTCAGACCTTACGTTGTACAGTTCTTTGAGCTGGCCCAGAGATGGCAGATACCATCCAGTGCTTGACTCAGGCGCAGGCACCTGACTATCATAAAAATCCACAATATAAGAGACAACGTCACTTGAGCCTCCAATATTTCTTATCGCCTCCATAATCTTGACAGTGTTGTAGTAACCGGAAAAGTCATCCTGATCTGCGGAAGTTACTCCCAAAGGGCTGTCAGACCACTCAAAGCCGGTCTTGGGAGAGAAAGGATCCGAATTGTCCTTGACATCAGATAAAGCCACTGCAAAGCCATGAATCTCATCAATACCTGCCGCATTATAATCTGAAAGATCTGAATCAGCGGCACCCGACTTAAAGACAACGCCAACCACCGTCTTGCCGTCAAGAGGAGACTCGTTTCCCGAACTCCATGTACCGTCGCTGTAATAATAGTCTCCAACGGCTGGAGGGGTTACTGGTGGCTTTCCTGTCTCAAAAGCACATGAGGCCACATCCGAATATTCCTTGTCCGCGCTTACCGCAACCGCATAAAAAACATATGATGCCTCATACTCAAGGTTCTTAATGGACAAGGGTTCTGATACATCCAAAGGCAGGTTACTGCCGTCAGCCGACAATATATCTGCGGAAGGAGCGGGTTCGGACGAAGGAAGACATACACAAAAGGCTGCATCTGCATCTTTCAGAGAATATGTCACAAAAGCAGAGTTTCCGTCAACCTTTATCTCACTTATAGTGACTTCAGGCACTATGGGAACGTGCTCCCGGGTAGTCATATCCGCTTTTGCCACCATTGATGTAAGCCCCTCGGAATTTCTCGCAGCAGCAAAGATGACATATCCGGTAGAAGGAATAAGCTCAGCCGCCGTATACTCTTTTTCTGAAACCGGGTCTGCCGACTTTCCCTCATTCATGATTCCGGCAGCATCGGGAGCCGGATCTGATGCAGGCAATACCATATAGCGTACCTCAGCCGCATTTTCAGGGATAAGAGTGAATGTCAGAAAATCCTCTCCGGATTCACCCGTCGCAATCTTTACGGAGGGTGTCAACTCGGTAGGCTCATCACCGCCACCTTCGTCTTTTCCGGCCCTGTCGCAGGATACGGCAAAACACAGCACTGCTGACATGCACAGCATACCTGCTAGTTTGTTCAAATAAAAAATTTTTTTCATAAGAGTGTATTTTAATTTGGTTAAAATTGTACGCTTTGCGCCTCATCCGCTTACAAAGTTATTGCAGCGGTTCGCGGCTTTCCAAATTTTATTTTTCCGAATATTTTAAAATCAAGAATCAGGAAGAATTTTACGGTTCTGGAGTTCCTTGCGGTAACGTCCGGGAGGGAGACCCGTCTCCTTGCAGAATGCGTTGTAGAACACGCTCATGGAGGCATACCCAACCTCGTCGGCAATTTGTTTCAGCGGCATCTCGTCCTCCCGGGACATGAGCCTGATCGCTTCCGCTATACGGTACATGTTGAGCCATGATGAGAACGACTGACCGGCATAGTGATTGACGGCTTTTGAGACATAAGTGCGGTTGCTGTCAGTCATCTGGGCTAAAAGGTCCAGGGACACGTCCTTTTGACGGAACAGTTTGTCCTTGGACATAAAGGCGTCCAGTTTCAGGAAAAGTTCCCTTTCGGCGGCATCCTTGTCATCGTAAGGCGGAGTGTTGACCTGCTTTACTCCGGCCTGAAGCATCTCTATCTGCTGGACGTAATGGACATGCTGGTCCACAAGTATCCTGCACATCCGCTTCTGCCTCCTCCACAGCAGATAGAAAGAGGCTACCAGCAGAAAAGCAATCAGAGAGACAAACACCCAGATCATGTTTCTTCTCCGCATCTTCATCAATTCCAGCTCACTTGTGCTCAACTCCAACTCATGCCGCATACGCTGGTTGGACAGAAGAAGAGAATTGAACTCCCTTTCCCGCTCCACTATGGTATCAAGGCTCTCGCGCAGCTGCCTGTAATAATACCGCAGCATTTCGGTGGAACCGCTGTCGCAATAGATGTCCGTCAGCCTGCGCAGCAGCTCCAGACGGAACTCCACATTGCCGTGGTTATTGGAAATTTCCAAACCCAGCTTATACAGGTCCGCCGCTTTTTCCGTCTTTCCTCTCAACTCACAACACTTACCGTAATTGAGGTATATTCTGGACATGGTTCCCGGCTCGGTATTGTAAGGATGCCTCAACGCCACGCTATAGTGCTCCTCAGCCTCACCATAACTGCCATACGCCATGCACAGGTCTCCGAAAAGCAGCTCGACCGTGGCTGTCAGAGAACTGAAATTGCCCTCATGCACGATAGAGTCTGCCCGCTCTATCCAAAGTCCGGCAGCCTTATAGTCTTTCTTCATGTAGTGCATCTGTGCCATCGCCAGATAAGTCAGGCCCTCCGAGAATCCGGAGATATGACATGAATCCACAATATTCAGCGCCTCCATGGCATACGGCATCCCACTGTCATCCGAACGGAGGTAGTAGACATTGACTATATTGGTCAGCAATCCCACCCTGTCATACTGATTGTCCACTGCGGTGGCTGCCTCATACCCTTGAAGAAAACACCACAAGGCTTCAGAGTAATCCAGCTTGAACTTAATCGCATACAATGCCTTCGTATTGTAGAATACGATTTTGGACGGTAGGCTGCCGTTATCCACGCCCAACTGCTCGGCCATCTGTATCCAGTACCTGGCAGAATCCTCACTCTCAGTGAACATGTAAGCCTGGGCCGTCATCACCGAAAGCATCAGGGCTGTACTGCTGTCACCGCTCAGCAGGGCCGAATCCAACACGGGTCTGGCAGCCACAATAACAGAATCATACTGCCCGGTCTGATTGTACTTAGCCCAGCGCGACAGATACTCAGAGTCCCTTGATGCGTCCATACCGCCTCTGGCTTCCAGACTCAGGAAGGGAGAGAAGACAAAGACCGCCGTCAATAACAGTATGTCCCTCAAACAGCCCATCCAGCTAATCCAGCTTAAGCACAGCCATGAAGGCGGACTGGGGCACTTCGACATTGCCGATCTGGCGCATGCGCTTCTTGCCCTTCTTCTGCTTCTCCAGCAGCTTGCGCTTACGGGTGATGTCTCCTCCGTAGCACTTGGCAAGCACGTCCTTGCGCACGGCCTTTACGGTCTCTCGGGCGATAATCTTGGCCCCGATGGCGGCCTGGATCGCTATCTCAAACTGCTGGCGCGGGATGAGCTCCTTGAGCTTCTCGCAGATACGACGGCCGAAGTCGTAGGCCCTGTCCCTGTGAATCAGAGAGGACAGTGCATCCACGGACTCTCCGTTGAGCAGGATGTCCAGCTTGACCAGGTCGGCCTTCTGGTAGCCGATGATATGGTAGTCGAAAGAGGCATAGCCCCTGGATATGGACTTGAGCTTGTCGTAAAAGTCGAAGACTATCTCGGCCAGCGGCATATCGTATGTAAGTTCCACACGGTCTGCTGTAAGGAAATGCTGCCCTTTGAGCACACCTCTCTTGTCCAGGCAGAGTTTCATGATCTGGCCGAAATACTCGCTCTTGGATATGATCTGGGCCCGGATATAAGGTTCCTCGATATAGTCTATGAGAGTAGGGGCAGGAAGCCCGGAAGGATTGTGCACATCCACCACCTCGCCCTGCGTGGTGTATACCTTATAAGATACGTTGGGCACGGTGGTTATCACGTCCATGTCGAACTCGCGGTACAGCCTCTCCTGCATGATCTCCAGATGAAGCAGGCCGAGGAAACCGCAGCGGAAACCGAAACCCAGAGCCAGAGAGGACTCGGGCTCGAAGACAAGGGAGGCGTCGTTGAGCTGGAGTTTCTCCAGAGACGCACGCAGGTTCTCGTACTCATCGGTCTCAACGGGATAGACTCCCGCAAAGAGCATGGGCTTGACCTCCTCGAATCCGGCGATGGACTCGGAACAGGGCCGGTCCACATGGGTAATGGTATCGCCGACCTTTACCTCCACGGCCGTCTTGATGCCGGAGATGATATAGCCTACATTGCCGGTGGTGACTTCCTCCGTAGGACACATCTTAAGCCTCAGGTAACCCACCTCATCGGCCTCGTATTCCTTTCCGGTGTTGAAGAACTTCACTTTGTCCCCTCTGCGTATCACTCCGTTTACTACCTTGAAATAGGCTATCACTCCCCTGAACGGATTGAACACAGAGTCGAAGATCAGAGCCTGTAGCGGAGCCTCGGGGTCGCCCTTAGGAGCAGGGAAACGATCCACGACGGCATCCAGGATTGCCGGTACACCCTCGCCGGTCTTCGCGCTGCACAGCAGGATATCCTCCCTGTCGCAGCCTATCAGGTCCATTATCTGGTCGCTCACCACGTCCACCATGGCCGCGTCCATGTCTATCTTGTTGAGCACAGGGATAATCTCCAGGTCGTGGTTGATGGCCAGGTAGAGATTGGATATGGTCTGCGCCTGGATACCCTGAGTCGCGTCAACTACCAGAAGTGCGCCCTCGCATGAGGCTATGGCACGGGACACCTCATAGGAGAAATCCACATGTCCCGGAGTGTCTATAAGGTTGAGAATGTATTTCTCACCTTTATAATTATACACCATCTGTATCGCATGGCTCTTGATGGTGATGCCCTTCTCCCGCTCCAGGTCCATGGAATCCAGCACCTGGTCTTCCATCTCACGCTCAGTCAGCGTATGTGTATACTCCAGAAGACGGTCTGCCAGCGTACTTTTCCCGTGGTCTATATGCGCTATTATGCAAAAGTTACGGATATTTTTCATCTCTATGTACAAATATTCATGCAAAGATACATTATTTTCACAGTTTCTAAAATTCGTGCTATCTTAGCGCAATAAACATTTTTAACTGATATGACAGATACCGAAAGACTGACTCAGACAGCGTCCCAGGTCAGAAGGGACATTGTGAGAATGGTCACTCAGGCCGGGTCAGGGCATCCCGGCGGCTCCTTGAGCAGCACTGACATAGTTACTACCCTGTTTTTCAAAGAAATGAAACACTCCCCGGAGCAGTGGGACCGCAGCGGAAAGGGCAACGATATGTTCTTCCTCTCAGCGGGCCACATGTCCCCCCTGTTCTACAGCGTACTGGCACGGAGCGGGTACTTCCCCGTAAAGGAACTGGCCACTTTCCGCCACCTGGGTTCCAGACTCCAGGGCCATCCGTCCACAGACCACGGACTTCCCGGCGTGTACATGCCCTCTGGCTCTCTCGGACAGGGACTGTCAGTAGCCTGCGGAGCAGCCCTCGGCAAGAAACTGGACAAGGATGACCGCAAGGTCTACGTCCTCGTAGGAGACGGCGAGAGCGAGGAAGGCCAGATATGGGAGGCCGCCATGTTCGCCGCCCATCACAGGATCGACAACCTCATCGCCATGACAGACTGGAATCACCAGCAGATAGACGGCACGGTGGAGTCCGTCATCGGACTGGGCGACCTGGAGGTCAAATGGAAAGCCTTCGGATGGGAATGCATCACCGCTGAGGGCAATGACATGCAGGCAGTTCTGGATGCCTTTGACAAGGCCCACAGCCTCTGCGGGCACGGCAAGCCGGTGATGATCCTGTTCAAGACCGTCATGGGCAAGGGTGTGGACTTTATGGAAGGCACCAACAAATGGCACGGCAAGGCTCCCTCCGCGGAGCAGTGCGAGGCCGCTCTGGCTCAGATTAAAGAAACTCTCGGAGATTTTTAAGATTTTTGAAAAATGGAAAAATTTATAAATACAGGAAATAAGGACACCCGTTCCGGTTTCGGAGCCGGGCTTGCCGAGATAGGCAATGAGGATGACAGAGTAGTGGCCCTGTGCGCCGATCTCACCGGTTCTCTCAAGATGGACCAGTTCGCCAAGGAGCATCCCGAGCGTTTCTTCCAATGCGGAATCGCCGAGGCAGATATGATTGACGCGGCCGCCGGCCTGTCCCTCAGCGGCAAGATTCCCTTCGCCGGGTCATTTGCCAACTTCGTGACCTCCAGAGTCTACGACCAGATACGTCAGTGCGTGTGCTACGGCAATGCCAATGTCAAGATAGCAGCGTCCCATGCCGGCATAACCCTCGGAGAGGACGGAGCGACCCATCAGGTGATGGAGGACATCGGCATGATGAGGATGCTTCCGCGCATGACCGTCATCAATCCCTGCGACTACAATCAGACCAAGGCCGCCACAATAGCCGCCGCGAAGTACGACGGCCCCGTATACCTGCGTTTCGGACGTCCGTCTGTGCCCAATTTCACCCCTGAGAATCAGACATTCGAGATAGGCAAGGCCCTGCGTCTCGTAGAGGGAGACGACGTATCCATCTTCGCCACCGGCCATCTGGTATGGGAGGCCCTTCAGGCCGCCGAAGAACTGGAAAAACAAGGAATCTCCGCAGAAGTCATTGACATACATACCATCAAGCCGCTGGATACGGAGGCCGTGCTCGCGTCCGCAGCCAAGACCGGAGCAGTGGTTACTGCTGAGGAGCACCTTATAGCCGGAGGTCTCGGAGAACTGATAGCCGGAGTGCTCATCCGGACACGTCCGTGCCCTATGGAATTCGTAGCCGTGGACGACCAGTTCGGACAAAGCGGCACACCGGCCGGACTGATGGAACTTTACGGTCTGGACAAGGCCCACGTAGTATCGGCCGCCATTAAGGCCATCTCCAGAAAATAAGCGCTGATGGACGACAGGGAGATACTGGCCGCACTTAGAGAAGAAGGCAATGAGAACTATGCCTTCAACCTGTTGGTGCGCAAATACTCCCAGCGTCTGTACTGGCATATCCGCAGGGCCGTCCTGGATCACGACGAAGCTGACGACCTGCTGCAGAACACCTTTATAAAAGCCTGGAAGAACCTGCCCTACTTCAGGGAGGAGTCCAGGCTTTATACGTGGCTCTACCGGATAGCCACCAACGAGACCATCAATTTCCTAAAGAGCAAGCGTCTGAGGACTATGCTGTACATGAGCGGGTATGAGTCCTCCATCGCCGACAGGCTGGCGTCCGATCCGTATTTCACCGGAGACGAGATATCCCGCAGGCTGTACCAGGCCATATCCAAGCTGCCGCCCAGACAGAAGATGATTTTCAATATGAGATACTTCGATGAACTGAAATTCACCGAGATAGCTGAGATTCTCAACCGCTCGGTCGGCGCGGTAAAAGCCTCCTATCACCATGCTTACACCAAGATTCAAGGTTTTTTAAACGAAAACGATTAATCCAAAACGGCAGATGACTGTCTAAAGTACAGTATGAATGAGGATATAAGACATAACAATCCGTTCACCGTCCCCGAAGGATATTTCGCAGAGTTGGAGGACAGGCTACGGGAGATAGCCGTGACACCTGAGCCTGAGCATGTAGGATGGCTGGCAAAAGTCAAGCCCGCGGTCATGCTGACTCTGATGTTCGGTGTCATCGCCGGGTTCGGATGGATCGTATCCCGTATTACGGGCCTGCTGTACACAGACCCTATGGAATCGGAAGATCCCATCACGGCCATGATTGAGGAAGGCTGGCTCGAGAGCAGCTTCATCTATGCGTACAGCGATGAGATAGATGTGGATGAGGCTCTCGTCAATTCCTTGGAAAACACCGTGACGATGGACGAGGATCTGTCTGAAGACATAGAGGCCCTGCTTACCGAGGAGGATATCATCAGATATTATAACCTTGATTAACAATACGACAATGAGACGAATTATTCTTTTTATCACAGCCGCTGCCATATCCTTTTCCGCGGCAGCCCAGCCGGAGCCGGACAAGTCCGCTTGCGATGTCCCCAAACATCCCGGTCCTAAGAACATGGAACAGCTCGAAAGTGCAAAGATAGGCTTTTTCACCTCCCAGATGGAACTTACGCCGGAAGAGGCCGGCAAGTTCTGGCCGGTCTACAACGAGTATCATAAGGCCCTCTGCGAGGCCCGCAAGGCAACACGGGACAACTACAAGGCTATCAAGGCCATGGCTGACAAAGGCGGGTATTCCGACGTAGAGATGAAACGTCTCCTTATAAAATACACCGAGGAATGCACCAAGGATGACGAGCTTGAGAAACTGTATCTCGACGAGTTCCTCAAAATCCTGCCCGTGGACAAGGTCGCCAGGATGTATATCGCCGAGGAGGAGTTCCGGGCCAAGATGATCAAGATGTGGAAAAAGCCCGGCAAGGACAATGAGCCGCAGGGACCGGAAGGCAGACCAGGCCACGAAAAGCCACAGCAGAGATGATTAAGGCCACAGACATCACCAAGAGCTTCAGCCCCGTACAGGTACTCCGGGGCATTGACTTCAGTGCGGCTGACCGCGAGGTCATCTCCATAGTCGGAGCCAGCGGGGCCGGCAAGTCCACCCTGCTTCAGATATTGGGGTCACTATCCAGGCCCGACACGGGGAAGGTGCTCATAGACGGCACCGACATCTTCTCCCTGTCGTCTGACGCCCTGGCCGACTTCCGTAACCGAAAGATCGGCTTCGTCTTTCAGTTCCATCACCTCCTGCCCGAATTTACGGCACTTGAGAATGTCATGATACCGGCACTTATCGCCAGGACTCCGGTCCACGAGGCCAGGAGAAAGGCGGAGGAGCTGCTCGGCACGCTCGGCCTCGGCCACCGGACATCGCACAAGCCGTCCGAACTCTCCGGAGGCGAGCAGCAGAGAGTGGCCATAGCCAGGGCCGTCATCAACCATCCTTCGGTAATCTTCGCGGACGAGCCCTCAGGCAACCTCGACAGCCATACCAAGAAAGACATCCACCAGCTTTTCTTCGACCTGCGCGACAACTTCGGGCAGACAGTCATCATTGTCACCCACGACCGCTCCCTGGCAGCCATGTCGGACCGGATGCTGGAGATGAGGGACGGTCTTTTCTGCAATTAGTCTGTAATTAGGTTTCAGTATTCTTGCATTTGTCTTACGATTTATTTAAATTTGTGGGATATTGACAAAATTTACTAACTAATAATAATCTTTTGATAAAATGAAAACCTACCAGACCGGAAACATCAGAAATGTCGTGCTTCTGGGAAGCTCTAAATCTGGGAAGACCACCTTGTCGGAAGCCATGATGTATGAAGGCAAGGTCATTGACCGCAGAGGAACTGTAGAAGCGAAGAACACCATCAGCGACAACACCGAAATCGAACAGATCAACCAGAGATCCATCTATTCGACTCCTCTTTACACGGAGTTCATGGACAACAAGCTGAATATAATGGATACTCCCGGCGCCGATGATTTTATCGGCGGTGTGATCTCCTCATTCAAAGTCTGCGATTCAGGAATTCTCGTTGTCAACGCACAGCAGGGAGTTGAGGTAGGCACGGAGATCTTCGCAAGATACGCCGACACCTATAAGATGCCCGTAGTGGTGGCAGTCAACCAGCTCGATGCCGAGAAAGCAAGCTGGGAGAATACTATCGACTCACTCAAGGAGGCATTCGGCAACAAGGTCGTCCTCGTACAGTTCCCCGTAGCCGTCGGAGCCGGATTCAACGGCTTCATCGACGTTCTCACCATGAAGATGTACACTTTCACCGACGATAACGGGACCAGAGTGGAGGCAGACATTCCGGAACAGTTCAAGGCACAGGCCGATGAGGTGCTCTCAGCACTGACCGAAATGGCCGCCGAGAGTGACGAAGCCCTCATGGAGAAATATTTCGACGCAGGCGAGCTATCACGCGAGGAGATAGAGAGAGGACTCAACCTCGGTTTCCTTCAGGGTTCCATCATGCCTACATTCTGCATCTCAGCCAGAAAGGACATCGGAGTCAAGAAGCTCATGGAGTTCATGATCAACGTGGCGCCCTCGCCGGCACAAGACAGCGAGCCCACCAAGGACGGCAAGAGCGTACCATGTAGCGCTGACGGTCCCACATCCATTTTCATCTTCAAGAACGCCCTCGAGCAGCACCTCGGCGATGTGGCCTACTTCAAGGTAATGTCCGGCAAGCTCACTGAGGGCATGGATCTGGTCAACGCCGAGAACGGCAACAAGGAGCGTATCTCACAGATCTTCGCCGTAGCAGGCAAAAAGAGGGAGAAAGTATCCGAGATGGTGGCCGGCGACATCGGCTGCACCGTCAAACTGAAGACAGTCAAGTCCAACCAGACTCTCTGCGCTCCCGGTCAGGAAATCGTCTTCGAACCTATAGTCTATCCTCAGGCCAAATACCGCACCGCCATCAAGGCCGTAGACGAGAAGGACGAGGAGAAGCTCGGAGAGCTCCTCAACAAGGCAGCGGCCGAGGATCCCACCTATATCGTACAGTACGCCAAGGAGCTCAAGCAGACTATCCTCAGCGGACAAGGCGAGCAACACATCAACATTCTCAAATGGCAGCTCAACAACATCAACAAGATGGAAGTAGAGTTCATGGCGCCCCGCATCTCATACCGCGAGACCATCACCAAGGTGGCCGCAGCCAACTACCGCCACAAGAAACAGTCCGGTGGCGCAGGTCAGTTCGGTGAGGTTCATCTCCTCCTCGAGCCCTACGTGGAAGGCGCTCCCCAGAACAACCGCTTCAAGGTGGACGGCAAGGAGATGGTCCTCAACATCAAGTCCAAGGAAGAATACACCATGGACTGGGGCGGCAAGCTTGAGTTCTACAACTGTATCGTCGGCGGCGCCATCGACGCACGCTTCATGCCTGCCATCCTCAAGGGTATCATGGAGAAGATGGAGGAAGGCCCTCTGACAGGCTCCTACGCCCGCGACATCCGCGTATATGTGTACGACGGTAAAATGCACCCCGTAGACTCCAACGAGATCTCTTTCAAGCTGGCTGCCCGCAACGCCTTCAAAGAAGCGTTCCGCAATGCCGGCCCGAAGATTATGGAGCCTATCTGCAACATCGAGATCATGGTTCCCGGAGAATACATGGGCGATGTGATGTCCGACCTTCAAGGCCGTAGGGCCATGATCGAGGGCATGAGCAGCGTCAAGGGCTTTGAGGTGCTGAAAGCCAGAGTGCCCCTTGCCGAGCTGTACAAATACTCCACTACCCTCAGTTCCCTGACCTCAGGCCGCGCATCCTTCACCATGGAGATGGCCGAGTACCAGCAAGTACCCGCCGATGTGCAGGAGAAGCTGCTGAAAGCCTACCAGGAAGAAGAGAAAGACGAATAACCCTTCGGCACGTCATAACGGGCGAACTGCTTCGTTGTTTTCGGTATCACGGCTCAGTCATTTACGGGAGTAAACTCCTTCGCCATGAACCTCAACGCCTCGCATTTCACCCATTCTGACGCACCTCCGTCTGCTTAGCATCCAAACTGGTTGCTTGCAGACCCGGCCATCAGGAACAAAGCCGCATCGGAACCAACCGGTGCGGCTTTTTGTTTTAGAAGAGGTCGTTCCAGTGCCGCTCCATATCCTTCATGGAGGAGAAACCGGACAAGGACCATACACAGTCATAAGGGACACCGTACCTTACCATAAGCTGCCGGGCAAACATAAGCCTGGCAGCCATTACTTCTTTTCTTTTTGAATGCCGGTACAACAGCATGGATTTTGAGAATATCATACTCATCATATTGTTTATTTTGAAAACTTAAAGTTATATTAAAAACACCTTTTACTTTCAAAAAGTAAAGAAACACCATATATTTTTTTACGTTTTTTTACTGCTATCCCAGCCCAAAGGCACTCCTACGGTTGTTTTCAACAACTATTCGTTAGTTTTTAAATTCTTTTTTTGATAATACTTTTGTTTATACTATGACAAATGAGGAAATCAGAAACAGAATAAAAGCCAGGCGCAAGGAGCAGCAGTTATCTCAGGCTGACCTGGCCGAAAAACTGTCTATCTCACAGACCGCCTACTATAAAATCGAGAAAGGCAACACAGGTCTCATCAGCGACCATCTTCCAAAGATAGCCTCTATACTTAAAATCCCAGAAGAAGAGCTCGTTCTCGGATATGACACCTCCAAATACTCTGAAGAACTTAAGGAAAAAGAGAAACGGATAGCCGAGCTTGAGTCAATCATAGCCGATAAGGAAAAAATTATAGAGCTGCAGAACGAGCTTCTGAAAAAAATTTAGTTGCTTTGCAGTATGCTTGAGACTTTTGACATAGCCGGTATCATCGAGGCCGGCACGGACGAGGCCGGACGCGGATGCATCGCAGGACCGGTATACGCTGCGGCGGTAATACTCCCTGCGGACTTTAACGACCCAGGGCTCAATGACTCGAAACAACTGTCCCGACGCGAGAGAGAGCGCCTGAGAGACATCATCGTAAAAGAAGCAATGTCCTGGTGCGTAGCCTCGGCCAGCCCTGAGGAGATAGACGACGTCAACATCCTCAACGCCTCCATCCTGTCCATGCACAGGGCATTGGACGGACTCAGCGTCACACCTGAGCATATTATAGTGGACGGCAACAGGTTCAAGCCGTACAAGGACATACCCTTTACGTGTTTCGTGAAAGGAGACGGGAAATACGCCTCCATAGCGGCTGCATCCATACTGGCAAAGACGTTCAGGGATGACTTCATGAGAGAAGCTGCCACACAGTACCCTCAATACGGCTGGGAAGTCAACTGCGGCTATCCGACAAAGGCACACCGTGAGGCCGTCATGAGGCACGGTATCACTCCCCTGCACAGGAAGTCCTTCAAGATACTTCCGGACCCGGAGCTATTTTAGCCCCTCCTTGCTCAAAGTGAATTCAAACCTGAGTCCCGATGGTGAGGCTGAGACAGCCCGGATACTGCCGCCGTGCAGGTTTACGGCATTCTTGACTATCGACAGGCCCAGACCCGTACCTCCTATCTTGCGGCTGCGGCCCTTATCCACGCGGTAGAACCTCTCGAAGATACGTGTCATGTGTACATTGTCTATTCCGACTCCGTCATCCTCGACAGATACCCAGTACATACTGTCATCTTCCTTATCCAAAGTCACTTTTACCGTTGTGCCTTTGGAATAGAAAATGGCATTCTCCAGCAGGTTGCGGAAAATCGAATATAGCAGATTACGATTGCCGACAATCTCCTTTCCATCAGGAAAGCCATTGATTATCTGCATAGTGCTTCTATCCAAGGGACCCGCCTTATATTCCTGCCCGGAGTCAGTGTCGTATTTCCCGGCCACAGGTGCCATATCCGAGACTGCCTCGGAGACCACATCGGAAAGCGATACCTTTTCTTTCTCTATCTTGTCACTGGCCTCGTCCATACGGGTAATTGTTGACAAGTCTGTCAGCAGGTTGGACAGACGCTGGGACTGCTCGTAGCACTTACGCAGAAACATCTCTTTCTGGGGAGTACTGAGCGCAGGATTATTGATAATTGTCTCAAGATAGCCGTTTATACTGCTGACCGGAGTCTTGAGCTCATGACTGATGTTCTGGGTAAGCTGCTTCTTCTGCCGGATATTGTCCTGGGACTCCCTGACCACCATCTCCCTGGCAGCGGAAAGAGTGTCCCTGTCAGTCATACTTCTCCTGTACACCTGAACGAGACGGTTGAGCAGACGGCCCAGGCGGTTGTCCGGAAACGGCGGGAAGACCACGTCCAGAGGATTGCCTTTCTCAGCCATATAGACGAACTCCTCCAGCCTGGCCAGAGTATTTCTCCTATCCAGAAGGTACTTGAACATACACTCAATTATACATCAAAACCGTAACCATAACCCTGACGGGTGACGATAAACTTGCCGTACTCCCCTATCTTCTTGCGAAGACGGGTGATGTTCACGTCTATGGTCCGGTCAAGCACCACCACCTCGTCGCTCCAGACATTGTGCAGTATCTCCTCGCGCGACAGGACTCTGCCGGAATTGCGCAGGAAGAGAATCATAATCTCCATCTCCTTCTTGGTGAGCTGCACCTCCTGACCGTCGATATAGCACTTGTGCTTGAGCAGATCCAGACGCAAACCGTTGTAAGTAATGCTGTCACCGTCCACCTCTGTCTGAGACGCAGTACGCTGTTGCTGTACCTGAGGCTGCTGGGCGCAACGGCGGAGCACGCTCTTTACCCTTGCCACTACCTCCCGTACGGAAAATGGCTTGGAGATATAGTCATCCGCTCCCAGGGTCAAGCCGGCTATCTTGTTGTCCTCGGTATCCTTGGCCGTACAGAAAATAATCGGAATCGAAGCCGTGGCCGGATCCTTTTTCAGAAGCTGAGCCATCTTGAAACCGCTCATACCGCCCATCATGATGTCAAGCAATATCAGCGAATAACTCTTCAAGTCCATCTTGAGCGCCTGTTCGGCACTATAGGCAACATCGGCCTCATAGCCCTCTATCTCGAGATTGAACTGCAGTATCTCACAGATAGACTCCTCATCGTCTACTATAAGTATCTTTTGCATACGCAAATATAATATTTTTCCCTATGCCTCCTTGCCTTTCACAGTAGAAAGATAAGTATAGGCGCGGATAAGATGCTTGAGGTCATCAGCCATCTGTTGTGTCTCTTGAAGAATGGTCTGATAGAGAATATATATGTTAAAGTTGGATGTATCTGATTCAGAATTGAAACGGTCCACATTGTTCTTGCGTAGAACAGCCACCTGCTTCTTGTATGCGGAAATCTCCTTAATAATCGCCTTTGACTTGGCATCATCAGCGCCGGTTCCCACATACTCAGAGGTTCTTCTCAACAGTACCAGGAAAGCCTCGCTTGCAGGAGCAAACTCCTCGATACAGTCCTTGGGAAGCGGATTGAAATTGTTCTCCAAATGTTCCTTGCAGGGTTCCGATATGCGTTTGAGGCTGTACAACAGCTGCGACAGGTGATTGGATTCCAGATGGAACCAGGTACCGGCCTGCATCGACACGGCGGGATCCGTACGCTTCAGCGCCAGTATCTCTTTCCTCCTTACAGACTTGTATCCCTCAATCTCCCCGTGCAGGGTATTGTAATTGCGCCTCAGACACTTGAGGTTCTCATTCTCGAAGCAGTCCACAAACGTGGTGTAATAATTGGAGACATAGTCGAGCTCCTTCACCGTATTGTCCTTGATCTGTCCCTTGAGCAGAGCCCATACCTGCTCAGGACTGTCGGCAGACATCATCTGCTCGAATACCGTCTTGTTCTTCTCTTTCTCATGGGCCTTCCTATTGAAACGGATATTGCTGCGGATAATGATAAACAGCGCCACGAGACTGAGGAGTATCATGGCTATAAAACCTCCGTAACGCATTATCAGTGCAATCACGAAACATACCGCAAAGGCTATCACTGCTGTCAGCAGCCAGCCGCCCATCACGGACATCATGCCGGTCACCCTGCCGACAGCGCTCTCGCGATCCCAGGCACGGTCCATCAGGGAAGTACCCATAGCCACAGTGAATGTAACGAATGTTGTAGAGAGGGGCAGCTTGAGTGATGTTCCGAGGGCAATCAGGAGAGAGGATACCACCAGGTTGACGGCGGCCCTCATCTGGTCAAATGCCGCGCCTTTGACAAGAATGGCCTCATCCTTGTTGAACCGGCTGTCAATCCAGTTGCGCATCCTTACAGGCGTCACCTTCTCCAACCATGTGGCGAAAGAGTTGGCAATCTGCACCAGACGGCGTCCGGTGGCGGAAGTACCGAAAGAAGCCTCGGACTCGTTCTGGTTGGTCAGATTGACCTCGGTGTTGATCACGTTACGCGCTTTCTTGGATGTCGCAAGGGCAAATACCATGGTCGCTCCGGAAAGCACCAGGAATATCATGGGCGTATGCGCCGGCTCAAGCAGACTGCTCATCAGGTAATTGTCTGCCCCGACAGCTACTCCGTTGGCCGCATAGTCCTGATAAGCGGAATATCCCGCAAGAGGCACGCCGACAAAATTAACCAGGTCATTGCCTGCAAATGCCATTGCCAGCGAGAGAGTTCCCATCAGCACAATAACCTTCAGAATATTGACCTTGCACCAATATAGTATCTGCATGATGATACTGCTGCCCACGAAAAGGCAAAGCACCAGCATGCCTGTATGCTCCTTGATCCACGCATTGGCGTCAGCAGTCATAAACGACGAGTCCTTAAGGCCCTTTATAAGCAGGAAGTACACGATAGCTGTTGTCGCTATACCACCGAAGACACCGGCAAGATATTTAAGCCTGGGCTTATAGTTGAAAGTAAAGATAGTTCTGACTATCCACTGAATGACCATACCGAAGACAAACGCAATAGCTATTGAAAGGAATATGCCGAGAATCACCGACAGGGCCTTGTCCGTGTTGATCATCTGCGCGAATGTCAGGGCACCGTCGGTCTGGATATTCTTGATCATGGCAAGAGCCACCGTACCTCCGAGCAGTTCGAATACAAGTGACACCGTAGTGGACGTAGGCAGACCTCTCGAGTTGAATGCGTCCAGAAGTATCACGTCGGTCACCATTACCGCCAGCATAATAGTTATCAGCTCAGCAAAACTGAAATACTGGGGTTGGAATATTCCATGGCGGGCAATGTCCATCATACCGTTGGACAAGGAGGCTCCGAGGAAGACTCCGATGGAGGCGATGATGATGAGGTTGCGGAACTTAGCGGTCTTGGAACCGACCGCGGAGTTGAGAAAATTAACTGCGTCGTTGCTCACGCCGACTATGATGTCCGAAATGGCGAGGCAAAAAAGGAAAACGATGATTCCTATATATAAAAACTCCATAACGTGTGAAAATTTCAGTTGCAAAAGTATGGCTGCCATGTTACAAAAGTATTACAGAATTGTAACAAGAATATGAAATGCGTATGGATTACACCATTTTACGCATAGACGACCACTCAGGGAGAAAGTCTATGCTGGCAGAAGGGACTGCCGAGCCGGTGGCGCGGCCGGCCATGGGGAAAGTGAACCATTTTCGCGGGAAATCCCGGCACTTTCCCAGCGACCGGATTGTTATCAGGGATTTTTGCGTAAATTCGCATCATGACCAAGGAAGAACTGATACGACGGTTAAAGGACATCGAGTGGGAGGACTTCGAGGTAAAGGAAGCGCGCAGCGAACTGCCCAAAAACATCTGGGAAACGGTAAGCGCGTTCTCGAATACTTCGGGCGGCTGGATCATATTGGGCATACGGCAAAAAGGCAAGGGGTTTGAAGTAACAGGAGTGGACAATGCCGAAAAACTGGAGCAGGACTTTCTCAGCACACTGCGCTCGCAGAAGTTCAATACCAGATTGTCAGTCGGCACCGGGCAGTACGATATCTCGGGAAAGAAAGTCCTGCTCCAGTCTTTCGGCATACGGTCCGAATTGGCTATTCCCGAAACTGATACGGACATGCTCAACCCCGACTCACTGCACAGCTACCGTAATTATCTGAAAACATACAACACACTGTCCGCATACGAGGGCCTGAACGACCCTGATTTCTGCAGGCAACTGTCCATCTGTAATAAAAATGGAGAACTCACCTATGCCGGTCTCCTGATGTTCGGCAAAGGCCAGGAAGTCCTCCGGCATGTCCCGACTTTCTGCATGGACTATGTGGAGATACCAGGCAGGTCTGTCGCCGAAGCCGATACACGCTACTCCTATCGCGCTCCTGAACAAGAGAACCTGTGGGAAACTTACCAGGTAGTTATCAGAAGGCTGCTGACACTGGCTGACAGACCTTTCAGGCTCAACAGACTCGGCGTCGCAGAGGATGACGGCCGCCAGTTTGAGGTAATGAGAGAGGCCTGGGTCAACATGCTCATGCACACAGACCATTTCAGTCCGCTGCGTTCCTGCGTACACGTATTCACAGACAGAATAGAGTTCCTCAACGCCGGCTCGTTCCCGATACCGCCGGAAAAAATCTACGGAACACTCTACTCCTCCGCCCGAAATCCGACCATCGCCAAACTGTTCCGTCTGACAAAACTGGCGGAAAACATCGGATTCGGAATCGACCGGCTCCTAAGTTGGAAACAACTGACTGGGCAAAATGTAAACATACGCAGCGAGAGGGATTTCGTCTGCGTCACTCTATATTTCAATTCCGATGTCGTAGAAAATATCGCAGATGACGTCGTAGAAAATCTAAACGACAGACAAAAGAGAATAATAAAGCTGCTCCGGCAGGAGCCAACGCTGTCCGCATCACAACTCGCCCAGCAGGTCTCCAGCACATTGAGAACCGTACAGAGGGACTTGGCAAGACTGAGATACCTCGAAATAATCAGCCGTACAGGCTCTGACAAAAAAGGATTTTGGACAATAACCAACAACAGACAATAAAGAAATATGGAAAGAAAAATCGCACTCATCACCGGTGCCACGAGCGGTATCGGAGAGGCCTGCGCCAGGAAATTCGCCGCAGGCGGATATGACATCATCATCAACTGCCGCAAACCTGAAAAGGGAGAGGCCCTGAAGGCCGAGCTGGCCCGGACCGGGGCCGACGCACTCGTGCTGCCGTTCGACGTACGTCACCGCGAGGAAATCATAACGGCCCTCAACTCTCTGGAAGGCAAATGGAAGAACATAGACGTGCTCATCAACAACGCTGGACTGGTATTCGGAGTGGACAAGGAACATGAGGGCAATCTCGACGAATGGGACATCATGCTCGACACCAACATCCGCGGCCTTCTCTCGATGACCCGTCTCGTAGTGCCCGGCATGGTGGAGCGCGGACGCGGCCACATCATCAACCTCGGCTCCATAGCCGGTGACGCGGCGTATCCCGGAGGCAGCGTGTACTGCGCTACCAAGGCCGCTGTCAAGGCCCTGTCCGACGGCCTGCGCATCGACCTCGTGGACACTCCTCTGAGAGTCACCAACATCAAGCCCGGCCTCGTGGAGACCAACTTCTCCGTAGTACGTTTCCGAGGCGACAAGGCCAAGGCCGACAACGTATATAAAGGTATCCACCCTCTGACCGGAGCCGACATCGCCGAAGTGGCATGGTTCGCCGCCAGCGCACCGGAATACATGCAGATCGCCGAGGTCCTCGTCATGCCCACCAACCAGGCCACCGGCACCATCACATACAAGAAACCCTGACAACCCGGCACTCCGCAAAATCGCAACAAGCTAATTGTCAAGCTACTACCTTTTACATAGGTGCCATGTCGGCTTTCCAAAACTGAACGCGGCACCTCTTAAAATTAGAAGTAGCTCGTTTACAGATAGTTACAAATCCAGAGCTTGCCCGATACGATAAAGTATAAAATATTCTTTATCTGCGCTGTCTGCCGGTGCTCCTGACGTCCCTGACCTCCTGCGGCCAGAAACCGGTGACAGACGGCGGACTTGTCTCAGTACAGTATGAGAAGCTGCCCCAGGGAGAAGACCTGCTGCTGTCCGAATGGGTCGGAGAGCCGGAATTCATTGCACTGGACAGCAGTGTCCCCGAGGCACTTACTGACGGCGGCAACCTCACCGTCTCAGAGCACTACATCGGAGTATTCCCCAACACGGAAAGGCCCTTCAAGCTCTTTGACCGCGCTACCGGAAAATTCCTCTGTAATGTCGGCAACATAGGACGCGGCCCCGGAGAATACAACCGTATATCCTTCGCGCAGATAGATGAGACCGGAGGGAAAATCTGGATAAGCACCTTGTATGACAACAAAATCCATACATACGACATCAGCACCGGCCGGTTCCTGGAAGACCTTCCCTTAGCTTACGAGGCAGAAGGCAACCCGAATCAAGGTTACAACTTCATGGTTGACGGCTCTGCGCAGACCGTTACCATAGCCACGACTCCGTTTGACGACGGATGCCCGGTCATCGCCTGGTGCCAGGACTACGAGGGCAATGTCCTTTGGGAGATTCCGAAAACAGGAACGATACCGGAGAATGCCATACTCAGCCTCCATACCTCTCTCAATGTGGACGGAGCTCTGGATATCTCCCAGTGGTCGATGAACACCCAGCAGGACACCCTGTTCGTCATCAAGGACAGAGAGCTGCATCCGCTGCTTACGATGGAGTTAGGAAGGGCCACAGAACCCAACGCCTTGACATTCAACGATGGAGACTATATGCATGAGCCCTGTATCCTGCCGGACTACGTACTTGTGAACATCAGCCAGATAAAGATGGTAACAAGCAGAAACACCGGCTCAGGGGCAAGCATAAGCCTGGAGACAGATCTGCTGCCTGCAATAGTACTGGACCGCCGGACCGGGAAGGTCTCACGCCGCACAGTCATTGACGATATCCTGACGATGGACGAGACTAGTCCCTCTTTCAAATGCGGATACTTCGCAGAGTCCTACAGTCCGGAATATTTCATAGAGATATCCGCAAAAGCCCTGGAGGAAGGCAATCTCAGCAACGCCGCCCGCAAACGCATCTCCACCATCTTAGAGAACCTCAGCGAGGAGGACAATAACGTAATCCTATTAGCCCCGGTCAAATAACCATTCCATGGTAAAAAAGAAAAAGCCGGCCTCAACGAGAACCGGCCTAATGCTGCCATGCAGACGCCTCCTGCTAGAAATAGTATCTGAAGCCGATGGAGGCTCCAAGATTAATGCCGAAATTAAAGTTATTGACTGCCATTTTTACGGTCTCATTGCCTGAGGTCTGCTTATACGACATCAACGAATATGTAAGATCTCCGGCCCTGAACGAGATACCGAAGTTCTGGACTGGCCGGTACTCGAAAGAAAGCAAAGACAGCGATACATAAAAATTCGTAACTCCATACAATTTTTCCTTGCTGGTATCATCTATGTAATTCTGAGCCCCGAAACCTATGCCCAGGTCCAGCCCCGGAGTATAGAAGAACTTGTTCTCCACTATAGGCAGGTAATAGTTCACACCAGGATTTATGACAAACAGACTGGTATTCGTACTAGACTTATCGTCATCCGGTTCTTTTGTAAATGAGTAACCGAGACCCAGATGCAGCTCCAGATTATCGATTATAAAATAACCGAACTGGGGAGTGATGCTCATCTGAAAACCGCCAGGGCTTTTAACTGTAGTATTCCCGGCAGTGAGCTTGCTGCTTGAACCGTTCATGCCTATACTTCCGGAGATATACATATCTCCTTGATTCTGAGCGTTCAATGCTGTCACACCCAAAAAGCACAAAAGCGTGCACACGATAGCAATTCTTTTCATACTTTAGTATTTATTTGGTTGATAAAAGTTTCTTGACTATGGTGGAGATTAGGCGGCCGTCGGCCTGACCGGCGAGCTTCTTGGTGGCAACGCCCATCACCTTGCCCATGTCGGCCATGGATGAGGCTCCGGTTTCGGCGATAATAGCCTTGACCGCCTCCTCGACCTGAGCCTCCGAGAGAGCTGCCGGCAGGTATTTCTCCATCACGGCGGCCTCTGCCAGTTCATTGTCAGCAAGGTCCTGACGAGCCTGCTGAGAATAGATCTCCGCACTCTCCTTGCGCTGCTTCACTAATTTCTGCACTATCTTGACCACCTCGGCATTCTCGAGGCTGTCCTTAGCACCTCCTTCGGAGGTCTTGGCCAGAAGAATCGCGGCCTTGACCGCACGTGTGGCTGCGAGAGCCACCTTGTCCTTGGCGACCATGGCCGCCTTGATGTCGGACTGTATCTGCTGTTCGAGTGACATATTTTCAGTTTTTAAATTTTCCCAGAATTTTAAAATCATTTATCCTCCTTGAAAGTGCTCTGCAGGAAGAGCTCGTCCATCTGCACCTGGTCGATGCGCGAGGGAGCGTCGAGCATCATGTCGCGTCCCTGATTGTTCTTGGGGAATGCGATGAAGTCCCTGATGCTCTCCTGTCCGCCGAAGAGGGCGCAGAACCGGTCGAAACCGAATGCGATACCTCCGTGGGGGGGTGCGCCATACTTGAAGGCGTTGATCAGGAAGCCGAAGCGGTAATCCGCATCCTCATGGCTGAAACCGAGGACCTCGAACATACGCTCCTGCACTTTGGAATCGTGGATACGGATGGAGCCGCCGCCCACCTCGGTACCGTTGAGCACGAAGTCGTATGCATTGGCGCAGACGCGCTCCAGATCCTCCTTGCGGTCGCTGTAGAACCATTCCATATGCTCGGGTTTGGGAGCGGTGAAAGGATGGTGCATGGCATAGAAACGGGAGGTCTCCTCGTCCCACTCCAGCAGGGGGAAGTCCACCACCCACAGGGGGGCGAACACCTTCGGGTCGCGCAGGCCCAGACGGTTACCCATCTCGATACGCAGGGAGCCAAGGGCGGTGCGCATCCTGTTCCGTGCTCCGGCCAGAATCAGGATCAGGTCTCCCTTCTGAGCCTCAACGGCTGCGGCCATTGCGGCCAGGTCATCGGGAGTCAGGAACTTGTCGGCCGATGACTTGAAAGTACCGTCCTCATTGCACTTGATATAGACCAGGCCTTTCGCGCCTATCTGGGGACGCTTTACCCACTCGGTCAGCTCGTCGGTCTGCTTGCGGGAGTAGCCGGCGCATCCGGGCACTGCGATACCGCCCACATACTCTGCCGAATCGAAGACAGGGAAACCGTGGCCCTGTGCCAGAGAGGTGATCTCGTGCAGCTTCATGCCGAAGCGGATATCCGGCTTGTCGGAACCGTAGGAGTCCATGGCCTCGGAATAGGGCATCCGGTAGAAAGGCTCCGTAAAATCCCTGCCGAGTACATTGTGGAAGAGAGTCTTGATCATGCCCTCGAAAGTTTCCAGCACATCGTCACGCTCCACGAATGACATCTCGCAGTCTATCTGGGTGAACTCCGGCTGGCGGTCGGCTCTCAGGTCCTCATCACGGAAGCAACGGACAATCTGGAAATAACGGTCGTAGCCGGCCACCATGAGCAGCTGCTTCTGCTGCTGAGGACTCTGGGGCAGGGCGTAGAACTGACCCGGGTTCATACGCGAAGGCACCACGAAATCCCTGGCGCCCTCAGGTGTGGACTTGATCAGATAAGGGGTCTCGATCTCCATGAATCCCTTGCTGTCAAGGTAATTGCGCACCTCGTGGGCCATGCGGTGACGCAGCATAAGATTCTTCTTCAAAGGGTTGCGGCGCAAGTCAAGATAGCGGTACTTCATCCGCAGGTCATCCCCGCCGTCTGATTCGTCCTCAATAGTGAACGGAGGAGTAGCAGCCGCATTGAGTACGTTGAGAGACTCCAGACGCACCTCCACGTCACCCGTATCCATCCTGGCATTCCTGCTCTGACGCTCCTGGACAGTTCCCGTAATCTGTATTACATATTCGCGGCCCAGCTTCTCCACCTGCTCGTTCAGTTCCCTGGAGACCGACTCGTCTATTATGATCTGTGTGATACCGTAACGGTCCCTCAGGTCGATGAAGCTCATGCCGCCCATCTTCCTGACTCTCTGGACCCAGCCGGCCAGAGTCACCTTCTGGCCCGCATTCTCAAGGCGAAGCTCGCCGCATGTGTGTGTCCTGTACATAACTTGTCGATTATTTACGGATGCAAAGTTAGAAAAAATAACCTCATTGAGCCCGCCCGACGGCTAAAAGTCCACACCGAACTTGAATCCGAGCATCAGCCAGCGGTTATCACTGTTGGAAAGAAATACGTATTTGAGGTCAATACCCGTATGGAACCACTTCAAAGGACGGTAGAGCAGGGTCGTACTGACACCGAAGACGGCCCTGGTAGACTCCCGGACACGGTTGGTGGTGCCGTAGCCTACGCCCGTCTCGATTGTGGGGCAGATGGTGAGTTTCCCGGTCTTCTTGCCGAACAGAAGGGAAAGATAGGCCGTACCCATCGCCATGCCCCTCATTCGGGAGTCAGTATACAGCGTGCCCTTGGTCACGATACCGCCAAGGTTGATGCCCGCCTCCAGATTGTTGTTCAGGAAAGTGTACCCGAAACCCACAGCCTCGTAACCGTAGGTCTCCGGTCCGCTGCTGAACACCGGAAAAGCAAGATTGATATTGACCGTGAAATCGCCCCGCGTCCTCTCTTTCTCTGGCATCGGCGCTTTTTTCTGATCAGCCAAAGCCGTAAAAGAGAGCAACGGCAATATAAAAAACACAGCGGCCACACGAAGTACCATGCTGAATTCGTCAAAAGGTACCACTCTACTTGAAATCTCAATCATATAGCAACTTATCAGAATCCATCATTACTCCAGTTCTATAGGGCAACTGCGGGTTATCATCTGAATTATGCCGCTATACGTATCGTACATGTAGCGCACACCCGAGCATTCCTCCGAAAGCGCATCTCCAGGGAACCATTCTATCACTCCCATGGCCGTCTCCGTATACTCCTCCTTATCACCGGACATCTTCCGGACCTTTCGGATATTGTCCCCGACACATATACCATTTACAGAAAAATCATCGGAGAACAACATATACTGCTTCAGGGTAAATGTTCCATCCTCCTCCTTGACCATCTTGAAGAAATCATCTCCGGGGTACAATGCAGTAAACACTTCCACCCCCTCCTCTTGAAAGAACATATCAGGCTTGCCCAATATCTCCACAAGATCCTCCAGAGCATAACTTCCAGAAATCATCATCACGTCCACAGACTCCTTTTTCTGTCCGTAAGCGGACGTCGAGGCAAAAAATAGCATCAATACCGGCAACCATGCCGCTACTGACGTTGCCTTATAAAATCTTCTTTTCATAAGTGTATTTGGTTTTATTCCGCCAAGATAGAAAATAATCCAGAATTAGAGCATTTTTTGCAATGGAAGTTAAAGATGAATTGTAAACAGCGTTGTGGTATTGTCCTCATTGAAGCGCGACCAGTAGAGAACATTGTCCTCGACATAGTCGGGGACTATTCTGTATTCCTGACCGTCAAACCTGAGGATGAAGCCCTCGTCCACCCCGCTCTCATACTCCGCGAGGCCATAGCGATAGTGCGAGACTCTCTTTCCGGTCGTAATGTCGTAAATATCGTAAAACCAGCACAGGCCTTTCTGATACAGGATCTGGACCAGATAATACTTTCCACATATACATTCATACCCAATTTGGAATTTATTGGCTTTTGCGGCATCGTCTACCATGACTTGCATATCAACAGACTCTGTATAACGTCCGAAGTCCGTCCGCAGATAAGGCACATACGTCGAATCACTTAAGACATAGTACGTATATTCGCCAAAAGGCTTGTACATCACCTTGCCATTGTACACCCTCATACTTTCAAAGACAGTAAAAGCCACTGTTGGGCGCTGTGCATCATTCATAATAGGCATCAACCTGCCAACCGGATTAAAATCTTTGTCCAAGATAGTTATAGCGTAATCTCTGGTATTTCTCGAGATGCCGGTAGCGGCATACCTGTCCTTGCCGAGCGGAACTATATCCCCTGAAGCTGACACTTCATCGTTTTTTATCTCATTCTTAAACTCCCCGTCGGAATCAAGAATGATAAGCTTATTAAAAGTGTCCAAAATCTGAATCACATTATTATAAGGATTATATCCGATAGAGCACATGGAAGCAAATTCGCCGGGTCCACGGCCAATCCTCCTGTTTGCACTGACTACATGCCCGTCTTTATCCAGCACCACGATGATATTGTCAGCCGTCATTCCGAAGAGCCTGTCTTCCGATATTCCGAACAGTCTTATATCATAAAGAGTCTGTACGGAACGTAAGCGTATCTATCCTGACCGCTATGCTCTCCAGGCCAATGGTATCAGTCCGGTTGATATGCTTTCCTCCTTTGATAACATACATGCCTTTCTCCCCGCACGAAGACAGAAAGCATACGGACAGCACCACAGCCCAGCAGAATTTCAGAAACGTAGAACGTGCTCTGCATCATCGGCGTTGTCTCTTCATCCAAAGCCAGCCTTATCTCACCTGTCTTCACAAGCCCTACCGAATCTATTCTCTCCAACCGTACCGTATCCGCTTTACTATAATTGGCGCAGCCGGCAAGAGCAGCCGCACCAATTATCATCAAAAACTTATGTCTACTCATTTCTAATTAATTGCTGTTGAGTTATCAGAATCATCCTTCGCAGTTTCATGCTTTACGCAATCCTTACTTTGAAACCAGTTCTTGTCAGCACAAAAATAATTTGTTCCGTCACTCTCGCAATGGCCATTATTGTGCTCATTTGTGCAAATATAAAAAAAATACTATTTTTCAAAACCAAGGTCCTGCACAGTATCCACAAATACAGCCATGCAAATCAAATTATTCTATTTGCATAATTCAAATCAAATAATTAGTTTTGCGGAAAAAGACAATGGAAATCACCGACAATCCCTTTATCGTCTCAGGCAGCATACAGCCGGAGTATTTTTGCGACCGCCGCGAGGAATCCGCCCGGCTCATAAAGTCTGTCACCAGCGGCAACAATCTGTTGCTCCTCTCTCCCAGGCGTATGGGCAAGACCGGACTGATCCAGTTCTGCTACGGCAAGAAAAAGTTGAGCGGACATCATCGGTTCTTTATCGACATATTGCATACCACCGGACTGAAAGAGTTCACATATCTTTTAGGCAAAGAAGTCTTCAACAAGCTGTTGTCCGCAGACCGCAGAATGCCCGGCCTGCTTATCCGAACTTTGAAATCCATCAGCGGAAAGCTCGGATTCGACCCCGTCAGCGGACTGCCCGCATTCTCCTTGGAGCTGGGCGATATTGACCGACCTGAATACACATTGGAGGAAATATTCACCTGCCTGCAGGAAACTGGAAGGCCATGCATAGTCTCCATAAACGAATTTCAACAAATAGCGAAATATCCTGAGAAAAACATTGAAGCCCTGCTCCACTCCAATATCCAGCGGATAAGCAACGCCAGATTCATCTTCGCCGGCAGCGGGCGCCACCTCATGCAAGAGATGTTCACTTCCTCGGCCAGGCCTTTCTACCAGAGCGCGGACTTACTGGAACTGGGCCCGATAGACCGCAGCATCTACATCGATTTCGTCACCGGACACTTCCGCCGCAGAGGCCGTAACATTGAGCCTGACACCGTCGGCAAAGTCTACGACATGTTTGAAGGCAACACCTATTGCATACAGAAGACATTCAACGAATCCTTCGCTGATACCGCCAAGGGCAAAACCTGCACCCCGGAAACCACGGACAACGCAGTCAGAAGCATTACAACCTCATTCAGCCCCACTTACCGGGAGATACTCTCCAACATCCCCGAGAAGCAGAAAGAGCTGCTTTACTCCATCGCCATAGACAGAAAGGCAGAGAGCATCACCTCCTCCGCGTTCATCCGCAGACACAGTCTCGCCTCAGCCAGCTCAGTTCAGTCCGCCTCCAGGAAACTGCTGGAAAAAGGCCTTGTCACAGTGAATGACGGCATCTGGTCAATCAGCGACATGTTCTTCGGAATGTGGATACGCAGCATCTGCGAAACAACCAACAACTGACACAGACATCATGAAAACATATCACATCATAAATACCCTGACCGCGATAATGTGCATCTGCGCATTGTCCGCCGCCAGCTGCACACAGGAAACACCAATCGATGCCGGTTCTGACAGACAGACCGAAGAAAGACTGGACTCTCTGCGCCAAATCTTCCGTTACTACAATGTGGAAGGCCTGTACGACACCATCATCTCGACTGCCCGCCCCGTCCTTCAGAGCGCACTGGACAGACATGACACCATGACCGTACTGCTTACAGGCGTATATACCGCACAGGCGTTCCTGACCATGGAGCACATGGACTCAACGCGGCACTATATGAACATCATAGAGCCATACAGAAAAGGCGGCGTTAAAAATCCGTCTCTCCAGACCGTGCTGTTCATCGTCGAAGGACTGACGTACCTTAAGGCCGAACTGAACTATTCCCTCGCCCTCGAATCTTTCAGGGAAGGCTGCAAATGGGCGGAGGCCGGCAACGACCCGAACAACCACATAGTACTGCTGGCCAACATCGCGCATATCTTCTACGTGAGAGGAGACAAAAACGGGCTTCAGTACGCCGAGGAGGCTTTCAGCATATCCCGCAGCCCGGATGTGGAGGACTACCCAAGATGCCAGGCCCATCTGCTCATGGGGCAGATGCTGTTGCTGTCGGGACGGACGCAAGAGGCAGCATCATACATCCATGAGGCGGAGCGTATGATCGAGAGCAGGCAGTACACGTCCCTCATCTCCATCTGCAGACTGCTTTATGCCAACATGTACCAGAGCAACGGAGAGTACACAAGGGCCGGGCAGGAGTATATGGAAGCGATGAGATGGGATAAATACGCAGAAGCCAGCACCGCCACCATGATATATCTGGATTACGGGGACTTTCTCCGTATGCGCGGTATGCCTAAGAAAGCATTGGCGCAGTACAAAACAGGCCTGGACATATCCAACAGGCACAGCAGTCTGGAATTCCGCAGCGAGCTTCTGAGCAGCATATCCGACACTTATCAGATTCTTGGAGACAAAGCCTCTGCAGCAGAATACTCCTACCTGTACAAGTCCTACGTGGACAGTATATCCAGTCTGCAGAAGGAGCAGGAGTTCAACAGCCGGCTGCTGCAGTATTCCCAGATCGAGCACGAACACGAGATACAGGCCAAGGAACTGGCCCTGCTGAAAGCCAGGCGCAAGAGCTCCACTGTCATCTTCATCTCCGTAATCATAATCATAGTGGCCCTTTCACTGTACATCCTGTATATAAGGCAGCGGAAAGCAAACAGGCTTCTGGTCACACAGTACGAGACCTATATGCGGCGCATCCTCCCGCTGGACAAAGAATCCACCGAGTCCGGCACATCAGGCGCGGACAAGCAAGACCAAAGCCAGTCCGGAGACCGCGGGCTGTTCAACCGCATAGAAGAGATGATGAAAAAAGAGAAAATATACCGGCAGAAAGACCTGTCCCTGGACAGACTGGCCGAAATGCTGTCGACCAACAGGACCTACGTCTCGAAAGCCATCAACTCCTGCGCCTCGCAGACATTTTTCAATTATGTGGACATGTACCGCATAAGGGAAGCCGTCGCGCTACTGTCCGATATCGACAGTGGAGACGTCCCCTTCAAGCATATAGCGGACATCGTAGGATACAACTCCGTCCAGGTCTTCTACCGCTCGTTCAAGCGTGAGACCGGCTGCTCACCCGGCCAGTACAGGGATGAGGCCAGACGTCTCAGAAAAGAGCGCAGTACCACAGAGGATTAACTATTCTTTAATTTACAAAGTATCAAAAAAAGAATTTGCGGTTAAGTGCTGCGGACAATAATTTTGTGTACAAATAATCAAAATCCAAAGCATTATGACCAGAACATTTAACCATTTCAAAAAGACTACGCTGTTGGCCGCGGTCGTCCTGCCGGCATTCCTGCTTTCAGGTTGTCAGGAAAAAGAGAGCCCGGTCACCACGGAACTGAAATTAGAGTCCTCCACTTTGAATGTACCGGCTGAGGGCGGTGACGCTGTGATGAACTACACCGTCACCAACCCCATAGAAGGCGCAAAGATCAACGCCGGAAGCCAGGCCGGCTGGCTGCACGACTTTGACTGCTCTGAGGAAGGCCGGATCAGATTCATAGTGGATGAGAACCCGGAGGTGGGTCAGACCCGCACTGCGACCGTCACGGTCTCGTACAATGACGGTACCATCGAAGACGAGTTTACCGTCCTCCAGGGCGAGGGCGTGGAAAAAGCCCCGTTTGAGATAACCATAGACGAGGTCGGCATGGACTATGCCATAGCTACCATCGCTCCGCTTGACCCTGAAATGACCTGGCATGCCCTCGCCTACGATGCCTGGGTGTTCGACGAGGAAGGCAGACCCATAGAACAGTGTGTCGAGGAGTTCCTGAACGCATACGCCTTTGTAGCCTCAATGGCCGGTATGGATTTCGAGACATTCATGGAGACTGACATCCTGTGTACAGGTACCGAGACCCTGCCGTTCGAGCAACTCAGCGTAGGCACAAAGCACTATATTATGGCCATAGGCATAGATGCTAAAGGGACAATCCTTTCCGACGCGGTACTTGAACCTTTCACCACTGAAGGTATTGATATGCAGGACATCACCTTTGAGGTTTCTTTCGATGTGGACGGAGTGAACGGCACCCTGCACACCATACCGTCCGACAACAATGTAAGATACTATACTGACATCAAACTAAAGTCTGACTGGCCTGACGGTCCGGACATCCAAGGCTGGCTACAGACCTATATGTGGCAGGAATCAATCTTGGGAATCTCACGTGAGGAAGCCATAAACAAAATATCCTCCTACGGAGACGCAACCAAGGAATACTATTTAGACAAAGAAACAGACTATTATGCATTCGCGGTAGCAATAAACGAGCAGGGAATTATATGCTCGGATGCGGAGGTTGTAGAATTTACCAGCGGCACTGTGCCTCCTTCTGACAACACATTCATGATCAATGTCATAGAAGAGGGAACCGATTATGTGGACTATGAAGTCATCCCTTCCAACAACGACTACTATTCATACGCAGTATCCCCAGTATCCGAATGGGATGGCATGACTGACGAAGAATATGTCCGTCAATACATCTCCACAGGCATGAATCTCATATTAATGGACATGAAAACCACTTTTGGGGAAAATAGCTTTACCGAGTCCGGTCTGGCCCCAAATACAGACTACTACATCTTCGTGTTCGGATACGAGCAGCAGACCATCACGACAGAGATAACCAAGATGAAAGTCTCAACTGTCGGTGCAGATAATCCCGAAGACCTGACATTTACCTTCGAAACCAGCAACATTACTTCCACGAGTGTAGACGTAAAAGTTGTCGGTACACCATCACAGGCCCTGTACTACTGGGATATAGCTGAAGCATCAGCTTCAGCGGACGATATAAGGACCGCCATAGATGCAAGAGCACAACATTTCATCGACATCGGCTATATGCCTGACCTCGCCACTCTGTTCCAACAGTACGGGACAAGAGGAACCGCAGAAGAACAAGGGAAATCGAATTACGAATTTTCCTACAACTCCATAGAACCCGGCAAGGAGTACAAACTCTACGCTGTAGGCATATACGATGAGACCGGCGAATACGCCACCGACTTCGTCTTCAGCGAGCCGTTCACCACTCCCGCCAATTAACACCCAAGAACAAGGATAAAAAGGGGCTGTATCGTAATTGAATTCATTACGGTGCAGCCTCTTTTACAGTCTCTGGGTGCCTGGCATTTCCATGTGGACGACTTCTCCTGCTTCTTCTTTAATATGTACATAACAAAGACTTCGTTTTAGCATAAGTGTTCATAAGAATCTCGAAAATACCCGTTTCGACCGACGGTCTGCTTTCAAGATACAGCTTTCTAAAGAATATTTTCCCTCAGGGCAACCGCATCAAAAACAAACCAGATGCCTGGACTCCGGAGTTGATTTATCCACTGTCGCCTGGCCACTGGCTTCACAGGTGTCTCTGGAGGTACTCACTGTTTTCCAGTGACTTCAGTTCACTTCCCACCATGGTATGAAAATCCAGCGGTCGAAAAGACCAGGAACTCCCACCGCTTCACGGCGGGCTCTCCCTTTGGAGCCGCGGGTGGCCG
>ERZ779889.208-NODE-208-length-80414-cov-3.866188_pt1 | contig 80414 bp, 78 predicted proteins | sample MGYA00511030_ERZ779889 | MGnify/ENA primary metagenome ERZ779889 (study PRJEB29588, sample SAMEA2160616) | human gut metagenome | biome: human gut; feature: human-associated habitat; material: faeces | place: Denmark | collected 2008/2010 ... | reverse complement strand
GATCCGTGCGGGGACTCCGACCGCCGTCGAATTCGGCGGAACGTCGCAAAGGACGACCGCCCCCGCAGCGACCTTTGAATTATCTCCTATCGTTATCGAACCGAGAACCTTCGCGCCTGCACTGATCATAACATTATTTCCAATTGTCGGATGGCGTTTTCCATGCTCTTTTCCTGTACCGCCAAGTGTTACCCCCTGATACAAAGTAATGTTATCACCAAGTTCTGCCGTCTCACCAATGATAACGCCACTTCCGTGGTCAATAAAAAGACCTTTTCCAATGGTCGCACCCGGATGGATTTCAATTCCTGTCTCATGAGCAACCTTCTGAGATAACTTTCTTGCCTCATAAAACTTATCATTTAAATTCAAGCATTTTTCAAAACTTTTTTCATCAATAATTTTATCAAACGATAAAGATTGAATTTTTATCCCTGCTTTTGTTATATATATTTCAGAAAAAATTTAATAATAAGATTTACTTTCAGAAGAATAAAATATCATCATATCAGTATATTTACCATCATAATCAATAAAGCCAAGAAAATCATACCTATTGAATTTATCTGCTAATACTAATTTATTAACACCATCTTCTTTTAACTCTTGTTGTAGTTTATTAAAAATATTTTTTATTGCTATTTCGCTTTGTTTATAATCTTTAAAACTAAATGACACTCCTCCTATATTATGATTATTGTTATCTTTATTTATCATATCTCTAAATAAATTAAACTTATCTTTAATTACATAATCAAGAAACTTAATGGGGACACTGCTTACCTCACGTCTATTTTCTAAAATATATTTTTTAAGTTCTGCTTCTTCAACAGAAGTTAATACTTTACGCTGACGCTCTAAAATAAAAGACTTTAAATTTGCCAATTCATCATTACTCAATTCTTCAGCAAAGCAACTCATTGGTAACAAAGCTGTAATTATTACAGCTATTATCAGCATTAACTTCTTCATAAACAGTACCACCTTAATTTATTTTTTCTTTTTATCTGCTTTAGCCGCATCATTAGCGTTGGCAATGGGAGCCCATTCGCGCAAAAGCTGCGCACATGCATTGGCATAGCTGCCGGCACTGCCAAAACCAGCGGCGTAGGCATCCTGATTATACAGAGTTAAAAGCTGAATGTCTTCATAATAAAGCGTTGCACTGCTGCCGTTATCATATACAAGGAAGCGGTACGGGTCCACCGGCCCGCGCTGACGTGCTACATACAACGAACCAGCTAACATATACGCACGGTATTCCGGTTTATCGTTGCCGATTTTCTCAGTAATATTAAAAGTCCAGTTACCTTCATGCACTGTTGCCGTGCCGTTTTCATGTACGGTAATATCCGGATGGGGGTCTAATTTTTTAATTTGTTTCATAACGCGTTTTAAGCGTTCTTCCGGTTCCGGATGGCTGCTGAACAACCCGTAGCCGGGGTTGCCTTTTTCCTGCGCCAAATCTTCCAGTTTATTAATGGTAAGCACCATGCTGTATGGGTTGTAGCCTGCCGCTACGCACAGTTTAAAGCCTTCCTTATCGGCGCCGCGTTCATCGGTACGGCTGTAACCTGCCGCCAACGCCTGCGAGGCAAGCCCAGTCAGCCCCATATCGCCTTTGGTGGCAACTGCCAAAAGCAGTGTTGTTAAAAGCTGTTTTTCAATTTGATGTACCGTATGTTTTTCAACAATGTGGCTTACTTCGTGCCCTAAAACGCCTGCCAGTTCCGCATCGCTCGGCATATAGTCAATAAGCCCTTTAAATACATACACAAAACCGCCTGGGCAGGCCAGTGCGTTTACTTCGTCACAATTAAGCACTTTAAAAGTATACTGCAAATCCTGCCTGTCGCTTACGGCAACAAGGCTTTGCCCAATGCGGTTGACACGTTCCTGCAATTCATAATCCTGCACCACGCCGTACTGAGCTTCCAGCGCCATAGCAGTTTCGCGCCCCATTTCAATTTCCTGCTGTTTACTGATAATGCCCGCTTCTGCCGGAAGCACGCTGCCAAGCAGCAGATAAACGGCAAACAGCAAGCCGCTTAACAATTTAGCAATATTTTTCAGTGCCATTTAAATCTCCCCTTTTTCACGCATAGCGGCAATTTCTTCCGTTGTATAGCCAAGACCAAGCAGCACTTCCTGCGTATGCTCGCTTAAATAAGGCGCGCGCCTGTTTATTTGCCCGGCCGTATCCGAAAGTTTAACGGCAGTTTTTACATAAGTATATTCGCCAAAATCTTCTTTTTTGGTCAGCAGCATATCGCTCTGCTCTGTGGTTAAATCGCTATCCAATGCTTCCTGCAAAGTGCGGATGGGCGTAACGCAAAATTCATCCCTGCCAATAAGTTCCAGCCATTCAGCCTGCGTTTTCTGTGCAAAAGCATCGGCAAGTTTTTGCTTAATTTCTGCGGAATGGTCAAAATCGAACTGACGGTTTTGCAGTTCAGGCAAATTAATCAGTTCGCACATTTTCTGCCAGAACTTAGGTTCTATCGTGCCGATGCTGAGCCAGCGCCCGTCCTTTGTACGGTACACGCTGTAATAATGCGATGCTGTGCGCCCGAAGGAAGGCATGCCTGTTTCCTTACAGCCTATAACGCTGCTGATGCCTGTAATTTGCGTATTGATGGCAGTGCTGTATAAATCAATATTTACAGCCTGCCCTTTGCCGGTACGTTCACGTGCATACAGCGCCAGCAAAATGCCGCTTACGGCGTTTAAACTGCTGCCCAGCGCTGCCACCTGTACCGAAGGCACGCTGATATCAGTTCCATCCTCCTGCGCAGCAACCCCGGCCAGCCCAATTACGTTTAAATCGTGCGAAGGCATATGCCTGTATTTACCCTCCTGCCCAAAGCCGCTGATTGAGCAGTAAATAAGCCGCGGATTAATTTTGCTTACTGTTTCATAATCAAGCCCCAGCATTTTTAAATACCCAGGTCGGAATCCTTCCAAAAATATATCAGCTTCTTTTAAGAGACGCAGCAGCACTTCACGTCCCGCCGGTGTTTTTAAGTTAACAGTAATGCCGCGTTTGTTGCGGTTAAGCATTAAATGCCAGTAACTCATGCCGGGCATGCGTTCCGGCGTAAAACCGCGGGTAACGTCACCCTTAATGTCTTCAACTTTAATTACATCTGCGCCAAAATCGCCAAGCGTCATGCCGCAAAATTGCCCCGGCAGCCATTTGCTGAAATCTATTACTTTTATTCCTTCTAAAACCTGCATGGCAAAGTCCTCTTTTCATTAAATATGTTTATATAATTCTACGCACCGTGGCGTTTTCCTTTTTATCTTGCGGCAGTAAGTATAAATATGTATAATATTATTGTAGTAAATAGTTTTGTTATTTTTGTGTCCGGAGTGATTTTTATGAACATTCATAAACTGACACTGGCTGCATTGCTTGTGGCTATCGGTGCTTTAAGCGCGCATTTGGTTTATATACCGGCAGGAGCCTCCAAGTGTTTTCCTGTCCAGCATGCCATTAACGTATTGTGTGCCGTTATTTTAGGTCCTAAAGAAGCCGTTTCGGTTGCTTTTGCAATATCCTGCCTGCGCAATATGGCAGGCACCGGTTCACTGCTTGCCTTTCCGGGCAGTATGATTGGCGCCTTGCTTGCCGGTTTGGCATATCGCCGTTTTAACAGTACTGGCGCAGCAATGGCAGGCGAAATTTTCGGAACCGGTATTTTAGGCGGCCTTGCAGCATGGGTTATTGCCTGGGCAATACTCGGCAGCAAAGCGGCAGCTTGGTTTTTTGTACCGCCGTTTTTAATCAGCACCATAGGCGGCAGCATTATTGCCGGGCTGTTAATTAAAAGCGGTGTGCTTGCGCACATTATGCCGCGGCAGCTTTTTAGGCAAGGCAGGTAAATAATGGATTTTAATCTTGATATTTTTCTATCGCAAATTTTATATGTTTTAAGCGGTTTTTTGTTTGGCATTTTTGCTTCCCGTTACAGCGTACTGGCGTGGCAGGCTATCCGCTCACGCGGATTATTTGCCGCTGTCTTGCAGGTATTCGTTCTGCTGCTGGCATTTTTTATTTTCCCGCTTTTGTTCTCTACGCGTACTGTAACGGGCAGTTTTATATACTACGCTGTTTTGCTATTCTTTTTCAGCAAGGGCATAAAGAGGTGACTTTATGGAAGAACATACAACATTGCATACTTTAAAATTAGACGTGCCTATTGCCGAAAAATTTGTACAGCCTATGGCTGATACCTTTAAAGTTTTGGGAGACCCCACACGCATCCGTATTTTGGCTTTGCTTGCCGAAAACGAATCCTGCGTTACAAACATTGCCGAATCTCTTGAAATGACACAATCGGCAATATCACATCAATTAAGGCTTTTACGCCACGCAGGGCTTGTAAAATTTACCAAAACCGGCAAGGAAGTTATTTACAGTCTTGATGACCAGCATGTATTAACTTTGTTTGCACAGGCACTTGACCATATTAAACATAAAATTTAAAACAAAAAAGCAGGCTTAAGCCTGCTTTTTATTTTACTTGTATTATCTCGCCGGTAGGCGCTGTAAGAAACACATCTTTTATATGTACGCGCCCTTTAACTATTTCAAATGCGTCGCTCGTAACTTCTCCGAGCGGCGTTTTTATTTTTACATCGGTAAATTTCAGCACGCCGTTACGGTCGCTGAATTTGCCGGTTATTTTTTCAAACGGTATTAAACTGTATGTTCCGGCACCGCCTGTAAAGCTGCCATAAGTATGTACATTTTGAGGATTGCCGTCACTGCGCATCTTTAAATCAAGTTCCACACGGCAGTTTATTTTGCTCGTTTTGGCTGCTATTGAAGCCATTAAATCATGCCCCAGCGCATCAATAGTATAAGCCCGGCTGTCAATATCATAAGTTCCGGTTGCTTCAACATTGCCGCCGTAAATAGCGCCGGTTACGTTTTTAAAATCAATATGCCCGTCTTTATAAAAGAAATCGCCGTTAACTTTATAAAAACGCAAAGCAGGTATGTTTAAATGCTGAAATTCAAGCCGCCCGTCAATGACAGGCCCTGCCAGCGGCCCTGTTGCATGTCCGTAAACGCTTGCCGTATCTTTAACTTTACCAAGGCCAAGCGATTCCGGCACAATATTTTTCATAGAAAGGTATAAATCGCACTGCGGTACATCGCCGTTAAGCAGCACTTTGCCGCTGACATTAAGTTCATCGCCAATCATCATACCGCCAAAATCAGCAGCAGTAATTTTAAGCTTTACTTCTGATGGATTTTCACTGCTGATACTAACATTCACGCCGCTTAAAACAAAATAACGGTGACGGTAACTTGCAGTAAGAGTACAATTATTTATTTTAATGCTGATTGGCGGTACTTTATCCGGCATATTTATATGCAGCCCACGATGCGGTTTGCCTGATTTTGTTTTTGGCTCCGCTGCATCCGGCAAAAACGCAGGACGCATATTCTTATTAAAACGCATAGCTATAACAGGATTGTTCAGTTCCACTTCCTGTAAACTTGTAAGTTTTAATCTGCCGGTAACAACATCCCACGGTTTAACCTTAAAACGCCCGTCAGGCACAAAAACTACCGGTTCGCCACTGGCATCAAGCCATTTCAGCCCGCGAAAACCTACATTGCCCCACATATCGGCACTAATGCTTTCAACGGCAACATTGCCTTCCAAAAGGTTCTGGCTTGCCATTTCGTGGTTAAAAATTTCCATTGCCCTGCTGCCCGCCATTTTGCACAGCCAGAAATAGGCACCGGCAAGTATAAACAGCAATACCACAAATATTATATATAGTTTGGGATGATAAAGTTTTTTCAGCATATAAACCTCAAAATATTTTAGTTTTACCTTGATTATATTTTCAATTTAGTATGCCCGTCAAGTATACCATTTAAGAAAAATAAGCATTTGTTTTTGACACTTCATTAATTTAATATAAATATAAGATATATAAAGTGAGGTAAACTATTATGAAAAAAACACTGCTTACCCGTATTTGTGCCGCACTAATGCTGTTAGCCGCTTTTTCCGCATCAGCATGCGGCTCTTCCCCAACTGCTTCCGGCTCTGCACTATCAGATAATCAAAGAACCCTTAACCCTGGTAATTTTAATTTCAAAACCCATACCGTGTTGCTGAACAGCGGTTATGAAATGCCTATTAACGGACTTGGTACTTACAGCCTGCTTGGCACTACTGGTTATAATGCTGTAACCACGGCATTAAAAAACGGCGTGCGCCTGATTGACACCGCCTATATGTACCATAACGAAGAAGAAATAGGAAAAGCCATACGGGATTCCGGCATTCCGCGCGAAGAAATTTTTGTTACCACCAAGCTGTATCCTACTCAGTTTAACAATCCGGAAGCAGCTATTAAAGAAGCTTTGCGCAAACTGAACATTGGTTATATTGATATGATGCTCCTGCATCATCCCGGCAGAGGGGATGTGGAAACATACAAAGTAATGGAAAAATATGTCCGCGAAGGCAAAATCCATTCTATCGGGCTTTCCAACTGGTATGTAAAAGAGCTGAAAGAATTTTTACCACAGGTAAATATTAAACCGGCACTGGTGCAAAACGAAATCCATCCTTACTATCAGGAAAATGATGTTATTCCCTACATTCACAGCCTCGACATCACCGTTCAAGGCTGGTACCCGTTAGGCGGACGCGGTTATCAACAAGAACTTTTAAATGATCCTGTACTTGCAGAAATTGCCAAATCGCACGGCAAAAGCATTGCGCAGATTATTCTGCGCTGGAATCTGCAAAAAGGCGTAGTAGTAATTCCCGGTGCCAGCAATCCTGATTACATCTGTGAAAATACACAGCTTTATGATTTTGAATTAACGGCCGAAGAAATGGCACGCATTAATGCGCTTGACCGGGGCGAAAAACACGATTGGTATTAAAATGCATATAAAAAGGCAGCCTGCTTAAAATACAGGCTGCCTTTCAAGTTTAATTTACAAATTTTTACTTATGCCATTTGCAATGGTCGGTTGCTCCGCCAAACTGATTTAAACGGAAAGAATTTTTCAGCGCTATGGTAACAAATTCTTTTGCTTCTGCCAAAGCATCCTTCACACTTAAACCCTTGGCAAGACCGGCGGTAATGGCTGCCGAAAAAGTACAGCCTGCGCCGTGGTTGAAGCAGTCGGCAATTTTCTTTTCTGTATTAACAACATAATCTTTGCCGTCATACAGCACATCAACAGCTTCATCGCTGCTGTTGCGGGAACCGCTTTTAATAACAACATAACCTGCGCCAAGCTGCTGAATTCGTGCGGCAGCTTCTTTAATTTCATCAAGAGTTTCTACCTTATCCATACCTGCAAGATAAGCCGCTTCCAACGTATTCGGCGTAATAACATCAGCACGGCTTACCAGCACCTCTTTAATAGCTGCGGCAGCTTCGGGAACCATAATGGAATCAATGCCCTTACATACCATTACAGGGTCTATAACTACATTTTTTAAACTGTATTTGTCAATAGTATCAGCCACAAGCTGCACCAGTTCCGCACTGCCGAGCATGCCGGTTTTCATGGCATCAATGCCGATACCTTCAACAATGGTTTTAATCTGTTTTTCAATAACATCCATGCCGATAGGATACATTTCGTGGTCCCAGTTCAAAGGATTCTGCGCCACGATAACGGTAAGCGCAGTCATGCCGTATACACCCATCGCCGTAAAAGTTTTTAAATCGGCCTCCATACCGGCGCCGCCGCTGGTATCGCTGCCTGCAATTGTCATAGCCTTATGCAATGCCATTTTTTAAGCCCCCAATATTACAAAAAAATTTATGTTTTTAACACAAGTATTATGATATACTAAAACTGTAATTAAAAAAATAGCCAGAATTTGCATTTTTAAAGAGGACAGTTTATGGTAATTAATATGCCGCAGGCAAATTGCAGTTCGCCTTTGTATCTGCGTTTGATAGCAGAAATAAAACAAAAAATCCACAGCGGTGAAATCGGTGCAGGTGAAAAAATGCCATCCCTGCGCCGGCTGGCGAATGATTTAAACGTCAGCCGCACAACAGCAGAAGCTGCCTACAATCAGCTTGTTGCTGAAGGTTACCTTTTTGCCGAAGCTAAACGCGGCTACTTTGCCGCCAACATTACAACACGCCCAGCAGAAAATAAAACTGCACCGGCAGAGTTAAAACCAGGCACACCGCTTCGTTATGATTTTGGCAACAATTATATCGACAGCAGCCTGTTTCCGGCAGCTATTTGGAAACGCTGCCTTGGCCACGCACTGCAAAATGCACCCCTGCTTGCCGGATACGGCGACCCTCAGGGAGAGCCTTACCTGCGCAGCACACTGGCACGTTACAGCCACGAAGCCCGCAGCGTAATCTGCTCGCCGGAACAAATTGTTATCGGTGCAGGTATCCAAAGCCTGCTGCAAATACTCTTAGCAGTGTTCAGCAGCGCGCAGCACTCCATTGCTTTTGAAGAACCTGGCTTCACTAAGGCAGAACAGATTTTTAAAATGGCAGGGTGGCAGGTAAATCGTTTCGATTCTGAACATCTGCACAACCTGCTGCCGCCGCTGCTATACGTCAGCCCTTCAAATCCCTACAAAGGCCGTTCATTATCACCGCAAGGCAGGCTGAACCTTTTAGAGTGGATACGCAATACAGGCGGTTATATTTTAGAAGACGACTATAACGGTGAATTCCGTTATTTTACGCATCCAATCTCATCTTTGCAAGGCATGGGTGGCGGACAGAACATTATTTACTGCGGCTCTTTCTCCCGCATTTTGCTGCCCAGCCTGCGTATAAGTTATATGGTTCTCCCGCAGAACCTGCTGCCGGTTTATAACAATATTAAGCAATTATATAACCAGACTTCATCCAGTATAGAACAATTTGCTTTAGCCGAATTTATCGCCTCCGGAAATTTACGCCGCCACATAAAAAAACTGCGCCGCCGTTACGCTGTAAAAAATACGCTGCTGCGCAATGCTCTTGAAAAAATCTTTGGCGATAAAATCAGTATTATGGCTTATGAATCAGGACTGCACATACGCCTTGCCGTAAAACTCAACACAGATGCACGAACCCTTGCAAAAAAAGCGCTTACGGCTGGAATCCACATCTTACCTGTCGCCGCAGCGGGCAGTACTGCCCCAGAAATTTTACTCTCCTTTGCCGGCATAGCAGAAGAAGATATTGAACCAGCACTGAAAATGCTGAAAGAAGTATGGGACATGTGAAGAAGAAGTTAAAACTCGGCAAATTTTCACAGCATAATTAAGTTTATAAAACAAAAAGAGTACCTTTACAGGTACTCTTTTTATAATGGTCTTATTCGTCAACCTTATACCAGAACGGACGGAGGAAGTGCAAATAGCAAACTTCGCCTGTTTCAGGGCCATGGTCGCGGCGCCCGATTTGTACGCGCACTTCCTGGTCACCAATTTGCACAAGATAGTCGATAATTTCTCCCAAAAAGGCTTTACGCAGTACTACGCCGCGTACAGCATTAGGGTCAGTTTCGCTTGTAAAACGGATTTCCGTTGGACGGCTGGCAAGATTAAATACCGCTTCACCCTTCATGCGTTCCGGAACAACAAGACCGGAAGGCAGCGGACGGTTATCGCCTTTTACATAAGCAGCTCCGTTTTGCCAAACAATATCGTTAAAGCTGGATACGCCAATAAAGCTGAAAACAAATTTATTAGCCGGATGATTATAAACATTCAGCGGCGAATCAATCTGCTGCATTACACCAAGCTTCATAACCAAGATGCGGTCGGAAAGAGCCATCGCTTCTGATTGGTCATGTGTAACATAAATAATGGAAAAACCATATTTACGCTGCAAATCCTTAATTTCAAAACGCATCTCTTCACGCAGATGCGGGTCAAGACTTGAAAGCGGTTCGTCAAGCAGCATTACATCCGGATTAATTGCCAGCGCGCGCGCCAGCGCAACACGCTGTTTACCGCCGCCAGAAAGGCTTGCCGGACTTTCTTCAGCAGATTTTAAAAGGTTAGTCGCAGTAAGCGCGTCTTTGGTACGCTGCTCAATTTCGGCAGCAGGAAGTTTACGCAAACGCAGTGGAAATGCCACGTTTTCGTATACGCTCATATGCGGCCAAACGGCAAATGCCTGGAACACCATACCAAAGTTACGGTTTTCAGGCGGTGTATAATGGTGTTTCTTAGGCGAAGAAAGCAGGCGGTCGCCAACCCATACCTCGCCATCGCTCAAATCTTCAAAACCTGCAACCATGCGCAAGGTCGTTGTTTTACCGCAGCCAGAGGGACCAAGCATGGAGAAGCACTCGCCTTTGCCGATTTCAAAGTTCAAATTATCTACGGCAGTAACATTGCCAAAGCGTTTTGTAACGTTAACTAAGCGTATATAAGACATGACGGTCACTCACTCACTTTCTTGGTAAAATGGTTAATCAGCATCTGGCCGATAACAATAAGAATCAGCGCGATGCCTGCCAGTGCGGTACTCATTACGGTTTCGCCGTCTTCATTAAGCGTGTAAATTGCAACGCCGATAGTTCTTGTAGTCGGCGCATACAGCATAATGGAAACGGTTAATTCACGCAATGCCGGCAGGAAGATTAAGAAGAACGCGGAAATCATACCCGGGCGCACAAGCGGAATGACAATATCTTTTAATGACTGCCACATCGTTGCGCCGCAGGAACGGGATGCTTCCATCAAAGAATCGTGCACCTGTTCCAACGCTGCGGAGTTTGCTTTCAAGCTGAACGCCATATAACGCGCGATATAGGCAACAAGGATAATCCATACCGTATTGTACAGATTAATACCGAATTTGCCGCTCCACGCAAGGATAACGCCCAACGCAATAACGGAACCGGGCACTGAGAACGGCAGCATGCCGAGGAATTCAAGAATACCTTTGCCGCGTACTTTCATCTTAACGATAACATAAGAAATCATAACGCCTGCAAACATGGTAATAACTGCTGCAGCAAGGCCAAGCGTTACGCTGTTGAAGATAGCATCTTTGGTAACTTCATATTCAAACAGAATATATTTATAGTTATCAAGCGACAGATTTTCCCATGTAAGCGGCAAACCATAAGTGCTTACTCCGCCAACTAGGAAGATTACTGCCGTCGGCAGCAAAATGGTAAAGCCAATGTAAGCCAGGCAGAAGAACAAAAGCGGATAACGCAGGCCGCGCAGTTTCAGTTCCATCGGACGGAAACTTTTACCGCCGATAATCTGATAATGGCCGCGGCTTAAAACTTTCTGCTGTGCCCAGATAATTAAAGCAGCCGTTACAACAAGCACAGTTGCAAGTACGGTGCCGGTACGGATAGAATCGAAGCTGCCGCCGCTCTGATGGATTTTTTCGTAAATCAAAGTCGGAATGTTGTAAATGCCCTGTTCAATGCCCAGAACAGCAACCGTACCGAAATGAGCCATGGAGTACAGCATAATCAAGAGAGCGCCGGACATAATGGAAGGCAGTACCAGCGGAATGGTAATTTTGCGGGTAATAGTAAACAGGCCAGCGCCGGAAATACGTGCCGATTCTTCAAGAGTCGGGTCCATACGTTCGAGCGCACCGCAAACCTGGATAAATACAAACGGGAATAAGTACATTACTTCAACCGCGCTGATGCCGTAATAAGTGTAAATATCAAAAACAGGCTCGCTCAAGCCAAAAGTTTCCATAAAGAAAGTGTTGATATAGCCGGAGTTAGGCGATAACAGCATCTTCCATGCCAAAGCGCCGATAAAGCTCGGCAGCATAAACGGCACAAGGAACAGGCTCTTCATAAATGTTTTGTACGGCAAGTCCGTACGGGTAACAAGCCATGCAAAAAAAGTACCTACAATCGTACTGCCAACCGTCGTCATGCTGGCAATAATCAAAGAGTTTTTCAGCGCCTGGAAAGTTTCCGGCTCGGTTAAAACATTGTAAAAGTCCGTGCTGTTAAAAGTACCTTCAACAAAAAAGGCATTAAACAAAATTAAAAGAACAGGCCACGCAACAAAAATTACCAAAATGGCAATAGAAATCAAAAGAATTATTTGTGCAACGCCAAAACCACTGTCTTTTTTAATTGTACTCATAATTCTTCCACCTCCTTAAGCTGTGCTGCGTCAAACCAGTGCAGTGCACGGAAGTTAACCACACATTCCTCACCTTCATTGAACATGAGGTTTTCAGAAATTGCTTCATGCGTAACTATTTCCGTACGCAAATGCTCACCATCAATTTCAATCATGTAATCCATCGTTGCGCCAAGGAAGTTAGCACGTTTAATAACGCCTTTCAAACCTTCTCCGTCACGGCTGATAACAACATCCGAAGGACGGAAAGCCGCAACCCAGTTAGTAATTGTACTATCCTGAGGTTTATCCCAAGGAACCTCCTGGCTGCCCGTGCCAACAAGGAATTTGCCGTTTTCAGCACGCACGCCAAGGAAGTTGGCGATGCCCATAAATTTAAAAATGAACAAATCGGCAGGTTTTTCAAAAATTTCATAAGGCGTGCCAATCTGACGGATATGTCCTTCGTTATCCATAATGGCAATGCGGTCACTGATAGCAAGCGCAACTTCCTGGTCATGCGTTACATACATAACCGTAATGCCAAACTGGCGCTGCAAGGCTTTAATTTCAAAACGCATTTCCTCACGCAAATTAGCGTCAAGGTTAGAAAGCGGCTCGTCAAGCAGCATTACCGAAGGGTCTGCAACAAGCGCACGCGCAAGCGCAACACGCTGCTGCTGGCCGCCGGAAAGTTCTGAAGGCAGGCGTTTTTCAAGCCCTTTCATGCCTACAATGTCAATCATTTTCATAACAAGTTTGTTAATTTCTTCTTTCGGGCGTTTTTCCATTTTCAGCGGATAAGCAATGTTGTCATAAACCGTCATATGCGGCCACACTGCATAATCCTGGAACACAATACCCAAACCGCGTCTTTCGGGAGGAATATATTCACCGCTCTTACTGTCAGCAACAACGGTATTGTCAATAATAATGCTCCCCTCGTCAGGAACTTCATGCCCGGCAATAAGACGGATTAAAACCGTTTTGCCGCAGCCGGAAGGTCCAAGCAGCGTAAAGCATTCGCCTTTTTTTATGCCAAGTTCAAGCCCTTTATGAACCTGATGCTTGCCATAGGCTTTGGCGACGCCCTCAACCTTAATGATATCTTCCATAAGGCAACCTCCTGTCATTATAAAAACGGCAGAACGGGAAACCCCGTTCCGCCGCCACTTTTAAAAGCCCATTATGTAATTAGCCCTATTATGCCTGTTATTGTTTCATCTGCATAATGTCAGAGAATTTCTTAATGGTATCTTCTTTAGTTTTAATTGCTTCAATGTAATCAATCTTAATGGATTTTTCCAAAGCTTCTTTCGGAGCGGGCAGATTGAATTTTGCCGGAATTTCTACGTCTTCACGAACAGGAATGGTGCCCTGCTGTGCAACGAGAGTCTGTGCTTCTTTGCCAAGCAGATAGTCAACAAATTTTTTAGCAGCGTCAGCTTTGGTAGTATCTTTAAAGATTGCAACCGGGCTCGGAACTACGAGCAGTTCGGGCGGATAGCAAAGCTGCAGGTGAGCGCCTTTTTCAATTTTAGCATTGGTAATATAGTCAACTGCCAGTGCTGCGCCAAGTTCGCCGGATGCGGTATCGTCAATAACCTGACCGGAACCTTTGCCAATGCGGCCGCCGTTAGCTTTAATATCTTCAAAGAATTTCCAGCCAAACTGTTTTTCAAGCAGAGCAACGCTCATATAAGAAGTACCGGAAAGAGCAGGGTTAGCAATACCGAATCTGTCTTTGTAATCCGGGCCCATCAGGTCAGACCACTGGGTCGGAGCAGTTTTAATTTTATCGGTATTAATAACAATGCCAAGAGTACCAAGACGTGCTGCATGGAAGGAACCATCATAATCGCTGAACGGATTTACGGTTTCAGGTTCAACAGGGCTCTTATAATTTAAAAGAATGCCTTCGTTTTTCATGTTGTAGAAGTCAGGAACTTCACTTGTCCAGATAACGTCAGCCAAAATTTTGCCGCTCTGGCGTTCTGCGGCAATTTTAGCCATCAGTTTGCCTGCGCCTGCGGACTGGTAATCAACCTCAATCCCGGGGTTAGCTTTCTTAAAGCCGTCAACAATGCCCTTAATAAGGGATTCCTTCATCGAAGTATAAACGATGAGTTTCTGGCTGTCATTTTCAGCTTTCTTTTCTTCCCTCAAAACACAATCCCCCGCCGCCGCAGCCTGCAACTGCCAGCATAACCAGCATCATAACAGAAAGCAGCCATACCGTTGTTTTCTTAAGCATTTTAAAACCTCCTTAGTTTTCCTGCCTGCCGGCAGATAAAAAATACAGCGCCGTTAAAATAAAAGTTTTACAAAATTTTAACTTTTATTTAACTAACATTTTACTTTAATTTAACACATAATTCAGAAAAATGCAATGATAAACGTCTTTTGTTTTTGACCGCAAGTCCTGCCGTATCAAATGATACAAAATAAAAGGACAGTATTGCACTGTCCTCAAAAATAACTTTACAATATTTATTATTGCGCCGAAGAGAATTTTAACCCGATGATGCCCGTTATTAAAAGTCCTGCAAAAAACATACGTGCCAAAGTTAGCGGCTCTTTAAAAAACATAACGCCTACAATAACAGCGCCTAAGGCACCAATTCCGGTCCACACGGCGTAAGCCGTACCCATCGGCAACGATTTAACGGCGTGCGCCAAAAACCAAAAGCTAAAGCCCATGCCGATAAAAGTCAGCACCGTAAATTTTAAATCGGTAAAGCCGTGCGAATATTTTAAACAGGTAGACCACACAACCTCGAAAATCCCGGCAATAAGTAAATCAACCCAGGCCATAAACAAGCAACCTCCTTAAAATAAAAATGCCCTTATTTATGTATCTTCTAAGGCCTACGATACATAAATAAAGGCACCTGTTTAACCGGCGTTAAACAGCACAGCGTAAGTATAGCACACTGCCAGCACTTTGGCAATATGCCGCCGTAATTAAAAATGCTATAATAAAGGTAAGCAAACTTTGCGGCAAGGGCGGTGAAAGCGATGAAAAATTTTATCAAAGTAGCATTTAAATATTGGTTGTATAACCAATGGTTTTCTTTAGCAAGTATAGTTATTATATTATTTGCTCATTCAATTGGTAATTATGCTACATATAAACTTCGTATATATTCCAATTATAATGATAATATATACATTTATAGTTTTTTCTTTATTTTCCAAATTATATGTGCTGCAATATTATTATATAAAGCTTCTAAATCATATTGGCAAAATTTTTTGAAAAATTATACCAGTAATTATAATTGTTTATTTATAGCATCTTGTTTACCAATAATTTTAATTATTAGCTGTTTTACATTATTTTTTTATTTAAGCAATGGTTCAATTGATCTTCTTCTTTCTTTTCTAATACCTCTTGGAATACTTCATATAAGCGCTTTAACTTATTATTTCACTTTATCAAATCATTTAGATTATTTCATCCTGATTTTGTTTTTAAGCAATGCTGTACCATTATCATTATTTATATATTACATTTATAAAATACACAATATAAAACTTACTATTATCAAACCTTTTATTTGTATCCTTATTTATTTCATATTATGCAGTTTTATTATAAAAAACATATCCAACAACAGCAACATTGTCCGCTCGCACAACTTTGCTTACGAAAACGGCTTAAGCAGCGTTGACCTTGAAAAATACAAAATAACCAATGTCGATAATATTTTGCCAAAGCTAAACGAGCCCAGTACCCTGCTGCTTACGCAGGATAAATGGCTAACTCTTGACGGAGCGGAAGCCGCTTACCCGGTGTACTCAGCCTATGCCAACGCATGTTATAAAAATATAACTAATTATCAATACAGTAAATATACAACATCAGCAGAAGAAAAAAATGAAATTAACAATGAATTTGAAAAATACGTTGCCTTTAACAATACTGTCTATGCTTTTAAGGATTTAATAAACAAGCGCTGCGATATTTTCTTTGGTGCAATGCCTTCCAAACAACAGCAGGCAGATGCCGCAGCTTTAGGTGAAGAACTGGTGCTGACACCTATTGCCCAGGAAGCCTTTGTATTTTTTGTAAATAGCGATAACCCCGTCAGCAATTTAACCACGCAGCAAATACAGGATATTTACAGCGGCAAGATTAAAAACTGGCAGACACTTAGCGGCGAAGACAGACGCATTTTAGCCTTCCAACGTCCGGAAAACAGCGGCAGCCAGACGCTGTTGCAGCACATTATGGGCAATACTCCGATAATGGAACCGTTAAAAGAAGAATATATCGGCGGCATGGGTGAAATTGGCACTCAAGTTGCCAATTACAACGGTGATGCAGGCGCATTGGGCTTTTCCTTCAAATTCTTTTTAACTGGTATGCTTGGGCGCGAGGATGCGCCGGTAAAAATGCTCGCCATCGACGGCGTGTACCCAACGGACGAAAATATCCGCAGCGGCAAATACCCATTTACCACAAAACTATACGCCATTACGCTTAAAAGCAACGCCAAACCGCAGCTTGCCGCTTTCCTTAACTGGATGCAGTCTCCGCAAGGGCAGGAACTTGCCGAAAAGGTTGGCTATATTCGTTTGCAATAAAAATTACAACAGGCGCAAACCAAAAGGTCTGCGCCTGTTTTCTTTCCCTTATTTATAACAAATTTTCTATCTATATCTGTTTTCCCTTATTTTACGGCTGCGCTTTTTATTTTACTGCTTCGGCAACAAGTTTGCCCATTTCGGCAGTACTTACTTTTTTAAGCCCTTCTGCCCACAAATCCGGAGTGCGGTAACCTGCTTCCAAAACTTCGTCAACAGCACGCTCTACTGCATCTGCCGCCGCATCCTGGTTCAGCGAGTAGCGCAGCATCATAGCTACGCTTAAAATTGTTGCCAGCGGGTTGGCAATGCCCTGCCCTGCGATATCCGGCGCACTGCCGTGGATAGGTTCATACATACCGGTGCTGTCGCCAAGGCTGGCACTGGGCAATAAGCCGATGCTGCCTGCGATGGTGCTGGCTTCATCACTTAAAATATCGCCGAAAATATTATTGGTTAAAATAACGTCAAACTGTTTCGGGTTCAGCACAAGCTGCATGGCGCAGTTATCTACATAAAAATGATTCAGTTCAACATCAGGATAATCTTTATCGCGCATTTCGGTAACAATTTTGCGCCACATACGGCTGCTGCCCAAAACATTAGCCTTATCAACGCTGGTTACTTTGCCTTTGCGTTTGCGTGCAGCTTCAAAAGCAAAACGGGCAATGCGTTCAACTTCCGGGCGGGTATACATTTCAATGTCGCTGGCTTCTTCCACGCCATCGGCATTAAGGTGCGCTTCATTGTGCGTGCCAAAATAAATGCCGCCGGTCAGTTCGCGTACAATAAAAAGGTCTGCTCCTTCAGCACGTTCAGTTTTCAGCGGGCTGAGGTGTGCGGTGTATTTAGATACGCTCATCGGGCGCAGGTTGCAATATAACCCCAAGCCCTTGCGGATGTTTAAAAGGCCTTTTTCCGGACGGATGGCAGGGTCTACGTTATCCCATTTCGGTCCGCCTACTGCGCCCAAAAGCACGGCATCGCTTGCTTTGGCACTGGTCAGAGTTTCTTCCGGCAGCGGTGTTCCGCAGGCATCAATAGCTGCGCCGCCAATGAGTTTTTTATCATATTCTACGGTAAAATTATATTTTTTTGCCGCTGCATCCAGCACTTCTACGGCAGCATCGACAATTTCCACGCCAATGCCGTCGCCGGGCAGTAATGTAATTTTCATTTTATTGTTCTCCTTTGATATAGTTTATGAGGCCGCCGCAGTCAGCAATTTTCTGAATAAATTCCGGCAGCGGTTTTGTTTTAATAGTAATATTTTTGTTAACGATTTTAATTTCGCCTTTTGCCATATCAACGTCAAGTTCATCGCCTGCTTCAATTTTTTCCACATCGGCGCCAATTTCAAGCACAGGCAGGCCAATGTTAATGGCATTGCGGTAAAAAATACGGGCAAAACTGTCGGCAATAACGCACTTAACGCCTTTTACTTTCAGCACCATCGGCGCATGTTCGCGGCTGGAACCGCAGCCAAAGTTTTTGCCTGCAACTACAATGTCGCCGTTTTTTACATTAGCGGCAAAATTAACAGTCAGGTTTTCTTTGCTGTCTTCCATGGCATGTTCTGCCAGTTCATTAAAATCAGTAATATTCAAATATCTTGCAGGGATGATAACATCAGTATCTACATGGTCGCCATAACGCCAAACCTTACTCATTTCATTACCTCCTCGGGGCTGGTAATATATCCTGTTACCGCACTGGCGGCAGCAGTGTACGGGCTTGCCAGGTAAACTTCACTGTCTACATGGCCCATGCGCCCACGGAAGTTGCGGTTAGTAGTAGAAACCGCTCTTTCTCCGGCTGCCAGAATACCCATGTATCCGCCAAGACACGGTCCGCAGGTCGGAGTGGAAACCGCAGCGCCGGCATCAATAAAGGCATCAATGTAGCCCAGCTTCACAGCTTCTTTATAAATTTCCTGCGTTGCAGGAATGATAATGCAGCGTACGGAAGGATGAACTTTGCGCCCTTTTAAAACTTCGGCAGCCTGCGCCAAATCTTCAAGACGCCCGTTGGTGCAGCTTCCCACAACAACCTGGTCAATTTTAATAGCGCGCCCCTCAGTTGCAGGATGTGTATTTTCCGGCAGATGCGGATAAGCCACAACAGGAACAAGTTTATCAAGTTCAATTTTAATTTCTCTTACATAATCAGCATCTTTATCAGCCTCAACGCCTTCCCATTCACGGCTTACGCGTCCTTTAAGGTAGGCTTTGGTTTTTTCATCAACCGGGAAAATGCCGTTTTTAGCGCCTGCTTCTATTGCCATATTGCAAATGGTAAAGCGGTCAGCCATTTCCAGTTCGGCTACGCCGTCACCACAGAATTCAAGCGATTGATAACGTGCACCGTCAACGCCAATCATGCCAATTAAAGTTAAAATAACGTCTTTGCCTTTAACAAAACGCGGCAGTTTGCCGGTAAGTTCAACTTTAATGGCGGCAGGCACTTTAAACCAGCTTGTGCCGCTTGCCATGGCGCAGCCTATATCGGTTGAACCCATACCGGTGGAAAGCGCATTTACAGCACCGTAAGTGCAGGTATGCGAATCTGCGCCGATAACAATTTCACCGGGCGCAACCAAACCGCTGTCAGGAAGAAGAGTATGTTCAATGCCCATGCGGCCAACTTCAAAATAGTTTTTAATTTCATTTTCACGCGCAAAATCACGCATGGTTTTGCACATGGTTGCCGCTTTAATATCCTTGCAGGGAGAAAAATGGTCCGGCACAAGCGCAATTTTATTTTTGTCAAATACCGGCTTGCCGATTTTCTTAAACTCATTAATTGCCGGCGGTCCAGTAATATCGTTTGCCAGCACCAAATCAACCTGCGATACCAGCAAATCACCGGCGGATACGCAATCGCGGTCGGCATGTTTGGCAAGTATCTTTTCTGTCATTGTCATACCCATAATAACTTCCTCCTGTATTTTAATCCATAAAGCTAAATAAAAAGCCCCTGCCTGCTTATGCAGACAGGGGCGATTATACACCGCGGTACCACCCTGATTGGGTCTTAATTATGCCTAACGCTGCTTCGGCGTCGCTTCCTACTGTTATTCAAAAGCGCGGCTCCCGGGCGAGCTTTTGCCGTATAACCGCTGCGGCTTGCACCATCCGCCGCTTCTCTGTGCCGGTTGCTGTGGCATGTTCCCGTTCTTCACCTTTAATTATTACATAATTACTGTGTTGTTTATGTTGCCTTTACATTATCTCAATATTTTAACCTTCTGTCAAGGTTTTTTGTATTATCAAATGTTAAATCAGCAATTTTTGTATTTTATTTAACAAAATGCTGGACTATTTCCGCAAAATGGCATATTCTATTATTTAAAGATTAACGGCGAAAGAGGAGTGGCGGCATGAAACTGTTAAAAGACAAAATTATGAACGAAGGAATCGTGCTGAATGATTCCATTTTAAAGGTAGATTCCTTTTTAAACCATCAGATTGACCCGGAATTAATGATGGCTATCGGCAAAGAATTTGCCGAACGCTTTAAAGATGAAAAAATTGATAAAGTTTTTACCATTGAATCCTCAGGCATCGCCTGCGCATTAACAACAGCACTTAATTTACACGTTCCCGTTGTTTTTGCCCGCAAGCAAAAAAGCGAACTGATGAGCAGCGAAGCCTACACTACCGAAGTATACAGCTTTACCAAAAAAGTAACCAGCAATGTAAGCGTTCTGAAAAAATTCCTGCACGAAGGCGAAACCGTGCTGATTATTGATGACTTTTTGGCTAACGGCGAAGCAGCGCTCGGTCTTGCCGATATTGCCCATCAGGCAGGCTGCAAAGTTGCAGGTATCGGCATTGTAATTGAAAAATCTTTCCAGCCCGGCCACAAACGCATAGTAGATGCCGGCTATCACCTTGAATCGTTAGCACGCATTAAAGCCTTTAAAGACGGCAAAGTGGTTTTTGAAGAAGACTGATAAAATAATAAAATTTTAGGCATGCCACAGCGGTATGCCTTTTTTAATAAAGCAAAACTCCCAAGCCACAAAGGCAAGGGAGTTTTGCTCTAAAAGGATGTAGTTTAAAATAACTAAGAAAGAGGTATGTTTTTAACGGCAATCAGAAAGTGAATACAAGTTCAGACCAAATTGTCTGTTCATCATCGCCATCTTCACGGCAATCAACATCTACATATTTAACGCCTGCCACAATATTTTTAGCAAGGGTTACGTTAGCACCTACATCGAAGCCTTCATAACCATCGGCATCAATAGCTTCCTGCAAAGTGCCAAACGGATACTCACCATAACCGCCGCTGAACAAAGTCGGGTTCAAGAAGGTGGAAAGCGGACGGTCGCTGTAATTTGCGTATACGCCCCAGCTGCCGGGTTCAGATGCTTTAGCTCCGCGATAGGAAAGACCAATCAGCCAGCCGCTGTCATCTCCGTCAAAAGTATCGCTGTCACCATAGAAATAGTTGCCTTTTAAATTCAAATCTTTGGCAATATCACCGTTTACAGAAACTTCCCAAATTTCATTTTCACGGGCGTTGTCTGCATTGTAGTAACGTAAATCGGCACCAATTACGCCAATTTTACTTTCCACGCCGGCAACATATACACGGTCACCATCATCAACAGCGGTATCACCAAAAATGTTGCTGCCATTTACCCAATCATCACTATTGGCTTTCATTGCCCAGCCAAACACCTTAATTTTATCACCATAGCTGAGTTTAATACCATCGCCTCTGTTATCCATTACATCAGCTTTTACAAAATCCTGACGGCCTGCTTCAACTTTAATGCCGCCCAAACGACCGGATACATATGCCCAGTTCAGGTCAACGTCATCATCATCATTATCATCATTATTAGTATAGTACTGATTATTTTCAAAACGTCCGGTATATGTCCAGTCTTCATTTACTTGTCCGTTTAAGAACAAGCGTGTACGCAGACGCCCTTCATTGCCGCCGTTATCGGCATCTTTATAAGAAGCACGGATTTGTCCGGTAATTTTTACATTATCGGTTTTCTTCTCAAGGTTTGCTACACGCACGCCAAGGCTGTCAAGTTCATCAGCAAATTCAGCCGCTAATTTATCGACATTAGCGCCTTTGGCCATTGCTTTGGCTACAATCTGCGCCATTTCATAGCGGGTCATCAATTTATCGCCGCCGTAAGTGCCGTCCGGATATCCGTCAACAACTCCTTCTGCGGCAAGTTTGTTTACCGCATCATAAGCCCAATGCCCTGCCGGAACATCACTGAACGGATTGGCTGCATAAGCGCTGGCTGTAACGCCAAGTGCCATCGCCATTGCTAAAACAATACTTTTTTTCATAACAGGTTCCTCCCTTAGGGATTTATATTTTTATAACATGGGAGCAAAACCGTACTATGATAAAATAGTTGTAAGAGTTGCCGTGTTTCCTCTGCAAATATTACCATATTCAAGTTTGCCCTAATGTTATAAATAACCGTCAGGGTGGCTCTGTTTCCGCTAACAGAGCCACTGATTAGTGTGAGGGGATAGAAAATGGTTGAAAAAATCTTTAGTACGCAACTGGCATATTACGTTTTACTATTTTGTAATGGTTTCCTCACGCTTTTATTTTACAAAATAGTATATAAGAATACAATTTCAATGTAAGATAACATCATAAGTAAAACTAATCTGAATTTAAAAGAAAAATCCCCGGCTCCATCATCTATAAAAGCCGGGGATTTTACATTATTATTTTAAATTCTCATTATTAAAATTATCAAACAACAGTTTTGCAAAAGTATTTATAATTTCTTTTTTTCTGTTTTTATGCCAGATAAGATAATAACTCATCTTCTCAGGTTTACCGTTTTTATAAACCGGAATCCTTACAATACCGTTACTTTTTGTATCTGTGTCCTTCGTTTCACGCACCGGCATGAAGCCTTGTCCGGATGCTGCAAGCAACTTTGCTTCTTCGGTATCACCCGCAAAAATAACTTTGCTGCCTAAATCAGCAAACCATTTATAGTAAAAATCTTTTTCATTATCACGCTGTCCGCGGTCGGCAACAATTATGCAGGTTATTTTATTTAATTCAGCTGTTTCTATAAATTTATTACAGCTTAGCGGATTATCTGCGCAGATATCTACATAACACTGTTTTTCAATTAATTTTAAACAACCGCAGTTAATGCCGTTATCATTAACTATATCACTTAAAACCATATCAAATTTATCCTCGGCCATACCGTCATAAAGTTCTTTATGGCTGCCGCTGATAACATTTATGGTTAATTCCGGATTAAGTTTTTTCAGCGCGCTTATGGTTTCCTGCAATTCGCGGCCGCTGTAACCTTTTAAATAGCCGATAGTAAGGTGATTGCCTGTCTCGTTAAAACCAATTCGGCATACCTCTTCCTGCAATTTTTCTGCCCGTATAAGCAGTTCCAATCCGTGTTTATACATATACCTGCCTGCTTCCGTCAATTCAAACCTGCGTTTATACCGGCGCAAAAGTTTTACTCCTAATTCTCTTTCCAAAGCGGATATTTGCTGCGATACGGCAGATTGCGAAATAAAACATTCTTCAGCAGCTTCGGTAAAACTGCCTAACTTTACAACTGTTATAAAATATTTAATTTGTCTTAACAGCATCTTTGTCACCGTTTCCTTAATAAACATGCGTAATTCTGTGTTTTTGTTAATAATTAATTATAAAATAACGCCGTTATTTTTACAATTTTGTTTTTACTGTCTATTATAAGTTTTACTTATCTGTTTTTTTGCAAAATAAAACTTCCGCAGTTATATAACCGCGGAAGTTTTATTTTATATTTAAAACGTGTTATTTAACAATCAAAACAGGAACTTTAGCATTACGCACAACATAATCTGCTACGCTTACAGTTAAAGTTTCTCTGATTTTTGACATACCTTTGGAACCCATTATTATCAGGTCTGCACCGTATTCGTCGGCTGTTTCCAAAATCATGCCTGGAGCATCGCCAACCTCATCCTTATAAACGGCTTTTACGGAAGGGTCAATGCGTTTTTTTGCTTCTGCCACAACTTTATCGCCAAGGTCACCAAGTTTGGCGGCCTCTTTTGCAGGCACAGGATACGACATATCCAATTTAGCCATCAGTTCTTCACTGTCACTCGGCTTAAATACCGTATAAACCATAAGTTCGGCATCATACTTTTTAGCCATATCGTCTGCAAAATCCAATACTTTCCACGAAAGGTCAGAACCATCAACAGCAACCAAAAGTTTTTTCAATTTTTGACAACTCCTTTAAAATTTTGGCAAATCTACAAGGGACTTTGCCTTTATCCCTTTTTACCCAGTTTTAAAGCAGCCACGTTTTTTTAATAACATCACCTTTTCTACAGGTATAATATTTTGTATTTCCCTGTGATTTAAATATACCATAAATTTTCTTCCTCCGCAAGACTTTTTATAAAAATTTTTCAAAAATGTCCACAATTCTAATTAATTACTGTAATATTCAAATGTTATATTTTTGTTTTTTGCTTAGAATGTAAACTTAGAAAGTCAAAAACATACCAGTTCTGGTAGTGCTTTTTTCATCTAATACCAGAACTGGTATGTTAAATTTCCATGTATTAATTTAAACCAAGCCAGCTTTTAATTTTATCATCCGTCAAATCTTTTGTCGCATCAAAACAATCGGCAATTTCAGCGCTGCGGCAAACTTCTTTTATGTCATGCGTGCTGTTTTTAGGGCCGCTGCCGCCGTGTGTGCAGAACAGATAAACTTTTTTGCCAGTGAAGTTATAACTTTCCATAAAAGTTTTAATCAACTGCGGGCAGGTAAACCACCAAACAGGAAACCCGACCAGTATTTTTTCATAATCCGCAAAGTTCTCAACCTTATCTGTCAGCAGAGGCTTTTCGCCTTTTAAATGTTCCCATTTTGCAACGGCAATAGTTGCAAAATAGTTTTCCGGATAAGTTTTTTGCGGCGTTATTGCATGCAGCGTGCCGCCAGTTATTTGGGCAATTTGCTCCGCCGCTTTTTTAGTATTGCCTGTTTTGGAATAATAAGCTATTAAAATTTTACTGTCCATAATCTCCCCTCCTGTTTAATCCATATAATAATATTCGCGCCGCGCGGTTAATAGCATTATTAAAAGCATAATACCCGTAAAAATAAAGCATCCTGCCGTTAATTCATATAAAGTAAAATATTCGGCAATGCGGCTTACAAGCAGATTGGGCAGCGCCGCACCGCCATAAGCCACAACATAAATCAGCGAAAGCACACCTGCTCTTTCGTTTAAGCCGGTGCCTTCCAAAATTCCTGCCATGCTGCTGGTAAATGCCGCTCCATCTGCCGCGCCGGAGATAGCGTTAAACACCATAAACAACGGCAGTGATTTAATATGCATGGCAAACAGTGCTCCGCCTACTGCCAAAAAGAAAATAAGCATCGCATAACGCTGCATGGCAAATTTATCACGCCCGCGCGTGATTATTGCCCCAAAAATTACCGGCACTATAAAAGAAACGTAAATAAGCGAAGCGATAAAGGTGCTGTCAACTCCAAGTTCCTGCACGCCAATTGCCGCGCTGTAAGATTGATAAAAACCGCCTACCGCCCATGTACCGGCAAAAGCACAGCCCGCCGCAGGCAAAAGCCGTTTTACATGCGGCGTTATTTTAAGCTGCGGTACAAGGCTTTTCCATGCGCCTTTCTGCGGATGTATGATTGTTTCTTCACTGGCGTAAATGAGGCCGCCGCAGCCAAAAAGCAAAAGCGCAACAACCACAAACACCCAGCCGATTGCATCGCTGAACATATTAAAAACGCCTGCGCCCATTGCGCCAATAGGCAGACCGACGTTAGGAGCACTGCCTATAATAACTGCCGCCAAACCTTTATAGCGGCGAGGTTCGTTATCAATAATAAATGCAGATACTGTGCTTGATGCCAGCCCGCAGGAAAGCCCCTGCATAAATTTTGCCAATAGCATGCGCCACTGGCTGTTTACATCTGCAAAAAGCAGGCAGCCCGCAATGCCAAAGGCAAGCGTTAAATAAATGGCGCGCTTGCGCCCCCAGTAATTAGTTAAACGCGGCAAAAACAATAGCGCAATAACAGTGCCGCAAAAATATACAACAGTTACCATAGACATTACGCCGTTGCCGGCACCAAGGTGCTGCGCATAAATATTGTAATAAGGTATCGGCGCTCCTCCTGCCACAAAAGCAGCCGTTAACGTCAGTGAAGCGGCCGCAAACCCCAGTAATTGCTTTCTCGCTTTCAAAATAACTCTTCTTTCGTTTTTTATAATTATAGTTCTTAAAGCCGGCTCAAAGTCAAGCAGGCATAATTTTAGTCAACGTTTTTAATACGCTTTACTTGTTATAGTAAATCAGCATATTCATTTGTACATCGCCGCTGCCGGTATTGGCATAAGCATGCGGTACATTTGCCATAAAGCGGATGGAATCTCCCTTTTCAAGATTATAAGTTTTATCACCAACAGTAATTGCGGCAGAGCCTTCAAAAACAGTAATATATTCTTCTGCCCCTTGCAAATGCGGCTGTGCCTGCAAACTGCCCTGAGGTTTAATAACAATACGGTAGCACTCAAAACCTTTTCCTTCATCAAAAGCAAAAACAGGATAATTCAAATAACGCCCGTCATCCTCGCCTAACGGCTCTGCCGCATGTAAAAAATCTACGCTATTCTGCTGCTGCGCTTCAAGCAAAGATGTAAACGAAACTTTATAACCAACGGCAATTTTCCACAAAACCGAAATGGTTGGATTGACATCACCCTTTTCAATCTGCGCCAGCATGCTGCGTGATACGCCTGTAACTTCTGCCGCTGCATCAAGCGTAAGTTTTCTTTTTTCGCGCATTTTTTTTACATTTACTGCAATGATATTATTAACATCCATACAAAGCACCTCTTGACAATATATTAAAACGATATTACAATATACAAGAAATATATTATATTGTACTTTTTTCTTTTATATTATCACAGAAAGGAAAGTGAGTCAAACAATGTTCAACTGGGCAGCATTTTTAACTTACGCTATTGTTACGGCCGTAACGCCGGGACCTAATAATATTATGTCCATGTCTAACGGCGGAAGGCTCGGTTTTAAAGGGGCATTGCCTTTTAATTTAGGCATCCTATTTGGTTTTGCCGCAGTTATGCTTATATGTACATTTTTTTGCAGTACGCTTACAGAACTTATACCTGCTATAAAAATGCCTATGCTGATTGCCGGAGCGGCTTACATGTTATATCTTGCATGGGGAACCTTCCGCAGCAGCGGCATTATTAATGAAGACCACAGCCGCAGCGGATTTTATTCCGGAATGTTATTGCAGTTTATTAATCCTAAAATCTATATTTACTGCATTATGTCGATGCAGGCATATATTTTGCCGTTTTATGCAAATGAACCGTTTACACTTATATTATTTGCGCTGCTGCTTGCTTTTATAGGCTTTGCATTTACGCTTTTATGGTCAGCATTTGGTTCTGCTTTCCGCTTATTGTTCAGCCGCCATACCAAAAGCGTTAATACTGTTATGGCGCTGCTTTTGGTTTACTGTGCCGTATCATTATTCTGATGAAGATATAAAAAACCACGCAGTTTTAAACTGCGTGGTTTTTGTTTTTAATACATTACATGCATTCTTTAATAGCTTTTGCCATACGTTTAACGCCTTCAACAATTCTGTCTTCAGTCATGTTGGAGTAGTTTACGCGCATGCTGCGGTCGGTTTTTTCATTAGGATAGAAAGCATCACCGATAACGGCAGCAACTTTCATTTCAATGCATTTATGGAATACTTTGTTGGCGCTTACGCCTTCCGGTAAAGTTACCCACAGGAACAGACCGCCGTTCGGACGGGTAAATTCAACGCCTTCGGGGAATTCTTCTTCCATTGTTTTTACAATGAGGTCACGGCGTTTTCTGTAAAGGTCTTTAATTTCTTCAACGTGTTTGTCAAGGTCATAGTTGTCCATGTACGCATCGGCAACGCCCTGGTCAAAGTTAGAGGTATGCAAATCTGCGCTTTGTTTGATTTTAACAAACTCTTCCAAAACGGAATGTTCTGCAGCAATCCAGCCTAAGCGCAGGCCGGGGCAGAAGATTTTGGAGAAGGTACCGAGGAACATAACCAAACCTTTTGTATCCAGAGATTTGAGGGAAGGAAGAATTTCGCCTTCGTAACGCAATTCGCCATACGGATTGTCTTCCAGTACCGGCAGGTCATATTTATTAACAACTTCCATAAATTTCTGACGGCGTTCCATGCTCCAGGTACGTCCGGTCGGGTTTTGGAAATCAGGAATTACATAAATAAATTTGCAGTTCGGGGTAGTTGCCAGAATTTTATCCAGTTCTTCCGGAATAAGGCCGCCGTCATCTGTAGGAACTTCTACAAATTTAGGTTCATAAGCGTTGAATGCATTTAAAGCGCCGAGATAAGACGGGCTTTCGCAAAGTACAACGTCACCGGGGTCAAGGAAGAGTTTGCCTGCAAAATCAAGGCACTGCTGGCTGCCGGTAGTAATAAGAATATCATCGGGGTCAACATCTGTATGATATTTATCTTTCATGCGTTTGGCAATTTTAGCACGCAGAGTCGGACGGCCTTCGGTAGTAGCATATTGCAAAAGCTGACGGCCTTCTTTTTCTACAAGGTCATGGGAAACTTTGGCAATTTCTTCAACCGGGAACAGTTCCGGTGCGGGCAGGCCGCCTGCAAAGGAGATGATATCCGGCTGTGCGGTCAGTTTTAAAAGTTCGCGGATTTCGGATGCCTGCATCCTTTCCATACGTTTAGCAAATTTCATTTTTCTTTCCCTCCAAATTGTTTAAAATCAGTACATTACAGCTTTAAGGTGTACTTCTATAATAATAAATTGTAGCACTTTTGCATTTTTCAGGCAAGTATTTTGTTATTTTCGTAAAGATTTTTGTGTACAAAATGCAATTTAAGATATACATTGTTAAAAACCTTACAGTTTTTGTAATTGTTTAACTTGTTTCTAACAAACAAAACAGCACCGCCCTTAAACGGTGCTGTTTTTCAGTTTGCTTTTTTTACATTAATAACAACAATTTCCGGATACGGCCCCATACGCACCGGCGGTCCCCAAAAACCGTTGCCGTTGCTGACTATTGCTGCCATGCCGTCAACGTAGGTCATGCCGTAATCAATTAAGTACATATTTTTGGTAATATAACGGAACGGCCAAACCTGACCGGCATGCGTATGCCCCGATACGGCAAGGTCATAACCGGCAGCGGCAGCTTCTTTAAAGCGCCGCGGCTGATGGTCAATCATAATGCTGAAATAATCTTCATTACCGCCTGCAAGTTGTTCAAGTGCTTCAGTTCCGCTGTCACGGCTGTAATCACGCAGCCCGGCAAGTTTAATGCCGTTCGGCAGAGCCTTTGCTTCATTTTCCAATAAAGTTATACCGTTATCGCCTAAAATTTTGCGTATCTGCGCCATTTCGCCGTCAAGGTAGTCATGGTTGCCGTAAACCGCATATGTTGGCGCATTAAACTTTAAAGCTGACAAAGAACCGTTATCCAGCACATAGCTCAGTTTTTCGTCAATAATATCACCGCCTATCAAAACCATGTCAGGGTTTTGGGCGTTAATTCTGCTGACAACATCCTGCGCTGCTCCTAAAGCATTAATATGCCCAAGGTGCAAATCCGTAACCAACACTATTTTAGTATCGGCCGCAATATTTTTATGTGTCGCCACGGTTTCCGTACGTACAATCGGATTCATTGCCTTGTAAATACCAAATACCAGCGTACCTAAAATAAGCACCAGCCCTGCTATGGCAAACGGCGTGCTGAAACGCCATTGTATATGAAAAAGTTTGGCGGGAATAATCAAAATACCATTGACAAGCATTAATATCAGGCTGTAAAAACCAAACAAAATCCATACATTGCCAATCCATGCAAGCATGCGTGCCACCGGCTCCGGATGCACTATATAACCGCTGTGGCTGACGAGATAACTTGCTGTGCAGCCTGCCACAGCCAAAGGCCACAGCCAGCTTGTAAGCCCCGGTATTAAAGTACGGTAATAGAACCATACGGCAATACCCATGGCAACAAGATAAGAGTACATAATTATCATAAAAAGATTCATCGCAAAACCCCTTAGTTATTTAGTGTAACTATAATATATAATATGGAGCCTGCTCCAAGTCAAGCAAAAATTTTTTGAAAAATACTTGACTTAAAGTTCACTCCAATTGTTATATTATTAATAACACAACAAGTTTTACCTATCAAAGGAGCAGTGCCTATGAAAAAATACCTTAAATATATCATCATAATAGCAGCATTTTTAATTTACGGCTGCGCCCAGCAGACAGAAACCAGTGCGGAAAATTATGCCGCAGCAGATGAAGTAAAATATCTGCGCCAGATTATCACAGATAATGCGTCAGTAAGCCGTACTATCATGTGGCAGTCGGATATTGAAGTACAAAAACCGATAGCTGAATATAAAAACAGTGATAATAAAATAACTGCCGTACCTGCCTCCATGCAGGAACTTAACACCGGCACAAGCAGGATTTTTGTTTATACCGCTGAACTTACCGGACTTAACCCTGACAGCACTTACGAATACCGTGCCGGTTATGAAAACAGCCGCACAGACTGGCATAAGTTTTCTACAGCAGCTCCGGAAAATTTCAAAGCGCTGATTTTTCCGGATTCTCAATCTGCCGATTACAGCGGCTGGCACACACTTGCTCAAAACGCTTATGCTAAAAATAACGATGCGGCATTTTTTATCAACATGGGTGATTTGGTAGATAACGGTTACGACCTTTCGCAATGGCGCGCCTGGTTCAGCGCCGTAACGCCGATGATTGAAAATATTCCCTTTGCGCCTGTTATGGGAAACCATGAAACCTATAATATGGAATGGAAAGTTGCTATGCCGACACCGTATCTGACTTTGTTCAGCCTTCCGGAAAACGGCAGCAGCGCCAACCGCAATCAATATTATTCTTTTGATTATGGCGATGTGCATTTTACAGTGCTTAACACCCAAAATGATGAACTGGCAGATTTTAACCCCAATTTAATGCAAGAACAGCTTGAATGGCTGCGCAGCGATTTGGCAAATACCGAAAGCAAATGGAAGGTTGTGCTGATGCACAAAGACATTCTGCGTTATGCTTTTACCGACCGCCCCAACAGCTTTGACCCGGCAACCATTCAATTTACCCCCTGGGCAGAAGAACTGATGCCGGTATTTGAAGAATTTAATGTAGATGCCGTTCTGACAGCGCATCTGCACACTTACCGCCGCCGCGTTCCATTAAAAGACTTCCGCCCGGACAACAGCGGCATTACCTACATTTTAACAGGCGTTGCCGGCAGTGTACGATATGCAAACCTTTGGCAGCAAAACCCTGCCGATGCAGCACTTGCCCCGCAACCGGAAGATGCCAATTATTTAACGCTTGAAAAAACTGACGATACTTTGACCTTCAAGGCTTTTCTTCCTGACGGAACACAGTTTGACAGCACAACAATTACTAAAGAGAGGAATTAATTATGAAACTATTACTTCAATGTGCAACAGCACTTGCAATTATTTATACGCTCGTTAACATCAGCGGCCATGTTGCCGTTTGCAGCGCTTATAAAATATTATCCGCATAACGCGAATTTTATTAAAGGAGTGAACCACTAATGACCATAGCAGAAGTAAGCAAAAAATACGGGCTGACCGCAGATACTTTGCGTTATTATGAACGCATCGGCCTTTTGCCGCCGGTAAACCGCAACAAAAGCGGCAACCGTGATTACAGCGAAACAGACTGCGGCTGGATAGAGTTTATCAAATGTATGCGCGAAGCAGGCCTTTCCATAGAAACGCTTTCCGAATACATTACCCTGTTCCGCCAGGGCAATGAAACATTAAAAGCCCGCGAAAACCTTCTGATACGTGAACGCGACAAACTTAAAGAACGCCTGAATGCCATGCAGTCTACTCTGGAACGCCTGAACTATAAAATTGAACGTTATCAAAACGGCGAAATGTGTTCCGTAACAAACGAAGATTAATTTTATATGTAAATAAAACAACGCCCTTCCAAAACGGAAGGGCGTATTTTTTGCCTGGTTTTACAGCACTATATTTTTACAGAGCCTTAACGCCTTTAACCTCGTAGCCTGCATCAACAACGGCTTTGGTTAAAACATCATCGGCAACGTCTTTAGCCAGTGTAACTGCGGCAGTTTTATTTTCCAGTGAAACTTCAACAGCCTCCACGCCTTCAATGCCTTCCAGTGCTTTAGTTACATGCGCTACGCAGTGCTGGCACATCATGCCTTCCACATCCAAAACTTTTTTCATGGTATCAACCCTTTCTTTTGTGCTTTGTGTTTTTATATTTATTGCCGCCGTCCTGCATTCGTGCTTGCCTGCTGATGCGGCTGCGCCAACAGCAGCGCTGTACGAAGGTTTAAAAAACCTTAAACGCAGGGCGTTGGTTACAACAAAAACGGAACTGAAACTCATTGCCAGCGCTCCAAGCATCGGGCTTAATTTTATGCCCAACAGCGGATAGAAAACGCCCGCCGCAACCGGAATGCAGATGGCATTGTAAAATAACGCCCAAAACAAATTTTGTTTTATGTTGCGGATTACCGCATGCCCAAGCTGTACTGCACCGGCAACATCCAAAAGGTCACTTTTCATAAGTACCAAATCCGCAGATTCAATGGCAATATCAGTGCCTGCGCCGATAGCAATGCCGACATCGGCACGTGCGAGAGCCGGAGCATCGTTAATGCCGTCGCCAACCATTGCCACCTTTTTGCCCTGTTCCTGCAAGCGGCGTATTTCCGTTTCCTTATCCTGCGGCAGAACTTCCGCCACAATGCGGTCTGCGCCTACTTCTTTCTGAATTGCCTGCGCTGTTTTGGCGTTATCACCGGTAAGCATTACAACTTCAAGCCCCATGCGTTTAAGTTCGGCAACGGCCGCGCGGCTGGTAGGCTTAACTGTATCTGCCAAAGCAATTATGCCTATCAGGCTGCCGCCATACACAAAAAACAGCGGCGTTTTGCCTGCGCTTGCCAGTTCTTCTTCCAGCGCTTTTATATCATTATCATACAAATCTATATCCGTAAGCATTTTACGGTTACCGCCCAAACACAGCCTGCCTTCAACTTCGCCTTTTATGCCTCGCCCGGCTTCCTGCGTAAAGCCTGCTACAGGCAATAGCCGTATATTTTTAGAGGCGGCATAACTTACAATCGCTTCCGCCAGAGGATGCTCGGAATATTTTTCCAATGAAGCTGCCATCTGCAAAAAACGTTCTTCACCAACGGTGCTGCTGTATAAAACATCCGTTACGCCCGGATTGCCTTCAGTAATGGTACCGGTTTTATCCAGCACCACGGTATCTATTTTATGTACCGTTTCCAATGCTTCTGCCGATTTAATCAGCACACCTCCGGAAGCCCCGCGTCCGGTGCCAACCATTACGGCAGTAGGAGTGGCAAGCCCAAGCGCACACGGGCAGCTTATAACAAGCACGGCAATGGCATTGGAAAGCGCAAATTCAAAACTTTCGCCAAGCATCAGCCATACTGCGCCTGTAATTACGGCAATAGCAATAACAACCGGTACAAACACGCCGCTTACCTTGTCTGCCATTTTGGCAATGGGCGGTTTACTGCCGGTGGCATCGTCCACAAGGCGCACTATCTGCGCAAGAGTTGTTTCTTCGCCAACCTTATCGGCGCGCATTTTTAAAAAGCCGCTTTTAACTACCGTTGCGCCGGTAACTTTTACGCCCGGCTCTTTTTCAACGGGGATGCTTTCACCGGTAATTGCCGATTCATCAACAGCAGCATGCCCTTCTACAACTACGCCGTCAACCGGTATGCTCATACCGCTGCGCACAACGAGAATATCGCCTTTTTCTACTTCTTCGGCAGGTATTTCCATTTCCACGCCGTTGCATTCTCTCACCGCCGTTTTCGGCGCCAAATTCATCAGCCTGTTAACAGCATCGGAAGTTCTTCCTTTAGCGCGCGCTTCCAAAAACTTGCCAAAAGTAATCAGCGTTAAAATCATGCCCGCCGATTCAAAATACAAATCCATTGAAAACCTGTGTACCAATGCCAAATCACCATGGCCAAAGCCATAAGCAATTTTGTAAAGCGCATACACGCCGTATACCAGCGAAGCCGATGCGCCAATGGCAATTAAGGAATCCATATTCGGCGCGCCTTCAAACAAAGTTTTAAAGCCTACACGGAAAAACTTGAAGTTAATAAACACCACTGGCACTACCAAAAGCAGCAGTGTCAGTGAAAAAATCATTGCATTTTCCACACCGAGAAAAATCTCCGGCAGCGGCCAGCCCATCATATGCCCCATGGAAATATACGACAGCGGCACTGCAAACAGCAGCGATAATTTCAGCCGCCTTTTAATGCTTTCGTATTCCTGTCTGGCAATATCATTGGCAGAATTTGCCGCAGCAGTTTTGACATTTTTTGCCGTTTGCTCAAGCCTTGGCTCTGCACCATATCCTGCCGCCGTAACAGCATCAATAATGTTTTGCGTATTCAAAACCGCATCGTCATAATCAACAACCATGCTGTTTTTTAAAAGGTTGACGGCAACTTTATCCACGCCAGCCAATTTGCCTACTGCTTTTTCCACGCGGGCGCTGCAGGCAGCGCAGCTCATGCCGGTAACGTTAAACTGTTCCTTTTTCATAATTGTGCCCTTTCTGTATTTAACATGCCGCGTTGACGCAGCAGTTCTATCCTGCTATTATTATATTAAGCTGATATCTTTTAATCAAGAATGCACTATTTTGTGCTATAGTACCTAAAAAGATACTAAGGAGCAAATATTATGGAAGTTACAACCAACATGAACTGCCCGGTAGCAGCAACTCTGCATCTTATCGGCGGCAAATACAAAGCGCTTTTGCTGTGGCACTTATCCGGACGGGTGCTGAGGTTCAGCCAGTTAAGGCAATTAGTTCCGGAAGCAACGGCCAAAATGCTTACCCAGCAACTGCGCGAACTTGAACAGGACGGGCTGATTAACCGCAAAGTATATCCGGTGGTACCGCCTAAAGTAGAATATTCCCTCACTCCACTCGGCGAAAGTTTATTTCCGATACTGAAAGCTATGTACAAATGGGGTTCTGACCTTATGCAGGAGCGCGGTCAGTGCCCATCATGTTCGATGACGGCAAACAGCGGCTGCCACTGCAAAAAAGATAATTAAAAACAGGCAAACAAAAAACGGGCATAAAGCCCGTTTTTTATTTTGCAATTTATAAACCGTAAAATATCAGTCAACGCTGATAAGTTCATAATTAGGATTGCCCATTTTAAGTTCGCGCATTGCTGTAAGCTGATGGAGGCCATGACGGCTTTCAATACGTTCTACCAAATCATGGCGGTATTTTTCCGGCTGTGCATATACAAGGTCAATACTTGCCTGGTCTATTGCCAGAAGGTCGGTAGAAGCGAGAATGCCGATATCCGGAATGGTCGGTTCCGCAGCGGCAACACCAGCGCAGTCGCAGTCAACAGACATACGGCGCATTACATTAATAAATACAATATGTTTGCCGAAGTAATCAATTGTTGCCTTGGCAGATTCTGCCATGTTTTCCATCAATGTTTCTTTGGCAGGCCACAGCCCCCAGTCTTCCGGCAAAGGTTTGCCGTATACGCCGTGCACCATAGCCTTGCCTATTTTACCATCAGCGCAGCCAATGGCAATATTTTTCATACTGCCGCCAAAGCCGCCCATCGCATGTCCTTTAAAATGCGTCAGCACAATCATGGAATCGTAATTAACAATATGCCCGCCCATGGAAATTTCTTTAAAATGTTTGCCTCCGCGTACAGGCAGCATAACAGTTCCTTCTTCATCCATAATATCAACCGGGCAGAAATCCCAACCGTTCAAAGCAATCGTGGCACGGTGCTTTTCGGTATTATCGCGTCCGCCTTCATATAGGGCATTGGTTTCTACAATATTGCTTTCAGGTACGTGAGCCTGAAAAGCCTTTACCATATCACGCGGCAAAATATTAGGGCCATGCGGTTCGCCGGTATGCAGTTTAATAGCAACCTTGCCGTAAATGCCTTCATTAATCATATCATACAGTTTTATCAATGTATCAGCATCAATATTTTTGCTGAAATATACTTTAGCGCGTGAACCGTTACTATTGCCGGTTACTTTTGTGCTGCCAAATTCTTTTGCTAACACTTTCTCTACCCCCTGTAAATTATATGCGGCAATGCCGACAGCAGCCGTGCCGGCAGCCTTTAAAAAGCTGCGTCTGCTCATCTTTTCCATTGGTGGCACACCTCTCTTAAATATTATTTACAGTTATATGTTACTCCCTAAAGTTCAGTCCATGTCAAGTAAATTTTAAGCGCCGGCAAAACCACTTATAAGGCTCTCTGTCCGCGGACGCAGCACAGTGTCATAACTCGTAAGCTGGTAATCTGCGCAGCGCGCCATTGTTTGCAGTGCTTCAATTTTTTGCAGCAGCATTTCATGTGCCTGTACCAGTATTTTTTTACGCTGCTGGCATGTATCTTCACCCAGCTTTGCCAGATTAATATAATCGGCAATAGCTTCCAATGACATGCCTGCCTTCTTTAAAGTCTGAATAAAATCAACCCATTCCACAAAATTTTCGGTGTACACACGCACACCGCCCGCTTTGCGCGGAACTGCCGGAATAAGCCCCATACGTTCATAATATCTTAAAGTGTCTGCCGATACGCCCGTCCGTGCCGAAAATTCTTTAATAGTCATCACGAGCCCCTCCTTATATTTACCGCAGCGTATTTACAAAGCCGTTTTACTGCTTTAATTATAAAACGCATATTAAATCAGAGTCCAATACCTGTATTTTATAGTTTGCCATGCCTAAAAAACATAAATTTAAAATAGTGCATCTGCAGCAAAAAAAATCGTTGCAGAAATGCTTTTTAAGCATAAATGAAAGAAAAATATAAGCATTGGCATATAAAAGAAGACTGCCTTTATAATAAAAGCAGCGGCAAATATCAGCCAAAACATTTGCTATTGACTTAGAGTTAAGTTCAAATGCTAAACTTTTAGTAAAGAAGGGAAATATATGGCAACTAATAATCTGAATTTACCTTTTGCATTAAAACGTATGGCAGGTTATCTTTTAGGCTTTGCCCTGCTTTACGCTCCGTTTGAATTATACCGCTGTTTTTTGGAAAACATTCTTGGCGTGCAGCCGGCATTTTTACCGCATGCTTTTTGCCCGCGGATTCCAACTGCCGAAATTTTTACGGGCGGTTTTATGGATTTAAACAGCTTTATGATAATAAGTACGCTGATTTTCTGGCTGCTGTGCCTGGTGTTTGGGCCATTTTTTTGCGGCAAATTATGCATTGCCGGTTATTTTACAGAAAGTTTGAGCAGGCTTGTACCAAGCAAATATAAAATTGAATGGGAAAAATATGTGCCTGCAACACCTGTACGTTACGGCATGCTGCTTACTTACATGCTGCTGCCTTTATGGTATGGCTTTTACCCTTGCGCTTACTGCAATTTTTATTTTTTCGATACTTTTGTAAGCATGCTTTTGGGTGCAGCAATCTCATTTACAGTGCCTCTATTTATAAGCGGTGCGCTTTATATGGTGCTGTTTGGGCTATTTACCAAAGGCGGGCGCGGTTACTGCCGCTTTTTATGCCCCCAGGGCGCAATGCAGAGCCTTTGGTTCACTGTTGGCGTAAAACTGGGGCTTGCTGCCAGAATTAAAATTAATAATGATGCTTGCATAAAATGCGGGCATTGCGTAAATATCTGCCCTATGCGTGCTATGGCATTTAATAGCAGCACAGTAAAAAACAATACCAATTTATGCATTAAGTGCGGTTTATGTTCCAACTCATGCCCGCGCAAAGCAATTTTTACAGGCAGGTGATTTTTATGAAACCTTTGAGCAAAGATACTGCCCTTAATTTTGCAGTTGGCAGCAGCATACCGCTCACAGCCGCTGTTACAAGCGGTGCAGGAGGCTGTACAGGCATTTGCGGAAGCTGCGGCGGCACCTGCCTTGGAGGAGTTGCACTGGCATTTTACTTAGGCGGCCGCATAATTTACAAACACCGCCAAAAAAGTTTTTTAAAGGCAGAAACATCTGCCACAAAATAAAAATTAAATTTAAAAGGAGCAGACAACAATGAAAAAATTCTTAAGCGTTTTATTTGCCGCCGTCCTTGCATTAAGCACCGCAGCCTGCGGCGGTGCCGCAGAACAAAGCCAGGCACCGGCACAACAGCCTCAGCAGCAGGCACAAACTTCCGCAGATGGCCAAAAAGTATTAGTAGCATATTTCAGCCATACCGGCAATACTGAAAAAGTTGCGCAATTTATTCAAACCAAAACTGGCGGCGACTTGTTTAAAATTGAAACCGCCGCCCCATACCCAAGCGTTTACCGCGAAGTCACTGAAATTGCCAAACAGGAAAAAGCTGACAATGCCCGTCCTGCGCTGAAAAATAAAGTAGAAAATATGGCGCAGTACGATGTGATTTTTGTAGGTTTCCCTATCTGGTGGTACACTGCGCCAATGGCAGTTGCAAGTTTTGCCGACAGTTACGATTTTAACGGCAAAACAGTTATTACCTTCTGTACCAGCGGCGGCAGCCCCATCAGCGACAGCACGCCCGACATCTGCAAATGGTTTAAAGGCGCCAACGTAATAGAAGGCATCCGTGCTTATGCAGATGATAACGCAGCAACCGAAAGCTGGTTAAGCAGCCTTAAATACTAATTATAAAAGTATAAAACCCTGTACAATTTTTTGTACAGGGTTATTTTGGTTATTTGTGAAGCACAACTTTAATAAAAATCCTGCTGCCTTCGTATAATAAAATCATCGGCACGGCTAAAAGAGTCTGTGTAATTATATCAGGCGTTGGCGTAATAACAGCCGCTAAAATAAAGGATGCCAATACCATATACTTGCGTCCGCTTTTTAACAGTGAAGAACTTATTATGCCCATCTGCGCCAACACAATCAGCACCATAGGCAGGTTAAAAATAAAACCAAAAGGCACAACCAGCATTAAAAAGAAATCAAGGTAACTTTCAATAGACAGCATCGGCGCGATGTTGCCGCCGGCAAAATTTGTAAAAAAGTTCAAGCCCTGCGGAAAAACAAACAAATAGGCAAAGGCAATGCCTCCCCAAAACAAAAGCACAGACCCGGGAACAAACAGAAGCAGTGCTGAACGCTCTTTGCCTGTCAGGGCCGGCATTAAAAATGCCCATAATTCATAAAACAGAACCGGCGATGCCAGCAGTACGCCGCAGGCAAGCGCAACTTTTATGTAAATAAAAAACGCTTCGGCAGGGCGCATATAATACAAATTAGCAGCCGGCGCCGTCAGCACCGCAATTATTTCATCAATAAACATGCTGCTTATGCAGGTGCCAACAGCCAGCGCCGCCAACGACCACAAAATTCTGCTGCGCAGTTCGCCCAAATGTTCTGTCAGGGTCATTGTTTTATCATCATTATATAAAGGGCTGCTGTTATCCATAAAAAGCCCTTACTTTTTAGCTTCTGCCTGTACTGCTTCTTTAACAGGTTCCGCTTCTTTGGTTTCGGTAATTTCACCGGCTTTTTTTATTTCCGCTTCCGTGCTGTTTACCGCCTGTTTAAACTCCTTCATGCTCTTACCTAATGCCGAACCTATTTCCGGCAATTTGCCGGGTCCGAAAAATATTAAACCAATAACCAAAATGAGCAGCAACTCCGGTAAACCTAAACCAAACATAATTATTCCTCCTTAAATTAACTCCAAAATTAGTGTCATATATATAGTAAAACTTGCGGCATGGGCAAAGTCAAGCGCTTCAAAAAATTTAACCATGCCTTAACAGCAGCTTAACTGTCTTCAAACAAAAATCTATCTTTTTTAAATTTCAGCTTACAGTAATCAGCTCATAATCGTCACTGCCCATGCCAAGCTCTTTCATGTAGCTGAGCTGACGCAAACCTTCCCGGCTTTCAATACGTTCAATCAAATCGTTTTTGTCGTCACCCGGACGGTTATAAACAAGGTCGATGCTTGCCTTGTCAATGGCCAGCAAATCAGTTGAGGCAAGAATGCCTATATCGCCTATAACAGGCTCTGCCGCACCGCGGCCGGCACAATCGCAATCAACCGACATGCGCCGCATAACATTGATATAAACAATATGCCTGCCAAAGAAATCTGTTACAGCTTTGCCGCCTTCAACCATGTTTTCCATAAAAGCGGCATTGCGCACACTGAAACTGCGCCCATGCTGCATTATTTTGCCAACCTTGCCGTCCGCGCAGCCAATGGCAATATTTTTTAGTGAGCCGCCGTAGCCGCCCATGCTGTGTCCTTTAAAATGCGTAAGCACTACAAGCGAATCATAATTGACAAGGTTTTTGCCGACAGACATTTGCGTAAAATGTTTGCCGCCCTTTACCGGCAACATCACGGCTCCATCTTCGTCCAAAATATCAACAGGGCAAAAATCCCAGCCGTTGGCTTTTAAAGTTTCGCGGTGACGTTCGGTTGTGCTGCGCCCGCCGCCGTAAGCAGTATTTGTTTCTACAATAACGCTGCCCGGTATTTGTTCCTGTATGGCTTTAACAAAACTGCGCGGCAAAAAGTTTCTGCCGCCTTGTTCGCCGGTATGGATTTTTATGCCAACCCTGCCGGTGATGTTTTCTTTAATAAGATTATAGAGCTTAACCATGTGCGCTTCATCAATATCGGCGCTGAAATATACCTTTGCCCTTCCATTGCCATTAACAGCAGCAGACTGAACTTCCTGCGGCACAGCTTTGGCATCTGTTGCGGCTGCATCCGTAAATTTACAGCCCGTTAGCCCAAGCATGGTAAAACCGGCCAGTTTTAAAAAGTCTTTGCGGTTCATTTTTTGCATAATATCGCCCCCTTACCAAACCACACAACAAAACAATATGCCTTTATATATTGATTATAAATTTTAAAGTTAACTCCAAGTCAAGCCGCTACAGGAAGAATTCAAAAAATCTTCTTTGTTTTGTAACAAAAGCGTTTTTACAAGCTGTAATTTTTAATTATTTATAATGATATTCGTAAGATTTTTTTGTAAATATTCCGCAGGCAGCTATTGACTTGGAGCCGTCTCAAACTTTTATAATAAACGCGTAAAGATAAATCAATCTGCCGCAGGGCAAGAAAAGGCAGGGATAAAAATGAAAAAAACAGCTAAAATTTTGCTGGCGCTTTGCGCATGTATGCTTATAGGAGGTAATGCCGCTATGGCACAGGACAGAATGGCAGAAAGCACTGCCACCGTAAAAACGCTTTACGGCACGGAAAATCCGTGTACAGTTAAAGGCTCGCCGGAATTTGGCGATATTATGCAGAAATTTATTTACAGTGACGTTAACAAACAGGCAAAAATGCCTTTGGCGCAAAAAGAACTTTTAACATTAGTAGTTTTAACAGCCAATGCAACGCCGGAAGATATTGGCATTCATGTTAAAGGCGCATTAAATGCAGGCGCGACACCGGAAGAAATACGTGAAACTATTTACCAGACTGCGCCTTATGTCGGCTTTGCCCGTGCTAAAAACGCGCTGGTTGAAATGCAGATTGCTTTTGAAGAGGCTGACGTAAAACTCCCGCTTGAAAACCAGGGTACTACTGATGACACCAACCGTTATGACAAAGGTCTTGATGTACAGAGCAATATTTTTGGCCGCAGCCATATTCTTGCAGGCTATGATAACGCTCCGGCAGACCAGAAATTTATTAACTATTATTTATCTGAAAACTGCTTTGGCGATTACTATACCCGTAAGGTTTTAGATTTAAAACAGCGCGAACTCGTTACTTTTACCGCCATCATTACTTTGGGCTGCTGCGACCCGCAGGCAAAGAGCCATGTAGCAGGCAACCTCATTGTCGGCAACACCCGCCAGGATTTGCTGAACGCAGTTACCGTAGCGCTGCCGTACATTGGCTATCCGCGCACGCTTAACGCCATCAGCGCCATTAATGCCGCAGCGCCCGCAGAAAAATAACCCCAAAACGCAAAATCCGCCGCAGCGGAAAATTTACGCAGGAGGAGTTGTAAAAAATGAAAGTGAAAAAAATATTGTTAGCTTTATGCGCACTTATGATTATGGGAGGCAATTCAGTTATGGCACAAGAAAAAATTGATGCACCGGAACTTAAAAATACTGTATTTGATATGGGTGATAAAAACGTAGCTTACCAACAATATTTTGTAGGACAAAGCTATCTTAAAATGCTTACAACTACCGGCGTTCCTATCGGCAACGTAACTTTTGAACCCGGCTGCCGCAACAACTGGCATATTCACCACAAAGGCGGGCAAATTCTGCTTGTAACCGCAGGACGCGGCTATTATCAGGAATGGGGCAAACCGGCACAGGAACTGCACCCCGGCGATGTGGTAAACATTGCACCCGGCGTTAAACACTGGCACGGCGCTGCACATGACAGCTGGTTCGCACATCTCGCTGTTGAAATTCCGGCAGAAGGCGCAAGCAATGAATGGCTTGAACCCGTAAGCGACGAAGATTACGGCAAATTAAAATAACATTTTAACACGAACCGGCATCAGCCGGTTCTTTTTCGCACTACAGAACCACCATAACAAAAACGCATACCTGCAAATAATATTTAAGCATTGGACGGCATACATGATGCTTTTTATAATTAAATTAACAAATATGTTTGGAGGGATAGCGTTGAAAAAGATTCTTTTATTTTTAAGTCTGGCAGCAGCACTCGGCTTATCTGCCTGCGGCGGAACGCAAGGCGCAACACAAGCCGCACCGTCGCAGCCCGCTGCCGCGCAAAATACTGTATATAAAGCCACTCTTAACGTCAACGGTCACAAGCTGCCGGTAACACTGCGCAGTGAACCAGGTGCCGCCGATTTATACAGCCGCCTGCCGGTAACACTGGAGTTTAAAGATTTTGCCGGTATGGAAAAGATTGCTTATTTTGATAAACGCCTCGATGAAAACGGGCAACGTGTTGGCTGCCATCCTTTGGCAGGCGATATTTGCGTATATCAGCCCTGGGGCAATTTAAGCATTTTTTACGTTGATTTTAAAGATGACCCCAATTTAATTCCTATAGGCAGGCTTGAAAACGGGCTTGATATTATTAAGGCGCAGCAAAGCAATTTTACCGCAACTTTAGAAAAGGCAGAATAAAGGAGAACCGCCATGAAAAAATTACTATTTACGGTACTAATGCTTGTTTGCGGTTTGCAGGCCATGCCGGCACAGGCAGCAGCCGAAACAGCGCAGCCTTTTGTGCGCTGGGCAATTTATACAGCCGCTGACGGCAAAACCGCAGAACTTACTGAAACCGTTAACAACTATAATAATGCAGTCCGCCAAAGCAAAGGAGTGCTTGCAGTTTACGGCGGTACAGATGAAAACGGCGTTATGCGCTTTTTGGAAATTTATAAAGACGAAGCTACGTGTGCAGCACTGCAAAGCAATACCGGCTTAAATGAAAAACGCAAAGCCATTGCCCGGCTTGCTTCTACCAATAAAATCATGGCAGCCGATGCCTTCCTGCTGCAAAGCAAAGTAACCGGCATTGCCGATAAACCGCGTATGGCACGCCTTGTTATCGACCCGCAGCAGCTTGACGAATACAAAAAGGTTCTTGCCAAAGAAATGCGTGCCTCCGTTGCCAACGAACCGGGGGTACTGGCACTTTTAGCCACAACGGAAACAGCAAACCCAAACATTTTCCATTTGCTGGAACTGTATGCTGACGATGAAGCCTACAAAGCACATATTGCCGGCAAATATTTTCAGGAATACAACAAAGCCGTGCAAAACATGGTAACAGATAAAACCCTTATTATTAATGAACCGCAAAATATTGCCCTCAGCGGCAGCCAATTTTAAAACACAGGTGATATTATGAAAAAACTGCTTACTTTACTGCTTATTTTTTGCAGCCTTACTGCATCTGCCTTAGCTTCAGAAATACCGCATCTTGACAAAGTTGCACCGGCCTACCGCGCTGCAGCACAGAATTTTATGTTTTTATACACTTCTGATGCTGACCTTAAAGGCACCGAAGCAATGCAGAAAACCACAGCACAGGGCAGGGAAACCATTACAGTCCCGCCCAAAGGTGCTGACCCTGCTGTAAATATGTATGTGTTCCGTCCTAAAAATATAAATGCACAAACACTGCCTGTTATTTACTACATTCACGGCGGCGGTTATTTATTCCGCCAGTCGCTTGATAACATAGAACGTTACCAGAATCTTGCAGATAACACCGGCGCCGCAGTAATCACCGTAGATTACAGGCTCTCAACCGAAGCCGCTTTTCCGGCAGCGCTGATTGATGCGTACAACGGACTGCTGTATGTAAAACAAAATGCCGGCAAGCTCGGCTTTGACGGCGAAAACATGCTTATTATGGGCGACAGCGCAGGCGGCGGTTTATCTGCAAGCCTTGCCCTGTACAACCGCGATAATGCCAATCTTGCTTTAAAAGGGCAGGTTTTAATTTACCCGATGCTTGATTACCGCACAGGCTCACAGGACTCGCCTTATAAAAGCGAATACACCGGCAACATCTGCTGGCTGCGCCCAACAAATGTTTTTGCCTGGGAAAAACTCCGCGGCGGGCAAAAAATAACTAAGGAAATGCTGCCATATTTTTCTCCAGCTATGGCGGAAGATTTGACAAATTTGCCGCCCGCTGTAATTTATACGGGCAGCCTTGATTTATTTGTTAATGAAGATATTACTTACGCCAACAAATTGGTAGAAGACGGCAATGCCACAACTTTATATGTCGTGCCCGGTTTATACCATGCTTTTGAAGTAGCCGTTCCAGATGCTCAACAGAGCCATGAGTTCTGGCAGCGCATTTATGCGGAAAGCAAAGCTTTACTGACCAAATAACAACCATATACTAAAAGCAGGCTTAATGCCTGCTTTTTTATTATTTATTTAAAAACTATAAAATAAATTGTAGATTTCCTGCCACTGTGCTAAACTAAAAGCAGCAATAGGCTAAAGCATTATAAAGCAGAAATGGGGTGGCAATATTATGGGCATGTTTTTTAGTGATAAGGTAGAAAAAGCACTGCATGATATTTATTACGATTTGGCTGCAGGCCGCGGCCAGGAAGGTTTTCAGCTTCTGCAGGAAGCATGTAACGAAGGCGATGCAGATGCCTACTGCCTGCTGGCACGTTGTTTGTATGGAGACCAATATACCTGGGTAGGCCATAATTTCCCGGTAGATGAACGGGAAGGCGACGAACTGATGCGCCGCTCTGTACTGCTTGGCAGCGCATTGGGCGTGCTTGTTTCCATGCGCTGCGGCGTTATGGATGACGAACTAAAAGAAACAATGCCCTTCGCCAGCCTTAAAGAAGCTTTTGAAATTATTTTAGACAAAGCTGAACGCGGAGAACCGTTCTGCCAAATGGTAATCGGCAACGTTTACTATTGGTGGGATTTTATGGAAATTGAAAAAATTGACCCTAAATCTTTTGAAACTGACGAAGATTTCAGAAATTTTCTGCGCGAAAATATTTTAAAATGCGAATACTGGTACACCAAAGCCCTTGATAACGGGCTGGCTACCGCAGGCGCCAACCTCAGCCTGCTGTATCTTAAAGGAGAAGACGGGCTGATAGACCCCCAGCCGCAAAAAGCGCAGGAATTAACCCGCCATTATGCGGATAAAGGCTACCCTAATTACCAATATCTTTACGCCTGCGATTTATATGATGAAGATAAATTGGAAGAAGCCTATGCCTTGTTCCGCAAAGCAGCCGCTGCCGGTGAACCGCGTGCTTATTTCTTTGCCGGCTATGCTTATGAACTTGGCTACGGAGTGCCGCAGGATTATGCGCGTGCGGCTGAATTTTACCGCATGAGCATTAACTCGGGCATCAGCGTTAAAGAAGGTTCCTATAACCGTCTGGGAGCATTGTATTTTAACGGCAATGGTGTAGAACAGGATTACAACAAAGCATTTCATCTTATTAAAATGGCGGATGACCGCGGCACAACCGGCAACTGGGGAGCTTATTACCTTGGTTACTGCTATGCTTATGGCCGTGGCACCGAGCAAAATTACGCACTGGCACGTAAATATTTGGAAACTATAGACTGGGACTGCCCCGATGGATTTTTTATTTTAGGCTGGCTGTACTGCAACGGCGAAGGCGGCCCGGAAGATATTGCCAAAGGCGTGGAATACCTGCAAAAGGCAGGAGATTCTGAAGAAGTGCTGGAAGAACTAAGTCACTATAAAAAGAATTTCTTTGGCAAATGGGTACGCCGTGATACTGCTTCCAGCCTGCTTGGTGGATTAATTTCCATGTTTCAGTCCGGAGAAAATCAGGCTCCGCCCATTCCACAGCCTCATGACGGTTGGGAATGGACCCTTACCATCAACAGCCGTCAAAAAAACGAAGAATTGTTTTCGCCATCATATCAGCAAATTCTGGAAGAACTGCGCCAACTTATCCCTGATCCCGACAGCTTTATTATATTGGAACAGAAAAACCCAAAAAACACCAAAGAATACTGGTTCATTCAATGCGCCATTGCCACAAAAGGCGAAACTAAAGGCTCATACATAGTAGAAGTTGGCTTTAAACAATCAGGACAGGCTGAACTTTGGGAAACTACAGTAACTTATTTAACTGATGCGGCCGCCTACTTTGAAGCTGCCTGCAAATATGAAAAAATTAATTTCAGCGGATTTACAAAAATAGATTTTTAAAAACACCTGCATTTTATAGTATGCAATTTTTCCTAAAAAATTAATGCCTTCCTTTTCAGGAAGGCAGCATAAAAATTAAAACTTTTCATATATATGCCGTTCTTTTAAAGAACGGCATTTTTCTTTTCTATTTCGTAGCGCAGGTAGTTAAGCCTGTCAAGCTGTTTTTCGCGGAAATGTATTTCATCAAGCATGGCACTATGTTTTTTATTCAGCATCCGCATACGTTCGGCTTCTGTATTTTTGCCTTCTGCCAACAGCTTCATATAATTTTCAATTTCTCCGTTGGCAAAACCAATGTCATGCAAAGTCATAATAAGGCTTAAACGTTCCAGGTCACTGTCATCATACTGCCATGACCCCATTACTTTTTTTACTGCGCCGCACAGCCCCCAACTTTCATACTCACGCAAAATTTCCAACGGTATGTTGTAGCGCTCGCTTGCTTCATCAATAGTCATGTAATCCCCCGTTATTTGCCAAAAGTTCCGGCAACTGTTTTTAAGTGTTCCGGTATATTCAGTTTCTGCGGGCATTTAGCCAGGCATTCTCCGCAGTCAGTGCAGGCAGATGCCGGAGCCCCGCGCTGAATTGGCGACATCGATGTTGTGTAGTCAAACATTGCCCTGTCCATATCTTTATGCAGCAGGTAATTATTATAAACGTAGGCAAAAATATAACCAATGGCTACATTATGCGGGCAGGGTATACACTTATAACAGCCGGTGCAATCAATATGCCCTGGTGTTTCCCGGTACGCCCGGATAGCATTGCCAAGCGCTTCACGTTCTGCCGGCGTAAGCATATTGGGTTTGGCCCGCGAAGCGTAATCAAGGTTTGCTTCCACATCTTTCATTGAGCCCATGCCGCTTACAGCAACGCTTACTTCCGGAATATCCCACAAATAATCAAGCGCCCATTCGTTATCAGGTTTATGTACGCCGGTAGATGCTAATGCCTTGCGCATTGTATCCGGCAGGTTTGCCAAAAATCCCGTGCGCGCAGGCTTCATAACTGCCAGCCCCATCCCGTTGGCAGCGGCGTATTTAGGTCCAAGCACACCGGCTTCATATTCAAAATCAAGATAATTATGCTGAATAAGGCAAAAATCCCAGTCCGGCTTAGCCTCTAAAACCTCTTTAAAAAGTTCAAGGCGGTCGTGAAACGAAAAACCTGCAAAACGTATTTTGCCTTCGGCTTTTAATTTGCTTATTTTATCAAGCAGCCTGAAAGGCAGAACTTTTTCCTTCCAGCCGCGGTGCATAATCATATGAATATGGTAAAAATCAATCACGTCTGTGTTCAGCGCACGGCGCGATTCATCAAAAAACTTTTCAAAATCTTCCGGCCGTTCCATAATCCACCACGGCGATTTACTGGTAACATACACACGGTCGCGCCAGCCGCCTGCCAGTGCCTTGCCAACGGCAAGTTCGCTTTGCCCGCCAAGATATACGCGCCCGGTATCTATATAATTTACGCCGCCGTCAATTGCACGGTGCACCATTTCTGTAGTCTGGTTCATATCAACGGTTTTTCCGTCTGCCAGTACAGGCAGGCGCAGCATGCCAAAACCAAGTGCAGATACATTAACGCCGGTACGCCCCATTGGACGGTACTGCATTTTGGGGTTGTAGTTTAAAATGTCTTTTGGATTAATTTTTTCCGCAGCTTCCGCCGCATCAAGTTTATCCGTCATCAACATACTTCCTGCCACCATTGCCGCCGCGCCTTTTAAAAATTGACGTCTGCTCATTGCCATAGCTTATCCCTCCAATCCAATTAAATAAGACGGATTTTTCCGTACAAGCAAATCTATTTCACGCCGGGACATTCCTGCATCAAGCAGTTCATTAATACAGGCGCGCATACCATCCAGCGGGTCGGGCATACCTGCCTGCCCTAAATCCGTACTGATAAAACTGCGTTCCAGTGCAATGCGCACATAGTTTAAAAATTCTTCACCCGTCTGGCGCACATATTCCGGCATGGCAGTGCCTTCTCCCCACAACCGGCCGAGATAACAGTATTCTATATACGCTCCGTAATCAACGCAGCGTTTAATTTGTTCTGCCGTCATTTTCCATACAGTTGTGTTGGGATGCGTAATTACCAGTTTGCCAAACCCCATCTCATGGGCTTTTTGCGCCATTAAAATACTCTCTTCCGGTGCTGAATGCCCTGTTGCAAAAATAATTCCGTTTTCGGCGCATATTTCCATAACCTGCACTACTTCCGGCAGCAGTCTGCCGTTTCTGCCGGTAACAGGTATGCCGCTGCCCTTTTTCCCAAAACAATTTTGATGATACACCGCCGCCTGCGTTGGCATCCATATACAGCGGCATGTTTTGCCGGTTGTTGCAGCAGCCATTTTAGCTGCATAAACATTTATTTTATCACCGCTGGTAAAGTTCAGGCACAAACTGCCGAACACTTCAAAATCAGGCAGTGCCCAGCGGATTAAATATGCCCTGTCATGGCAGCTCCATTCGTTAGATTTATACATTACCGCACGGTAACCTGCGGCTTTGGCTCTGCGTGCAAAATTATATTCATCAATACTGCGTGCTTTAACATCCGGTGCCAAATGAATATGAATATCGCATACGCCCTGCAGCAGTTCATCATATGCCGGTAAATCCTTCCCGGCTGCTTCTGCCGAAGGAAATGCCTGGAACCCATTCATCATCATTGCGCCGCCTGCTACCGCAGCAGCGCCTTTTAAAAATTCACGCCGCGACATTGCTTCCATTTTCTTCCCCTCCTTTACCGCATAAAAAAATGCAGGTGCAATTTGTTACACCTACATTGTATTATGTGCGTATTAAATAATCTAATACCTATATTTTATTCTCTGAAATGCCCATAACGTATAGCCGGATATCTTTTATAAACTCCTCCACCGCAGGCGTCAGCCGCTGGCTTTTCTTCCACGCCAGCACCGCTCCCGTTTTCAGCTGCGGCATAAACGGAACAAAACGCAAATCTTTATAATAATGCTCTATATCAAAGCACAGTGCCGCGCCAACGCCGCTGCGAACCATTATCGCCGCATTTAAAATAAGCGTATATGTCGAAGCTATTTCCATGCTGTTATAGTAATCGCCAAACCAATTGGCAATTTCATTGCGCGACAGTTCGCGCTTAACCATTAACAGCGGCGTTCCCAATAAATCCTGCGGAGCAACTGCATTTTTCTGCGCCAGCGGCGAATCTGCCCGCACCAGAACTCCCCACTCTTCCTTTTTAGGCAGGCGGATAAATTCATACTTACTTATATCCACAGGTTCCATCAAAAGCCCTATATCCAAAAGTCCGTTTTCAATGCGTTCTTTAACATCATCGGCAATTGCCGTATAAACATTAAACCGCACCAGCGGATATTTGCGGCGGAACTCTGCCATTACCTCCGCCAGCACAGCCATGTTCCTTGTTTCGCCGCAGCCGATGGCAATTTCACCCATCAGGCTGTCTTCTCGCCGCGATACTTCCTTTTCCGTACGCTCTGCAAGTTCCAAAATTTCCTGCGCGCGCCGCTTTAAAAGAAGCCCCTCATCTGTAAGAGAAATGCGGTGGCTGCTGCGGCAAAAAAGTTTTACCCCAAGTTCTTCTTCAAGCTGCATTAGCTGACGGCTCAGCGTCGGCTGCGTAACATGCAGCAAATTTGCCGCGCGGGTAATATTTTCTTCACGCGCTACCATTAAAAAATATCTTAATATGCGTAATTCCATATGCGCCACCTGCCTTACATAACCTGCTTATAATTATTGTAAGTAAATTTACGACTGTGCGCAAGTTGAAAGAAACTCCAAGCAGCAAAATAAATGTATTCAGATTTCATTTTTAAAATTTTATAAAAACAAAAAACGCCGTACCCACAGAGTACAGCGTTCAATAGATAAAAAAATGGTGATCCACCCGAGACTCGAACTCGGGACACCCTGATTAAAAGTCAGGTGCTCTACCGACTGAGCTAGTGGATCACATCCGTTGTTAAAACGTCAAGCCCGTTTCAGCAACATAACCATTATACAAACCAAAAAAGAAAATGTCAAGCATTTTCCAAAATTTATTTTAAATTTTATTTGCAACCTCTCACAACTTTATCTGCACTTATATCAAAGGCATAAAATGTTCTACCGTGCCGGCAGCAATTTTATACGGAAGGAACCGGATTCATCTGCCTGCCGGCGTAAACGCGGGCACACATAAACACAAAACACAGTCCCAAAAAAATTACGCCGCCAAACATCATTACTTCCATGCCAAATGCTGCAATAATTTCACCGCATAAAACCGTACCAAAAGTTGTGCCAAGATTTGCCGCAGTTAAAAATAATCCGTTGGCAAAATCCGGAGCTTCCGGCGCAGCTGAAGTAATCCAGTACTGATTTATGTTTACGTTTATGCCGCCCAAAATGCCCCACAACAGCGTAACGGCAAATACCGCAGCAGCGGAAGTTCCGACAAAATAAAATACAGTAAAGACAGCCGCCAATACTACCGGAAACAGCACAGCAGTCCGTACCGGAGCTTTGCTTAATAAATGCCCGCCAATTATGTTGCCCGCTATATTAGCAGCTCCATAAATTAAAAGCACGCCGCTGATAGTATTCCACGAAAGTTTTGTAATGCTCTCAAGATAACCGGAAAAGAAACCAAAAACTCCGAATACGGCGCCATTCATAAAAATAATGCCGATAATTGAAAGTATAAGCACCGGCCGCTTTAATAACCCAAGCTGTTCCTTGTAAGAAACACGTTCCTCAACAGGCAGAGACGGTACAAATAAAAGCGTTGCCGCAAACGCAAGTATGTTGCCGGCCGCAAATACCGCCATTGCCGCATCAAGAGAAAAATTGCTGGCAACAAAACTGCTTATAGGCACGCCAAGCACCATGCCGGCAGATACACCGACAATTACCTTGGCAACTGCTTTCAGCCGGTCCTGTTCCGGTACGGAAGACCCAGCAACGCTGAACGCCAGCGAACAATAAACCGGATGAAAAATTGCCGGTACAACGCGCGCCAACAGCGCAACAGTAAAATTATCCGTAAAAATACTTATAATATTGCCAAGTGAAAACAAACCCAAAACAAACAGCATTACTTTTTTACGGTTAATGCCGCTGAACACTAACGGCATTACAGGGCCCGAAAAAGCTACTGCCAAAGCAAACATGCTTATCAGCAGGCCTGCATGAGAAATAGTAATGCCAAAACGTTCAGCCAATAATGGCAAAATACCTATAACACCCATTTCTGTATTGATGATACTGAAAACGCCGACAGTTAAAATAAAAATCAGTAAATTATTTTTAGATGACAGCATTATAAAACCCCTTTCTGAAATTCATTTTTAATAATCGCACTACATATTATAAAAATCCCCATTATCAAAAACAAATACTTAATTTCAACAAATATTATGCTTTTAAAGCATATTTTGGCATTTTGAGATTTTTATACGCCTATTTACAAATAACAAATAAGGTGTATTATATAATATGATGTAAGCAAATGCTAACTCAAAAGAAATTATACATTTAAATTTATATCTTTTATTCTAAAATACTGGAAATTGTGTCAAAAATGTGATATTATAGAAAGCAGACGCAAATTTAAAACAAATATTTTTTATTAATTAGCCATACATTCTGCTTGGAGGACTTTGTATGCAGATAGGTTTGGATATTGGCAGCACTACTGTTAAAATAGCAGTGCTCGATGATGCCGGAAAACTGCTTTTCAGTAAATATGCCCGGCATGCCAGCCGTATTACGGAAACAATTAAAAATATTTTAGATGAGCTTAACGCACAAATGCCGTGGCTGAAATCAGCCCGCCTTGCCATAAGCGGCAGTGCAGGCATAGGCGTTGCCGAAGCCTGCGGGGTACAATTTGTGCAGGAAGTTTTTGCCGAAAAAATATGTACGGAACGCCTGAACCCCAATACTGATGTTGTTATCGAACTGGGCGGCGAAGATGCTAAAATTTTATTTTTGGGACACCATTTCGATGCACGCATGAACGATAGCTGCGCAGGCGGCACAGGCGCGTTCATAGACCAAATGGCATCATTATTAAATGTACCGGCAGAAGAACTTGACAAACTTGCCGCTACTGCCAAAACCCGCTATACCATTGCCAGCCGCTGCGGCGTATTTGCCAAAAGCGATATTCAGCCGCTGCTTAACCAGGGCGCTGAAAAAAATGACCTTGCAGCAAGCATTTTTGATGCTGTTGCCAGCCAGGCTGTAACCGGACTTGCCAAAGGGCGGCCAATCAGAGGCAACGTGCTTTACCTTGGCGGCCCATTGACATTTTTCGGCTGCCTGCGGGCAAGCTTCGATAAAATTTTAAATTTGACCGGTACCTGCCCGGATAACAGTTTGTACTACGTAGCCATCGGCTGCGCTTTTTGTGCGGAGCATACTGTTGACCTGACAACTTTAACAGAAAAAATGCGCGCCGCCGATGCCAACCGTGAATTTGAACATCTGCCGCCGCTGTTTAACAACACCGATGAATATAATGCCTTTATTGCACGCCATACGCGCGACAACGTGCCGCGCGGCGATATAAACACTGCAACCGAAGCATATCTGGGTATTGACAGCGGCAGCACCACAATAAAAATCGCCGCAGTTGCCCCGGACGGCAAACTTTTGGATTCCTTTTACCAGAGCAATAAAGGCAATCCGGTTATCGCCGTACGCGATTATCTTACCAATTTCTATACCAAATACCCAAATTGCAAAATTTTGTCCTGCGCCGTTACCGGTTATGGCGAAGAACTGATAAAGCATGCCTTCCACGCTGATTTCGGCATTGTTGAAACCATGGCGCATTTTATTGCAGCCAAAAGCCTGCTGCCGAAAGTTGATTTTATTCTCGATATCGGCGGACAGGACATAAAATGCTTAAAAATTCATAATGGCTGCATTGATAATATCTTTTTAAATGAAGCCTGCTCCAGCGGATGCGGCAGCTTTTTGCAGACTTTTGCCGGCATTCTCGGCTACACAGCGGAAGATTTTGCACAAATAGGCCTGTTTGCCGACAAACCGGTAGACCTCGGCAGCCGTTGCACCGTATTTATGAACAGCAACGTAAAACAGGCACAAAAAGACGGTGCTTCCGTAGCGAACATCAGTGCCGGGCTTTGCATAAGCATTGTAAAAAACGCACTGTTTAAGGTTATACGCCCCAGCAGCGAGGAAGATTTAGGCAAGCATATTGTAGTGCAGGGCGGTACCTTTTTAAACAACTGCGTACTGCGTGCCTTTGAACAGGAATTAAACCTTGAAGTTGTGCGCCCGGATATAGCCGGATTGATGGGTGCCTACGGCGCAGCATTATATGCCCAGGAGCGCAGCAAACTTCACGGACAGGAATCAACGCTTATCAGCCTTGAACAGCTTCGCAGTTTCTCACATACAGTTAAATCTGTAACCTGCGGTTTATGCAGCAACCATTGCCATTTAACAGTTAATATTTTTGCCGATGGCAAACCTTATATCAGCGGCAACCGCTGCGAACGCCCGGTAACCCATTGTGCGCCAAACGACAGCCTGAACCTTTACCGTTACAAGCTGCAGCAGCTTGAAGAATTGAAGCCCATCCCCGGCAAACGGGGAAAAATAGGTTTACCGCTCGGCCTTAATATGTACGAACTGCTGCCGTTTTGGCATACGTTCTTTACAGAGCTCGGCTTTGAAGTAATTACAAGCCCCATTAATGATAAAACCATTTTCCAAAAGGGACAGAACACCATTCCCAGCGATACCGTATGCTATCCTGCCAAAATGATGCACGGGCATATCAAATGGCTGCTGGCGCAGGGAGTAACGAGTATTTTCTACCCCTGCATGACTTATAATGTCGATGAGGATACTTCGCAAAACTGCTATAACTGCCCGGTGGTTGCTTACTATCCGGAAGTCCTTGCTGCCAATATCGAAGAACTTAAAAACATCCATTTCTTCTATGATTATTTAGGCCTTTTAAACAGAAAACGCCTTACTCAAGAAGTTTACAAAATGCTGCATCCCGTTTACACGGATTTAAGCGAAAAAGAAATCAAAAAAGCTCTGACGCCTGCTTTTAACGCTTACCATGCTTTTGAAGACAGGGTTAAGGCACAGGGCAAAAAAATCATTGAAGAAGCACGCAGCAATGGTATGCCAATAGTTGTTTTAGCCGGCCGCCCTTACCATACAGACCCCAAAATCAACCATGGCATTGACCGCCTTATTACCGGTCTCGGTGCAGCCTTAATCAGCGAGGATGCCATAACCGGTGAAATAGGGCGCAAGGATTTAAACGAAGACCTTGAAGTTTTAAATCAGTGGACCTACCATAGCCGTCTTTACGCCGCTGCCAAATACACAGCGGAAAACAATGATATGAATATGGTTCAACTCGTCAGCTTCGGCTGCGGCTGCGATGCCATTACGGCAGATGAATGCCGCCGCATTCTTGAAGAACACGGTAAAATTTATACCCAGATAAAAATTGATGATATTGAAAACCTTGGCGCTGCACGCATAAGGCTGCGCAGCCTGTTTGCTGCCCTTGGTTTTGAATGCTGAAATATTTTAGAAGGAGCAATTTTTATGTCAGAAAACGCTTTGCCGGTTTTTACTAAAGATATGAAAGCTACACATACCATTCTCGTTCCCGGTATGCTGCCTTTTCATTTCGCGCTGCTGCGCTCGGCACTGCAAAGCTGCGGCTACAAGGCTGAAATTTTGCAGAATACCGGACGCGACGTTGTGGAAACCGGTTTAAAATATGTTAATAGTGATATTTGTTACCCGGCACTGCTTGTTATCGGGCAAATTATTAACGCTTTGGAAAGCGGCAAATACGACCTCAGCAAAACTGCTGTTATTCTCTCCCAGACAGGCGGCGGCTGCCGCGCATCCAACTATATTTATCTTTTGCGCAAAGGCATGGAAAAAGCAGGTTTTGGCAACATTCCCATCATCAGCCTTAACGTTAACGGCATGAACGAACAACCGGGCTTTGATATGAACCTTTCTATGGTACGCAAGCTAATGGCAGCCGTTATTTACGGCGATACGCTGATGTATCTCGCCAACAAAACCCGTCCTTATGAAACCATTAAAGGCGCAGTTGACGAACTGGCAACCAAATGGCTGCATAAACTGGAAACTGCTTTTATTGAAGGCAAGGCGCAGGCTACAAGCACCATGAAACAACTCTCCAAAGCTTTGGCCGAAGATTTTGCCGCTCTGCCGCAAAAAGCAGAAGAAAAAATTAAAGTTGGTATTGTAGGCGAAATTTATATTAAATATGCCGGTTTGGGTAACAATAATTTAGAGCAGTTTTTGCAGAAACAGAACTGCGAATATATGCTGCCCGGCATGTTGAACTTTATTATGTATTGCGCTGATACTTATCTTACGGATTACAAATTATACGGCGGCAAATTTTTTAAATACGGCATTTCCAAAATGGCAATGGCTTATTTAAAACGCCTTGAAAAAATTATGCTGCATGCCCTTGATACCCAGCCTTTTAAACCGCCTGCTTCTTACGAAGAGACCAAAGCTCTGGTTAAAAATGTTATCGGCTACGGCAACAACATGGGTGAAGGCTGGCTGCTTACAGCAGAAATGCTGGAACTTGCCAAAAGCGGCTATAACAATATCATTTGCGCCCAGCCGTTCGGCTGCCTGCCAAACCATATTGCAGGACGCGGCATGCTTAACAAAATTAAAGAAATCGCGGAAAACGCCAATATCCTGCCGATTGACTATGACTCCAGCGCCTCCAAAGTTAATCAGGAAAACCGCATTAAACTGATGCTGGCAACGGCTGAATAATAATCGCATAAAAATAACCCCGCTTATCGTAAGATAAACGGGGTTTTATTTTTTATTTACTGTTTTCAGTTGTTCAGCAATCAGTTGGTTCCCTGATAAACCATACCCTGAATATCGGTATCGGCTTTAACCTGTACAAAGGTAATGGAGCCTGCCGGAATATTTACAGATTTACCGGTTACAAATGCACCGCCAATTACGCCGATAGGACCAAGTACAACCATGCCGCCGATAGCTGCACCTGCTGCACCTGCTACGGTTTTAGCTTCCTGTTTGGCAATATCGCCGAGGAATACTTTTACGCGGGTATTATCAATAGCGTAAATATAACCGAAATCAACATCGATGCGTGCATCCTGACCGAACATGCGCGGACCTACAACTTTGGTAACTTTGCCGATGCCTTCAGCACCTTTCGGCAGTACCAGCACATCGTTAACAAATACGTTATCAGCAACTTTGTATTTTACAACATCGCCGGCCTGCGCGGTTTTGCTGCTCAGGTCTTCAGCAAATTCAAGTTTAATAACGCTGTCTTTCGGCAGGGTTACGGTTTCAACAACTACAATGCCATCCTGGAAAGCCAGGTTTGCCAAAGCTTCAAGACGTCCTGCCAGAGAACCGGTGCTTACTTCACCGTTAAGCATTGTTTCCAGTGCTTCAATGCGGCTTTTTGCAGGGCCGCTGGCAGTGCTTTCCGTAAACTGCCATTCAACTGCGTTCAGTTTAGTTAAAAAGCTTGCTTCACCGCTGCCGGGATAGCCTTTAACATAATCGTACAAATTATCAACTCTATTTAAAATCGGGTCAGTGGTAATAGTGCCGTAAACATCGTCTTCAAGGCTGTCAGTTCTGCTGACCAGTGCACCTGCCTGTTCCGTGCCATACAAAGTTACTTCCAGCACGCCCAGTTTTTCGCTTGCAGACATTGTTTTCGGCGCTTCAGCAGCTTCAATGGCCGCGCTTGCCGAAATTTCATCTCCGCTGGCGGCTAAGGCGACACCCGGAAAAGTTGATGAAACAGTAAGTGTTAAAGTTAAAAGTAAGGTAAGGAGTTTTTGTTTCATTTTAGTACCTCCATGTCAATATATATTACCATTATAACACAAAGTTACATAAAAAAATAGTAAACTAATTGAAAACCGGGCCTGCTTTAAAACAAGCCCGGTTACTTTATTATGCTTTTAAGTAATTTTTCAGGTTTGCCGCAATGGCTTCTTTCATTTCGTCCATTTTAGCAAAGCGCCTTCTGTGCTGTGCACGTTTGGAAGGTTTAAGTTCCTCCATTGATTTACGGTATTCCGGAATGGGTATTTCGTAAAAGCGTTTGTCATCAGCAACAGGCTGTCCTTCACATTCCTGCCAGAAAGCATCCAGCGAAGTTTTTAGCTTTCTGTCCATGCGGACATGATTCATGGCATAATAGCCTTCGTTGCTGACAGCATAAATGCGTTCGCAGCCAAGTACTTCCGCAACATTGCGGATGCCGTAAAAAATAAGGTTTTTAGTACGGTAGCCGAAAAACGCCTTTGTTAAGCCTTTGATAACTTCCGACCCGTTGGGAGTACCCTGCAAAGCACCAATCCACAGCGCAGGTTTGCCTTCTTTATCCGGTGCCAGCCAGAACATAATCTGGTACAGCGCTTCTTTATCCCACAACAGCACCAGCGAAAGGCAGCCTTCTTTGCGCTGTCCTGCATGAAACCACAGTTCCAATGTCAACGGCTTTTCATCATAGCTGTCCTCCCACAGGCGCAGCATTTCTCCCTTAGCATACAGTTTGCGCAGGGCTTCTTCCGTCATTTTGCTTTCCAAAAATTCCACATGCGCCTTAATCAGTGCAATGCGCCCGGCATAATTGGAATTTTTATAAAAGAACTGGCGTGTTGCCTGCTCTACAAAACTTGTGGTATGGTGCAGCATATCGCGCCTTAAAGGCGTTGCCGCAAAAAAATCCAACAGTCCGCTGATTTCCGCACTGTGCAGCATGCAGCGCGTACGGAAAACAACGTAGCGTTTCCATTCTTTTAATATTTCGGTTTTATACAGGCTATGCCCGATATGACTTAAAATTTCCGTATCCATGTCAGCCTCGCAATTGTTTGATATGTAACATTATAACATATTGCAGGCTGCACTGCCAGTATCAGGCCTTATCGCGGTCATACATCGGGCGCAGGCGGTCCTGCATAGGAATTTTATCTGCCGTAGCTGCCAAAAGCGCCCATTCGTACAGCGTGCTTTGCGCGCCTGCCGGTTCCATCCGGTTGGTTACGCGGCGGTATGTACCGTTAGACTGCATCATATGTGCGCCAACATTATCGTGAAGATACAAATCAAGCACTTTTTTAATGCGTTCAATATGCGCCGGCGTTTCTACCGGGAAGAACAGCTCAACACGGTCGTTAAGGTTACGCGGCATCCAGTCGGCACTGGAAAGGAAAAGCTGCTCTTTGCCGCCGCCCTGGAACCAGAAAATGCGGCTGTGTTCAAGCTGCCTGCCTACAATGCTACGGACTGTAATATTGTCGCTTATTCCGTCCATGCCTGCACGCAAACCGCAGATACCGCGGATAATAAGGTCGATTTTTACGCCTGCTACAGAAGCCTCATACAATTTTTCTATAACAGGATAATCAATCAGCGAGTTCATTTTAGCAATAATATGCCCGCTGCCGCCTTTTTTAACAATGGCAATTTCATTGTCAATCAGTTCGTAAATCTTTTTGCGCAGCCCTAAAGGCGCCATTACAAGTTTATTCCACACCGGCGGGTCCGAATAACCGGACAATACGTTGAAGAATGCCGATGCATCGCTGCCGAACTGGTCATTGGCTGTCATCAGGCCCATATCGGTATAAAGTTTTGCGGTATTATCGTTATAGTTGCCTGTGCCAAGATGCACATAACGCTTGATGCCGTCAGCTTCTTTGCGGACTACCAAAATAATTTTGGCGTGGGTTTTCAGGCCCATTAATCCGTAAATTACATGGCAACCTGCTTCTTCAAGGCGGCGCGCCCAAATAATGTTATTTTCTTCGTCAAAGCGTGCTTTTAATTCCACCAGTACCGTAACCTGCTTACCGTTTTCAGCAGCGCGCGCCAGAGCAGCAACTATCGGAGAGTTGCCGCTTACGCGGTACAGCGTTTGTTTAATGGCCAATACGTTAGGGTCATTGGCAGCATCGCTGACAAATTTAACAACCGGGTCAAAACTTTCATACGGATGGTGCAGCAGCACATCGCGTTCACGCAGAACTTTAAAAATATCGCTGTCATCCGGCAATTCCAGCGGGCGCTGTGGTACAAATGGCTCATACAGCCAAGGCCACATACCGGGCAGTGAAGCAAACTTAAAGAAGCAGGTAGCATCAAGAGGCCCATTGATTTCATAAACTTCCTGTTCTGTAATGTCCAGATTATCGTACAGAAATTTGCGTATGCGGCTGTTTGCCTTGTTGTAAATTTCAAGCCTTACAGAAGCGCCGCGCGTACGTTTGCGCAGGGATTTTTCCACTTCTTTCAGCAGGTTGTCTATATCGTCTTCATCAAATTCCAAATCGGCATCGCGAGTAATACGGAACGGCACAACGTCCAGAATTTTGCAGCCGCTGTACAAATCAGCGCAGTGCTCGTTAATAACGTCCTCTAAAAATACAAAGCTGCGTTTTGCTTCGCCGGGAACTTCAATTAAGCGCGGCAGTACGGAAGGCACCTGTACAATGCCCATGCTGTCTTCGCCTTCCTGGTTGGTAAGTTCAACCGCCAGGTTTAAAGTTTTATTTGCCAAAAACGGGAAAGGACGTGAAGCGTCAACAGCCATCGGCGTCAATACCGGGAAAATTTCTTCCTGGTAATAACCTTCCAGCCAGCGGCGTCCGCCCTCGCTAAGTTCGCTTACGCGGCAGATATACAGCCCTGCCCCACGCAGTTCCTTAACCAGCGACAGCAGGTACTTATTTAAAAGTTTCATCTGGTCATGCGCAGCCTTACTGATTTCTTCAAGCTGCTGCTTCACCGTCATTCCGGTAGCATCACGTTTGTTAATACCGTTTTCAAACTGGTCCCACAAACCGGCAACGCGCACCATAAAAAATTCATCAAGATTAGAGGCGGTAATAGCCACAAATTTCAAGCGTTCCAGCAGCGGCGTGGTTTTAACGCCTGCTTCGCGCAGTACGCGCAGGTTAAATTTAAGCCAGCTCAATTCACGGTTAAAAAAATATTCAGGTTTATTGAGGTTTAATTTGTTTTTTTCCATTTATCTGTCCACCCGTTCCAAAACTGCCTGTAATCCGTAAACTTCTTCAAAGAACGAAGCCTTGGAAGCAAACGTCCATTCTTCTATCGTCAAATCTTCGCGTGTTACCGCGTCTACCTTCATAACCGCGTTTTTAACACTTACGCGGCAGCTTTTAATTTTCTGTTTATAGCTGCGGTCCATAGCATCTGCCAAACGCACCAGCGCAGCAATTTTAGCCACTAAAGCCATAACCTCCGGCGACATTTTTTCAACATCGGCATGAATGTTGCCGCTGAACAGCCTGTGTGCATGGTAATAACTTGCCAGTGCCACAATTTTTTTGTCCATTTCGCTGAAGCCGAGAATATCGCTTGACATTATCAGTTTATAGCTGTACAGCGAATGGCTGCGCAGAGAAACATATTTGCCGATATCATGCAGCAGCGCCGTTGCCTGCAAAAGTATGCGGCTATGGCTGTCAAGCCCATGGTGCTTGCCGAGTTTATCAAACATTGCCACAGCCAGTTTTTCAACCTGGCGGGAATGTGCTTCATCGTAATGATAGCGCCTGCCGATGCTGTGCAGAAGGCTTAACTGCTCCTGTTCAAGCTCTGCGGCATAATCCTTATTGGTTTTAGGGCCAATATGCAGCAGGCAGATGCCGTCTATAAAGCGGTCATCCGTAAGGATAATTTCCTGTACCGGCACAAGCGCCAAAAGCTGCTCGTACAATAAAATGGTCGGCACAACAAGCCCCGCTGCATCCTCATTAATTTTAAACACTTTAATAATCTGCGGCAGATTCAGTTCATGCACGGTTTTAAAAAGCTGCATAAACTGTTCCGTTTTTATACGGATAACACCGGTCTTAAACTCAATGCCCATCATCTGCAAAAGCAGTTCGGATTCAGCACCGGACAGCACCAGATAATGCACCTGCTCATTTTTTAAGGCATCCCTTACGGCGCCCATTGTGCTTGACAGATACTCTGCCAGTGCCTGATTGAATTTAAGGGAACTGCGCTGATTGCGGTTAAAACTTTCCTTAACGCGGATAACGCCGATGTTTAAGTTCTGCTGATATTGGATTACATTATCCTTAACAAAGGTAATACCCAAACCGCCGGATGAAATATCCATCATCAGCATGCTTTCTCGGGATCCGGTAAGTCCGTCAAGCTTCATTGTGCGCCGGATAGATTCATACTTGGTATAAATTTCTTCCGGCAAATCAATAACGCTTACCTTAAGGCCCGTGCGGATATAAATCTGGTCAATCAGAAATACACGGTTCAGCGCTTCGCGCACCGCAGTCGTAGCCTGTATGCTGTACTCATCAACCTCGTACTCCGTCATCAGGCGTTTAAAGCCTACAAGCAGTTCGCAGATTTCGTTTACCATGCTGAACGGGATAATTTTATTTTTAAAAGTCTCCTCGCCCAGGCGTACGCGGCGGTTGCACTCCTCTAAAATTTTCATGTTGTTCAAATTACGGTATTGCACGATTTGCATGCTTATCATCTCGGAACCAAGATGAATGGCAGCAAAAATTTTATATTGTTTTTTTCTCACAAAACCACCTCATTAAAGCATTATGTAATACTTCGACATCAACGTGTCAAATCCTTGCCCTTTATAAAGTTTTTACTATACTTTAGTACGCATTTAACATTTTTTGACGCTCCGGGCAGGATTTTTTACTTTTGCCGTAAAATATATAAATTATGCAATTTTTACGGAGGAAACTTAAACAATAAATCTGCGGGAGGAATGCATTTTGCAGAGGATAGCAATTATAGATATCGGCTCCAACTCAGCACGCCTTGTAATAACGCATATTTACAAAAACGGCGCTTACAACATGGTTTACAACCAAAAAGAAGCCCTGCGTTTAAGCCAGAAAATTGACAAAAAAGGCAACTTAACACCGCAGGCATTTGCCGATACCATTGAAACAATGAAAAGTTTTGCCCACATGTGCAGGCTTTACCACGCCGACAGAACCATTGCCGTGGCAACAGCAGCCATCCGCAATGCCGGCAACGGTGCAGAACTGACGCGCCTTGTTGAACAGGAAACCGGCATCAGCCTGCATATCATTACCGGCAATACGGAAGCCTACATAAGTTATCTTGGCGTAATTAACACCCTGCCCTATCACAGCGGCATCATCTTTGACCTTGGCGGCGGCAGTACGGAACTTATTTATTTTCATGAACGCAAAATACTCGAATCAGTTTCCGTGCCTATCGGTGCAGTCAACACCACTGCCATGTTCAATACCCGCAACACCATTAACCCGGCAACCTATAATGAGCTGACCTTCTTTTTACGCACCCGCTTTTCTGAATACGCCTGGCTGAAACAGCCAAAACTGCCATTAATCGGCGTAGGCGGCACGGCGCGTACCATTGGCAAAATTCATCAGCGGGCAACAAAATACCCTACTACCAAAATCCATAATTATAAATTAACGGTACAGGCATTCCGCGGCATTTTTAACCGCTTAAAAAATACCTCTCTTGATGAGCGCAAAAAAATCTCCGGTTTAAGCAGTGAGCGTGCTGATATCATCATTGCCGGTTCCGCCATAATTAACGCACTGTTTGAAGTTACAGGCAGCAAACAGCTTATTACCTCCGGCTGCGGCCTGCGCGAAGGGCTGTTTTTCGATTACTATTCCAAAGAACAGAACATCCCGCTGATAGCGGAAGATATTTTGGAACGCAGCACCGAAAATATTTTAAACCTTTACACGCCTGATGCAACGCACAGCAGGCACGTTACCCAGCTTGCCCTGCAAATGTTTGACAGCTGGAAACCTGTGCATGGGCTTGGCAAAAGCTGCCGCCGCCTTTTAAAAACAGCGGCACTGCTGCACGATGTTGGCATTACCATTAACTTTTACAGCCACGCCCGCCACAGCGCTTATATGATACAAAACGCCAAAATTTTCGGGCTTACACACAAAGAACAGCTTATTGCCAGCGCTATCGCAGGCTGGCACAACGGCGTATCCAAAAGCTACTTTTTCCGCGACCAGCTTTTTAAAAGCATGCTGACAGATAACAACTGGCAAACTGTTAACAAACTGGCGCTTTTACTGGCATTGGCCGAAAGCCTCGATTATACGCAAAGCAGCCTGCTGAACATTGAAAGCGCAACTGCCGGCAAAAACGGAGCCAATTTGCTGCTGCGCGCCGAAGGCGTGCCTGCCATAGAAATGCACCAAATTAAAACACACCTTAAATGGTTCTATAAAACCTTCGACATGCCGCTGAATATCAGTTTAATAGAAGAAAATGAGAAGATATAAAAAACAGCACCGCCAAAAAGCGGTGCTGTTTTTTGTTTTACTTATTCTCTTTTTGTTAAACTTACAAATTTGGTAAATTGTTTATGGAAGAACAGGTTTACCGTGCCAACCGGACCGTTACGGTGCTTAGCAACAATAAGTTCTGTAATATTTTTATTTTCCGTTTCAGGATTATAGTAATCTTCACGGTACAGGAACATTACAATATCGGCGTCCTGTTCCAAAGAGCCGGATTCACGCAAATCAGAAAGCATCGGGCGCTTTACCTGGCGCGATTCTACGCTTCGGCTAAGCTGCGAAAGAGCGATAATCGGCACATTTAACTCACGCGCAAGTGCTTTCAGCGAGCGGGAAATTTCCGAAACTTCCTGCTGGCGGTCGCCGCTTAAATTACGTTTGCCGCTACCCTGCATTAATTGCAGGTAATCGACAACGATTAAATCAAGCCCGTGTTCTGCCTTTAAACGGCGTGCGCGGCTGCGCATTTCCATGGCCGTTATGCCCGCAGTATCGTCAATATAAATCTGTGCGGCACTGAGAGTATCGGCTGTCTGTATAAGCTGCATCCAGTCCTCATCGCGCAGTTCGCCTATACGCAGGCGCTGCGAATCTATATTGGCTTCAGCGCATAACATACGCTGAACAAGCTGCTCTTTGCTCATTTCCAAACTGAAAAAGGCTACTACTTTGGGTTTGCCGTCCGTCTGCCTGCCGCTGCGGATGGCCACATTCTGCACAATATTCAGCGAAAGAGCAGTTTTACCCATGGAAGGGCGCGCTGCCAGAATGATAAAATCACTGGCATGCAGGCCGCTGGTTAAATTATCAAAATCAACAAACCCGGTCGGCAGGCCGGTTAAACCGTTTTTGTTATTCATCAGGGCTTCCAAATCCCTGAATGAATCCATAACGATATTATTAATCGGCACAAAGTCGGTATCTTTTTTGCGGTTGGAAATATCCAGTATTTTCTTTTCGGCAGTATCAATTATGTCGCTGACGTCATCGCTGCCTTCATAGCCAAGTTCTGCAATTTCCGTTGCGGAACGCACAAGCTGGCGCAGAATGGATTTTTCTTCAACAATGCCTGCATGATATACCACGTTGGCTGCTGTCGGCACGGCATTGGCAAGAGATGTAACATAAGCAATGCCGCCAATATCTTCCAGTTTGCCGTTTTTCTTTAAAACCTCCGTTACCGTTACCAAATCGACGGCTTCATTGCGGTTATAAAGTTCCAGCATGGCATTGAAAATAACTTTATGCGCCTCGCGGTAAAAATCTTCAGCGCGCAGCTTCTCCATAACTTTGGCTATAGCTTCACGCTCAAGCAGCATGGCGCCAAGCACAGCCTGCTCTGCCTCTATATTTTGCGGTGGTACTCTGTCAATCATGTCGCGCCTTATTCAGCCGCTACGGTTACGGCAAACTCTGCGGAAATTTCCGGGTGCAGTTTGGCAACCGCGGTATATTCGCCAATGCCTTTAACGGCGGTTTTCAATTCAACTTTACGGCGGTCAATATCAAGTTTGGTCTGTTCAATAAGCGCTTCGGCAACATCTTTACTTGTTACGCTGCCGAACATTTTGCCGTTTTCGCCAACACGAACTTTAACAATAACATGCACTTTTTTAAGTTGTGCTGCCAGCATAACAGCTTCATCTTTGCGCTGCGCTGCGCGGTGTGCCTGTGTTGCCTTATCCTGTTTGGCCTGGTTTAAGTTGGCTGCGTTGGCTTCTTTTGCCATTTTGCGCGGCAGCAGATAATTGCGGCCATAGCCTTCTGCGGTTTCTACAATATCGCCTTTTTTACCTAAATTTTTAACGTCCTGCAACAGAATCACTTTCATTTTCATCATTCTCCTCTAACTGTTTTTTCGCCAGTGCGATAATTTGTTTTTTAACTTCTTCAACACTGATATTTTTAAGCTGAACGCCGGCAACCGTCTGGTGTCCGCCGCCGCCAAGCTCTTCCATAATAATCTGTACGTTTACGGTACCATCGCTGCGTGCGCTTACGCCCAATGAACCGTCTGAAGAATATTCCGTAATAACAACGCTCATGCAGATGCCGGCAATATAAACCATAGCATCGGCAGCCTGAGCCGCAATAACGGAAGACCTTACCTCTTTGGGCGCATCGTTATAAACGGAAATCATTATGCCCGGTTCCGGCATTTCCGCTTCGGCAATCAGGCGCGATTTTATCTGTACGGAATCAAGGTCATCTTTAAACAACTGCCTTACCATATTAGGGTCGGCGCCGCTGCGGCGCAAAAGCGCAGCCGCTTCAAATGTACGCTCACCGGTCTGCACGGCAAAGTTTTTGGTATCTACCACAATGCCGGCATACAGCGCAGTTGCTTCGCCTTTGGAAAACTCCAGCCTGTCATTAAAGTAACCAACCAGTTCCGTAACCAGTTCACTGGTTGACGATGATGACGGTTCCATATACTGCAAAGTTGTATTTTTAATGGCATCTTCCGCCCTGCGGTGATGGTCAATAATAATGCGCCACGGAATAGCCTCCAGCACTTTCTGACTGGCAGACAGCATTTTACGGTGATGGTCAACCAAAATAAGCAGTGATTTAGGCGCAATATGTTTCAGCGCTTCTTCTTCTTCAACCATAATATCAGCGTAAACATCGTCCTCATCCATCAGCTTCATATCATTGCTGCGCAATGTTTCGGCAATTTTACGCACCGATTCGTTCTGCCCGCTGACCACAATATACGTCTCTTTGTTTAAGCTTCGTGCCATTTTTGCCATGCCGATAGCACTGCCAATAGCATCAAAATCTTCCATGGTATGCCCCATAACAAAGATTTTTTCCGCGCTCAGCATCAGTTCATGCACGGTATGCGCCACAATGCGGGCACGTACACGCGTGCTTTTTGCAGCAACGGCAGTAATGCCGCCAAAAAACTGTAAGCTGCCGCCGATAGCTACAACTACCTGGTCGCCGCCGCGCCCTAATGCCAAATCAAGCGCTTTGGCAGCGTTAAGGCTTACTTCTTCAAGGCTGCGCCCATCACAGGAAATGCCCACGCTGATTGTTGGCGTAATTTTATTGCCAACCTGTATTTCATGCACTTTTTCCAGAACAGGGAATTTCTTTTCCATCAAATCCTGCAAAGATGCCTGGTTGATGCCGATAAGATAGCTTTCTTTATTGTTGGCAAGGATAAAGCCGTTTTCTTCTTCTGCCCACTTGCTCAAAACTTCGTTTACTTCGCCGGAAATATTGGCGCGTGTACTTTCGCCCATGCCTTTGGTAACATCTTCGTAGTTATCAAAGCGCACATAAGCAAGGCACAGTTTTTCGTTAGCGTATTTTTGGCGCAAAAGTTCAAAATCCGTTACATCTGTAAGATAAAAAATAAGGCTGCATCCTTTATTTTCCTTTTTGGAATTACGGTCGCCTGTTTGAACGCGGCAATGGCGCAAACGGTAATAACGCCCGTCGATAAGCAGCAAACGCTCACCGTCTTTAATGCTTAAAGCGTCAAAAGCGTTTTCCGGCAGGTCAAAAATTTCTTCCGGACGTTTGCCGTCCACATTTTTAACACCGGCATACCCTGCATATTCCACAAACAGTTCGTTCTTCCATTGCAGTTTGCCATCCTGCCCAAAAACAGCCATTGCCACCTCAAGGTTCTGCACTGCATAATGGCTGGTACGCTCAATATTGCGCACAATGGTATCCAGATAGCCGTTAAACTGAATTTCCTTATTATAAAATCCTCTGCGGCTATACCAGTATAACCCGCCCATCGCGCCAAGTCCGACCGGCAGCCATACCCAGCCATAGCAGGTTAAAATAACGGTAAAACCTGCTATAATGCCAAGTGGCACCTTCATGTCATTCCAAAAATTCCAGATTTTATTGAACATTTTTACCGCTCCCTTTACAGGCTGCGTTCTTTTAATTTACGGTAATCAAAAACAGATTCAAACGCGCCCAAAAGTACTATTAATATCGAAAATACCTGCACGGCAAATGCTAAAATTACAGCTATTGTTCCCCACCACTGCGGTTTTTCGTTTTGATTAATCCACCAGTAAACAAGCGCAAGACCTTGTATAAAAAATACCACACTGGTAACCATTTGCAGGTTTATGGCGATATCCTGCACAATCTGCGGGGCATCGCTCCAAAACGAAACTATCATTACGGATATGCCGTAAGGCCAGATAAAATATTCCGGCACACGCCAGTGAATAAACGGCGGCAGCGGAGCAAATGCAGCGCCCATTTTAGCAAGAACCTTGCGTGCCCCCATATAGTTGGCAAAAGCAAGTATCGGCGCACAAACTACAAACGAACCGGGTAAAATCAGCCTGATTGTTTTTAAAAGCTCCTGATTGCCTTTAACTGCGGCTGCAATTTCTTCTTCACTCATACCGGCCTGACGGTAATAAACAGCGCTTTCCTGCATTGCCTGTTCAAGCCCTTCAAACATCATGTTTACAGGGTCAGTACCCATAATAAGCATGCCAAGCCAGATGCTTATTATAATGGAAACAAGAGCGGCAATTGACGAAAACAGCATTGTTTTAACCGGTTTATAACCGCGGTACATACATTCGCCAAGCACCAGTGCCAGTAAACCAAACATTGCCATAATGGAAAGCGACTGGACCGGCCCCAAAAGCGAGCCGATAACGGCGCAGGCAACTATCAAGCTCATTATGCTCCAGCGCAGGCCGTTGCGCATGCCGCACACAGCTACCGGCACAGGCCAAAGCAAATTAAACAGCGCGCCCAAAACGGGCAGATATGCGCCAAGAATGGCAAATAAAACAGCAACGGCAGCTAAAATGCCGGCCTCTACCATTTCTGAAGTTTTTCTTATCAAAATGTTCCTCCTTTTATAACAGGGCATATGCCCACGTAATTATATTTTACCGCAAAAAGGCAAAAAAGCAAAGTAAAAGTAAATAATGCGCCATCTGTAAAAAACAGCAAATCAATGTTAAAATTAAGATAATTAACATCAAAGGAGCTTATATTATGGCTGAAAATAAAATTTGCGGACGTTTTGCGCCATCGCCCAGCGGCAGAATGCACCTTGGCAATATTTTTTGCGCGCTGCTTGCATGGTTAAGCGCACGCGCCCAAAACGGCAATATGCTGCTGCGCATAGAAGACCTTGACACTTCACGCTGCACTGAAGAAAAAGCACAGGTGCTGATGGATGACCTGCTTTGGCTTGGTTTAAACTGGGATTACGGCGCAGTTCCGGGCAAACCGGCTGATGAATTTTACCAAAGCCGCCGCAGCTGTATTTATAAAAAATTTTTTGATAACCTCAGCAGTAAAGATTTAGTTTACCCCTGCTTTTGCAGCCGTGCCGAACTGCACGCCGCCAGTGCCCCGCACGCCAGCGACGGCCATTTTGTTTACCCGGGCACCTGCCGCCAGTTAAACAACGAACAGCGCACTGCCAAAATGGCAGCCTGCCGCAAATGCTCCTGGCGCATCAAAGTTCCCGATGACGATATTTGCTTTAACGATTTGCATTATGGCGCGCAAAGTTTGAACCTTGCCAAAGAGTGGGGCGATTTTATCGTGCGGCGCAGTGATGGCATATACGCCTATCAGCTTGCCGTTGTTATAGACGATGCCCTGATGGGAGTAACTGAAGTTATCCGCGGGCGCGATTTATTAACTTCAACTGCACCGCAGCTTTACCTGTACGGCTTGCTTGGCTTTACGCCGCCGCAGTTTGACCATTTGCCGCTTTTAACAGCTCCGGACGGCCGCCGCCTTGCCAAACGTGATATGGATTTGGATATGGGAGCGCTGCGGACGCATTATAAAACGCCGGAAAAAGTTATAGGAAAACTTGCTTTCCTTGCCGGTTTAACAGCTACGGACGAACCTGTTAAAGCAAAAGAACTCATCTCCATTTTTAATTGGAAAAAAATACCGCAGCAGAATATAATAGTACAAAATTAAATAACAGCCAAATTTAAAAGAAAACAGCACCCCAAATAAAAAGAGGTGCTGTTTTTATTTGGCCGTTTACACGCTGCCGCCGTAATAAAATATGTACAGCGCATAAAGTGCCGCTAAAAATATTAAGTTATCGACAGTAAAAATAGTAAGGTATTGCCGCCTTAAATGCGGATATTTGGCAGCTACCTGTTTATAGGAAATAAGGCTTGCCATTGATGCAATCAAAGTGCCGAGCCCGCCCATGTTAGTGCCGATAATCAGCGCCGCATAATTATCGCTATAACCGGAAAGCAGCATTGCCGCCGGCACGTTGCTGATAATCTGGCTTACTGCTACGCTTATCAGCACTTCATTACCAGCAAGAATGCCGTTAATAAAATTATGCAGGCTTTCTACATGATTCATATTGCCAACGAAAATAAAAAAGAATAAAAACGTCAACAAAAGCGAGTAATCTATCTGCCAAAACAAATTTTTGTTTTTGTACAGCAGCGCCGCCGAAACCACCGCCAAAAGCACCAGGTGCGGCACAAAATGTGCCACCGTTAAAACGCACAATGTAAATAAACCCAGGTAAAACGCCACCGTGCGCTTATCCTCCAGCCGCTCCGCTTTAATATCCAGCTTTAAATGTTCTTCCGGATAAAACACAACCACAATAACCGTAAGCATAAAGGCAGCCATTCCGGTGTAGAGCCACATTAGTTCCAAAAATTCCGGCACGCCCATACCTGAAAGTGAAAATAAATATAAATTCTGCGGATTGCCAATCGGTGTAAACATACTGCCAAGGTTTGCGGCAATTGTCATCAGCGTTATAGTGCCGCACATTTTTTCCGTTAAATTTATCATTTCCAAAATCATAATGCCAAAAGGCACAAAGGTAATTAAGGAAACGTCATTAGTAATAAACATGCTGCTAATAAAACACAGAAACACTAAAGTAAACACAATGCCGCGGCGTGTTTTTACTTTAATTAAAATGCGGCTGCCGATAAATTGCAAAAAGTTCTGCCCTCGCAGCCCTTCGATAATAAGCATCAGGCAAAACAGCATAATCAGCGTGTTAAAATCTATATAGCGCAAATATTTTAAACTTGGCGGTTCAATAAGGCAGCTAATAAGCGCCAGCACCAGCGAAATACTTAAAACAGCATCTCCGCGCAAATAGTTTTTTATTTTTGCCAGCACCTGTACCACCCTTCCGCCACGGCGTTATAATTTCCAAAACATTGTACCACAAATTGCTGCCGCAAAAAAGATTTCACTCAATTTTTATTGTGTGTTTTAATTGCTTACTTTTGTTGACACAATTATTTAATAGAGTTACACTAATATCAATATAATAAAAATAAAACGGCAATAATTAAAAAGCCGTTACAAAATTTTTGTATTGTGAGGGAAAGATTATGCAAAATAACACACAGGCCAAACTTATGCTTTGCTCGGCAATGGCTATCTTCGGCACACTTGGCGTTTTCACCAGAAACATTGACGTTACCAGCGGTGAACTGGCGTTGTACCGCGCTGTACTGGCAACGCTCTTAATCGGCACCTACCTTATGTTTTTTGCCAAGGATGGGCTCAATTTTAAATCTGCCGGGCGTGAATTACCTGTTCTTCTTGCCTCCGGCATCGCCATGGGCATTAACTGGATTTTATTGTTTCAGGCATACCGCTACACCACTATCTCTGCGGCAACGCTGAGTTATTACTTTGCCCCGGTTATTGTTACCGTAGCATCGCCGCTGCTGTTCCACGAGCAGCTTACAAAAAAACAAATTATCTGTTTTGTAATGTCTACGCTTGGTCTTGTGCTTATTATCGGCACCGGCACCGAAGAAGGCGCCGCCAATATTACCGGCATTTTATTCGGCCTTGGCGCGGCAGTGTTTTATGCCACTGTTATTTTGCTTAACAAATTCATTAAAAATGTCGCCGGTATTCAACGCACGGTTTTGCAGCTTATTGCCGCCGTTGTTACCCTCCTGCCGTATGTACTATACAGCAGCGGCATTAACCTTGGTAATTTAGACAGCGTCGGCTGGGCCTGCCTCTTAACAGTCGGGCTGTTCCATACCGGCATTACCTACTGCCTGTATTTTTCTTCGCTGAAAGATTTAACCGGACAACAGGCAGCAATTTTAAGCTATATCGACCCGCTTGTAGCTGTATGTATTTCCGTGCTGCTTTTAGGCGAGCCCATGACATTGATGCAGCTTGCCGGCGGCGCGCTGATACTGGGCTTTACCCTGTGGAACGAAAAAGAATGATTAACCGCGGAGGATATGATGAGTTATTGCAGCTGGGCCTTGCATGATGAACTTAATAAGGCATACCACAATACAGAATGGGGCGTGCCGCTGAAAGATGACCAAAAGCAGTTTGAATTTCTTTCCCTTGAAGTTATGCAGTGCGGCTTAAGCTGGACACTTGTGCTAAAAAAGCGTGCGGTACTGCAAGCCTGCTTTGATAATTTTGACTACAAAAAAATTGCCGCTTATACAGAAACCGATGTAGAGCGCATTATGTCTACCGAAGGCACGATACGTTCCATTGGCAAAATACGCGCCATTATTAGCAACGCACGGCAGTTTATTAAAATCCGCAGCGAATTCGGCAGTTTTTCCAACTATTTGTGGCGTTATTCAGGCGGTAAAACCATCCTTTACAATAAACACGCCGAAGGTTACATCCCTGCCAGCAACGGCCTGTCCGATGCTATCAGCCGTGATTTGAAAAAACGCGGTTTTAAATACCTTGGCAGCGTAACGGTGTATTCGCACCTGCAAGCCTGCGGCATTATTAATGACCATGGGCAAAACTGTCCACGCTACCGCGAAATTAACGAAAATTACCCTACTGTTATTAAACGCCGTTACAAAGAACATGATATTAACAAATTTGATTAATACCCAAAACACAAAACCACCGTTTCAAAGCGGTGGTTTTAATTTTATCTCATAAGTATCCAGTTAATGCCTGCGGCGCTGCGTTTAATAATATCGCGGTAATGCCCGCCTGGATTAAGTTCGTAAACACAATCGGCACCAAGGCTTTGGCAGTGCTTAAAAATTTCTTCTGTCGCATCCTGCACGGTTTTTAAATAAGCGTTGCGCGTTCTGCACTCCCTGTCGCCCAGCGAAAAATACATATATTCCGGCACCTTTGCCATATTATGCCCCAATGCAAAATCCTTAAAACCGGGGTACCACAGCGAACCGCTCATGCTCGCCGCGCGGCTGAACAAATCAGTTTTATACAGCGCATATACCGTAAACAACCCCGCCAGTGAATAACCCGCCAAACCGCGCCAGGCAATTTTGCCGGGCAGCATGCTTTCTGCCTGCGGCATAATTTCTTCCGTCAGCAACTTTAAATAAACATCCGCGCCGCCAGTAAACATCTCGCTGTACTTAAACAAATCGCCCGCTGCCCACGGCGAAAGTTCTGCTTCCCAGTTCAAACCGCTAATTGTAACTAACGTAAAATCCGGGCAACAAAGCTTTTGCAGCTCCGCATAAACATCGCCGCCATCATCGTTGTAGGTTGTTAAATAAATTACCGGTTTGTTATACGCTATAGCAGAATAAACGGTTATTTTTTTGTTGTCAATAGTAAAAATTTTGTTCTCCATTTTTAATTTAACTTTCAAAATTTTATTTTAATTATAATAAGAAAGCACTTAACTAAATACGGTCATTCAACACCAAACATCGGCTTACCGTCTTTTCTTGCTATCATGCCAAGAGTAATGTCATCATAAAGTTCCTGCGTATATACATAGGTGCCGTTTTTAAGATTTGCCACATAATCAGCAATAAAATCCTTAAAGGATGGCGCAATAAGTTCACGCTCCGGCGAATTATACCAAAAAGTAATAACCTGCCCTGCATTGCCGCCTTCTGCCGGTGCAAAATCAAGACACAGGCAATGTCCGTCAGCCGTTGCGGCAAAAGGCACCCACAATGTACAGCCCCATACATTTTTTATGCCCGACTCTGCTTCAGCAGGAATTTGCAGAAAATCTTCTTCGTTAAATTTGAAAGCATCCCAAAAATAAAGTATCTGCTTTAAGCTGCACAAAAAGAACGTATCAAAAAGTGCATCTGCATATTCATTCTGCCCATTAAACGCTCGGTAAAAGTTTTTAAAATCCTCCGGCAGCGTAATATTCATTTTTTCTTCCGCAGCTTTCAGTTCTGTTTCCGTTGCTCCGGCAAATAAATCCGGCTGAAAGCCCTGTATATTTTTAATGGTTTCTGCAAAATTTTCAATAAAGTTCATAAAATAAACCTTTTACTTTAAATAACTTACCCGCGCCACTCTACCGTTTCACTCCACGGTTTGCGCGGGCGCGGTGCAGGTTCTTCATCGGCGTAGCCCAGTGCAATAGCTGCAAATAATTCTCCACTGCAATTCAGCCATTCGCACAGTTCATGGTAAGCGAAATAAATATCGCAAATCCACAAGCTTCCCAAACCTTTTTCGACTGCCGCCAGCGATATATTCTCCACCGCTGCGCCTACAGATTGGGCATTGCAAATTTCAAACACCCGGTTTTCGGCATTTTGCGGTGCCAGCAAATCAAGCCCCAGCGGATTAACTACAAAAATCAGTACAGGGGCCTGCCGCATAATGTTAAGCGTGTTGTGCGCGCCGCCGATATACACAGCACTCTCTGGCAAAAGCGGCTGCTGCGCCTCGCGCTTTAAGCCGCGTTCCATTACGTCAAGCGCTTCTTCTTTAGCCTGACCGGTTGTTACAATAAACTTCCACGGCTGCCTGTTTTTTGAAGACGGCGCAAGCGAACCGGCACGCAAAACTTCTTCAATTATTTCGCGCGCTACCGGCGTTGTTTTAAATTTGCGTATACTGCGCCTTGCGGCGATTGCGTTAAGCATTTTCTTCCTCCGTCAGCATTACCGAAAGTTCTTCAATAATCTGCCGTAAAATTTTAACCGTTTCTTCAAGCGGCAGGGCAAGTTTTTCGTCAAATACCATCTCAGGCAGCAGCGGCACATGAATAAAACCTACTTTTACCTTGCTGCCTGCAAAGTGATGCGCCACCATATAAAAAATATCGTTGCATACATAGCCGCCGGTGCAATAACCTAAATGCACGGGGCAGCCCTGCTTTTGCAGACTCGCCACAAGTTTATGTACGGGTATGGTGGCAAAGTATGCCGCAGGGGCGCCGGGCACTACCGGCTCGCCCCACGGTTTTGCGCCTTTATTGTCTTCAATAAGCGCATCACGCAAATTAACGGCAACAGTATCAATATGCAGTTTGGTGCTGCCGCTGTCCATACCCGTCATTAAAATAACGGCCGGCTTTACACGTTCTGCTTCTTCAAGCAATAATCTTCCTGCCGTGCCGTAAATGTTGGGCAGCATCAATTTTGCAACGCTAAAACTGCCAATAACATCCGGCAGCGCCTTTACCGCTTCCCACGATGGGTTAACATTATAATGCGCAAACGGGTCAAACCCGGTTAATAACAGTTTGTGCATTATTTTGCCATCCGGTAGATATTTTCCATATCCTCAATATTCAGTGCTTTAAAGCCGCCAATAGTGCGCGTGTTTTTAAAGCTGCACTTATAAGCCAGTTCCTTAATCTGTTCTTCGGTAAGTTCAATGCCCATGTCGCTTATTTTGGTAGGCATGTTGATGCTTCTAAAGAAGTTTTCCATAGCTTCAATGCCTTCAAGGGCAATTTTTTCTTCATCGCCTGCGGTATAGGGAATGCCGAATACATTAACGGCAAGCTGTACAAAACGCGCCGGATTCGCAGGCATTACATAGCGCGCCCAGCTTCCCCAAACTGCCGCCAGTCCTGCACCATGGGCAATATCAAACATACCGCCCAGTTCATGCTCAAGCTGATGGCAGGCCCAGTCTCCCAAAGTGCGGTCGCCGGTAATATCGTTATGTGATAAAGTTCCGCTCCACATAATTTCGGCGCGGGCATCATAATCATCGGGCTTTTTAAGCGCAATTTTTACGTTGCGCATTACGTTTTTAATCAGCGTTTCGGCAATGCCGTCCGTTAAATTAAGCTGTTTTACATTGGGCTTAACAAAAAAGCGTTCCAGGCTGTGTACAATAATATCGGTACAGCCGCTTGCCGTTTGGTAAGCAGGCAATGTATAAGTAAGTTCCGGATTCATAACGGCAAATTTGCAGTAAGCGTAAGGCGAATATGCCCCGCGTTTTAACCAGCCTTCTTCATTGGTAATAATGCTGGCGTTGCTCATTTCGCTGCCCGCAGCGGCAATGGTCAGCACCGTGCCGATAGGCAGGCACGCCTGCGGCGCTTTGCCGGTGTAATAATCCCATACATCACCTTCATTGGTCAGCCCGTAACCGATGGCTTTGGCGCTGTCGATAACGCTGCCGCCGCCAACAGCCAGAATAAAATCAACATTTTCTTTTCTGCCAAGTTCAATGCCTTCATAAACTTTGCTTAAACGCGGATTGGGCACAACTCCGCCAAGTTCCACATAACTGATGCCTGCTTTATCAAGAGATGCGCAGATTTTATCAAGCAAGCCGCTTTTTTTAGCGCTGTGCCCTCCATAATGGATAAGCACTTTTTTTGCTCCCTGCTCTTTGCATAATTCGCCAACGCGTGCTTCCATGCCGCGCCCAAAAATTACTTTTGTCGGTGCTAAATATTGAAAAAATTCCATTGTTTTCAGCTCCTTTTTAATGCTATACTCTTATGGTACGCCAAAACAGACGGCATGTAAATATCCTTAAAAAAGTTTTACAACGGGCAGGCGTTTATAAAAAAATGGCGAAAATAATAATATTGTAAGTTTTTTACGGGAGGTTTTATTATGCAAGGCAAAAAATATATAGCAATGGCGCTTGTTTGCGGCTTTGTGCTTGGCAGCAGCACTGCGCCGGTACAGGCAGGCATTTTGGGCACTGTTTTAAAAGGCGGCGCAGTAGGCCTTCTGGTCAGCCAGTTTGACGACCAGTTAAACAGCGCCATCAACACTTTAACAGGCAAATACGCTGTCAGCAGCAATTACGCTACCAAAGTTGTGCCAGTAATTACCGTTGGTGATGGCAGCTATGCCGGTGCGGCACAGGTAAGCGGCCCGCATGCCCAGGTAGAAAAATGCCAGGCAGCGCTTTTAATTGAAGCATCGTTTTTCGGCAGCTTCCGCGCCAAAGCACTGATACCGATTGACAAAGTTGCCATTACCGATGTTAACCGCGTACAGGGTGTAGGCGTATCGGCACAGATTGATGTAAAACTTTAATGACGGAGCATATTGTGACAATAGAAACCTTTATTGAAAAGTTACAACAATATAATAAGCCTTTAGTATTTAACCCCTGGCAGGATTATGACCCCGAATGCGACATCGGCCCGGAAGCGCCTGCCATCCGCGCGGCTAATTTTAAGCGTTATCTTGAACTGCGCCAAAACGCGCACTTTTTATTCATAGCCGAAGGGCTCGGCTACCAGGGCGGTCATTTTTCCGGCATGGCAATGACGAGCGAACGTATTTTGCTTGGCCATCATCCGGATGTTAACCCGCAGGCAGTGCTTGGCGAGTGGCATTATGAACGTACCAGCAGCCCGCAAAGCCCGCGCCTTAACCGCACGCAGAAATTGTACGGCTTTAATGAACCCACGGCAACGGTAATGTGGAACACCATTGCAAGGCATGGACTTTCACCTTATGATACGGTTTTATGGAATATTTTTCCGTTCCATCCTTATAAAGATGGCAATATTTTAAGCAACCGCACGCCAACCGGAGATGAACTTGACGCCGGAATTGAATACGCACGCCTTTTAATGCAGCTTATTCCGGGCATGAAGGTTGTTGCCATTGGCCGCAAATCGCAGCAGACCTTAAGTAAATACGGCGTAGCCTGCGATTGCGTACCACATCCATCCATGGGCGGCGCAAATGCTTTTAAAGCGGCAGTAGCTGCGCTTTTTGCCGCACAAGGCGGTGAAACCAATGGCTAAAAGCAATTTTACGCGCGATGAAACCATTAATATCGCCGTAAAAATAGGCAAAATTCTGCTTAAAAGCGGTGCGGAAACCTACCGTGTTGAAGATACCATTTCCCGCTGCTGCCTGGTGCATGGTTACGAGGTAGACCCGTTTGTAACGCCGACCGTTATCATTTTAGGCAATGAAGATACCGACAGTTTTATCCGCGTAAGCCGCATTGGCTACCGCAGCACCAATTTAAGCCTTATCAGCGAAATGAACACCATGTCTTATAATTTTTCCAAATGGGAAATGAATTACGAAGATACCTGTAACTGGCTTGAAAAAAAATGGCGGCAGCCCGCTCCTTATGGCAAATGGTCCGTTTGTCTGGCATCGGCCATTGGGTCGGCGGCCTTTTCGGCTATGCTGGGCGGCAACAGCCACGATTTTATTGCCGCCTTTGTAACTGGAGGCACGGCAATGCTTGTGCTTAAGCAAATTGCCGGTTACCACCCCAGCGCCTTTTGGGAAAATGCAATAGCAGGCGTTGTTATCGGTACAGTGGCATTATCGTGCTGCGCCATAAGCGTGCAGTGCACCATGGAAAAAATTATTGTAGGCGCGCTGATGCCTTTTGTTCCGGGAGTACCGTTCTGCAACGGCCTGCGTGACTATATGGCAGGCAATTTAATGAGCGGCAATTCACGCATAGCCGAAGCGCTGCTGTTTGCTTCTTCCATTGCCATCGGCATCGCATTTGTGCTGCGTGCCTGGTTTATCTGGGGGTGGGATTTATGGAAATGATTACCGCATTTCTGTTCGCCTGCCTTGCTACCATGGCCTTTGCAGTGCTGTTTCAGGCACCTAAAAAAATTGTGCTTATCGATGGCTTTATTGGCGCTATCGGCTGGGTAGTTTTTATCTACCTGCGGCATGAACTTGGCTATACATCTTTCGTTTCCAACTTTACGGCTACCATCTCTCTTGCTCTGGCAAGTGAATTAAGTTCGCGTATTTTCAAACAGCCGGTAACTGTATTCGTTATACCTGGCATTGTGCCGTTAGTACCCGGCCTTGGCATTTATCAGGGCATGTTTGCCATTATAAACAACGATTACAACAACGGCACTTCCATCCTGCTCACCGCCATGACGGACTCCGTAGCCATTGCTATCGGCGTAATGCTTGTTTCCAGTTTATTCCGCGTAATTAAGGTGCGCCGCTTTATGCTGCAATACCACCGTTCCAAACGACAGATGGAAATGAAAGTAAAGGGCAAGAAATGAAGCTATACCATAACTGCTTTTTAATTTAATAATGTATACATTTTAATTAAAATATAAATTTTGTTACACCTCTTGCTATATGCGAAGGCTAAGTATATAATATTTTTATAGTTATCCAAAGTTTGAAAGGAGCAGTAAAACTCATGGAAAAAATTTACGAAGGCAAAACTAAAACCGTTTATCAACTTGAAAACGGTAACGTACTCTTAAAATTTAAAGATGACTGCACCGGCAAAGACGGCGTATTCGACCCGGGCGAAAACAGCATCGGCCTTACCATTGAAGGTATCGGCAAAGCAAACCTTGAAACCTCTATCCACTTCTTTGAAATTCTTAAAAAAGAAGGCGTAAAAACCCACTATGTAAGCGCTGATATCGACAACGCTACCATGGAAGTTCTTCCCTGTAAAGTATTCGGCAAAGGCCTTGAAGTTATCTGCCGTTTAAAAGCAACCGGCAGCTTCATCCGCCGCTATGGCGATTACATTGCTGACGGCACCGCAATTGAAGGCGGCTATGTTGAAACCACTTTCAAAGATGACGCTAAAGGCGATCCGCTGGTTACCGAAGACGCTCTTGTTGCACTCGGCATCATGGGCCACGAAGATTACAAGAGCCTGAAAGAACAGACTCTGAAAATCACCAAAATCGTTGCTGAAGACCTTGCTAAAATCGGTCTTGACCTGTACGATATCAAATTTGAATTTGGTTACCACAACGGCGAAGTTATCCTCATCGACGAAATCGCCAGCGGCAACATGCGCGTTTACAAAGACGGCAAATATGTTGACCCTGTAACCTTAACTTCCATTATCCTCGGCAAATAAAGCATAAAATAAAAAAGAACGGCTTAAACAGCCGTTCTTTTTTATTTATCTCAAAAATTTTGCCCTAAAATTGCCGTTTTTTACTAAAATAAAATAATACTTTGGCGTGCGAAAACATAAATAATGTGCGAATTAAATCCAAAATAAAATGGCACAACCATTAATATATGATAAATAGTGAGGGCAAAAAGCCAGTGTTTATGCGGCTTGCATGATACAAAAAACAACGTTATTTTATTTAATATTATCTTTATAAAAGTGAAAGAAAGCTGCCTTTGCTGGCAGCTTTCTTTTTTCCATACAAATGACGGATGTCAAAAAGCAGATACAATCTGTTATTACAAACAATAAATACTTTGATAATTTACATCTCGCCATCCTGTTTCTTTGAATGATTGAATGCTACGCCATAATAT